>OJDH01000209.1_pt1 | contig 40621 bp, 30 predicted proteins | sample 1592761 | NCBI WGS metagenome assembly OJDH01 (sample SAMN05416855, study PRJEB24817) | seawater metagenome | isolation source: Sea water | place: Canada:Atlantic | collected 2013-11
TTAGTTTGCCAAAAAACACTCTGAGTAGATCAACTTCTTATACTGATTGGTATTAGCCTCTATTCTGCTTTACTCAATCAATACGTCTTACCTCACTTTACTCCGCTCCCACAAGCCAAAAATCAACCACATTAATCCAATCGGGAGCAATGGCACTGCTGCTAACAATAAGGCGACAGGTACAGAATCAACATAGTAACGTATTAGGCATACCGTCATAATCACCAACACAGGATGAACATAAAACATCCCCCGAATCATCCGCGCATAAATACTCTTACTGACCTCTGCACCGGGTAAACTTGCAAGCATAAGTCCGAGCCAAGTCATGCAACCTAGAACACCGGTTAACACGCTAGTTATGTGAAAAAACTGTTCCAATTTCTCTTTCATCCATGTGGGTATTTCGGTTAGTTTTTAATACAAGTTGAGCATGCAATCAAACTAAACTCATTTACTCTCGGTTAAATCCAAATCCCACTTTAATGTATTCCAAGGGCTTTTAGGATCACCCGTTAGCCTTCTGACCACATCCATCTCATCCTTAGCAAATGACTCAGTGGCATCATTACGCCAAAATTGACGACCTGCAATATAACTTAACGCGAAGCTATACCAACTGTCATAAGATTGCTGAACTCTTAGCGAGACTTGATGAATTTTGTCCCAGCACTCCTCCTCAGAAAACAGACCTAATGAAGCTCCCCAGCGACAGATAGATACGTAGCGGCCATCGTCCCACGCACCAATCCCACCGATGCTGAGCGTGTTCCGATAATTTCTAACCAGCTTTAAGCAATTCTGTCTATCTAGATTATGAGAATAGGTGTGGATATAAGCATCAATAGCATTCTCCGACAATGCATTAAGGTGATCTTGCATCTGCATATAGGAACGATTGTGCCCATCATCAAGTAACCACTGCAGCATATTCAAGTACTCTTCACGAGTTTCAATCCCCCAATCACGCTTCATCATATGCGTTAGGTCTTTGATGTTGTCATCACTAGTGCCGTGATGATGCAGCACATCATGTGGTAATTCGTTCATCTCGGTTAAAAGAGAGCTAACACCCAATCCCCAAAGCTTCACAGGTGATAAATTGCCAGGGTTATATATCCTCTGCTCCCTACTACTCATGAACATCACTCCTTTGATCACGCATATTTTCAATTGCTACTTTATAATCAGCTGCCGTTTCAAGCGCCCCATCAGCATTCAAAAAGGCGGCCATCGCCAGCTCTGCATTGTCTACGTCAGCTTGCTCGCAGGCTAATTTCAACCACTCTAATGCTGATGATTGAAACTTTGTATTAAAATCAATTGATGACTTAAAAAATGCCATCGCCTCTTGATATAACCCTAAGTGACGGTGACAAACTCCTTGACGGTAAAAAGCTCTCGCGAAATTTGGCTCGGCATATAGCACCTTGTTTAAGTCACTCGTTGCGGCTTTATAGTCTTGAGCTGACATCAATAATATTGAACGAATAGAGTAATAGATCCACTGTTTGTTATCCAAAATAATGGCACGATTAATACTACTCATCGCCGCTTCATTCATCTCCAAATAGCGCTGTGCATCCGCCAGCAAAGCAAATACTCTGGCGCTATCGGGCGTTAATATACTGGCCTTGTTGAGTAGGGAAAGCGCCTCTTGATAATCTTTATGCTCAATGTAAAAGTCAGCTAATTGAACTAAAGAATCATATCCATTTGTACCCTCATCTTCAGCCTTCATTAACGCAGTCATATAAGCGACTTCTGCTTTTTCAGTTTGATTCGTCGCCTCATATGCCAAACCTAACATGTGGTGGAGCTCACTATTTCGATAATTAAACACTTGCTCAATATCAGAGACAAATAACCACCTGAACAATACCGAGAAAATACTACCTTTGACTAAACGAGAGGTATTTTCAAATATAGGTTTAGTTTTATCAATAACCCCTTCAAGGAACTCAATGCACTCAGTGTATGCGCCAATTTCTAAATACCCCTCGGCGATTTGTTTTTGTGCTTCGGCACTATTTGGCACCTCAACTAACACCTTAAAGCTTTGTTCAATCAACCGCTGGTTAATCTGGATCAGTTGAATACGCGCTTCGACATCAAAAGGAACCTCTATCAAAGCCTGTTCATACAGACATTTGGCTGAAAAAAGATCATCAAGCGCAAAGTAACATCCAGCCAAACCTTTCAATGCGATACAGTGGTTCTCATCAATGGTTAACACTTTTTTATAACCATTAGCAGCTTCACCAAACTGCTTTTTCCTGTAATCAATATTGGCTTTACTTAAATGACCTTCAACGCTATCTGGATAAGCTGTCACGAGTTTTTCACAATGAATTAATGCTTGTGAAAGGTTTTGCTGATTTTGGTAATAGAGAAACAATAAACGTTCTAATTCAGAATCTTGTACCTTGAACACACTGAGTTCATTAATCAGTTCATCACTATCACTAGCTTGCTTATGAATGACTAAATATTCTAACTGCTCCCGCTTTGATAAATAAGACTCAACGGTGTTGGTCTCAGTTGCGTCTGAAAAAATGACACCTTGATACCCTAAACTCCATTTTGCTCGGCTAAACCGGTCAAAGACACTGTCGATAAAACCTTCGTTAAACTCCCGCTTTAATGACACATAGTTATCATACCAAGAGAAGCGGCTCTCTAAATAATCGAACACAGCTCCTGGAATAAATGGATAATGGCCAATAAAATCAAAGAGCCAAAATGCTGTATTCTGCTTGACCTCAATGTTCCAAAGCTCATCCTCACCTAAAGCCGCTTTCCATGCCGAGAGCTTTACTCTTTGTTCAAAATCACCATAAATCTCAATTATTTTTTTCTGCAGCTCTTCAAATGCTCTTTTGGACTCATCGATATCGACTGCATTAATTTCAGCAGGTATGAATTCAACATCACGATGCTCCATTGTCTTTTCACGGCGAGTCGTTTGATCAGTAGCCTTTTCATGAGTTGGCTTTTCTTCGACATGCTCTGGCGGTATAAGAGACTCGTTAGCAGATAAGTACTTTGCCTGTTCTAATGCATTCTCTAATGCGGATCTTAACGTTTTAAAACCTTCGGGATCATCTTCTGGATGGTGCAACTTTAATTGAGTTGCATAAGCTCGTTTAATCGACATTTTGTCTGCAGTAGGTGAGATCCCAATACATTCCCAACAACTCATCATTAAATCCTTTTTAGTTCAATTTGAGAAAATTCAGCATTAATCCTAATTAATGCCCGTTGGATCTCTTTTGGATTTTGCTCATTGACGAATCTCTCAAACTGCAATAGCAGCTCACTAATAAGGTCTCGAGTCTCTCCTAATGATTGCTCAAACAGGCGCTCTCCTCTTGCAATAAGCATACGATTATCGAGTTGATCCCTAGGATGGATTTTTAATGCTTCAAGTTCTGTTAAGCGCGCTTTAATCTCACGGTCAGAAAGGTGACAAGCATCATTTTTAATGACTAAACTCTCTAGCTTACCTGTCGCTTTAACACGAGTATTAACTTCTAAAATACCATTGATGTCATAGGTATATCGAACAGTGACCAACTGCTCCCCTGCCGGAGCAGGCTCAACTTCGATAATAAGCTCTCCCAGCTTAATATTGTCACGGACCAAGCGGCTTTCCCCTTGGTAAATACATAACAACATGCTTGGTTGATTATCGAAGCAAGTTGAAAAAACGTCCTCTTTGCTAACAGGTATCACCGTATTACGTTCAATTATCGGCGTATAAAAGCCTGTTTCATACTTCTCATCTCTAGTGGTTCTTACCGTTTCTAACCCTAATGTATAAGGACACACATCGGTCAGGAGCACATCAGATAATGTCGCATCCCGCGCCTTAAGCCCCGCTTGAACAGCAGCGCCAAGGGCTATGATCTCATCGGGATTATGGTGACTTGTAGGTAATCGACCAAACATCTTGGCCACTAATGATCGCACGATAGGCATACGCGTTGCACCGCCAACAAGGATGATATCTTTAAGATCAGCTGGAGACATTGCGGCATCGTTTAATGCACGTTCAATAGGCTGACGAATGCGGCTGATTAACGGTGCACATAATTGTTCAAATTCAACTCGGCTTAAACACCAAGATAACTCTCTTTGATTGATTTCAATCTCGAAACTGGCCTGGTTGTTATTCGTGAGCGCACGTTTTAACTGCTCGACTTTCCACCTAAGTTTACTTCTGTCTTTTAATGATAAAACATCAAGTTGATGATTTTGGATAAATGATTCGAGCATTAAATCGACAAAATCTTCACCGCCTAATGCGTTATGTCCAGCTGTTGCATTGACCTCCATAATACCTGCAAACAAACTCAATACAGAGACATCAAATGTACCGCCACCTAAATCAAAGATAAGAAAGCTGCTCTCCTCACCTTGTCGGTGTAACCCATAACTAAGTGCAGCTGCGGTAGGCTCATTAATTAATCGTTCAACCTTCAAACCCGCTAATTCACCTGCGGCTTGCGTGGCTCTTCTTTGTTGATCGTTAAAATAGGCTGGCACACTAATAACCGCTTCAATAATAGCCTCGCCTAAAAAGGCTTCTGCATCGGCTTTAAGTGCGCGAAGCACAAATGACGAGAGGTCTTCAGGGCGAAATAGCGTATCAGCACCGAAATCATAGATTTTATCGGAACCCATGTAGCGTTTGAAAATTGCGGCAGTTTTATGAGGGTGTGTAATCAATCGCTCTTTAGCAACTGCGCCGACTAAGATTTGATTGTTATCATCTAAGCCAACAACAGAGGGCGTTAAATTATCACCGAATGCATTAGCAATGATGACTGCTTTCTCACCATCCCAGTAGGACACCAAACTGTTTGTCGAGCCTAAATCTATGCCAATAATTGATGACATATTCCCCTCCCTGGGATATTAATTGAATAAAATAAACAAGAAACCTACTACATGAATGAGACATCGGCTCCGCCGACTTTTTGAACTTTAAAATCATGAAAACGTACGCCGATTCCATGCTCTACATCTATTTCATACCTTATTAACACACCAAAATCTCCTTTATGATCATCTAAGCTTATATATATTTTCTCTATTTCATAATCTCCTAATTTTTTTGAATAAACTCTCAATGAATAATTTTCAACCTCTTGTATTAAAATAGTAAAAACTCTATCCCACATATCTATTATCTCTTCTATAGATTCAATGAAATGTTTTGATTCTACTTCTTCCTCTAAATATATAAACTGAACTTCAGATGACTTTGGATCCTTCAATGTAATATTTACTGACACCCCCTCATCGTCTGTATAGAAAGAATAGTAATTTATCCCCATGATCACCCTACATCGACAAATAGCAAAATGATATTATTTATTAAGCGTTTAAAAAATATAGCGAAGTCATTCATGAATATCCGTGTATTTAACTCTTTTATAGCCTTTAGGTGGTGGGGAAAGTTCTGGATATAAAATTGACTTCTGAACATCCCAATTTACACCGTCAACAAAATAATTATTTAATCGCTGCATAACTTTTTCTGGTTCACCATGCATACCAAGATGTTCATATGAATATAAGACATCCATGTTTTTCACAGGATCTAACTTTTCAATTAATACACGTTTTACATTTGGATTAAAAGGGTTGTCATACTCAATAAAATCAAAGCCAGGAAGACCAGTATGTCTTTTCTCTGATGAGTAACTCAATCCCAATAAGATTCGTGGGCGCATGTTCACAATAACTTGAGTGGTGATATCACGATTAAACAACTTTAATAGCCGATGTGCAGCAACCACTATACAGAATAACACATCAACATTATTAAAATTAATACCTTCCCAGTCATCACTCTCATTTCTAATATCAAAAAAATCCATTTGACAGTCATCTCTTAATTGAGCCGCTGTGTACCCTCCTCCTTCAATCTTAATGGAGAATATAGCACCATCAACTAAGTGCTTCTTCATTATTTTGGGCATTTATTTTGTCCCCTATGCTCATCGGCTGCTGCTAAATACTCTGTTCGTCGACCGTTATTGGGGCCGACTGGATTCTGTTTATTTGATGTACCATCTAACCCTCCTAAATCTTCAAACCTCCTCTGCTCTAAGCCTCGTGCAGTGTCTTTACCTGCTTGACCATCACCAACATAAAAAGGTTCTGGTTTTATATCAAAATCACTGTAATTGTTACTGTAACGATAATCCAATACATCTTGAGCATTGTGTCCTAAACTGGGCTTACTTGCATATCCAATATAAGATTTCCCATCTTTTACACCTTCATAAGTTATATGGGTTGCTTTAGCGGGATCCCCTATCAATCCCAACGGATCAATCCATTCCATCGGGTTGTGTACATAGGCTTGCGGTCTTAACCCGCCCGCCATGCCTATGGGATCTGGGCTTAAGTATTGGCAGGTTTCGGGGTCATAATATCTGTGACGGTTGTAATACAGACCTGTTTCAGAATCAAACACTTGACCTTGGTACCTTAAGTCACTGTTTACGGGATCATTTGCCGCATCTTCAAGGTACTTTTTATGCTTACTTTTTTGCTGAATACTTAGACGCCACTTATGATGTTCACCCCATAAGCTTTGCTCTCCGCGCCACTCTATGTCACCGGATTCGGTGCAGAGCTCTCTTGGCGTTCCTGCTTGGTCGGTCACTATATAGTGCAGTTCAGGTGCTAGCTTTTCTGCTATTTCCAGTGAACTTTGACCATGACTTTGAGTTAACTGTGCGAGCGGCCTAAAACTATGTGGCTCAGCTCTTTAAAACAGCTGGCCACTGTGTGGTGTGAGCAAGCGTGCCATCTTAATAGCATTTTTGCTGTCTGCTTCACCATCCCAAATAGAACCAGTAGAACACCAAACTGTTTGTTGAGCCTAGGAACCTAGACCTATGCCTATAATTAATGACATATTCCCCTCCGTGGGAACTGTTCAAATTTACTTAACGATAATATTAGCAGCCATTAAACCAACTCATTGTCACTAATTCACAACGAGTATTTGTTTAATGTTTATGCTGAAGATAGATTATTTTTTGCCTGCCAAGGCATCAATTATTCGTTGTTCTAAATGTGATGCACTCCATATTGTTATAGGCTCATCATCCCAACTTCCCTCAAAAAGATTAATATTGTTAAAATCGGAGTCTCTTACTTTGTCATATTCATAACTTTCTTTACCACCTACTCTTCTCCATCGTTTTTTAAATATTCCGTCACCTATAATTGCTAAAGCAGGGAAAATAAGTTTTGACTCTACAACCTTAAGAAGGTCAACATTAAAATCATCTACATAATCAAAGACCTCTATTAACTCTCCACTTCCTTTCAAGTCAGAGATTATTCGGCAAAAAACGAATTTCTCACCTTCTTTCCCGAATTTATATCTAGAAAAGCTCTTATTATCGGGCTCTGTTGATAAAAACAAAGGGATGGAGTAGATATCCCCTTCAATAAGACTCAATAACTTATTCATATTTAGGTTCCATGTAACTTACATTTTCCAGTTTGAGAAGGTTTGTTGATATTACTTTTAGCTTTCTCATATTCTTTATTAAATGCTTCGCCTCTTTCATCTGTTCTCGTTTTATCAAAAGAGTTAATTTTGTTTCCTCTATTGGTTTCAGAGATATCTTGGCCAATAACCCCAGTTTTAGTTCCATATTTTTCAATATTTGCCTGTTCATACCCTCGAGCTTCAGCATAAGATAAATCACTTTGATTTGGTAAAACTTTCAAGTCCCCTGTATTACCCAGCCTTCCAGTGTCCATATGCTCAAACTTACGCCTCAATGGGTCATTAGATATCCCTATATAATAAGGCTCCGTAGCCCCTTTATCATATAGCCCATAAACAGAGAATCCTCTTTGGTCTAATGGAACCAAACCTAACGGATCAGCCCATTCCATAGGATTGTGAACATAGGCTTGAGGTCTTTGTCCACCCGTCATACCTATGGGATCTGGGCTTAAGTATTGGCAGGTTTCAGGGTCATAATATCTGTGACGGTTGTAATACAAACCGGTTTCAGAATCAAACACTTGACCTTGGTACCTTAAGTCACAGTTTACGGGATCATTTGCCGCATCTTCAAGGTACTTTTTATGCTTACTTTTTTGCTGAATACTTAGACGCCACTTATGATGTTCACCCCATAAGCTTTGCTCTCCGCGCCACTCTATGTCACCGGATTCGGTGCAGAGCTCTCTTGGCGTTCCTGCTTGGTCGGTCACTATATAGTGCAGTTCAGGTGCTAGCTTTTCTGCTGATGTTTCTTCAATTAACATCTCTGAACGTTCATTAGCACTATTACCGCTATTGCAATTTAGCGCATGGCTTTGAGTTAACTGTGCGAGCGGTTTAAAGCTGTTTGGCTCATAGACCCACTGAGTGGTGTGAGCCAGCGTGCCATCGGCATAGCATTTTTGTTGTTCAACCAGGTTATTGCCATCCCACAGATAGCGGAACTTTGATGGCTGACTTTGACTTTCAAGCTGGCTTTTTTGTTGCTTCTGTTGCTGATTGGTTTGTTTTATTTTTGCAATACGGCGACCAAATGGATCGTATTGGTAACGCCAACAATCACCATTGGCCAACGCTACTTCGATTAATTGATCTTCTTCATCCCATTGATAGAAGGTACTTTGTGGCCTAAAACCCGCTTTACGTGTGCATTTCTCAATAGCACGGCCATTAGCATCATAACGATAGGTATGTTCACCTAGGGTTTCTACTCGGCCTGCTTGCTGATATTTAAGGGTTTTCTCGACACGCTTTTGCACAAAATCAACAACGTTGCTGTTATCTGCTGATAAAACCTGACTCGTTTGCGTGAGGTTTTGCTCACTATCGTAGCTAAATTGTTTGGTTTGAACAGCCTCGGTAGCTCCCTTACCTGATGTGGGCGCACGTTGGCTCAATTGGGTTATTTGACCTGCTGAGTTATGTTCAAACTCACTCATGCCCCAATGGCTATCATCAATCTGGCTGATCTGATTTAATGCATCATATTGATAGCTGCGTTGCAGATGCTGGTAACGGCCCTCACTCTTGCCGCCTTGATGAGTCCCGTGAATGAGGTGCTCAGCACCTTTGCTTACCGAGGCCCCATGATGCGCTGTTGGGATCAACTGTTGGTTAAGCAGCAAACCATCGGGTCCGTGATGATGAGCTAAGTGAAAACCGAGCCCGTTAGTGCGCGTGCTTTCTTGGCCTAGCTGGTTATGCGTAAACTCTAAGGGGTTATGCCCCCCAATTTGCAGACTTTGAAGTTGGCCTAACTGCCAGTTGAACTCAATAGCATCATCCATTGGGTTTTGGACTTGCCCGCCAGCTTCAACTCTTTCGAATTCAGCTCTTTCTAATTTAATTTTGGTGCGATAACCCATCTGGTTATATTGGCTATTAACCGTATCGCCATTGAGGCGCTCGCTTATTCGTCTTCCTAGTTCATCATATTCAAATTCAATAACTGCATTGGCATTTTCAGCTTTTAATAATTGAGAAGCATCATCGTATTCAAAGTAGGTATTCGCACTTATCCGTTCACCCGAATCTCGACTCTGTTTTTGAGTCAATCGACCAGCAAGATCATAATAGTAATGTAGGCTTGTGCCATCAGCGGCAGTTTTACTGCTAATTCGACCTGCACCATCATAGGTAAAGTGTGTGAGTCTACCGTCGTAGTGACGCTCTTCGACAATTTGACCACTGCTATTGTAATGGTAGCGCCACTCTTGCTGTTGACTGTTAATCACACCTTCAAACTGACACTCACCATTGTATTGATATTGTGTTCTGCCGCCTTGTGGATCTAAACTTGCCAGCATTTTGTCAAATGCGCCGTACTCATAATGGAATTGATGCCCAAGGGTATCAGTAAAGCAAGTGACATTGCCTTCAATGTCATAATCATAGACGCTCTTACTGCCATCCTCGTGGGTCACAGATCTTGGGTAAGGCAAGCTGCCTTGGTAGTGCCATTGTCGTACTCTTTTAGACTCAGTACCTGAAGTGCTTGGTGATGATGTTGAGGATATTCTGGCTTGGGTGTGCAAACGCCCTAATCCGTCATAATTAAATATCAGCTTTTCCCCGAGTGGAGGTGAGATTTCGATTAACTGACCTGAGTCATTATATCGATAGCCCGTCTGCGCACCTTCTGGGGAAATAGCCCAAGCCAGTTGACCTAAGCTCGTATACTGATAAAACCATTGTTGTTTAAGTGGATCAGACACACTGGTGAGATTGCCCTGTGGGTCATATTCATATTCCCAAGTGGCGCCAAGTGGATTTAAGTACCCAATTAGCAAACCATTGTGATCGTATTGATACTCAGAAGTGATGCCATCTGCTGCGATGACTTTCTCTATCTGCCCCCACGCATCATAGGTAAACTCGGTTCTCTCTCCTAAAGCATTAGTTTGAGCAACAAGTTGATTATCAATCCACTCGTTATGTATTTCATCACCATTGGGAAAGATTATCCGCAGGATATTATTACGTTCATCATGGTAATACTGCACAATACCGTCAATGGCACTCTTGTAATAGACGACATTATTGACGTCATCAAAACGAATTTGATCGCTAAAGCGGCCTTCAGCGCCTCTAGAAGCTGTGGCACGCCCTTTGTCATCGTAGTCATGCTCGACCCAAGTCTGACTGAGATCTGACCAACGAAGTAGATAACCCTCTTCACTGTATTGATAGTCAAAACTGCAACCCGGCGCTGCACGACAAGTGAGCATTTGGCCTTGTTTATCGTACTCATAACGGGCTAACGTTTGGATTGGATTAAGCTTGCTATCGAGTAAAGTGAGCTTTTCGATACGGTGGTGTCGACAATCAACTTGGATCTGCTGACCATCAGCTAACACTATCTGTTTTAGCGTGCCGCGATCATAGAGAAAGTGATTACTGTTACCTTTTCCATCACTGATTTCAGTCAGTAGCAAGGTATTGGCTAATGCATGATCAAAGCAGTATTGCAGCCCACTTACATGGCGCATGATCAGTTGTTTGTTTTGTCGCGTTAATCGCCACTCTGGCAGATGAGCAGCAAGGTTTGCCTCCCCCTCTTTAGGTAACAAATACACAGCTTGGGTGTATTGATCGTCGGTAAAAGTCGCTTGCTCTCCCTCAAGTTCCAGCGTCATATCCCAGACACTGCGCCAACGTGTCCCTAACAGTCCGGTTAACATTAAACCTGATGAATGATAAAAACGTTTTTGGGTTAAAGGAAGTCGGCCATTAACCGTAAAGTCAGTTCGCCAATCGACCACAAAGCCGGTTGCCATATCGATCGGACAACCTTTAGTGCATACCCCCTCTTTACCTTTCTTCTGATTATTTAACTCATCGGCTTTAGCCCTAGCGGCGGCATCATCTACATCACCGCTATTTTTACCTGCATTGACTTCGACGTTCGGCTTTTTAGTGGCCTTAGGCCTGGGTGAACCACTGACTTTAGTGACTATTTTACCTATAAATTCGGAGACCTTATTGCAGATCCAAGCAATCATCTCATCAATTTTTTTAGACAGCTTCATCATAATGTCGATTAAGGCTTCAAATGTGCCCTTCATCAAACGAATAATCCAACTCGAGCTAGCACTCCCTGCATTTGATATGGTGCGTTTTAAGCCATCAATGATCTTATTGAGCAATACAATGGCATCTTTACCTTTCTCTCTGATGTTCTTCTCGAAAGTCGAAATAAATTTCACTAAATTACCATTAGATAAACCTCTTAAGGTTTTTATGGCGACCTGAATTAACTTCGAATCCGATTTCCTCAATGCATTGATAATGGTGTTACCTGATTTTTTCAGGGCGTCCCCCAGCCCAGGAATAAAACCAATTACAGCCAAACTACCAGCGGCCCAATGCCAAGGGTCGCTGCGGTTATCTTCCTTGGCGTAAGTCTGCCAACCCCACTCACCTAAATCGTAAATATCGACGGCCTGCCCGACAACGGGAATAAAGCCCACAGCCACTTGGCAAAAAAGCAACACCGCACTGTTATCACCGGCCTTACTCACCACTTCTGCAGGTAGGCTTGTATGAATCTTATTTATCGCAATTTTTAACGATTTACTGCCATTGTTTATCTGTTTATCCAGTTGCCAAAACCGCTTATAAGCAGGTTCATATTCGTCAGCCACATCCATAAAAAAGCTGGTGTCATCAACATCGACTTCAGTGTCTGAACTGTCGCTGGCGTCATATTTCAGATAACCTTTGCTGCGTAACAAGGTAAACAGAGTAAAATACTCCCCTGCTAACGCTGCGTATTCAGCATTGTCTTGTATTACTGGGTTATTGATGACTGTCTTAGTGGGTTTAAAATCATCGCTACCTTCATCAAGGAGTAAATCGAACCCACCACAGCCCATGTCTTTAATAAGACATAAGCCTTTTTTATCGGTCTTACCTTCAATTTCAGTATTATTACTGTCGGTGAGAATAAACGGGGCTTCGGGGACTGGCTTACCGTCATCGTAGTGATAATGGATTAATGCGGTGCAACCACACTCACTGCAACCACCCGATACCACATTATCGGTAGAAAAATTCTTCTCAGCCGCTTGCTCACTTGATATCAACTCTGCCTTACGATTCTTGCTCATACTGAAACTTCCTTATCCAGTTCATCTAAGGCAGCTTGATAGAGCTTTTCCATCTTGGTTTTTGTGCCCTCTTGTTTCGCTTTTAGTACTTTTCCCGCCCACTCTTGCGTCACGAATGTGTCACCAAAAATCAGCGATAAACTCAAAAACTTCACCGTGTCTTGCCGATTCGTAAAACCTTGCTCATTGGCGCTGCGGGTCTGTTGACTCACAAAGTTATCAAAGAATTCATCCGACCAATTTAAGGTCTCTTTATGATGTTCCTTAAGGTGCTCTTTGTAGGCTAAATGCTGATCACTTTCTTCCATGAGATTAAGCGCTTGCCATTGATGCTCGCTTAATACTTGGGGCGTACGCGGTGTAATATCAGACTTTTCTTTTATCGAACGGGTCATCAAGTTCACGCGTTCCCCCTCGACAGAGACAAATTTAGCTATCGGTCCAAATATCGCCGATACCTCGCTATCTGTACTGGCTTCCATCAAGGTCGACAATACGCTCCAATCGGAAAGTCGTAATAACCTAGACTCTCCATTTTCAGCCTCTAACCAGGTCCACTCCCTAAGGTGACTCAATAACTCAGTGAGCTGCTGAGCTGGCGTATAGGCATTCATATACCATTCAAGTTGGATCCCTATGCCCCAATTGGATTGCTGGCATATTTTGTCTTTAAGACGTGGCCAATTATCTTCAGTCACGTGAATGAGATAAGGAGAAATTGAAGCGTGTATCCGGCCCGTTTCATCCCAATAAAGACGGCAATAATCAAGGGAAAAGCCATTAATAGATTCAGCTAAAGAGGGCACCTCATCATTAATCGCCGATTCCGCGAGAATAAAACACCCACCTTCGGCAATGGAGCTTAACCACAGCGCAGAATCAATTGGCGCTACCTGCAAGTTACTATTTTTTTTCGCCGTCATATCTCATCACTTCCTTGTTCTACACTCGTTATCCATAGCGCTTGTTTAGATTGAAACGGCTTATCATAAATGGGAGGATTCAGTTGGCTGAACATCTGAATGCTTGTTCGAAGGTCATATTTAGGCTGCAGTGCTTTAAAATCACTTGTTTCAAAATAATCATTGTCTAAAACGAACCGGTACACAGCGAACGTTTCAAATGAGAACTCAGCCTCATCCGGATAAGCCTCTTTAGCAATCTCAATGCTGCTAAAAAAAAGTGCTGAAAGCTGATTGATATCCAATACAAAAGCAAAGTACTGGGAAAGGCGCAGGAAGATATCGTTAACCATACGATGGCGACGTTGGCTTCTGGTCAGTAACTCGTACTGGCTGTCGCTTAACCTGTAAGGGGAATCAATACTGAAGTTATTCTCAGCAGTTCCATCTTCATCAATTTGAGCCCACGTCAGTAACGAAAAGCCTGTCTCTATCTCGGCTGAATTATCTAAACGCTGCGCTTCATTTAACAGTAAACACGTTGGCAGATAGATCTGGTTATCTGTACCTACAAAATCCGCTTGCTCCTTTGGGGATAAACTTGGCCAAAACGAGGCCAGTAAAGGCGATGAGTAGCAAGTAAGGAGGTCGCATTCACCATTGGGATACATGGCAGAGATTCTTTGATGCCAAAAATGGAGTAACTGATGAAGGGAAAGCAGACTTTCAATCAACATACACGCTTTGCTAAAAAGCTGCGGTTGTTCGAGTAACCAGTAATACAAGGTCTCCCCCGCCTCTCCCTCTTCAATAGTGATTAAGAGTGGAGATTCAGATCTAAGCTCATCATAAGCACTATTCTGAAATAGGTAACACCATGACTGACGAGCTTTGGGTTGAAAGCTAGACCAAAAGTCCCAAAAATCCTCATAAAAAGCAGCATCAACCAGTAAATATACTTGTTTATTTGAACGAGTACTTAAGATCTCAAACAGATCATAACGCTTAGGGTATCCATCAAGGCTGCTATTTTCACTCATGTCTGCAGCCTCCTAGCCGCGATAAATATCCTTGCCACTCGTCATGAGTGCTGACTGCTTAACAGACCGAATCAACGATACCCAGTGGCCGTTAATGTTCAGGCTTACCATTCTTCTCCCACATGGCGCGCACTTCTTTTGGCGATGGAGGCGGAAATTTAACGCCTTGGTCAATAAGGTGTTGTTTCACTTTTATAACCCAAGGGTAATTACGATTGTCTGGCGTTATGATTTCATCAGAAAGTGCGTCATGTATTAACCAAGCTAAATCCGCACCACCAGACATATACCCTTTAACATCGACCCCTTTATCAATAAAATAATTTACTAATTCATACTTGTTCAAAATCGCCGCCTGCAGACCCGCATTTAAGCCACTTTTATCTTTCAAATTCACATCTGCGCCATATTCCAACAGAGTATTAATATCATCCCAACGCTCAGGCCCTATTGCATCAAACAGTGCGGGTTCACCGTTGCTGTCTATAGCGTTTGGATTTCCTCCAGCAGCCAATAGCATTTTTAACCATTCAGGATCATCTCCCCCCACAACAAAGTTAACCGCAGTATCCCCGTCACCATCTTTGAAATTAGGATTAGCCCCTAAATCCAACGCGAGTTGAGCTGATTTCTTATCTTTCTGCGTAATAAGCCAAAGCAAAGGCGTTATGCCTTCATTGCCCAGCACATTAAGGTCGATACCTTCAGTGATTAACAGATTGGCCGTCGATAGATCCTTTTTTTGAATACTTTTCAAAAGAGACACCATCTTTGGCTCAAAAAATTGTTCTGCTTTCATATTTGTGCCTCCAGCACTGCAAGCCGTAAAAAGACCCAATAGTAGAGATAATCCAAGGGTTAATGTTCGTTTAAATGCCATTATTGCCCCCAATGGTATTGTGTTAGCGTGCTGATATCTTGTTTCTTTTGTGCTTCGATTCCGGCAATCACAGCTGGCATTAAATGGCGGGTGACAGGGCTACCACCGTCAATGCTTTCAAGTGCACGCATGTTCCCCTGCGCCTCTGGCATATCACCCTTACTGAGTAAACCCGCACTGATGAGGGCGCCAATTCCAGCCCCTACGTTGCCTCCAAGCGCCCCTCCAACTCCTGAAACTAATCCTGTGACGATGGCAGTTCGTTTACTTTGCAACATAGTAAGTACTTCACCATCAACCGCTTGAGTCTGCATTAATTTACTGATCTTCTCTATTTTAAGTCCACCAGCCCGCTTAACCGTCTCTGGGTGTAATCCCGCTGAATTAAAGCTATAACCTTTAATGCCCGTCACCCCAACTCCACTGGCAGCCAGACCACCGCCTAGAGAATGTCCAACAATATCAATATCTTTTCCTAGAGCAATTTTTGTTTGTTGAGCAAGTTTCATCGCTTGATCATACTGTTTTGTCTGTTTACCAATCCCTTGGGCACCATTAGTACTCCAGTCTTTCCATCCTGTAACACCATTATTGGTGCCTCGATAGGTGAGCATGGTTGAATCATTGATCTCTGATTTAAATAATGCGGCTCCAAAGCCTGTTTTCTTGCCCATTAATACCGCATTTTCTAAACCCGGTATTTTTTTAGTATCAAGCAACTCCAGTCCTACTGGCGCTTCTGGCAATGGGTATTGTTCAGGATCACGTCGATTTTCATCGACTCTGTAGACATAATCTGCAGCTTCAGCGCGGATAATACTGTCATTATTAAAAGCCAGCCTTTCACTAGCCGCCTTCACTTGAGGCTGATCCGCAGTGGATTTAACCAGTTTTTTGCGTGCCTCGTAACGTGCTTTTCGCTGCTTAACGGTTGTGACAACTGAATCGAAGGTGATGAACTGATTTGCAGGCTCTCCCCACTTAATCGCAGCTAAAATCGGCATCGGCGCCATTGCCAATAGTGGCGTATTATCCTTAACAGCGTTTTCACCACACTTATGGGTCGGTGACTTATAGGGCGTATCACCAATGAACACATCACCAGAACCAGCAGCAACTGAACCACCGCACCCAATGGCATCACCGACACGAGAAGCCGGTTTACCATTTATAGATACATTCGATGAACCAGCAGAAATGCTACGCCCGTGAATACCGTGGGGCATATGAGGACAAGGACAAGCATGCAGTAATACCGTGTCACCTTGACGTGCAGCTGGCATGCCATTAACACTGACATCACCACTGCCTGCAACAATGGGCGTTGCAGGGAAGCATCCATGCCCTGCACAACTATCCCCTAAACGCGCCGCTTTTGGCATAAGAGTTCCTTAACGCCTATCCGCTGTTTCAGGTATCGAAGGTTTAGTGGGCTCTTCAGGCTTAACCGCTTTAGGCTCTGTCCCTGTTCCAGGGGAGCCGCCCTCATTAATCTTCACCTTGTTGCCACAAATAGTCACCCCGCCACTGTCAATCTTAATGAAGCCGCCAGGCCCCTTGATGGTCAGCTCTTCGCCCGCCTCAAGCACGATTTTACTCGCCTTTAAATAACTCTCATTTTCGACTTTTATCTGTTGGTTCGCGCCAATAATCTTCTCTTCAGAGGCGGCAATGGTTGTCTGACTCCCACCATCTATCTGAGTAATAATGCCACCACCGATATAGCGCTTCACCATGCCGATAACGCGGTGAACAAAGTTACGACCCACAAGAAGTTGATGATCACGCCCTACTTGGGCAATCTCATCTTGACCTATGGTGGTGTGACGATGCTGTTTCACTAACTCAAACTGGTCATGATCAACCGTAATATGTTGATCAAACCCTATCTCTTCACGGTGAATATTCTTAATCACAACATCCATGTCTTTCTGCCCATGAACATATATTTGCTCACGACTGGCCTCATCTTCAAAACGTAACTCATTAAAGCCTTCGGCTTTATGGGATTGCGTTTTAATCACAGTGCGCGTTTTATGATTAGGCAAGATATAAGGGGTAACATTAGTGGAATGAAAAGAGCGACCAGTAATAATCGGTTGATCAGGATCCCCCTCCAAAAAGCTCACGATGACTTCATGACCGATACGTGGCACCGCCATCATGCCGTATTGTCCACCAGCCCAGCCTTGGCTCACTCGGATCCAGCAACTAGAAAGCTCGTTACTCTCGCCGTATCGATCCCAAGGGAATTGTACTTTTACCCGGCCAAATTCATCGCAGAATATCTCTTCATTCTTGGGGCCAACCACCATCGCCATCTGCGGGCCAGTGACCAAAGGTTTGCTATTGGGCTCCGCCTGCCAAGGATTACTGGCAGGAATGGCATGAAATTGATTGTTGTATCGAGTTGGCTTTTGAGTATTAGCCTCTTCTGCCGCCGCTCCTTGTTCGCCCGTGTGTTCAACTGAGGTTAGAATCCAGTCACGGTTGAGCGCCGCATCGTTATGATCGATGAGATCGAATTTATACCCTGATATCGCCTGCATGATATTACTTTGACCCGATGCTTCCTGAGCATCTCGACGCAGGTATTCTTGGCGCACTTGAGTAATAGGAACCCCTGTGGTGTCGTCTTTATAACGGCCGGGGTAATCAAAGTGCTCATAATCTGGCTTCTGGAATTTAAGCTCTTGGCCTGTGCTGCTTTGTAAAAAGCTATATTGCGGTTTCTTAAAGCTGTAATCTTTTAAACTGACACTGGCAGACTTTATCTGATGTTGGTAACTAAATTGATTTACAAAGGCATTATCCGCCACACCACCACTAAGCGCATTATAGGGAAACGGGCTTTTTAGTGCGCTCAACTTACTGGTACTGTCACAAAAAATCAGCGTATGCACATCTTGGGTATGTTCAAAATAGTAAAACAATCCCACTTCAGCAGCTAAGCGGCTGATAAACTCAAAATCCGTTTCACTGTATTGCACACAGTACTCACGCACTTCAGACTCAAATCGCGCATCACAACTAAACGCATAATCACTGATCCCCATCTCATTTAATAAGGTCGAGATGATGACTAGTACATTTTGCTGTTGAAAAATTCGACTGTTTTTTCTTAACTTTAAACGAGATAAGGCAGGGACTAAGGTAATGTTATATTGGGTATGCTGATGACCACTGTCGCCTTTACTGAACTGGCTCACGATACCGTGTATGCAGCGCTCGACACTGTCATCTTGAGTCCAAGTCATTAAGCCCGTTTGATCAACAATCGCCTCAGGCGTTAGGTTATCAAGCCGACTTAATAAACTCAATTTCACTTCAAAGGGCGTTGATAAGCGCTCGACAAAATGAAAATCGAGAAGGTCAAAACTGTCTAAGTCTAAGCTTTGCGCTTTAAAATGAAACCGCAATCCGGAGCCTAAAAGCGCCATGCCAATATCCTTATCTAAATGGGGTTAACCTCCATCATTCCAATGAAGGTAAAATCATAGGGAAATACATTCCATTCAATGTGTTTACCTATGATTTTTTATTGATAAAACCGTTATTGATTAATCGACTCGGCTGTTGCTATAGCCTTAAAGTAAGCGGGAAACTTTGAGCATCCCCCGCTTGTATGATTTACAACATATTACGAGTTGTTAAACTCTTTACGCTGCAACAGGCTTACGCCAATCATCAGAACCTGACGTACCCGCCGTCACATGGTCCCAATCAATCTTACGGTACGCCATTGAAACCGTCAGCAGCTGCGTAAAATCGCCTTTGCTTGGATCTTGACAATGTGGCATATGACACTGGATATCGATGATCGTTGCGCCTTCGAGCTTAGTGGTGAAGTAATGCTCCTGCTTGCCTTCAATTGATGTGCGGTACCACTTAAGTTCCACTTCAGTGATTTTCTCACCTGATGCCAAAGAGTTGTACATCAAAGGCACTGCTTTGTTTAATGCCACGGTAAACTTAAATGGCTTATGCACACGCTGACCTGAAGGTTGACCCGATTGCGGATCAGTAGGGACGGTAACAATATGATCAAACTCTTGGACCATCATCTCATCTTCATGGCCTTCAATAAAAATATCACCGACAGAATCAGCAGTGAATGCGCCTGCTGTGATGTGTCCTTGGGTTTGACCTGTGATTGAAATAAAACAAGGTGTTGGCATGGGAAATTCCTTTTAAATAGTCGAATTAGTAAAGTTAAATGGGTTTATTCGTAAACCTAAATATGAAATTGCAGTTATCATGCCAAAACATAAAACACTGATTTAAAATGGTTTTTATTTTAAGCCAAACAATCTGGGCAACATATGGCCCGAAGGTGAGCAACATATGGCCCAGCGAGCAATAAGTGGCCCACTGTGCCAAATATCCTAGTGACTCTCTGTTGCTGGGACTCGCTCATTTGTCGCTTGTTGAGCACCGACTTGTGGTAAAACAGCATCAGTCTGTATTAGCGTGTTGTTTTTCAACTGCTGAGTTAATAGCGTCCGCTTTATCAGTAATGCCTTCAGATGATTATTTAACTGACCAAGCTCAATTTCAGCCCGCGCATACTCCTTCGCTTCTAACAGATCCTCGACGTAGTAAGTCCGACCTAAAATAGGAGACAAGCTGCTGGCATACTGGGCAAGCACCAATGACTCCTGTTGAACTTTGGCCCGACTACTCGGCAACTCCTTAGCCAGCAAACTCAAGTTCGCCAAAAGGGTTCTTGCATTAGCAAATCGTTGATAATTTTTATCCAACTCAACCAGCAAACTCACTTGCTCAGGATAGATAGACACTAAAGGGGCTTGCTGCGGCAAACTAAACACATCATCAATGCGCTGGGCGACTGAGGGCTCAACCTCAGGAGTTAGCTCCGGCGCTTGATAAAGCCATAATGGTAATCTTTCGCTCACCTGCTCATGGTAAATCACCGTTAAATAACTACTCGCGACACAACACACCAGAATGAATAAGCTGATCGCCAACACGGGCCATCGTCTCGCTTTCGCCTTAAGGGTGACTTGGCTGCTAGTGAGGTTATTAGGAACAGTGACTTTGTTCGTTTCAAGCAGATCTATCTTTTCAAAGATCAAATATCCCAACACATCTAAATTTGGGACGTGTTGTGGTTGTTTTTGAGTGATTAATTCAAACAACTTCTGACATGAATATTCACAGCGATACCAATCGCGGACATTATCCGAGGTCACGGTCATCTTCTTTATTTCAGGCGTCACTTTGGTGATCGCCCAGTTAATAATCTCGGCAACTTTTTCATTGGGAAGCTGCGTTAATTCAGCAGAATAAGAGACCACTGACAACATCAACTCTAAACCGGAGGCGAGTCCACTCACACCGCGGGTCTTAGAGGCTGCGGTAACAAAATAAGCAGAGGTCAGTAAATCGGCTCCCAACCCCGATGAAATCTGCTCAGCTAATTGATGTACTTTTTCCCAATCGGTTCCGCCACTCAAGGGATTATTACGTCGATTTATCTCGACTCTCATTTGCTGATAAGCGGCAGTATTTCTCAGTTTGATGAGATCTGAAGCTAGGTTAAAACATTCAAGTTTACGACTCGTGTTGTGCATTAAGGCATCACCAACAAACAACGTATGGCGTTGTTTTCAATTACATAAAAAACAGGGGGAAGCCCCCTGTCATCAATTAATACAAAGTTTTAGGAATTTCAAAGCTGCTCAGTAACTTGCTCGTGAATGGGTTCACATTATCCCGAGTTCGTAAACGGTAAGTCACATCACCTTTATCAACTTCAAACTGATAATCGATACTGGTTGAACTACTACCCGACATTCTTGCGCTGTCTAATAAGCGAAAGAACGCCCAGGGACCTTCGTACATAATAGAGCGGGGTGATGCGTTGGATTCACTCGGCACTAAGGTTAACTTGCTGACTGCAGACTCCCTTAAGGTGTTAGGCCAAACCAGATCGATGCCTCGTTGCGGGCCGTGAGTGTACTCCACAAATTGGCCATCAATGTTCATCACACTTCGGCGTTTATTGGGGCTCATCTGTAATGCTTCTAATGAAAACTCAACATCCAGATTACCCTTAGGATTAAAGAAGGCTTTTTGTATCTGCTGTGCCTGCTTTAGCGATTGCAGCACCTCATTGCGAACTAAATTGGCATCTCCTTTACTAAATTGATTCAACGCATCGAAGTTCTCTTCGAGAAACATCTTCATCTGGTCGTTATAGAAACGATTTAACGTGCCTTGAGGGCCAAAGAAGTTTTGGAAATCATCTATCGACACCTGTTTGTTTGATGCGGGATTAAAAGGATAACGTGACGCTAAACTCTGTTGATACTCTTGATAAACCTCGTTATACCAGCGAACTTCCAAGTGCTTTATTGCGCTTTGCAGTACGACTTTCCAACTCTCGCTGGCTAACTTACCCACCATGGTATCCATAGGTTTAGGTAAATTGGCCGAGATCCTTTCAAGTGCATAAATAGGGTCAGCATCATTAAGGGTTAGGCGTTCTTGCGCCGCTTTTAACGCTGCTTTACCCACATCAGGCGCATCTTGTATCGACTTTAGGTATGCGTGCAAACGTCCTACAGACTCCATCACCTCATCGAGATAAACAGGTTCAGTACCATCAGCTTTAGTCAGCTGATTTAACGCCGTAAAATCGCCATCGATCTTAGCCGCTATCTGGTATTGAGGCGTAACAATAATCTCCGCCATTGCACTTGGATCATCGGGCATGGAGGGGAACAGCTCTGTATTTTTGGTTAAGCTATTTAGAATCCGATTAACCGGACGATTACTGATAGCAAAATTATCAATCACCAACACGCCATGATTAATGTCAGAAAAGTCCTTTAACTCAAAGTCATTTAACGCTTTGCGCCACGATGACTGATAATCCAAAATGTATTGATTGATGATCTTATTTCTTAAGGCAATCTTATCCGCGTCACTAAAATCGGTTGATTCAGATTGGCCTAACACCCAACTATCAATCAACGCCAGATCGGCGATAGAGTCCGATTGCGGAATGAAATAACGCTCAAAACCTTGCTTACTCAGCAAGCGAGGAATTTTCATCACATCAGCCCCATCCGTATTGGCTGAACGCTGTTCAAACACCAATTCGTAAGCCGGTCCCGTTGCGAGTTTCAGATCCAACGCACTGCCAAGTTGTGAAGATGCAGACTGCTTAAGCTGACGATACACGCGCTGCTCTATCGGTAAACTGCTCAACTCTCTTTGGGTTTTCGCAATCAAGAAATCATAAGGTCTTAACTTGGTTTCAGCTTCTACCGCGCCCGCATCTCGCATCGCCTGAAGATCGGTATGCATGAGCGCATATTCAAGATGCGCCATCAGTTGCGTTTGCAGTATCCGATCGCCTTCATAAGACTTTTGCCAAGCATCGGTAAAGTAAGCTTTTACAAAGTCATCATGACGACCACTTTTATCAACCATCATTCGAAAAACCCTCAACATGGCAAGTTTTTCATTACTATTGGCTGGCGCATTAGACATATCTGCGGCCACTTGCTTTAACAAGGTCGGTAGATAACGGTATGACAGTAATTTCAGGTAAGTCTCTTCGACTTTAGGGCCAATGGTGTGACCTTGATAGAGTCCAAAATCTGAAATGAACCTCGATTTTTCACGGAAGAAACCAAACTCTAATGTTGCTGTACGTATGGTATTGAGCGGCGGAATAATGCTCTTTCCTAACTGATCAAAACTCGATTGATCATTGAGTTCATTAAACTCAGTCACCTTATTAAGTACCGCATCGGCTTGTTCACTGTTTTGTAAATAATACCGATGCCACGTTCCCACCAACAATACCGAAGCGATAGAACATGCCACAAACGACAACATCATCAAACGTCTTTTCTGCTTAGCCACTTTAAAGTTATCAGAGGCTAAGCCAGCCTCTGGATAGATAACTTTTTGGAACAAGGTATGGATAAAGTAAGGCGTCGAATTATCACTTTTTTGAGCACTGTTAATCGACTCTCTTAATCCATAACGACGAGAAGCACTATCGACATAAGCATTGGTCGGCACTCCTTGTTGGTATACCGAGGTAAAATATACCCCTCGCACTAAAGCTGATGTTGAAAACTGATCACTGGCTAACGCATCAGCAAAAAACTCTTGCAGCACTTGATGAGCACCCGCTATCTGTCTAACAAAGCTATAGATGGCCGCTCGCTCCTCCTTGTCTCGACACTGGAGCAGAGCACGAGGAAGATGCGCATTAATGCGTGTAATAAAGCCGGTGTAATCGACATTGAACTCTTCAATCCAACTATCAAGATCATTGACGGAGTTCAGCGAAAAGGTGAATCCCATGATCTCATCACGCTCGGCCTGATTGTAATGACGAAAGAAGGGCTCAAAACCCAAAAGAAGATCTAGCTTAGTTAAGGTTATATACACAGGCAGACGTGTCGATAACGTCTCCATCAACTCACGTAAACGCGCACGCATCAAATGCGCATAGGCTTTACGGTCTGATGTCGCCGAGCTGACCATATTGGCCATATCAAGGGCAAGTACCACCCCGTTTAATGGACGACGGCTACGCGTTTTATCAAGCCATTCAACAAAGTGCATCCAAAGACGCTTAGTCATGTCGCCGTTATTGTTGCCCTCTTCAGTCCGTTGCGTCAGCAGTTCTCCATCGGGATCGATCAGTACAGCATCATCACTTATCCACCAATCAAACGAATAAGGATTTTCCGTTTTTTGACCAGAAGCTCGCATCACAGATGAAAAGATAAACTTTTGCCCAGAACGATTAATCAAACTCGTTTTACCGGCATTTTCGACCCCAAGCACTAAGTACCAAGGCAAGGCATAAAGATAGTTTCGGGTGTTGAGACTCTCCTTAAGGCCTAACATCACGTCATTCAGTTCAACTTCCTGACGCTCCAGTCTGCCAATAATTGGATCATCTTTTAGTTGCTGCGACTTCTCATCATCGACATTGTACTGCTTCAATTTGCGCCATTGGAACCAGCCCCAAATCGTAAAGCAAGACAATGAAAAAATGATACTGGCGATGATTCTAGAATTTACGCTTGATAAAGGCTTAGCTTCATCGATAACAAGCCAAGGACCTGCCCACCAGATCCCCACATTAATCAAAACAAAAATGGCAACCAATAAAATAGGCAAAGCCGATTTTAGTTCCGGTAATAGCCTGATAAAAAAAGATTTGAGCTTAGACCACATATACTTATTCCCTGTACTTAATCCAGATTTGCTTTTTGTTTTAATCGAGCCATAAGAGTTGGCTCCCAGTCTGCTAAGACCATATGACTTGCTTGCTGATACAAGACTTGGTAATCGATATTTGCCATTGCTGACAGCTGATTACTCTGTTTTAAATCTGCACCAAGCAGACGTAAATAGAATGAGTCTCTAGGCTCCGATGCCTGTTGTAGATGCTCATTCAAACTTGTAAAAGCAACAGATAAACCTCCTGACTCGGCGAGTTCAACAACCTCAGCTCTTTTCTGCTCAACACCTTGTCCATTACCTTCAAAGCGGTTGTGTCCATAACCCTCATCTAACCAAGCACGCGTTTCGGCACTCGCAAAAGGAACACCTCCTTTAAACGACATGGTTAATAACGTAGGGATACGTTCAATAAATGCCGTGGTATCTTCATATATCCCTTTAGCCCAATCTTCCTGCCCTAGTGCAACCGCGATTTGTGCACTTAAAAAATGACCATCAAGCCAAAAAGGGCTCAAGGTTAAACTTAACTCCACACGTCTGAGTAACGCCATATCAGCGCCTTTTTCTAACTGACTTTGGTACTCACTCACCCTGTCAGGGGGAATTGGCATCAAACTCGTCTCGCCAGCCGCATTCGCATTTTCAGGACCACCTGTGATAGAAAACCAGGTCGCGAATCGGCGGATCCGCAAACTCAGCCCCATGCCGGTCTCAAACTCTGAAATAAAATCAGCAACCTTGAGCAGAGTTTGTTTTGTCGCTTTATCGCTGCTCGAATCGATCTCTAATTTAGGCGCACTCTTCGGTGTTGTACCGTCAATTGACTGAACAGGCGTGCTTTGGGTCGCGGCTGAAACCTTATTGTCATGTCGCTCAAACTGCTGAGTTAACTTTGTGGTTAACAGCGACAACCCATCGGTTGGCAGTGCTAGCTTTTCAGCTGAATCTTGCAAACTGGCCAGTCGGCCGAGCAGCAGCTCTTTGCTCTGTGGTTCACAAAATTGCGTGTCTAAACCCTCGCCAGATTTAACCGTGCGTTGCACAATTTGCGAGAAGTACTTACGTCTTGGCAGTACACCACGGGCCCCAGGAGCGGGATAACACGTTTCCCAATACTCCTTCATAAAGGCATCTAAAACCCCAAGGGATAAACTGTATCGGTCCAGACTGGCTTGATACTGAAGGCACTGCATTAAGTAGGTAATTAACTTAAGATCTTTCGTCCGCGTGGCGAGCAGAGTCACCACCGCCGTTTCCACTTCCCCCCACTGCACATCAGCATGAGAAAGAGACCCCACTTTCATTAACTGACCCTCGACAAAATCAAACAGTACATCGTCAAATAGCCGCTCACCGACAGGATTAGCCGTATCAATGGGGTCTGAGATTTTTTTAATATATTGATGCATCATATCGTTACCATCTGCAGGCTTTTTGAAGAGACGTGATGGCTTGCGATAAGCCTGTCCCATCAAACTGCAAGTCATTGAAGACAGCATTATCAGAACGGAATGAGACAGTGTCGCCAGAGAGCATGCTTTTCATCACGTGAATAGCAGGAATACCGCGACCGGTTCTAAACACCAAACCTGAATTATCACTCATCCATAACTGTCCCTGACTGCTGGGTTTATTCACGCCCACCCGTACAGACCCCTCGCTTATCTCCTCGGGGATAATCAGCTCAACACGGCTAATCTCATCGATACAGCTCAGCATTAAAATCGGCCTTGGCGGGATCGCCCCGATGGCGCTTGCCGTCAGCCATATATTATTTGGTTTATCCTCTTCAGCCCCAAATAGGAAGTGCGTCTCACCTTGACGAGTGGCTTCGCTCGCATGTGCTCTAATCCACTCGATACCACGAACTTGGGCCACACCTTCAGTGCTATTGGCAGCTAAAGGCGTCATAAAAGCTTGGTCAAAACAGTAAAGCCGCTCAAGTTTGCTCTTAATGAGCACACACGCTTTAGCATCGCTCAGCTGATGCTCCTCTGCGTAACAGCTTGCAGCTGAAAATAGCAGTCCAAACAGGATCCATCCCTTACCCTGTAACATTATTCATTTATCTCCAGCTTTAAACATTTATGAGAAAATGTTCTTTTAGGTAGGCCTAAGCTCATCGCCGCTTTCGTGCGATCGCCTTTAAATCGATTTATCCGAGTACGGATAACATTGCGTTCAAATTGTGCCACTGCCAGTTTCAAGTCGCCGATATCTTCATATTCATACTCGTGTTGAACATTGCCTTCCCCAGCACTTAATGACTCTTCAAAAACAGGCAATGCCGGCACATCAATCTCACCGTTCTGGGACGTTAAAGCGCAAGCATATTCAACGACATTTCTCAGTTCACGCACATTACCGGGGTATTGATGCGCTTTTAGTTTGCCTAAGGCTTCAGAACGAATTCCACTGATTTGTGCTTGATTATGGCTATTGAAACGTTCGATAAAATGGTGGATCAGCTTCGGTAAGTCATCCAACCTGTCTTTAAGTTCAGGCACCATGATCGGAAACTGATTTAAGCGGTAATAAAGATCTCGCCTAAACTCACCAGAATTAACTTTCTCTTTTAAATTCACATGCGTTGCTGCCACCAAGCGAAAATCAGAGTGAACCTCAGCGGCTGCGCCCAACGCGCGAAAATGACCCGACTCAAGCACACGTAACAACTTAGATTGTAAGGTCAGCGGCATATCACCAATTTCATCGAGAAAAAGCGTGCCCTTAGAGGCTTGCGCTATCAATCCCTTCTTATTGCTATTGGCTCCTGAAAAAGCGCCTTTTTCATATCCAAATAACTCAGACTCAAGTAAATTTTCAGGGATAGCCGCACAGTTAATCGCCACAAATGGTGCGTCATGACGGCATGAATAATCGTGTACCGCTTTAGCCACCAACTCTTTTCCGGTGCCAGTTTCACCTTGTACCAACACAGATAAAACCGTCCCTGCACCGCGTAAAATATCTCTACGCAGTCTATCCATGCCACTTGACTCACCCACCAGCTCATCAGACAAACGAGCAAGGTTTACTTGTAAGGTCATCTCGTCTCTTATTTCTGCAATCGAATCCGTTAATTGACAGGCTTGGCCAGTTTGATCTGCCACTTTATTTAACCACTGCCAATGGCGGACAAAGACCTCACAATATTGCTGCCACTCCTGACGTTGCAGCACGCTGTCACTCGCCTTCAAGGCAAAACAAAGCAGGCCTAACACATGATTATCTTGCTTCAAAGGGTAGAGAAGTAAGCCCTCATCGCTTTGAATCTCAGATATGAGCGCGGCAAATTCAGGGTTGTCATGCCAATAAGCTAGGCTGTAGTAATCCAACATCATCGGCTTTGCCGTTTGCAGGACATGGGCAAATGGATGCTGAAAATCAGTCACATTCCAGCTTGCTTGACCATCCACCTTCAACAGGCCAGTGTCGTTTGACGCTGACGGCACCAAGTGGCGCCCATCAGCTGACGGCTTCAAGAAAAATGAGTCAGACAGGGCCAACTCAACTTCTAAAGTCTGCATAAATTGGTCGATCAAATCATCAACCTGCTTACATTCAAGCAGGCTAGATGTGTGCTGCAGCCATTGCGCCGTGCTCACTAGCTAACCTCTCCCACAAACTCGCCATCCACACAGCCTAAGCGAATGCTTAAAACAGGCTCTTTATCAGCCAGTTTATTGAGTAAAGCCAAGGCTATTGGCGGTAACATCTGTCCATCAATAATCGCTTCTAACATACGCGCACCATTTTCGGTGCGCGTCGTACGCTTAATGATCTCATCGGTGAGCGCCTGCTCACACGTCACCTCAGCCTTGTACCTAAGTTCAAGTCTCTGGATTAACGCCGCTAATTTAGACGCGATAATTTCACGTAATACACTTTCCCCAAGGGGTAAGTAGGGCACGATTTCCATACGAGCTAAGAGCGCAGGTTTAAAGAATTCGGACAATTCAGGATAAAGACTGTTTTCAATCAACTCAGGGGTTTCAGCGTTATCCACTATCGTTTGATAACCTAAGTTCGAGGTCAAAAAGAAAAGAATATTCTGACAATCAATTAAGCGTCCTTCACCATCGGCCAATTCCCCTTTATCAAATGCTTGATAGAACAGGTTCAGCACATCGGGGTGGGCTTTTTCGACTTCATCAAGTAGCACAATGGAGTAAGGCATTTTACGAATTGATTCTGTTAATACACCTCCCTCTCCATAACCGACATAGCCTGGAGGTGAGCCGATTAAGCGCGATACGGTGTGCTTTTCTTGATACTCAGACATATTGATGGTGGTCAAAAATTGCTTGCCACCATAGAGTTGCTCAGCAATTTGAATCACGGTTTCAGTTTTACCGACGCCACTAGGCCCCACCAGTAAAAACGCACCTTTAGGGCGACCCGCTTTACGCAAATCAGCGCGGGCAGTGAGCATATTTTTATGCAGCCGAGATATCGCAATATCCTGCCCTTTTAACGATTCACCCAGTAGTTGTGGCAGATTGGTGATCTTATGCAGCTCGTCACTGTTCATCTGATCAACTGGCACGCCAGTCCAATCAGCGATAACAGATGCAATTTGATGCTCGTCGACCTGTGGAATAACCAGTCGATTCTCAACACTTAATAGCTCAAGTTGAGATTCAATGATATTGAGTTCAATGCGCAAAGCCTCAAGATCACTCTCAGCATCATCGGCTAAGATGACGCCTCTTAATTCAATGATTTTATTCACCAAATCTTGCTGTTGTCGCCATGTAGACTCAAGGGTTTCATGTTCTGACATCGCATCAGCGGTTCTTTCTCTTAGCTTCGCTAAATGCTCTTCATCAACCACTTGACCCAGTGAGGCTTGCCTTAATAGCAAGGACATCTCAACTTCTGTTTGATGGATAATCCCTTCAAGCTCAGCAAGGTACCTTGGTGGAGACGTTAAATTGATGGCGATTCTTGCACACGCAGTGTCTAACACATCAATGGCTTTATCCGGCAATTGACGTCCAGAAAGGTAACGGTTTGATAGGTGAGCCGCCGCTTTAAGGGCGCAATCTTGGATCAATACTTTATGCTCAGATTCATACACTCCGTGTAAACCGCGCAATATAGTCACCGCTTGTTCGGCAGTTGGCTCATCCAACTTAACCAACTGAAAACGACGAGTGAGCGCCGGATCTTTTTCAAAGTATTTTTTGTATTCTTTCCAGGTTGTCGCGCCAATCGTGCGCAATTCACCACGGGCCAATGCAGGTTTTAAGAGGTTGGCAGCGTCACCACCGCCCTCTTGGTTACCGGCACCTATTAAGGTATGGGCTTCATCGATAAACAGAATAATCGGAATAGCTGAGTGCTTAACTTCGTCAATAACCCCTTTTAAGCGCTTCTCAAATTCGCCTTTAACCGATGCGCCAGCCTGAAGTAACCCAAGATCGAGTGACAGTAACTGCACTCCTTTTAACGAATCAGGCACTTTATCCGCCACAATGCGCAGTGCGAGCCCTTCAACAACCGCGCTTTTACCCACACCGGCGTCGCCGACAACAATGGGATTATTTTTGCGACGACGACAAAGAATATCAATCATCAGATTAATTTCATCATCACGGCATAGCACAGGATCGAGTTCATTATCTTTAGCAAACTGGGTAAAGTTGGTGGTGAACTTATCTAACGCGCTGTTGGCAGTATCAGTCAAAGGCTGGCGAGTACCCGAACTCTCTGTTGCTGTTGATTCTGCTGACGCGGAAGTTAACGCAGTAAAGTTCTTGCGCCATGCTTCTCTGTTGATGTCACTGAAAAAATTCACCAACTCAAAAGGCAGGTAACGACTCGATTGCATCAAAGCGGCAAGAAAAATAGTGCCCGATCGCAGCTCTGTTTCTTGTAACTCAGTAGTCGATAACAACCACGCATCTTGCAGCAATTCAACCAACAGCGGTGAAAATGCAGGGTATGTGTCTAAGGTATCCCCTGTTGGTAAGCTATTACCTAATATTGTTTTGAACTCGTTAACATCACACTCGGAATGCTTAAGCAGCACCTTAACATCGCAAAGCGGGTTTTCTAATAAGCTATACAAGAGGTGAGATAGGGTTATCTCTTCATTTCTTCTGCCAATGCACAATGAAGCCGCTTCTTCCATGGCAAGCTTGGTGATTGGGTTTAACTTGGTAATAAGCGTACTTAATTCAATACGGATCATAAAACGTCCTTAATTTAAGATCTGAAACAGTTGGTCTAACACACCTGCTGATTTATTGGCTAGCGACACCGAATAGAAAATAAAGATCACCGTCAGCATCACAGAGAAGCCTGCGAAGATGGTCCAAATAGGCATCTGTCGACCAATTTGGAACTTGGTATTCACCACGTGATCGATCGCATTACAGAGCAATTCAGGCTCTTCATCCCTAAGATGCCTTAACGTCTCATAGAGTCGATTTACAATTTTGTCGAACTCTTCACGGCCATTCACCACAACCTTGTAGCGCCCTTCAAAACCTAAACATAAACACAAATAGATAAACTCAAGCAGCTCACGGTAATTTGCAGGTTCAGTTTCGAGTCGTTGTAAAATACTAAAGACTTTTTCGCCGCCCCAGGTTTCATTATGAAAGCGGGTGAGCAATGAATGTTCAGCCCAAACACTGTCCGCTCCCCAAGGCGTATTCATGACAGCTTCATCAATAAAAGAGCACAGCACATAGCGGTACGCTAAGATAATCGCCCGATCATAACCAGATTCGGTGAGCTCAGCTTCAATGGCCGTGATGTCATCAACCGTATTGTGATAAAGCTTTTGTACATCCTCTAAAACCGCCAACTTACGCACTCGAAATACCATGCCCATTAAAGGCGCTGCGGCATCGACCAACTGATTAATGTTGTCGCCACGTAATTGAAACCAATACTCCTTATCAGCATCAATATTGCGAACTTCATCAAACAAAACGTCATCAAGTTGTTGCTCTGTCAGCGGCTGTTTTTGTGGTTTCATGGTATTAATTCCTTATCGCCCAAAACTGCAGCTCAAGTTCAGGAAAATCGCCAGCAACATGGAAAGCAAACCCGGTAGAGTGCCTTAGCATCTCCCAAGATTTACTTGTCCGATCAAGTTGGAAATAGGTGTAGCCTGCGTGGTATGGCAGCTGTCTTGGCGCAACGGGTAAAGGTGTAAGCCCGACGCCGGGAAGCTGCAATGAGATCAACTCACGAATTTTCTCAACCGATGCAATCTTAGTTTGTTGGATAAAGAGCTTTTTCAGCTCCTCCAATGGCAACTTGGCTCGCACCGCTAAGATGAAATCAGCCTCTTTAATCAGATCAGGATCTTGAACTGGCGCGACCATTAAGCCGTACTTACGTTTCTGCAATTGCAGCGACACCGCTTTAGGCTCAAGCACAATGCTCAACGACTGGCGTAACATATTCATCAACTGACCAAATGAGGCAACGGGCATATCATGATCATAAGGGGTGAATATTGGCGCAATACGACTGTCATCGGTAAAGGAAAACAGCTCGCCACAGATGCTGACTAACGTCAGATATAACTGCTCAGGATGCAGGCCTTTTAACTGTGATAAGTGCTGCAGAATGGGTTGCATTCGGTTTAATGCCTGTAACAGCATAAAATCAGACACATCTGCCACGCCACCTTGGCTTGGGGAGCCAATTCTTACTGCTATATTTTTTGCCCTTTCACGCATCATACCGGCCATTTCACCAATAAAACGGTGCAAGAATGGCACACCTAATACATTGTAATGACAAGGAATAAAGTTAGGGTCTAGCACAACACTGCCATCGGGGCGCTTTTCTAAAATTTTAGCTATCGCCACCGACGAATAAGCGCTGCGGTCTTCCTTTTCAAACATCAGTCTCATCTGCACAGGGCTGACGTCGATGGTTGAAAAGTCACCCTGTTCGCTATGAATATCACGCACTTCATGTCGATGAGACACAAAGCGTGAGCTAGCCGAAGAGGAGCTCTCTGTGACTTCGGTGATGGAATCACTGCGCAGTGAAAGTGCCAAATACACAATTTGGTTCGCCAATGAACCGTCGATAACCTCAAGTGCATTTGGTAATACATCTTCTTGAGGAATATTGAACACGGTTCCGTCGGGCATTACGCCTTTGGCTCTTTGTATCGCAATGCGGCCAAAGCCTAAATATTCAGGATTTAGCTCGAGTTGAGATACACCGTACAGATAACTGTTTACCGAGCTTAATCGCTCATCGGTGACATATTCAAAATAACGCTGTTGCTGCTGAAAGTGTTGTGGTTTTATGAATAGACCTTCAGCCCAAATTACTCGATTTCTTGACGACATGTTTATTCCACTTTATCCAGAATGACTTCCTGTTCTTTAAATAAAATCAAAATATGGTATTCCCTACCAATTGGTTTGATTTTTATCACTTTTTTCCATTGTGAAACTTCTGGATCACCAAAATGTGCCATGACCCCTATGTAGCGTGTATCATCGTCGACTTCAAAAGGCTCAATAAACTTAAATTGCCCAGGTAACATAGTGAAGTCGCTATGATCGATATAATTTGATCCCAAAGCGTCTTCGAAATCATTCACCAAAGAATCATAATCTGCAGCGAGCAACTTAGAATCGTCTTCTAACTCAAAAAGTTGAAACTCTATCGGAGTTGAATCCCCATTAGGATTTCGATTCACATCCTTTTGAGCCACGATGCTATAAGTCAGTTGTGTTGGCAGATCTTTAGGTTCTCCAACAGGAATTGAGGGATCCCAAATCACCGCACCAACCTTTTTAGTGCCCTCCCACACAGAACCACACGCTGTCAGCTGCCCCATCAAGATAATGACAAGTACAAGACGCAGTGTTTTCATCAAATATCCCTTTGAAGTTCACGTAACTTACGATCGTATGCCTGTTCAAATACTTCCCAAAAAAGCTTTTCAAAGCCTTTTTGGCGGTTAGAGGTCAGCTCTTCGTAGTACTTTTCGTACATAGACCAAGCCCACTCATCACCGGTTTCTAAATTAAGATCACTGGACTTACGGTATTGGGCAAAACGCTTTAACAATTTAGTGGGCGAAAATGCCGCTAAAATGTAATCCAGCGCTTCACTGATCGCCGATTGAACCGCTTCATTGTGATGTTCAATCGACTGCAGACTTTCAGCAATCGCAGCTGCAGATGAAAGGTGTACCGGGCTTCGCTCATGTGAGAATAAAGTTTTAACTGTCTCCTCATAACCCAAACCTAATCTAAGGGGGTTATCTTCAATCGGCTGCATGTTTTTATTCATCAACTCATAACGACTCTGGTTCGCCGTGTTGTGCAAAGCGAGCAGTCCGGTAATCGCCGACTTAAGTGCAGCACCAAGATCCACCGACAGCGATTGCATCTGATCGCTGTTTTGCAGTGAGCCAATTTGTACGCCTAATCCTCTAAACAGAGGGCCGCTGGTGATATGCTCACCTAACGATTCAGCGGGCTGTTCAAGCCCAGCATGTAATTCAGATTCCAACAAATCGAGGGTCTTTTCGTCCATGGTAAATTCATCCAAGTAAGTGTGCTTCTTCAATGCAATGGCAGAATCTTGGGTATATTCCGAATCTGCTTGCATGGTTAACTCTTTATTACTAACCACAACGTCAGTGTCGATTAGGCTAATATGATCAAGTTCTTCCTCTTTCCTAGATTCAAAACTCAATATGTTTTCTTTGCTCCGATTCTGTAATGCATCTAACGCCAACATAGGGTCGTCAATGGATGTATCACGGAGCTCCGCCGCTTTTTCAGCAACAGGCTCTTTCATTAACTCAGCAAAGTCATTTTCGCTGAACATCTCAGAAACCCGTTTAGTCAGACCGGTAGAAGGGTCTGACGCTAATCCCAGTGAAATTCTGACCTTGTAGGGGCCAATTTGAATCTCATCGTTTTCATTTAAACTGGCAATGCGATTCAAGCCGATAGGCAAAGAGGAGTTATTAACAAAGACTTCTCCGCACAGATCTTCTAAGCAGAACTGTTCATCCAACCAAAGAATTTTACAGTGCTGAGAGTACACCTCTCCTTCTCTGTCCTTTAATCGCCAATCGGCATTGATATCACACCCTAAAATACCGCCTTGCTGTGTAAAACGAACAAAAGGCATTAGCCCTGATTCCAACATCTGGGAATTAACGATATTGAGAGATATTGATTTATCCAAGATTCACCTCATTACTGCCTTATTTGTATTAATACGTGTTGTTTTTTAATTTCAGCCTGCCCCAAAAATGAGGACCAACCTAACTGGCCTCCTTTCTCTTCACCTAAGCGGAGTAAAGGGATTTCATCTGTTTTTAGCGTCAGTTCAAAATCAAATGCCATCTGCTCTCTCAGGATCACTTCCATCACTTTACACAGCGGCATAAACTCTTTGCCTGAAGGAAGAAAGTCGTGAAATCTGCTTAGTGATAGATCTTTAATACACAACACAAATTTGCCACTGATATCCCCTACTCTCTCTCCTAATACTGTGTCTATGCCGAGTTGAGAGTTGTATTGCCCTAATCGGCAACGTTGAGAATCGGGGATCTCCACATGCCTAAATTCAAACTCTCGAATCGATACATCTTCAAGATCGAAACAGTGAGCAACAATGCCCGCCACCGCCTGTGGTGAACGGCTTCTGCCCGCCAACATGCCCGCATACGCCAGCATCTTGCACCAATTAATCGGGGTTTCCCCACGCACGTCTTCATTTGCTAAGCCCACAAGTGCAAACACTTGGGATGAAAACTTATCGACAGCATTGTCTTGAAAACGAATGTAATATCGATACTTTCGCCACGCTCGATAAAAAAGTGCGATTAATCTGTTGTTAAAAAAATCTAAAAAATCTCGCTTGATGTTGCTATCGTCGTGCAGCAACTCCTCTAACATGTAACTGGGTAAAGGGGATTGCACGCCATTAAGGCCTAAGAAAGTGGTCTCAATCTGTACTCTCTCTTTTGGGTGTCTCTCAATCCCTGTCACATCACTTGCTGGAAAACCTAAGCTGGGATTGGCAGAAAAAAACACACGACCTAAGCTTTCCCAATCCTGTCCTTCTGGATTATTCCCATCCAATTTATGCATTAATTCAACTAGCTGGAAAAAATTATAGGAGCTAACATCTTCAGGAAGTATCAGCTCATTTTCACCATCGTTTAAATCAATGGCTGCTGACCTATCTGAATATCCCATGTATACCTTTCCTGATTAGCCGCATTAATAACAATCAACTGATGAAATGAATTGATGCTGGCATAGAGTGCGAAAAATCGGCTCAGTACCGTGGCAAAGAGATACAGATCGCCTTCAGAGCCAAAATAGCTTTGATCCAGCACGATCTCAGACATCAAGCCTCGCACTGGCATGCCTCGCAGAATTCGCTCTGTGGGTTTGGATTCAATACTGACGATGCCATCAAGTCGCTTTTGTGTGATCCGTTCAGCTTGTCGATCAATAAGCGATTTAAAATCATAAGCGCGAATGATTGAGCACAAGGCATCTTTGGAAAGCAGTGAGAGATAATTCAATGACAAATTGGATATCAAGGTCCACAACATGCTGCCGTCCAAAACGGGACGTAATGATGCATTGGGTTCGGTGATATTTTTAAAGGTGGCAAAATTAGGTGAACTGTCGGTGGCAATGCAGATATCGCCTTTGCCTAACTTCATCGGTAACTGACGATTGGTGCAGGTTAAGCTAACCGACACCGCCTCGCTGACATCAAAACTTTGCGTCTCATCCCCTCTGACAAAAGAGATAAAGTGGTCGAAACCATCTTCACGAATGCTCTCTTTTACTCTAAGCCGATAGTAGAGTGCGACACGCTCTCGTGCGCGCTCAATTTCATGCTGGAAACTCTCAAATGGCGTATAAATACGCTCTTCACCACGGAATCGACCTTCATCAGAATCCACCCAGCCTTCCACTTTATCCACACTAAAAATTTCAAAATGAGAGGGTTTCCGGCTCGATGGCAAAATGGGGTATTCGATTTTTTTACCGGTTAGATCAATCGGGTCAGCATCATGTGAAAAAAGGTTCAGCACAGGCACACAGTAGAGCTGAAAAGATTCATCCCGAATTAGCACATCTGCTGGCAGCGTACGAGAGAACGTTAATTTAATGGAAAAGTCCCCCGTTAAACCGCTTGGCAGGCATTTGTAGATATTGCAGATATCGAAGAACATAAAGGCATCTGGAAATGACAAATATTCCTGTAAAATTCGATACCCTTCATACACATTTTGCGGGTAAGGCAAGATGCCATCACCACTGGCAAAACCGACGCATTTGAAACTGGATTTTGGCAGTGAGTAATGTCTATCACCCACGTGAATTTCAATCACGTCTAGGTAATGGTTGAGCCATAAATAGAGCATCTGTGCGCTGTAATCTTGCCCGCCTAAATAAAATCGAAGATCATCAAGGCCGACCTCATTTAATGAGAGATCGCTTAAATTAGTAAAATGAATATCAACGATTGATGCTTCTCTGGAATGCAAAGAGTCAATATTGTTCACCACTAACGGGTAGACATTGACCTCTCTGCACGTAGTGAAATGGCACACTTCCCCGTTCACAGGGGTTGAGTCCAGCATGCAGCCTTTTTCAATCGTCTGCTTATGGCTGATGCCACGCTCAAGTGGAGAGAAACGAACAATGCTCGTGCTGGGAACTGGTCGCAGATAATTAGGCCACAGCATGTTGATCATTGAGTGAGTCAGTTCAGGAAACTCATCATCAATTTTTTCGCGCAATCTTCCCGTTAGAAAGGCAAAGCCCTCGAGTAAACGCTCCACATCGGGATCGGTATTGTTACCGTGTAAATAGCGAGCCAGTTGAGGATGAAGATCGGAAAATTGCTTCCCCTGCTCTCTGAGAAAGGCCAATTCATCCCTGAAATATTTGTCTTGAGACACGGTCAACTCACCCTATAGGTACGGTTACTGTCCAGAAACAGATCTATCTCAATCTTTTCTTGTTCAGTTTTAACGTTAATTTTTCCGAAGATATGAAAACGCAGACTAAAAGGACAAGTGTTATCGTGTAACACGCGAATATCCAAATGAGATAATCGCGGTTCGAAACGCTCAATACACATCTTTATGCCTGACTTGATCCTAACGCCTAAATCAAAGCTTCCAGAATTAGCATCATTAAAATCAAACAATCCTAGTTCTGGGCAACTTTGAGATTCTCCGACCCGCGTATTCAGCAGGCCAGAGATATTGCGTTTAATCGAAGCGATGACATATTCAATGGATTCAGGTCCATCTGAAACGTGTTCTTTTTCATCGCCTAAACGCTGAAAAAAGCTCACTCCAAGAGTGTCGTCATGATTAAACAATTTGAGTTACTCCTGGTCTAAACGTCCAACCAAAGAGAGTTCAAAATTGGCTCCCATGTACTTAAAGTGTGGTCGAACAGACATAGACACCTGGTACCAACCTGGATCGCCCTGCACATCCATCACTTCCACTTTAGCGGCACGCAGAGGTCTGCGACTTCTCACGTCAGCGGGTGGGTTTTCCTGATCAGCAACAAATTGCTTAATCCAACTATTAAGCTCTCGCTCAAGATCTTGACGCTCTTTCCATGACCCAATCTGCTCCCGTTGCAGCACTTTAATATAATGCGCTAAACGGTTAATGATCATCATGTAAGGGATCTGAGTACCTAACTTGTAATTAGTCTCGGCCTCTTGGCCCTCTTTCGTGTTTGGAAACACTTTTGGCTTCTGAATTGAGTTTGCAGAGAAAAACGCAGCATTATCACTGCCTTTACGCATGGTTAAGCTGATAAAACCTTCGTCAGCAAGCTCAAATTCTTTGCGATCCGTAATCAATACTTCCGTTGGGATCTTTGATTGCAGCGCACCCATAGATTCAAATACATGAACAGGGAGATCTTCAACTGCACCACCACTTTGTGGACCAATAATGTTTGGACACCAGCGGTATTTAGCAAAGCTTTCGGTCAGACGTGTCGCTAAAGCGAATGCAGTATTACCCCAAAGGTAATCTTCGTGGCTTGCATGCACACTTTCACGATAGTTAAACGAGCCGATTGGATTATCGATAGGATCATAAGGGACACGCAATAGGAACCTAGGCGCGGTTAATCCTAAGTATCTTGCGTCTTCTGACTCTCTTAATGAACGCCATTTAGTGTATTTAGGGCTTTCAAACGTTGACTTGAGATCTTTCAAGTTTGGCAGCTCTTCAAATGAATCAATGCCAAAAAACTCAGGGCCAACAGACGACAAGAATGGCGCATGTGCCATTGCACCAACAGCAGCAACGTACTGTAGTAGCTTCATATCTTGTGAAGAGGGAGTGAAGGCGTAATTACCTACAATAGCACCAATCGGTTCACCACCAAATTGGCCGTAACCTGAAGAATATACATGCTTATAGAGACCAGATTGAACGGTTTCTGGCGCAAACTCAAAATCATCAAGTAACTCACCTTTGGTCACATGAAGTACTTCGATTTTAATGTTTTCTCTAAAGTCTGTTCTATCAACTAATAACTTCAGATTTCTCCACGATGATTCCATCTGTTGGACAGATTCATTATGCAGAACTTGATCCATTTGACTGCTAATCTTTTTATCCAGCTCAACCAACATTTTATCAACAAGCGCTTTATTGATTGGTTCGCTGCTAGATCGCGTTTCAAGAATATTACTGATGAAGGCTGCGACGCCTTTTTTAGCAACATCATAGCCTTCGTCGACTGGTGACATCTTGGTTTGAGCCAAGATTTCATCTAACAAATTACCATTCAATACCTGACTACTTTCCTGCGCTTTTTCCATTGATTCCATGAAATTATATTCCTTTAATGAACCTTCAAAATTAGTGGGGATACTGTCCACGTCATTTTTCCATATTGAGTGATAACCAGTACTTAAGTACTAGTTATCTAGAGTTTGAAGTTCTGCTAATAATTGCTCACGAGAATCCTCGGTCTCAATTAAATCCTGCAGTTTTGTTCGAAATGATGGGATATTACCCAGTGGACCTTTTAAAGCAACGAGGGCTTCTCTTAGTTCAATGAGTTTATTTATTTCAGGAATTTGTGTCGCGATGGAATCAGGAGAAAAGTCTTTCATGGAACTGAAATTTAAATTTACAGTTAATTCGTCAGATTCATCATCAGTTAATTTATTAGCGACCGTAGTATTAACAGAAAGGCCACTTTCTTTCATTATAGATTCAAAATTTGTTTTATTTACAGATACTGACTGTCGTTCTTCAAGTTGTGTATCTTCTCCGTGGCCTTTAAAATCACCCACGATCAACATTTTTAATGGAAGTTCCATTTCCGCTTGTTGGTCACCTGTTGAAGGAACATATTTGATGTTAATGCGTTCTTTAGGTGCAACTGTGCCATCTTTTGCCATTTTAAAATCTCCATATACGGCTTATAGGGAAAACCCTATTCCAATTTCTTCACAACATTAACCTAACAAGCCGATAACAACCGTCTCTTAACTTAATGCATACTACAAATCCACTTCCATAGTACATAGTACCAACGTAGATCTATCACAGCAGTCATTCTATCTACAGAAATAGTAAAAACAAGTTAAAAATTAACATTGGTCACACCAGTATGTATATTTAAACTGTCGAAAGGATGGGGAAGTCATGCGGTTTTAACAAAATACAGCAAGGATACTAATAGAATTAAAATTTTATATTTCAAGTATTTAACGCGCATTCTTATATGTTTAAATTTCTTACGTAAAATAAAGATTCTGCTCAAATTACAATCAATAAAGGACGATTTAAAAACTTATCATCACGCCTATAAATCTGTCTCTTATACACATCTGACGCTGCCGACGAAGAGGATAGTGTAGAT
>OJDH01000210.1_pt1 | contig 40525 bp, 33 predicted proteins | sample 1592761 | NCBI WGS metagenome assembly OJDH01 (sample SAMN05416855, study PRJEB24817) | seawater metagenome | isolation source: Sea water | place: Canada:Atlantic | collected 2013-11
AGTTTGCCAAAAAACACTCTGAGTAGATCAACTTCTTATACTGATTGGTATTAGCTTCAAGTTTCTCGAAATTATTAGCATAAACTGCATAACATTTCATCTTGCCAAATTCCAAGTTTCTATTTTTAAATCTAGGTTATCTGTTAGTACAACTTTTTACGTATAAACGACATGATATCGTTAGCTGGTTAATGGTTTCTCAATAAATCGTCATAAATTTTATTAATTTCACAGTCAACTAGCTCTGGTTTTGATTTATTTGGTATGACCAATTTACAAGGGTGTCGGTACTTTGTTATAGATTAGTTATTGTTTTCTCTATGAGCTGGCTTAACTCAGCTCTGTTGATTACAAACGTTAAAGCTAAGGTAGCTAGGTTTATTCTCAAAAGTGAATAAAAAGTTATTTTCTAGGTGTTGTGTTCCCTAGGTTATACAGAGAAAAATAAAGAGGGTGTGATGGAGTCGATATCTGAACAAATTGTTGAATCGTTTGGCATCATGTTGTTGGGTATGAGTTTAGTGTTCGTCTTTCTAACAGTATTGATTTTAGGGGTTAAATTGGTGGCATGGAAATTTGCGCCTTTACCCGTAGCGCCTACCAAACCCGTTAACAGCGGCGTTAGTGTACAAAGTCAGGGAATCGATCCCAAAATGGTAGCAGTGATCACTGCAGCCATTGAGCAATATCGCGCTAAAGCATAATAATAGCAGTAGGGATTTTCTATGAGTAAGCCACTTGCGTTAACCGACGTCGTCCTAAGAGATGCACACCAATCAATTCTGGCAACACGTCTTCGAACCGAAGATATGCTGCCTATCGCGCCACTATTGGATAAAGTTGGCTTCTGGTCTCTGGAGTCTTGGGGAGGAGCCACGTTTGACTCCTGCATTCGTTATTTAGGTGAAGATCCATGGGAGCGCATCCGTGAGTTGAAAAAAGTGATGCCTAATACGCCCCAGCAGATGCTTTTACGTGGGCAAAACCTGTTAGGTTACCGTCATTATGCCGATGATTTGGTACATAAGTTTGTTGAACGTGCTCATACCAACGGCGTTGATGTGTTCCGTATTTTTGATGCGATGAATGATGTCCGTAACTTAGAAACGGCCGTTAAGTCTGTGGTTGAGGTGGGTGGCCATGCGCAGGGCACTATCTCTTATACAACCAGTCCAGTGCATAACTTAGATACTTGGGTTGATATGGCAAAACGGCTTGAAGATATGGGCTGCCATTCAATCTGTATTAAGGATATGGCTGGATTGCTTAAGCCGTTTGATGCTTTTGACATGATAAGTCAAATCAAGTCACAGACAGATCTTATGGTTTCTATGCATTGTCATGCGACGACTGGATTAAGTTCTGCTACATACTTAAAAGCCATCGAAGCAGGTATCGACGTACTCGATACCGCGATCTCATCAATGAGCCAAACGTATGGCCACAGTGCGACAGAAACCTTGGTTGCCATGGTCGAGGGTACTGATAGAGCTACTGGCTATGATATGGCTCTGCTTGAAGAGATTGCTGCCTACTTTAGAGATGTACGCAAGAAGTATGCACAGTTTGAAGGTGAGCTTAAAGGCATCGACTCGCGAATTTTACGTGCACAAGTGCCAGGTGGAATGCTGACAAACTTGGAGAGTCAGTTAAAAGAGCAGGGCGCTGCAGATAAGTTAGATTTAGTGCTTGAGGAGATCCCGAAAGTGCGTGAAGATCTCGGCTTCCTACCTTTAGTGACTCCCACATCTCAAATCGTTGGCACTCAAGCGGTGATTAACGTGCTGACGGGTGAACGATATAAGTCTCTTACCAAAGAGACTGAAGGCGTATTGAAGGGCGAATATGGCGCAACACCAGCGGCTGTTAATCAAGAGCTACAAGCCAAAGTGCTTGATGGTGCTGAAGCAATAACTTGTCGTCCTGCCGATCTACTGTCACCTGAATTAGATAACTTAACCCAAGAGCTTAAAGATAAAGCAACTGAAGATGGCCTTGAGTTAGCATCTGAGTTGTCTGAAGACGTGCTCACTTACGCATTGTTTCCGCAGATTGGTTTGAAGTTTATTAAAAACAGAAATAATCCTGATTCGTTTGAACCTAAGCCTGTGCTTGCCCCGAAGGTCGAGGTTGACAGTACCGCACAAGAGCAGAGAGGTCCTGAAACATATACTGTGAATGTAGAAGGTCAGAGCTTTGTTGTAGAGGTTTCAGCGGGAGGGGATATCAGTCAGATCAGTCCTGCTGAAAATGTTATCCCTTTCACAGCCCCTGTAGCACCACAAGCGGCGGTGACTCAAAGTAATGTTGTGAAATTAGAGATGAATGCCCCACTTTCAGGAAACATCTTTAAGGTCAACGTATCAACCGGTGACACAGTTCGCGAAGGGGATGTGGTGATTATATTAGAAGCGATGAAGATGGAAACTGAAATTCGTGCTGAAGCTGATGGCGTGATAAGTAAAATCTGGGTTAAAGAAGGGGACTCTGTCTCTGTAGGTCATCAATTATTAGGCTTGGCATAGGAGCTCAGATGGAAGGATTAATTGCATTTTGGTCTGAGTCAGGTATTGCTAATTTTACCGGCGGCCAATTGTTAATGATGGGGGTAGGGGCTTTACTTCTTTACCTGGCGATTGTTAAAAAGTTTGAACCCTTACTGCTTTTGCCTATTGGTTTTGGTGCTATCCTGGCCAATATTCCAAATGGTGGCTTTACCGATGAGGGAGGCTTGCTCTATTTTGCTTACCACGTTGGAATTGAAACGGGAATATTTCCACTGCTGATATTCATGGGCGTGGGTGCCATGACTGATTTTGGTGCCTTAATCGCTAACCCTAAGATGTTATTACTCGGGGCCGCAGCACAATTTGGTATCTTCGCGACCTTGATAGGCGCTGTGGCGTTAAATTTTGTACCAGGCTTTGATTTCAGTATGAAAGATGCGGGGGCAATTGCCATCATCGGTGGTGCTGATGGGCCAACGGCGATTTTTCTCGCTTCTAAGCTTGCTCCTGATTTGCTTGGTGCGATTGCCGTTGCTGCATACTCTTACATGGCGTTGGTCCCCCTTATACAACCGCCTATCATGAGATTATTTACCACTGAAGCTGAGCGTAAAATTAAGATGGAGCAGCTAAGAGAGGTCAGTAAGAAAGAGAAAATCATCTTTCCACTGATGGTATTAGGCTTAACGATTCTGTTTTTACCAGCAGCAACCCCTTTAGTGGGTATGTTCTGTTTAGGTAACTTGATGCGCGAGTCTGGTGTCGTGGATAGATTGTCAAATACGGCTCAAAATGAGTTGATCAACATTGTGACTATCTTTCTTGGCTTAGCTGTAGGTTCTAAGCTTTCAGCTGACAAGTTTTTACAAATTGAAACCCTAGGTATTTTACTTTTGGGTGCCGTTGCATTTGCAATAGGAACAGCAACAGGCGTATTGATGGCCAAGTTAATGTGTAAGCTATCTGGCGGCAAGATTAATCCTTTGATTGGTGCTGCGGGCGTCTCAGCGGTTCCAATGGCGGCTAGGGTAGTTAACAAGGTTGGTCTAGAGGCTAATCAACATAACTTCCTGTTGATGCATGCGATGGGGCCAAACGTTGCTGGTGTTCTCGGATCTGCAGTGGCAGCTGGTGTATTGATTGCCGTGCTAGGATAGCATTTAGTTTAATGTTTATGTTTAAAGCCCATCTCTGATGGGCTTTTTTTGTATTTATTACCTTTATAATTATCTCTTACCAGAGCTTAAATAATAAGGGATTGAAGCTAAATGTTGAACGCTTTATAATCAATGCAACATTTTTCATACATAGAGACCGACATGAATTTCTCGACTGATGAAGTTGATCTCTTTAGGGAGCTATTCTCAACGGCAGCGAACGTTGAGTTAGAGCAGCGTCAACTTGTGAAAGTGCAAACTAACATTCCCAGTTGTTTAGCGTCCATATTGCACCAATCAAGTTTGTCTCTTTTAGCTGAAGGGCCAGGTTATAAATTGTGGATCCCGCTCAAGATTGAAATCAATGAGTTTGGTGAAATTATACAAAACTTAGGTGCACCTGAAGTGATTGATATCAATGGTCACGAGCGTAGTTGGCGCGTAAAGCCACCTGTGGATGTGACCCTAACTGACGGTACAGATATTCCGTTGGGTAATATTTTGTCTCTTTCATCAACCGGGATCACCTTGGATATGCAAGATACCTTGAATATCGATGAGAGCCTTGATGGGAAAGTATTGAACCTAAACTTACCGGATCAAAAGTCGGTGGAGTTGCAATTGCAAGCGGTGAGAGCCGATAGGCATATTTTTGCAGCAAGATTCGAGTGTTTAAACCATGGGCAAGATGTGATCAGACAGTTCCTATTTTCTCAGCATAGATCGAGGCACTTGGATCTGTATCGCAAAGCGATGTAATGAACTTAAATATCAGTTCAGGGTTTATGTTTAATGGGGGGAGAAACATTGACCTTAGAGTAAGAGACTTTATCTAAGACTTAAGATGAGTTAATGCGACATTCAACAATGATTTCAAACAATAACTAGGTGAGAAAGCGTCACTAGTGGCAATAAGAGCAACTAGTGACATCAGTATTGCTATGCGCAGCACTTCTTATATTTATTACCGCTACCACAAGGACAGGGCTCATTCCTGTTCGGCTTTTTATCGAAGCGAGTGGTTTCAGGCTTATTCAAAATACCGTCTAGCTCTACAATGTTCTCTTCAACGTCCGAGTTAATCTCAATGTTAGCAATTAAATCGTGTTCGTTTAACAGGGCTTCTATTTCTACTTTACGCGTATCGTTACTGACGACCAAGTTAAGTGGGTTATCACTGCTGCCTAGTTTTGAGGCACGCTTAGTGTTATAGCCGAAACTTGTATGTTTAGGCTTAGGGGTTTTGCGCCCTTTAAAGAAAAATTTATCTGACATGGGACCTTCTAGATACCGCTGATTTGATGGATAGAGCTTAATTGAGAGTGCTTATACTACAAATGGAATTAGATTTCCATTTAAAGAGGTGGATATGCTGTTAGCTAGAGATATTTTGCTCAGCTGTGATCCAAAGTAGTAAGGCAAGAGAGAAGATGATGCTTGCGCTGATCGCGATAATATAAACAAAGCCTTTTTTGCCTTGTTTAAGAGGCACGCCATTGAAGTGTAAAAAACCTGTCCACAACAGGCATAAGATAATGGGTAACAGAAAAAACTTTGCCATATATTAGCCTTATATTGTTAAACCAGCTTGTAAATGTAGGGTAAGTATAATACTAAATAACGTAATTTTAATAGGCTATTAGCGTTTTTTATCATAAAAAAAGCCGCAACAGCGGCTGATTTTTTTGAAGATATATTTAAGTCTTAAAAATGCTGGAATTACTCAGAAGCTGACTTCGTTTGAGTCGCTGTCGCGTTTTCACTGATATCCGCTTCTTGGTTATTATAGAACTGTTGCTCATCTAATAAACCTTCAGACTTTCCGATGACCACAGCTGTCATCATGTCACCAGTGACGTTAGTACTGGTTCGGATCATATCGATGATGCGATCGATAGCGGCGATAAATGCGATTCCTTCAAGTGGCAGACCCACAACGCCTAAGGTCACTGAAAGCATGACCATCGCGCTGCCAGGAACACCAGCGGTACCAACTGAGGCAACCGTTGCAGTCACTGCTATCAGCATGTAGTCAGTCATGTCCAACTGGATGCCATAGATTTGTGCAATAAAGATGGCAGCAATGGCTGGGTAGATCCCGCCACAACCGTCCATATTCATGGTTGCACCTAGGGGCAATACAAAAGAGCTGTATTGTTTGGACACGCCCATTGATTCAGTACAACGCGTGCTCGCTGGCAGTGTGCCGAAGCTTGAAGCTGTTGAGAAGGCGACAATTTGAGCTGGCATGGCTTTACGAAAGAACTGTAACGGGCTTAGCTTAGCGGCAAATTTAATTAAACCGCCATACACAAAGATGATATGTATCAATGCGGCGATATAGATAGCAGCAATAAACTTACCTAAAGGTAATAGCATGGATAAACCATACTCTCCGACGACCCAAGCCATCAGACCAAAAACACCGATAGGCGTCAGCTGAAGTACCATGCGAGTTAGCTGAAACATGACTTCTGCGCCAGCTTCGAAAGCGTGTTTAAGCGGTGCCGCTTTTTCGCCGACTTTGTTGATGGCGATGCCAACTAATACCGCAAAGACGATAATTTGCAGGACTTTGCCTTCAGCGAGTGATGCAAAAGGGTTAACTGGGATAATGTCCAAAAGCACTTGAGAGAACCCTGGGATGTTACGTTCACGAACTTCTGTGGTCACAAGCTCCATTGAGCCGCCCATATCAATCAGTGAACCAACGGTTAAGCCAATGAGCGAGGCGATTGTGCCTGTGAACATAAACATGGCTAATGTTTTGAAGCTTAAACGCTTAAGACTGGTTTGAGAGCCTAGTGAGGTGATGCTAACGACAATGGCACATAAAATTAAAGGTGCAACGAGCATCTTAATTGCGCTGATGAATATATCGCCTAAGGGCTTGAGTACCGTGGCTGATTCGCCAAAAATAACACCGACACCTGCCCCTAAAATAAAGCCTGCGAGGACTTTTTGCCAAAAAGGGATCTGTTTAATGGTTTGCCACATGATGAATTTTCCAAGTTTTTATTATTAAAATAAGGTCTGTAATGAAGTTTTAATAAAGTGTTTTCTATGCCCCAAAATAGAGCAAATAAGTTAGGCTATTATCCGATGTTTCCATTGTATAGATAGCACTACTTGCAAAACAAACCCATTTCGTTATAACTTATTGTGATAATAGAGTTTGTTTTAATAACTTTAAAATTTAACACCAGTTCAACATTGATAATTAATCGGCATTTATTAATAAAAAATTACGATTTTTCATTAGGTAAGCTTTTATGACAGCGTTATGGTTAATGTTCAGTGCGTCCTTCCTTGCTGCGACCTTGTTACCGGGTGGAACAGAAGTTTTACTTGTCGCCCTGCTTAATGAAAGTAGTGATGCTTGGCTTTCGTTGGTTATTGCTGCCACGGTTGGCAATACACTCGGCGCGCTGACCAGTTTTTACTTAGGCAGTTTAGGCCGATTTGCTCGCAGTCCAGAAGAGGTCGCAAAAGGAAAGTATCGCCACGCTATGGTACTGATTCAAAAATATGGCTATTGGGCTCTTCTTTTATCTTGGGCACCGTTAATTGGTGATATTTTGTGTTTATTAGCAGGTTGGATGAAACTTCCTCTGCTTAGATCGACTCTGATGATATTAGTAGGTAAGTGTGTACGTTATCTTTTAGTGGCAGCTTTCGCACTTCATTGGTTATGAATACTGAGTTATCGCTCAGTAAGTAAGGAGCTTTATAGTGAAAAAATGGATATTAGCAGTGGCTATTTCAGCCGCGTTAGCTGGATGTGCGAGTCAAGAAACAGAATCGAATTTGCCTCAAGGGGTGACCTTGCTTGAGTCAGTCAGCCTTGCTAAATCTGAAGTGGGTATCGCTTACAAAAAATATCAACTAGCCAATGGTCTTACGGTCATTTTGCATCAAGACAAATCGGATCCTTTAGTGCATGTGGATGTCACTTATCATGTGGGGTCTGCGCGTGAGTTAGAGGGACGTTCAGGTTTTGCCCACCTGTTTGAACATATGATGTTCCAAGGCTCACAACATGTGGGTGATGAGCAGCATTTTAAAACGGTTACCGAAGCCGGCGGAACGCTCAATGGCACCACGAATACGGATAGAACCAATTATTTTGAAACTGTACCGAGTAACCAGTTAGAGAAGATGCTCTGGCTTGAATCTGATCGTATGGGCTTTTTCTTACCAGCGTTAACAGAAGAGAAGTTTGAAGTTCAACGTGAAACGGTTAAAAATGAGCGTGCTCAACGTATCGACAATCAACCCTACGGCCGTATGGGCGAGCAGTTTAATCAAGCCTTTTACCCAGCAGGGCATCAATATTCTTGGCCTGTTATTGGCTGGCCAGAAGATCTGGAACGTGCCAGCTTAGATGATGTTAAAAACTTCTTTAAACGTTGGTATGGTCCAAATAACGCAACCTTGACCGTTGGAGGCGACTTCGATGAGATGCAAACGTTGGCTTGGATAAATCAGTACTTTGGTGAGATCCCATCGGGCCCTGAGGTTAACGCGGATAAGAAGTCTTTAGTGACGTTAGATAAGACTCGTTATATCTCAATGGAAGATAAGATACATCTGCCGCTTATTCGTATCGCTTTTCCAACCGTTTATGCCCGTCATCAAGATGAAGCTGCGCTGGATCTTCTCTCTAATATTCTTGGAGGCGGCAAAACATCTATCTTCTACAAAAATTTAGTTAAAGATGGCTACGCGGTTCAAGCTGGCGTAAGTCACCCTTGTCAGGAGTTGGCTTGTCAATTCTCCATGTACGCCTTGGCGAACCCTGCAAAGGGCAGTCAGTTGAAAGATCTTGAACAGCGGATGAAGGAGTCGATTGAGGAGTTTGAACATCGCGGTGTGACCGATGAAGATCTGCAGAAAGTGAAAGTGCAATTTGAAGCTGGCACTATCTTTGGTCTGCAAAGTGTCTCTGGCAAGGTGTCTACTTTAGCTTTTAATCAGACATTTTCTGATGATCCGAATATGATAGCTACAGACTTAGCGCGCTACGCCAATGTGACTAAAGCTGATGTGATGCGTGTGTTTAACACTTATATCAAAAATAAACCGATGGTGGTGATGAGCATCGTCCCTGAGGGGCAGAAGCAACTCATTGCCCATGAAGATACCTTTACTCCACCTGTGCTTGAAGTGTCGGATGTAGCCGTCACTGGAATTGATAATATTCAAGCTATTACCTCTTCATTTGATCGCAATGTGATGCCCGCTGCAGGTAAAGATCCTGTGCTAAAGTCACCAGAGTTATGGCATGGTGAGCTTGCTAATGGCATCGAGGTTATTGGCACTGAAAGTGAAGAGACTCCTACGGTTGAGTTGTTGATATACCTTAACGGTGGCCACAGGTTGGTGCCTATTGATAAAGCTGGGCTTGCGGGGCTAACAGCCTCCATGCTCAATGAGTCGAGCCAGAAACGCAGCTCAGAAGAGTTAGCACAAGCACTGGAGATGTTAGGTAGCACAGTGAGTTTTGGTGCTAGCGGTTATCAAAGTTACATCAAGGTCTCTAGCTTGACTTCTCGTTTAGATGAAACCTTAGCGATAGTTGAAGAGCGCTTATTTGAGCCTAAGTTTAGCGCAGCAGATTTTCAGCGTCTAAAGCAACAACAGCTACAAAGTTTACAGCACATGATGTCAGACCCTAATTATATGGCTGATACAGCATTTGATGGTTTGATTTATGGCGCTGATAGCCAATTAGGCGTGAGCAGTAATGGCACCTTAGAGACGGTTTCAGGATTAACATTAGCCGATGTTACTGCTTTTTATCATCAGCAATACACGGGTGGCAATGCACAAATTGTTGCAGTGAGTAATTTAAGTGAAGCGGAGATTTTAGGAAAACTGAGTGGACTATCTCATTGGAAAGGCGAGGCTTCTACGTTACCTGCATTAGCGAAGTTACCGGTACTTCAAGGTGGAACAGTTTATATCGTCGATAAGCCAGGCGCTGCTCAGTCGGTTATTAAATTCGGAAAGCATGGATTACCATGGGATGCCACGGGTGAATTTTTTAAATCGTACTTGATGAATTATCCACTAGGTGGTGCGTTTAATAGCCGTATTAATCTTAATCTTCGTGAAGATAAAGGTTACACCTATGGCGCGCGCAGTTACTTCTCTGGTGGCAGTGAACTAGGGGTATTCGAAGCGCAAGCTAGCGTGAGAACCGATGTCACTTCAGAGGCGTTGGTTGAGTTTGTTAAAGAGATAGATGAGTATAGAAATCTGGGAATAACCGATGAGGAGTTGGCATTTATGAAAGCGTCAATCTCACAAGGTAAAGCGTTAGATTACGAAACTCCCTATCAGAAAGCTGGCTTTATGCGTCGTATCCAGCGTTTCAACCTTGATACGAACTTTACGGATACGCAGACTGATATCACCAATAAGATGACTAAAATTGAACTCAATAAATTAGCTGAAGAACAGCTAAAACTTGAACAGATGATCGTGGTTATCGTGGGTGATAAAGCTAAGATTGAGGCGGATATTAAAGCACTTGGCTATCCAGTCTCTAATTTAGAGTTGTAATTTGAGTGACTGCCCCATATATCTAAAGAGCTAAGTAAAGTATCTAATAAGCGTGGCCTTAAAAGGCTAATGCCAGTTAGATACTCCTTTACTTTATAGGTCGAATGAGAGTTAACTAGCGAGATGGGGCAATGTTCATCATTTTATCAGTCCCGCTTCGATGCCTTTCGTAAGGTATTTTGAAAGCAAATAGGACGTAAGCTGGTCTGACTTATATACATGTATATATAAGAAAATAATGACGAAACTAGAGAAAAATATATTGAAACCTTTCAATGAAGTAATTGAGCATCTCTCGACCCCTGAGGGGCGTAATGCACTACAGGGAATGCAGCGCGGTATTGAGCGTGAGTCATTGAGGACTGATAGTTCAGGGCATCTGGCGACTGACAGTCATCCACAAGCTTTAGGATCTGCATTAACACATTCGCGGATCACCACTGATTACAGTGAGTCATTGTTAGAGTTTATCACGCCAGTCTTTCGAGATATCGATAGCTTATTACAAGATCTAACTTATACCCACGCATTCTCGGTTCAAAACCTTAATAATCAAAGGCTTTGGCCTGTAAGTATGCCTTGTTATGTGGGTGATGTGAAAGATATCCCTATTGCTGATTATGGTGTTTCTAATCCGGGGATGATGAAGAGTTTGTATCGCAAGGGACTGACCTATCGATATGGCGCTCAAATGCAGATTATTTCTGGTGTGCATTTTAATTTCTCAGTGTCGTCTGAGCTGTGGGATAACTTATACCAATTCTCGGGCAGCTCGCTGACTAAGAATGACTTTATCTCTGAGTCTTATCTTGGGCTGATACGTAACTATCGTCGTATGGTGTGGGTTTTACCTTATCTGTTTGGTGCATCTCCTGCACTTTGTAGCTCCTTCCTTAAGCAACAAGAGACCGATATTCCATTTGAGAAAATGGGTAAAGGTACCCTCTATCTTCCTTATGCTACATCACTGCGTATGAGTGATCTTGGTTATACCAACAAGGAGCAAGAGCAGCTCGATATTAGCTACGACTCTCTTGATAAATACTTGGTTGGTATGAAGGCTGCGATTGGTAAGCCTTCGCAGAATTTTGAAGCGATAGGCGTTAAGGTTGATGGTGAATACCGTCAATTGAACGCGAACGTGTTGCAAATTGAAAATGAATTCTATGCTCCTATTCGTGCCAAACGAGTGACGGAAAACGGTGAGAAACCCTCAGAAGCATTAGCTAGAGCTGGAATTGAATATATCGAAGTGCGCGCTTTGGATGTTAATCCTTATAGTCCAATTGGTATTGAAGCTTCACAGGTTAGATTTTTAGACCTCTTTCTACTGCATTGCTTATTGAATGAATCCCCGTTGAGTGATGCAGAGCAGGAAGCTGAAATTTCGAGTAATTTAAACCTGGTTATATTAGAGGGACGTAAGCCTGGACTTGAATTGAGCAAAGATGGTCAACCTATTTTACTCTCTAGCTGGATGAATGAACTATTTGATGGACTCAATAGTTTATGCGGTTTACTCGATACAGAAGACAAGCAAGATTATCATGAAGCACTGACACGATGGCGCGCAGCGGTTGACGATCCAGAGCTTTCTATTTCAGGCTTGGTAATGAAAGAGCTTAAAACCTCTCAAGTTGATCATGGCTTCTGGGTTAAGCAATTAGCTGAGACCTATTATCATACGCTGAATGACTATCCATTGCCTGAAACGGTTAAACAGCAATACCGAGCTGCCGCGATCGAATCAATTGAAAAACAGAGAGTGATGGAAGCTGAGACAACTCAAAGTTTCGAGTCTTTTCTTGATGATTATTTTGCCGAGCCCTCATTAGAGGACCAAGCTCAAGTTAACAACGCCTGATGATCGCCAAAGCGCGCAATACGATAGTGTGCATTGTATTAGGCGTACTTGTATCAGGCTGTGCTTCACAGCCTGATACAAGCCGTTATTGTGGTACTGTATCAGGCTATTTAGATCCAAATCCAGAGCAAGATCTCTATCGCGCTGTGGTTACCCATCTTAACGGTAAACCCGTTATCTCTAAGCCTAACTATCAACTTCCCCCTGGCACCTATGAGTTTACTTTGGCTGAGTTGATAAGCGCGCCTGAGCTAAAAGTGAAGCTCGCTGCGCGAACGCCTAAAGTGTTATCAGTGACCGTTGACACGAACCTGCGATATCATCTGGCGGCAAAATTTAATACCGATAAAATTTACCGCGGTAATAACACTGACTTTTGGATGCCTGTTATTTGGCAGCAAGAAGCCCATGATTGTGAATTACCAGAGTTAAAATAAGCGGTATTTTGTCGAGCCTATATTTGCTTCTTTTTTCCATCAATGTGACACTATGGCTTTGATAATTTAGCTTTTCGGTATTCTCATTAATGAAACTCTCTTCCTATATATTGACGGCGTTCTTGGCTTTATTCGTGTCAGGTTGTGCAAGCGCGCCGCCCAAAGAACCTGAAAATTTATGCGCTATCTATCAAGAGCATCGTTCTTGGTATGAAGCGGCTAAAAATACGCGCGAGAAATGGGGAGTTCCTGTGCATGTCCCTTTGGCGATGATGTATCAGGAGAGTTCATTCAAGCATAATGCTGCGCCGCCAATGGAGTATTTCCTTGGGTTTATCCCTATTGGAAGAGCCAGTGATGCCTATGGGTATGCACAAGCTAAAACCATGACCTGGGATGACTACGTTAAAGAGACGGGTAACTCTTGGTCGAGCCGCAGCAATTTTGATGATGCTATGGATTTTATGGGCTGGTTTATCTACAAAACCAATAAAATTAATGGCGTTTCAAAGTGGGATGCACGCAACCAATACCTTAACTATCACGAAGGTTGGGGGGGGTATAAGCGTAAGACTTACAACCAGAAAGCCTGGTTGATCAAGGTTGCTAAAAAGGTGGATGACAGGTCTAAGCGTTATGCTCAGCAATATCATACTTGTAAGGAAGACCTAGACTCCTCTTGGTTATGGCGCCTGTTTTTCGGTTAACTTTTTAGGTATAAAAAAGCCGAAATATAAAAGTGTTATATTTCGGCTAGATAATATCAATTGGTATCATGACACGGCAGGTTAACTTTGTAACAACCTCTCCGCCATCGAACGCACACCAGGGTAATCATGCTCAGGTAACATATCAGCCAGTTGCAGTAGTTTATTACCTAACGCGCTGTTATCTTCAGCTGAAACATTAATATGCCCCATCTTGCGGCCAGTTCTTTGTGTTTTGCCATACCAGTGACTTTTAACATCATCAATCGTTAGTACCTGCGTTGGGATAGCGCCTTGACCCAATACGTTGATCATCACACTTGGCTTTTGTGCTTTGGTATCTCCTAAAGGCAAGCCAGCAACCGCACGTAGGTGGTTTTCAAATTGACTACAAGCAGTCCCTTGCTGGGTCCAATGACCTGAATTATGCACGCGAGGGGCGATTTCGTTAACCATCAAGGTGCCGGAAACCTCAAAAAACTCGATAGCCAGTACGCCAACATAATCCATAGACACAGCGAGTTTATTAAACGCATCTACTGCTTGCTGCTGGATTTTATCATCCATCTCAATCGCTAGGGATAAAGTGAGCACGCCATTGGTATGTTGGTTTTCAGTAACTGGATAAGTCTTTACATTACCCTCTTTATCACGGACACCAATCACAGAAACTTCACGATCAAATGGGATCATCTTCTCTGCAATAATGGTGTGGGGGAAACTCTCAGTTCCACTCGCAATAAATCCGGCCATCTCAGTCCAAATTGATTCAACTTGATCTAATGATTTTAAACGCCACTGTCCCTTGCCATCATAACCCGCTTGGCAAGTTTTTATCACAAGGGGTAAATCGAGCAGGGAAACGGCATCTAAGAGGTGCTGTTTTTGAGTGATCAACTGATAGGGAGCGGATGGAACCCCCGTTTTATCGAGTAGATTTTTCTCTATACTGCGATCACCACCTGTTTTAATGGCAGCTTTACCTGGGTAGAACTTGCCACTTTGACAGCACAGAGCCAAGACATCATCAGGGATATGTTCAAACTCAGAGGTGATCACATCAACGATTGAAATGGCTTGCTCTAAGCTTTGCTCAGACACTTGAAGGGTAAGTGGGTGAATAATTTTTTGAGAGCCGACATCAAAAGCGCGCACATTCAAATTCAGTGGTGCACCCTCTAAACTCATCATACGTGCTAGCTGTCCTGCACCTAAAACTAATATGTTCATATTAAATAGCAGGGTCCGGGTTAAGAAGTACTGAGTCGGTTTGCGCTTGACGAAAAGCTTCTATTTTCGCAAAAATTTCAGGTTGCTGGCATCCTAAAATTTGCGCGGCTAATAAGCCCGCATTGGCAGCACCTGGCTCGCCAATAGCCAAGGTTCCCACCGCGACACCTTTAGGCATTTGGCAAATAGAGAGTAGTGAATCTATACCATTCAGGGCTTTAGATTTAACAGGTACACCTAGAACTGGCAAACTGGTATGTGCGGCAACCATGCCTGGAAGGTGCGCAGCACCGCCGGCACCGGCAATAATGACTTTTAGACCACGATCTGCAGCGGTCGAGGAGTATTCAGCGAGTAGCTGGGGGGTTCGATGTGCTGAAACCACACGTGTTTCATAGGTGATACCAAATGTATCTAACATTTTCGCCGCATGTTCCATGGTCGGCCAGTCAGATTTGGAACCCATAATGATACCAACTTTCATACATACTCCTTCGTAGGGTGAGCTTAAAAACACGACATAGGTGTTATTTGCGCATGATTATACACACACAAGCCTGTTAATCGAAGCTTTGCTGGCAAATTGCTCAGTTTGATTAAGTCTATGATAGTTTGATGATGTATTTAGTTAGGGGGCGGCCAATTAAATGAATAAAGAGCTCAACTGTTCATTAATAAAATGCCAGCTAGTTTACGCTAGCTGACATTTTTACACTGTATTTTTACAGGAAATAGCATTCCTAATGAGGATGTTTCTCCAGAGCATCACCCAGTGTTGGATAAAAGTGAAGTAACCCTTCAATAGGTTGAATTCTAGCTCTGGCTAAGGTGCGGATAGGCTGAAATTGCAGATCAGTAATAACCAGCTTGCACTGTTTTGTTTGCAGATGCTCTATCAACTTAGTTAATGCCGCTAAACCGCCTGCATCTAATATGGAAACGCCATCCATATAAAGAATGAGTGTTTGCCGCTCTTTTGCTAAGAGTGTTATCTCTGAAAAAATAGAGTCGGCTGCAGCAAAAAAGAGCGGACCATTTATCTTCAATACAACCCAGTTTTCAGGAATGTCACTGTCGATATAACGCTTGTTTTGGCTAATATCATATAACCGTGTCATTTCAGCTATCTCTTTCATAAATAGCAGTGCTGCTAATACAATTCCCACCGTGATCGCGATAACCATGTCGAAGATGACTGTGAGCGAGAAACAGGTCAGAAATACAATGACATCACTCTTAGGCGCTGACTTGACCAAATGAAGCGCTTTTGGTGCTTCACTCATATTCCAAGCGACAACTAATAACAGCGCCGCCATGGCTGGCATGGGGAGGTAAGCGAGAATATTTGCCAGCAAGAGTAAACCAAGAAGTAAGACGATAGAGTGGACCATGCCTGCAACCGGGCTTTGTGCGCCCGCTTTCACATTGGCAGCACTTCTTGCGATGGCCGCTGTGGCTGGGATCCCACCGAAGAAGGGCGCAATGATATTGCCTAACCCTTGTCCCAGTAGTTCGCTGTTTGCACTGTGTCTTTTACCTGTCATGCCGTCGAGCACAACGGCGCATAACAATGATTCAATCGCGCCGAGCATCGCAATAGCAAATGCACTGGGAAGCAGAGCTTGTACCATGCCCCAACTTAATCCTAAAGCTTGGTGGTTAGCACCATCTTGTAACCAAGGCAGCTCAAATGTAGGCATAAAGGGCGGAATACCCATACCAACTCCACCATCGGCTAAGGGATAGTTAAACCGTGTGCCTATGGTTTCGACAATGGTGCCATCTTGGTTCAGCCAAAGGGCTAGAAAACTGCCGACTAAAATGGCGGGCAGATGAGCCGGGATCGGCGTTTTTAGTTTAGGCCACAATAGCATGACGACAAAAGTGGCCAGTGCGACAGAGGTACTTGCCGCTTGTATGGTCGGAAAAGCGTGAGCGAGCGCTTCTAATTTATCAATATAGTGCTCCGGCATCTCAGCGATGGAGAGTCCGAAGAAGTCTTTAAGCTGCAATGTGGCAATCACGACGCCGATGCCACCAGTAAACCCCAATGTCACTGGCTCGGGAATATACTGAATCAGTTGCCCTAGCTTTAATAGCGACATCATGACCAAGATAATCCCTGACATCACCGTTGCCATTAACAGGCCCGCTAGCCCAAATTCTTGGGCTATGGGATAAAGCAGCACGACAAAAGCTGCGGTAGGCCCTGAGATACTGTATCGCGATCCGCCAGTGAGGGAGATGATAAACCCGCCGACGATGGCGGTGTAGAGACCGTATTGCGGAGGTACGCCACTGGCGATGGCAAGAGCCATGGCCAAAGGTATTGCGATAATGCCAACTGAGATGCCTGCAAGGACATCTTGTCCAAGGCGCTTGAGGTTGTATTTCTCCTTGATGCACGCCTCATAGAAGGCATGACCTAGGGATAATGAGTATAGGTGGGCTTTGTGTGGCACGTTAATCTGTCCTGAAAAGAGAGTGAAAGCGGTGTGACAATATCCGGTATTGGAAGATGACATTGTCACTTTTAGATAGCGCTATCTTTGGAGCTTATTCCCTTAAGGAGATCTTAGGGAAAATGGGAGTCGGTGAGCTTTATATGGCACATTAACGCTCCTGAGTAGAAGTGGAGTTCTATATCAGCAAGTAAGTGGCAAAGACATTGTGCTTGTCAGTATTGCGGGTATAAATTTGATTAGGTATTAGCCAAAAGTACCATATTTGCGCTTTTTGAAATGTGATTCATCTCACTGATGCCCAAAAAGCATGAACTGCCTCAAGCTATAATTCGAGCTTGATTTCTGCATCAATGAAACTTTTTTAACCACTTTCTGTTTTATCTGCGTTTGTATCTCTATATCCCTAACTGCAACCCAGCAACAGAATATCATTGGAGAGTCTCATGCGAGTTCAATCAGATAACGGTGTGAATAGAAACGGTTTTAGATTATCAACAATCTCAATAGCGCTATTGATGAGTTCAAGTTTGGCATTGGTCGCATGCAGTGGCCAACAACCAACGGAGTCGACCCCAAACAAAGGAGTGAATGAAAACAAACAGGAAACGGTGTTAACCGAGAGCGTCAAAGGGCAAGTGTCGACGCTACCCATTCATGTTGCCCTGACCGAACCCGCTTTTGGATTAGATGATTCATTGGTTCATGAACAAAGCCAAGATATGGTCAGTGTGAGCGATCCCTATCTTGCTGGTAAACAGGCAAGTGTTCGCATGATGAAGATGAAAGCCCTGTCTGGAACTGAGCGAATGCTTTACATGAGTCCACCTTCAAATGGAGATCATGATCTGGGGATTAGTGAGTTAGATAGGGATAAGTTTGAACGACAAGTTGCGAACGGAATTATGGTGGCCGGTGAGATCCCTGTGTCCACTTTTTCAATCGATGTCGACACTGGCAGTTATTCAACCTTTAGACGTTGGGTTAATCAGGGACGTTTACCGCAAAAAGGAACCGTCAGGGTGGAGGAGATGGTTAACTATTTCTCCTATCAATACCCAGCACCTAATGCAGAGGAACAGCCATTTAGTGTTAACACCGAACTCGCTCCCTCTCCTTACAATGCCGATAAGATGTTATTGAGAATAGGCCTTAAAGGGTTTGAAAAAGATAAAGCCTCTTTGGGAGCCAGTCATCTGGTGTTTTTACTGGATGTGTCAGGGTCAATGTCATCAAAGGATAAGCTGCCTCTACTGAAAAGCTCGCTTAAGATGTTAAGTCAGCAACTTGATGAGCAGGATCGCATATCAGTGGTTGTTTACGCTGGTGCTTCTGGTGTGGTACTCGATGGTGTCAAAGGCAATGATCATTTAGCCATCTCTCAAGCCTTGGATAAGCTCAACGCGGGAGGCTCGACCAATGGTGGAGCTGGAATAGAGCTAGCTTATCAATTGGCGCAAAAGCATTTTATCACTGGCGGGGTTAATCGCGTTATTTTAGCCACCGATGGAGATTTTAATCTTGGTTTGTCGGATCAGCAGGGGCTAACAGATCTCATTGAAGATAAACGTAAGCATGGCATTGCCTTGACGACTTTAGGCTTTGGGCAAGGTAATTACAATGACCATTTGATGGAGCAACTGGCAGATAAAGGTAATGGGAATTACGCCTACATCGATACGCTAAATGAGGCCCGTAAGGTGCTGGTGGACGAACTCAGTGCAACCTTAATGACCATCGCCAAAGATGTAAAAGTGCAGGTGGAGTTTAACCCCGCAATAGTGTCGGAATATCGTCTTATCGGTTATGAAAACCGTCAGCTTAATCGCGAAGATTTCAATAACGACAAGGTAGATGCTGGTGAGATAGGGGCGGGGCATAGAGTCACGGCTCTGTATGAGATAAGTCTAGTCGATAGTCCAAATCAAGCGAACGATAAGCTCAGATATGGTGTCGACACCAATACGGGTGAAGAGAAGTACAGTCGCACAGAGGTAGCCTATTTGAAGTTAAGGTATAAACCCTTGGATAAAGAGGTGAGTGAGCTCATTAGTTACCCTATCTTAAAAGACTCTGCATTAAGTCGCTTTGGTCAAGCGAGTGATGACTTTAGATTTGCAGCTGCGGTGGCGGGCTTAGGTCAGTTGATTAATCAGAACCACCATATCGGTGATCTAGATTATGCCAAGGTCAGTGACATCGCCCAATCGGCGATGGGAGAGGACCCTTTTGGTTATCGTCATGAGTTTGTGCAATTGACCAAAACGGCTGGGTTGCTGGCAAAGCCTTTGTCACAAGGCATTGAGCTATCAGATGAACTTGGGATAGACAAAGATGGGTTAGCGGTGCACACTTTCCAGCAATAAAGCCCTAATGAGGGGATAAGATATTTGTTTGGAGAGTCTTGTGGCAGAAGCATTAAATGAAAGAGCAGAAGCTGATGTTGATCAACAATTGATGTCACAATATGCACAAGGTAATACGTCGGCATTCGAGTCTTTGTATCAAAAACATAAAGGTGGTTTATATCGCTATTTCGTTCGCCAGATTGGGGATCTTCAATTGGCTGAAGATCTCTATCAAGAGACCTGGGGACGAGTGATTAAAGCGGCATCTAGCTATGAAACGAGTGCAAAATTTACCACTTGGTTGTATCGAATTGCCCATAACTTACTTATTGATCATGTTAGAGCGGTAAAACCGGTTGATCTCTTCAGTGAGGCATTTACTGAAGAGCAAGATGCAGATTCGTTGTTACCAAGTGATACTCAAGCTCCTGATACTCAGTTTGAAGAGGGAGTTAAGGCGAAGTTACTTAAGCACTGCATCTCTCTATTACCTACGGTGCAAAAAGAGGCCTTGCTGCTTAATATGGAAGGCGGATTTACCGCTGGTGGCATTGCCGAAGTGGTGGGGATTTCGCTTGAAGCGACCAAGAGTCGTATCCGTTATGCGAATCAGAGTTTGAAAGCGTGTGTGATGAATAAGTGGCAGGAGGTCGAAAATGAAAGATGAAAATGCAGATAAGCCTGCTGAATTTGATACGGAACTTCAGCTCTGGTACCGCGCTCAAGCGCAGGAAACTCCCAGTGCAGAGTTGGATGACGCTATCATGTCGTTAGCGAAAAGTGCTAATCAATCGACGAAAGCGGATAATCTTGTGGTCGTTGACAACAGTTTCTGGCGTCGTCATCGCTGGTCAATTTCGTCAGCCGCTTCGGTGATGTTCGTGGCAACTTTGCTGCTTATTAACCAAGATGAGACACAGGAACTATTGAGTGATGAGTCTTATGCGCCGATGATGATGCAGATGGAATCAGATGCTCAAGAGCCTGAATTACAAAAGTCGCAACGCAAGAGTGAATCAAGATCCATGATGAGCGCGACTAGTTTGGATGAACAGCAAGTTCAATTTCAAGATGCTGCTCAGAATGAGGTTTTTCAGGTGGAGGTGATCTCTGAGGTCGCTAAAGATGTTTCGCTTCAAGGGCGTAATGCTGATGTTAAGGCTAAAATAACATCCCTCTCTGATAGCAAACCTGTCAAGACGATGCCACAACGAGATGCGGTAGTGAGTGCCAAACAGGCTGTGAATCATCTTGAAAGCTTGGTGAAGCAAAAGCAGTGGGTTGAGGCCGAGAAATTGGTGCTTAAGATACGCAAGAACTATCCCCAGCTTAAAAATGAGGACCATCCCCAGCATTTAAGGTGGAAAACTCTAAGCGAGCTGGTGATTATTCCTCTGCTGAAACCTAGCGTACCCGCCTCTGATAAGTAGTTAATTGGTATTAAAATTATAGCCCCTAGTGTCTTACGGTATTAGGGGCTTTATATTTCTTCCTTATCAATGCACCTTGCACTGAAAGGGAGTTCTGCTCACATACTGAGTAGAACGGGTATTAGAACAGATCTTTAAACCAATCCCATATACCAAGGGATGACCCCTCCATCAGATCGATACCTAATGCCGATTTGAGGATGTAAATGGTGAATAGACCCATAAGCATACTGATGACGATAAAACTCAAGACTAAGCCGACAAACATCAGCATGGATGCATGCTTCTCGCGTCTTGTAAAAGCACGTTTGTTTTTACCCAGTAGAAATACGTAGAAGAAACGCCAGCGTATAAATGGGAAGGAGATAGTGCCTCGATTATCAACAAAATGTCTCGCCCAAGTGCGATCACCTAAAGCGATTCTAAAGCCCTGAAGTTGTTTATCGGTATAACTATCGGCAATATCATCCGGTAGTTTTTTTAATAATTTTTCTATAATAGGGTCTTGTCTGATGGGCAAGGAATCTGCGTCATTCATAATTTCAATATCTTCTAATACTGATTTAACTGCCGCACTATCCTTTTCATTTTGATCCATGTTTAACCCGTATTATTGAACACTATTTTTTAAGTATAGTCAGTTAGCCTCTTTGTACACATTTGCTAATAATTATTGATCAATATTTTACTGTTGAATTCATCATTTTTTGTTACCTTGTTGCTCATAAAAAATTAAATAAAAATAATGAGCTACCCATGAAACTTAGCCTTCCGTTTGTTTGTACCTTAATGGCGCTTGGCGGCCTTAACCTTTCGACCGCAATAGCATCGGACTCTTCAGCAGAACTTGGTTACTACCGTGCCCCCGCTCTGAGTGGCAATACTCTCGTGTTTACTGCAGAGGGAGATCTTTGGACAAAGCGGATGGACCAAGTACAGGCCCAACGTTTAACCAGCTTACCTGCTGAGGAGTTAGGGGCGACGATCTCCAAAGATGGTCAATGGGTGGCCTATGTTGCAAATTATGCTGGTGCTAGCGAAGTCTACGTGATCCCGATAACGGGTGGGCAGGCTAAACGGGTGAGTTTCGAAAACAGTCGTGTGCGAGTACAGGGCTGGACTGCTGATGGTGAAGTGCTCTACGCCACCGATAATGCCTTTGGTCCTGCTAACTACTGGGTGCTCAGAAGTGTTGATCCACAGACTTTAGAAACCCAAGATCTTCCGTTGGCAGATGCTATTGAAGGGGTGATTGATGATAAAAGTGAGTATCTCTATTTTACTCGTTTTGGTCTGCAAACTACGGGCGATAATAGCAAGGTTTATCGTGGCGGCGCCAAAGGTGAGCTTTGGCGTTATAAGTTGAATTCAAATACAGAGGCTCAACGACTAACATCTACTCATGAGGGATCGGTTCGTCAGCCTATGTTGTGGGATAACCGTCTCTTTTTTGTCAGTGATAGCGATGGCAATGATAACTTTTGGTCGATGGCACTTGATGGGAGCGATATACAACAAGTGACTCAATTCAAAGAGTGGCAGGTTCGTGGTGCACGTTTGCATGAAGGCCAAATCGTGTTTCAGCAAGGTGCAGACATTAAGTTGTTTGATTTGAGTAAGCGTGAAACTCAAACTCTGGATATTCAGTTAATTTCTGATTTCCCTCAACGCCGTGCACATTGGGTTAACAGTCCTATGAAATATGCGACCTCAACTCAATTATCGCCAGCGGGTGATAAAGTTGTCATTACAGCAAGAAGTCATGTGGCCATTGCCGGTACGGATGGTTCTCGTCTTATCGAACTGGCTCTGCCTGGAAACAGTCGAATTAGAGGCGTGGTATTGAGTCCTGATGGAAAGTGGGCCTATGGGATCAGTGATGCATCGGGAGAGCAAGAGATCTGGCGTTTTTCCGTTGATGGAAGCCAAGAAGCCAAACAGCTAACGGAAGATGGCACAACCTTACGCATGGATATCAAGCTATCACCGGATGGGCGCTACATTGCGACCGATGATTATAACGGCGATCTCTGGTTGTTGGATTTAAAGAAAAACCGCACTAAAATAATCATTACTCAAGGTGAGGGGTTAGGTCCATATGCCGATGTTGTTTGGTCTCCTGATAGCCAATTTATCGCCGTTACTAAGTTCGAATTGGGCAAGCCTAGACCTCAAATAGTTCTTTATTCGCTTGATGATGATCGCAGCGAAACACTGACAAGTGATAAATACGAGTCATATTCCCCCGCTTTCAGTGATGATGGTAAATGGCTCTATTTCCTCTCAGATCGTCAATTTAGCTCAACGCCCACTTCTCCTTGGGGCGATCGTAATATGGGGCCTATGTTTGATAAGCGCACCGAAGTTTTTGCCTTAGCATTGGATAAAAATGCGAGCTTCCCATTTCGCCAACCTAATGAGTTGACAGGATCTGTTAAGGATGACGAGCAAGACAAAAAAGCAGATAAGGAGAGGGTAAAAGTTGATTGGAATGGGCTCAATCAGCGTTTATGGCAAGTGCCTGTCGCTTCTGGTAACTACTCCAGCCTTCAAATCAATGACAGCAACTTGTACTTTATTGACAAAGCACCGGGTAAAAACAGTGTACCGAGTCTTAAAGTGGTTAAGTTTGATTCACTTAAGCCAAAAGTAGAGACATTTGCCGACGATGTTGGCAGCTATGCTTTATCGGCCGATGGTAAAAAGCTCTTTATTCGCAAGCACAGTAAAGATGGTCAAAATATGTTGATTGTGGATGCAGGCGATAAACTCCCAAAAGATCTTAGCAATACTAAAGTTCAAACCAGTCAGTGGCAATTAGCCATAGAGCCAGAACTCGAGTGGCAACAGATGTTTGAAGATGCTTGGTTAATGCACCGAGATTCCTTTTTCGATAAAGAGATGCGTGGTCTTGATTGGCAGGCGACTAAGAGCAAATACCAGCCTCTGGTTGATAGGTTGACCGACCGCCACGAGCTTAATGACATTTTTAAACAGATGATGAGTGAATTGGACTCCTTACACTCGCAAGTTCGAGGTGGCGATTTACCACAAGACAGTGAGATGGCAAAAGCTGCCAGCTTAGGTGCCCGTTTGGCCCAGACTAAGACGGGGGTAGAAATTAGCCATATCTATACCAATGATCCTGAGCTTCCCTCCCATGCCGCGCCTTTATCGCAGATAGGTGTTGATGCCAAAGTGGGCGATATTATCGTTGCAGTGAATGGTAAACCAGTCACAAACCAAGCTGATGTGACGCGCTTTTTAACCAACCAAGTTAATAAGCAAGTTCTGCTCACGCTAAAACGTGGCAGCAAGCAGCACAAGACCATTGTTAAGCCTGTGAGTATTCGCAGTGATGCCAAGCTGAGGTATTTAGATTGGGTTAATGCCAATGGCGATAAAGTGAGCGAAGCAAGTAATGGCAAAATTGGGTATTTGCATTTGTATGCGATGGGCAGTGGTGATATCGCCAGTTTTGCCCGTGAGTTTTACGCTAATTATGATAAAGAGGGCTTAGTGATTGATGTTCGCCGTAATCGCGGTGGCAATATTGACAGCTGGATTATAGAAAAATTACTGCGTCGTACCTGGGCATTTTGGCAACCGACGAGAGGTACTCCGAGCGGCAATATGCAGCAGACTTTTCGTGGACATTTAGTGGTTCTCACCGATCAATTGACCTATTCAGATGGTGAGACTTTCTCTGCGGGGATAAAAGCGTTGGGAATTGCCCCTTTGATCGGTAAGCAAACCGCTGGTGCTGGCGTATGGCTATCGGGTCGAAATTCATTAACGGATAAAGGGATGGCACGTGTGGCTGAATATCCACAATACGCGGTAGATGGACGTTGGGTATTAGAAGGACGGGGCGTTAGTCCTGATATCGAGGTAGATAACTTACCTTATGCTACTTTTACCGGACAAGATGCTCAGTTAGAAAAAGCCATTAGTTACCTGAAAGAGGAGCTTGTGCAGCAACCCGTGCTTCCTTTTAATGCTCAACCTATTCCGGCAAGAGGTATGGCGCAAGACATTAAGTAATCAAAATATTAAAAACTTTGAATGTGCCGCTTCAGGATTCATTAAAAGTTGGTAAACAGGGTTGTATTCGAGAGTTTGAATACTGCCTTTATTATCGATTCAGTAAAAGTTTGAAGTAAGCGTTGATGTTGTACTCAGGCCTTCACCTCGTCTGTTATTAGCATATTAGGGGGTTACGACTTGGTATTCGGCAAGTCTGTAACCCTCATTTTTATTTCATCATTCTTTGTGCTTTTCTCTTTCTCATAGCGAATAAGGGAGGTAAATTAGCTTATTATTCTGCGTATCTATCCAATTTATATACTTAAACCCCCTTTCCGTGAAAATATCTTGTATATTTGATTATTAAATCTTTTTTAATTGCTGATGTCGCAGCGTGACTGTCAATAGCATGACTTCTTTCTTTAGGTATAAATATGGACAAATTACTACAAATAGTTTTGCTAGTGCTGATGTTGCTTGCGCTCTGTGTTGTATTTTGGCGACTGCGTCTATTAACGATTAAAGATAAAGATACGTTTTCTGGATATGCCCAATATGGTCGTTTGGCCGGAGCTGGGATGATCATTTTTGTCACCATCATCTTTTTGATTGCCAGAATTGGGTTAGTGGTCGCGGATAAAAATGACAGAGAGAAGAGTGGCCAATCTCTGCTAGGCGTTGTCGATGTCGCCGATGCGGCTGTTGAAGCTTGGGTTGCAGGTTGGGAAGACCGCATTTTAAGCGTAGCCTTTAACCCGATACTCCATGGTCATGTAGAAGATCTACTTAATGCACCAAGAGACAGAGAGAGTCTGCTTTTAGATTCTGATGTGGAGTGGACACGCTCCGCATATTATCGCTACAGCAAACCTTTTGGCACCATGGGTTTCTTTATTATCTCATCAGATGGTATCAATCTGGCGTCAAACCGTGATGAAAACTTAGGTTTGATTAATTTGGTTCAACTTGAATATCCAGAATTAATAGCCAGTGCTTTTAAAGGGGAGATAGTGATAACGCCGCCTATGCATTCAGATGTCGCGCTTATGGATCCTAGCGGCAATTTAGATGAGAACACCCCGACCATGTTCGTGATAAGCCCAATTGAGTTTGTCGATGGCTCTATTTCTGCGGTGCTAGCGTTACGTATTAATCCTTATCTAGAGTTCTCTAAGCTCACAAGCAGTGCTCATGTCGGCGAAACCGGTGATTCATATTTTGTTGATGATCACGGTCGTTTACTCACTGAAAGCCGTTTTAATGACAAGTTAGTTAAACTTGGTTTACTAGAGAAAGGGGAAACATCGGTGTTGAACCTGATCTCTGAAATCCCTGCAAATAAGTATCAAGAAACTGAAGTCCTGCTTGAGTCAGGCAATAATGTTCATCTCACGGAAAGTGCTCGGCAGATAAGTGAGCATCTAGATGGTCAGGACTTCTCGGGTTACATCGATTTTAAGGGCGATGAGGTTATTGGCGCATGGCGCTGGAGTGACAAATATGGTTTTGGCATAGTATCTGAAATCACATTGAAAGAGGCTCAGAAAAATTATACTAGCTTCCAGCGGATTGTTTATAGCATGTTTGCCGTGGTGGTTTTGCTGGTATGCATCATTTTTATGAGTTCAGTTTGGTTAGGACGCAGAATCCATGAACAGTTAAAAGGGGTCAACGAAAAACTTGAGGATAGAGTGAAAACCCGCACGATGGAGTTACAGGAAAGAGAGACACGCCTGTGGGATCTTTATGAGCATTCACCGGTCGCTTATGCCTCATTAGACATCAAAGGTAACTTTATAAAACATAACCTGACTTTTGCGAAACTGACCGGTCGAGAACGTGAGGAGTTTGCCCGTCTTACGTTTAATGATGTTATTAAACACAGTAAAAAGTTTACCCAAGAGTTGTTTTCCCATGTGTTATCAGGTGAGGTAACTTCGGATATCAGAGTTGAGCTTTTTCGAGCGGACGGGGTAAAGAGATACGCCTCAATGACCGTTATTTCCAAATTAGATGAGCAAGGTCAACTAGAAGACATTCGCCTTTCATTGCTGGATGTGACTCAAAGAGAGCTAGTGCGAAAAGAGCTTAAAAATAATCAGGCGCAGTTTAGTTCTATGGTCAGCAATATCCAAGGTGCGGTGTTTCGATATCGGTTGAGCAAAGATTGGCGAACATCTGTGATGCTATATACCAGTCCAAATATGGCGCAGATAACCGGTTACAATGTTGAGGATTTTTTAGGTGACACGCCTAAGGTTAATTTGTTTGATTTGATACATCCTGCCGATGTTGATGAGTTAAGTACACAGATGGAATCAAGCCGAGTTGATGGCACTTCACTCCGCGCTGATGTCAGAATCATCCATGCCTCAAATATCGAGCGTTATGTGCAGATTCGTGCACTTTTCTCTATCAATAACCTTGGTGTCGAGGAGTACCTTGATGTCAGTATTTTTGATATTACCGAGCAAAAAGCCAGTGAGATAAAACTGCACGAATCAGAGAATCGTCTTGAGGTTGCATCCAGTAGCGCTCAACTTGGAATGTGGGACTCTTTTCCTTTAGAAGGGAAGGTACTCATTAACAATGTGTGCGCCACGATGCTGGGCTACAAGATCACTGAATTGTGTATCAGTGAAGATAAATGGTCTGAATTGAAAAAGGGTAACAGGACGTGGCTTGGCTTGATACACCGAGATGATCGCCAGCTTTATAGTGAGCTGATAGAAGCACATATTATTGGCGAGGAGGATGTTTACCGTCAAGAGTTAAGACTACTGAATCGCTCCGGTCAATATGAGTGGGTATTGAGTATCGGGAAAGTATTTGAACGTGATAGTCGAGGCAGAGCCATAAGAGTTAGCGGTATTAATATGAATATCGATGCGGCTAAACGACTCGAAAAAGAGCTAGAGCTAGCGAAACAGAAGGCAGACAGTGCCAATAAAGCCAAGAGTGATTTCCTTGCCAATATGAGCCATGAGATCAGAACCCCGATGAATGCGATTATCGGCATGTCACATCTTGCTTTGGAGACGGAGCTTGATAGAAAACAGCGTAATTATATTGATAAAGTGAACCGTTCTGCTGAGTCTTTGCTTGGCATTATTAATGACATTCTCGACTTCTCTAAAATTGAAGCGGGTAAGTTGGATATTGAAAAAATTGACTTCTCTTTGGAAGATGTCCTTGAAGATGTCAGCGATCTTGTGGGCTTTAAAGCGGAAGATAAAGGGATAGAATTACTGTTCCATACAGATTCATCATTGCCAGCCTATTTCAGCGGTGATCCTTTACGATTATCTCAGGTTCTAACCAATCTCAGCAACAATGCGATTAAATTTACTGAACAAGGAGAAGTGCTGATTAAGGTGTTTGCTCAGTCTCAAACTGAAACCAGCATAGAGTTGATGTTTGAGATCACAGATACCGGTATTGGGATGACAAAAGAGCAGCAATTAAAGCTGTTTAAGGCATTCTCTCAGGCGGATTCTTCAACGACTCGAAAGCATGGTGGGACAGGTTTAGGGCTTGTTATCAGTCAGAATTTGGTTGAGCTTATGGGAGGTGCCATTAGCTTCGAAAGCCAAGAAGGTGTTGGAAGCTGTTTTAAGTTTACCTTACCTTTAACGCCAGCAGAAGCTCACGAGACACCAACACTGGATAAGATTTCCCTTGAAAACATCAATGTGCTTATCGTGGATGATAACGCCAATGCAAGGGAGATATTTGCCAGCATGTTAGAGGGGCATGGTATCTCATTTTCTCTGGCAGCAAATGGTCAGCAGGCAATGGGGTTACTAGAGCAAGAGGGCGCTTCATATCAGTTGGTGTTACTGGACTGGAAAATGCCAGGGATGAGTGGCATCGAAACAGCGAGAGCGATTCAACAGTCTAAGTTGGTTCAGGAGCAGCCCAAAATATTAATGGTGACCGCTTACGGTAAAGAAGAGTTAGTCGATTTAGCCAATGATATTGAGTTTTCTGGCATATTAACCAAACCTGTTACCTCTTCTCATTTGCTCAATACCATGCTTGAAGTTTTGGGCAGAAAAGTCAATAAGCGGAGTAAGAGCTCTGCAAAAGAGAAGATGTATCGTACCGCGTTAAATCAGCTTGCTGGGGCCCATATCTTAATTGTTGAAGACAATGACCTTAACAGGGAGCTTGTTGTCGATCTCCTGTCGAATAATCACATCACTTCTGTCGTTGCCGTTAATGGTCAAGAAGCGCTGGATTTTCTGGAAAAAGAGACATTTGACGGTGTATTAATGGATTGTCAGATGCCAGTAATGGATGGCTACACCGCGACTAAAATAATCAGAACAATGGAGGGCTTGTCTGAGTTACCCATTATTGCTATGACAGCCAACGCGATGGCTGGTGATAGAGAAAAAGCCATTGCCTCGGGAATGACAGATCATATTCCTAAGCCGATAAATGTACAAAATACGTTTATTACCATGGCTAATTCTATCAAGCCTACAAACACTATAGATCATGCTGAAGTTGTAGCGACAGACACTAATACGCAAGCTCCTCTTGATGAGTATAACTTTGAGCACATAGACGCGAAATCAGGTTTAGATCGTACTCAAGGCGATCGCGCGCTATATGAGAAGATCCTTAAGCGTTTTAGTGGTTCAACTGATTCATTTGAAACAGACTTAACACAGGCATTAAATCATGCTGATGCAATAACTGCAGAAAGAGTCGTTCATACGCTTAAAGGGATTGCTGGGACCATCGGAGCAACAGAATTGGCCGCCCACACAGCAGAATTAGAGTCGTATGTTAAGCTGATAAGTGTTGCTGATCCCAATATGCTTGAGCTCGAATCTAAGCTGAATCAGGTTAGAGAAGCGTTAACTAAGGTTAGGAATGAGATCGAACTATATTTCGACTATCCTGAAAATGTTATTACTAATCAATCATCTGATGAAAAAACATTATCTACAAGTGAGTTGCAAGAGAGATTAAGTAAACTCGATGAGATGTTAGAGAATTATGAGGCTGAAGTGGGGGATTTTATCTTCGATGAGCTATATTTCTTAAGAGATGGCCATTTCGCCAAAGAGTTTATTGAGCTAAATAAGCTGGTGGAAAGTTACGATTTTGAAGCTGCGAGAGCAGTCGTTGCTTCAATATTATCATCACTAAATGAGAGCTAGATTAAGGGATCCTAAGAGTGGATAAGAGTACTGTTGAAAAAGCAACCGTTCTAGTCGTTGATGATACACCTGAAAACATTGATGTTTTAGCGGGGGTATTGAGAGACCAATACAAAGTTAAAGTTGCCAAAAATGGCGAAATAGCTTTAAGGATCACTCGCTCACCAACGCCTCCTGATTTGATTTTATTGGATGTGATGATGGACGGTATTGATGGCTATGAAGTCTGCCGTCAGTTAAAAATTGATCATAGTACCCGTCATATTCCGATCATCTTTGTCACTGCGAAGATAGCTCAAGAAGATGAGGTGAGAGGACTTGAGTTAGGGGCTGTTGATTACATCACTAAACCCATTAGCCCTGCAATCGTGCTGTCGCGAGTGAAAACCCATCTCGCGCTTTATAATCAAAATCGTGAGCTTGACCGAAAGGTGATGGAGAAGACTCAAGAGCTATCCGATAACCAGCTTAAAGTGGTGCAAAGGTTGGGTAGAGCTGCCGAATATAAAGATAATGAAACAGGGATGCACGTTATCCGAATGAGTCATTACACCTATGTTCTTGCCCTTGCTACGGGGATGAGTGAGAAAGATGCTGAGACATTAAAAATTGCCGCACCTATGCACGATGTCGGTAAAATTGGTATTCCAGATTCTATTTTACAAAAACAGGGAAAGCTGGATGACGATGAGTGGCAAATTATGCTTACCCATGCCGAAATAGGCGCCCAAATTTTAGGGGATGATGGTTCAGAGATGCTTAGCATCGCACGTACCGTCGCGTTATCACACCATGAAAAGTGGGACGGAAGTGGTTATCCTTACGGTTTAAAAGGCGAAGCGATCCCTAAGGTGGGACGTATTGTGGCTATAGCCGATGTTTTTGATGCGTTGACGAGTGTGAGACCTTACAAAAAAGCTTGGTCTGTTGATGAAGCTATTCAATTATTAAAAGATGAATCAGGTCAGCATTTTGACCCAACATTAGTGTCCCTATTTATCGCCTCTTTGGATGAAATACTGGTGATTAAGAGCCAATTTAAAGGGTAGATAGCCAACTTAATCACCAGAGAACAATTTGAGGGAGATCAGTAAACGACCTCAATCTCTGCTGAAAGGCTATTGGCAATGAAGCAGTTTGCGTGGGCCTTTTCATGAATTTTGTCTAGCACTTCTGCTGAGACTTCAACCCCTTGCTGAAAAATGATTTTAGGTTGTAATATCAGCTTTACTATCGCTATTTTCCCCGCTGAATTTTTACCTAAAATGGCACTGGCGTTATCGGTATAGCTTTCAACGGGTAGACGCTTTAAGTGTGCAATCGTAAGGAAAGTGAGCATATGGCAGGATGAGAGTGCAGCAAGCAGTTGCTCTTCAGGGTTTATCTTAGATTGATTACCCTTATATTCAGGTGCTGATGAGGCCTGCACTGTTTGTCCACTGCCAAATTCAATGGCGTGATCTCGATTAAACTCTCCTTCAGTTCTCTCTTGTGTAGTCCATAGGGTCGTTAAGGAAAAACTCATTTTAGATCCCTCAAAAAATAAGAAGGTCACTGACTTAGTGAGCAGCTTAGTGTGATTCAATTAGTACTGTTAGATCTACTGGCGCCAGGGCCGTGGCCAAAGTGACGCTTAAACGCCTTGGCAAATGATACATCATTGCGGTAGCCAACATCTAATGCGACTTTTAATACTGAATCTCCTTGTATAAGCTGTTTTTTCGCCTTCGATAATCTCAAATGTGAAAGATACTCCAGCGGCGTTGCTTGTAAGTACCGCTTAAAATGGCTAACAAAACTAGCGCGGGAGTAGCCACCGATGTCGGCTAATGAATTGAGATCCCATGGTGCACCTATATCGGTATCGATGGCTTGCAGTACTTTTGCCATTTTAGTATCTTGAAGGGCACGAAATAGACCTAATCGAGTGCTCTCCTCCATCGCTAACTGTCTGAGTAAGCTAAGAAAGAAAACTTCACTCAAACGCGATAATATGGCATCGCTGGCTTGGCTCCCTAGTGTCACTTCTTGAATTAACCCCTCGATGATACTGCCAAGCGCCCCCTGTCTTTGTTGAGCTCTAATTAAAATACAGGAGGGGAGTTGAGCAATAAGGGGATGTTTCTTATCCTCCTTGAAATCAAAATAACCACATACTAACCCAGTGCTATTGGGAGCGCTGTCTTCGATTGGGTAGGCAATAAACAGATCCGTTTCTGCTGCTGTCTGTTTATCTTGGCTATAGCTGATGATATGAGGGGCATCATGGGGAAAGATAACCAAATCGCCTGCGGTTAACGGTTCAGCTTCGAAGTCATCACAATATAAGAAGGCTTGGCCTGAGCTGATTAAGTGAAAGCTGGCAAGCCCTGAACCTGAAGTGTTGGTACTCCACGCATCACAGACCAATGAACGGTGGAATATGGTCGCATTGAGGTGAAATGAGGAGAGTAAGCTGTTTAATACTGACATTTGGAACCTATGTTTCGTTTAAATATAAGCGCTGAAATAGACTGACTGACATAAAGTATAGATTCTGAGGCATACCGTGAAGCTAATGATTTTTCTATCCTAAATAGGAATCAAATAAACTATTTTAGGGATCGGAAATGAAAAAGTTAATCACACAATTTATCACTCTTACTGCGCTAGTGTTGAGTCTTAATGCCTTTGCTGCTACGCCAGAGAAAAACGCCGACGGCGTGGTTGAAATTTATCTTGAACAACATGGTGGTCATTTCTCAGCGCGAGATACATTAGCGGCTTTGAAACCGGGAAAGTATCAATTTATAATCAACAATAAAGCTGGCAAACTCGTTGGTTTTCAGCTGCAAAACTTTACCACTCACGAAGCGTTAGATATGTTTCCGCTTGAACCAGGCGAAACCTTAAAAAGCGATGTGATCAATGTGACGTCTGAAGGCGTTCGTTTCCGCTGTCCAATCAATCCAACACCTTGGTATGACATTGACGGTATTAGAGGATAAACATAAGACCGAGTAAGCGGGTTGTTTATTTCTTATCAGTGATTTTATAAAGAAAAAGACTGCAGTTATGCAGTCTTTTTGGCTATTACAATATTGAATGTCACGTTATTCATGAATGTTTTGCGTCGTTTCTACGTAAGTTTGCATCGCTGACATCTGCTGCTGTTGAGCTTTACTGTTCACGACAGTTGCACGTGCGTCATCATTATTTGATAAGTAGTAGGCAGTAGAGGCTGACATTCCGTTGTTATTGCCTGTAGCGACGCCAGCCATATCGGAATAGATTTGATACTGAGCTTTTGCTTTACGAAATTCTAGATAGTTGTCGACTTTTTCACCTTTATTGGGCAATTCAGACTTTGCAGGTAAAGTGTCGACATCATTTTTCTGCTGGGAGTTTGTCTGTTGATCGTTCGCTGAAAGCTGTGCTGCCTGAACGGAAATGGTCACTTTATCTGCTGAGTGACTATTGTGGTGATGGCTTTCTGTGCCAACAAATGCGCTGTTTGGCGTCTTGGTGGTGTGGTGATCGAGACCGGATATTCCGTTTGTATTTTGGGATTGTGATGTCACGAACATACTGGCCTCATTATCATAAAAGTATAAAAAGGTATTGTATGATTATTTATCTGAATGTCGGCTGAACTTAGTGCAAAGACTTTACTCACTCACTCTGTGTGGTCAGTGTTTCGCTAAGTGATGAATGCCCAGCTAGCTAATCAGCATAAGGCTGACGCCAAGAGAGGTGGAACCCGCCATTAAATGTGGCAAATGCCTAGGCCGATAGCTTGCAGTTAAGATCACCAATAGACCAGCAAACGATAAGATCCCGATAAACAGTATACTGCCATAGGCAAAACCTAGATAACAGATCCCTAGGTAGTAACTGGCTATTAAGATAGACCAACCAACCCAATATAATCCTCGACTCTGAGCTTGAGTCGGGGGTTGCTTAAAACTGTCTCGGAAATGGGAAAACATGGCTAAAGCCATGCATCCCAAAGCAAGGTAACTGAAAGTTAATAAGCTGAAGATCAGAGTATTTGAGATCATCGTTTATGCGCCTTTTGTCGATGTAATTTGAGATGCTAGCTTTGGGGCTATGTTAGCTTTGTGTTTAGCGGGACTGGATGATGTCGATAAACTGATTTTATTGGCGAGTTTGTTTGAGGCAAACCAAAGCGCGCCGCCTAACAAGACGCACATCATATCGAATCCGACTAACGCCCATTGCTGCTGGCTGATATTATTTATCAGGTGACTATTGGAGGTTAGTGCATTGAGTGCTGGTATGGCGAGTAAGCCTACTGCGCCAACACGTAATACAAAACGCCAGCTGGTTTTAGTTCGGTTGATGCAGGCCAATATTGCGACGAGGGTCAAAGTAATAAAGAAGCAGTTCACCTCCCATTGAGCTCGGTTGGCCATCTCAGTAGGTAGCAAACGGTTGGCGTAAAAAAAGCTACAAGTGGCAAGGGGGAGTCCAGCAATGAAAGTCAGGTTTAACCCTTCGACTAGACGTAAGCCTAGACTGGATTTTACTCCGTTTTTGATATTCTTTTGTTGTTTTTGACGGATTTTCACCGCCCATAAAAGGGTGCCTGTCGCAATCATAGCGCAGCCCATAATGCCGCATATAAAGAAAAATACCCTAAGCAATGGTTCTGAAAATCGCGCTGTATGTAATGACATTAATGTATCGTGAGTGGCATGAGTTGCCGATGGCGAATCAGGAATATCACTGACTAATTTGCCAGTAACGCCACTAAACACTAATGGAATACGTTTGTCAGTGACCGCTTGTTGAGTGTTTTTGTAGAAACTGACACGACTATTTTGATCATTAAGATTGGTGACAATCACTTGTTTTATTGGTGTCTCTCCCCAATAAGATTTTACCAGTGGCAACAAGGTGTTTATTTGAACCATGTCGGCTGAAATACCAACAGGTTTTACTTGCTCTCGTCCAGGGTTCAGTTCAGTACGAAACGCGCGCGTATCGCCATCATAGGCTGTGAGTACCCCCCAAGGCATATACATCATCATCAGAGTGATAAGGCCCGTGTAAGTGATCATTAGGTGATAGGGCAGAGCCAATACCGAACTGACATTGTGGGCATCGAGCCATGAGCGACTACCTTTGTTGCGTCTGAAACTAAAGAAGTCTTTAAATATACGCTTATGGATCACGATGCCGCTGATTAAGGCCAGCAACATAAACATGGTACTGAATCCTACTATCCAACGTGCAATTTTGGCCGGCATATAGTGAAGATCAAAATGCAGGCGATAGAAAAAATTACCCCCTTTTGAGTCTCGGGTTTCGGTGACGACGCCTTGATCATTCGTTTTAACCACATGCTCAATAAACTCACCACGACGTTGCCCAACTTTAGGTTGTGTTTGCCAGCTATAACTGAGATAAGGCTTACGTTCGATAGGTAGGTTTATACGCCAGTCTTTGGCATTTTCAGCATGTAGTTCTAAGTAATCTTGTCCTTGTGCTAACTGCTGTTCAAGATGGTTTTCCTGATAGTGTTGAAAAACCTCACTATGTAACTCAGGTTGAGTCCAGAGCGATATTTCATAACGGTAGTAGCTTACTGTACCTGCAAAAAAAACCAGTAATAACACCCAGCAGACCAGTAGACCTACCCAAGTATGTAGCCACGTCATGGTGCGGAAAAATGTCTCTTTCATGAATTAGCCAACCACTAAGATGATGAGGTAGAGCAAAGTGCTAATGCATAGAAGGTCGCGCCAAGCTTGCCAGTTCTTTCTTACACTAAAAGACCAGAGTGCAGCAGCAAGATAGAATAGGAAAGACAGCATCATGGCTACAAGAACACTTTCAGCTTTGGGAAGTGGTAAAGATAAAGAGAGTAATCCGCATGCCGTTGCTGCCACGATGTAGCCGCCAAAGATGGCGGCTAATGCACGGGATGAAATATCGAACCCCTTGGTTGCAAATAGTGCTCGAAACTTACAATTAGCTAGTACCACAGTGCTTCCTAATGGTTTTTAAAAAATTTAGATGACAGTTGTGCGTGGGATTTTACATGAACTAACGCTAATGAGAACGGTTTTTGTTTAGATTTGATATGTAAAGATCCTCAGATGAGAACTGAGTCCCAAAACATCAAGCTAACGGAGTGACAAAAGAGCAAAAAGTGAGTGAACCTTGTTCATTGGATGAAAAGTATGGTTAAGGGGGAGCCCTGAAAAAGGCGGGGGAGTTTTACTTCAAGTGACTAGATTTTTGTTTATGCTTATAGTGAACCTCCGATTTGGCGCTATTTGTTGTCAAAAATGCAGCGTTTTGTGTGTTTTTATGACTGTTAGCTTAGTTTTGCCTTAATTTTAGACATTGAATATAAGGGAGGCTTGCATTTGTTGGATATGAGGAGTAAATATTAAGTCAGCTAGTTTGATAGTTTACGAAACAGCTTATTTTCAATTGCGGTACAGAGTGGGGACTGCAGCAATCAAATTAAGCCACAGTGTTGACTCAGATGGTTAGCACTTCGAATGTCATGATTAGAATGGATACAGAGTAAGAAAGGACTGATAGTTAAGGGTAAAATTAAAAAGTGTGCGGCAATAGTTACTCAGTAAATTTAATTTTACATGCCCCCTTGTGTTTTCCCTTCTCAGCCCCAAGCTCTATTATTGAAGTAATTCTTAAAAGGAAAACCTATGAAAATAAATCTTTCAGGTCACCACGTTGATATTAGTGATTCAATCAAAGAACATGTGAACGACAAGTTTTCTAAAATCGCAACACACTTCCCGACGTTAATCTCATTGGATGTTATCATCTCGAAAGAGCACGGTGAACATCAAGTTGAGTTACGTACTAATTATGAAGGTAGCCGAATTTCTGCTTCTGGTACAAATGAAATCATGTTTCCTGCTATTACGTCAGCATCAAAGAAGCTTGATGCAGCACTTAAACATCGTAAAGGGCAATTGAAAGCTGATTTGCATGAGAAACCAGTGAGCACGACACCAGAAATAGCTCATGAAATCATTCAAGAGATGAAACTCGTTTAAGTTAGTTAGCTACATTTAGCATCACTTTGTTGTTGGCTAAATAGAAGTTAAGAAATAAAAAAAACCACCGATTATTCGGTGGTTTTTTTTGGAAGAGCGAAAATGCCTTATTTGTCTTTAAAAGAGGCTTATTAGCCCTCTTATTTTCATTGATAAAGCTAAATAAAACCTGCACTTTCCTTAATATGTCCCCAATATAGTCATGATGGGGTGAAGGTTGCTGATGTCGTGAGCGCTTTACGGATACTTCATGCTGATTGGTATTAGTATTACTGTTTGGCTCTGTTATTATCTTACTCTTGCTGGTATTACATTTATCCGGAGCTCACTTGTCGTCATCTCAAACGTCAACCCCTTCTTCAGTTGCACTCTATTTTTGTCCATTAAATCTAGATGTTCTACATCCAGAGCAATCTGATCTTATGCGTCAATGGTTGTCTGAAGATGAATTAGCTAAGGTGTCTCGTTATATTCAGCCCCAAGCTAGGGATAAAGGTTTAATGGTAAGGGCTTATCTCAGAGGCATTTTATCCCTGCACTGTGATACTGGTGATAAAATTGCGCCTCAGGATTGGTGCTTTGAATATGGCGAGAAAGGTAAGCCTGATTTAAGCCCTGGGCAGCGTGAACGTACCGGGCTTAAGTTTAATATTAGTCACAGTGGTGATTGGTTAGTGATAGCCTTACTTAATGTGAAGCAAGTGCCAGAGATACACATTGAACTGGGCGTCGATATTGAGCGCTCTAGGGCGAGCACCAACATCTATTCGATTTTAAGTCATTACTTTACTCAAATAGAATCCGATGAACTGTTAGCACTGCCAGAAAGCTTGCAGAGGGAGCGCTTTTTCGACCTTTGGGCGTTGAAAGAGTCCTACATAAAAGCGAAAGGATTGGGGCTATCTTTGTCACTTAAATCATTTAGCTTCGATTTTTCAGTAGTCACAGACAACAGGTTGGTCCTTAGTCAATCGACCCAAGACACTAATGAGATAGTATTATTTGGTGATATTCAGCTTAATTTAACCCAAGAAGATAAAGCTGATGGGAGTCGCGCTGAAAACTGGAAGGTCTCTTTGGGTAGGCTAAACGAAGAATATCGTTTTGCTGTTAGTGTTTCTAATCTCGATAAGCTTGAGCTGAAAGCGTGTCAGTTAACGTTAGCGGACATGTTAGCCCTAGCATGATTGAAATAAAGAGCTGATTGTTTAAATCAGCTCATCCTATTTTTATCTCACATTTTTAGTATTTAGCTTGTAGTGTTAACCAAAGTTTATTCGTGTCATTCGAGAAGCTGTATCCTGCATCTGCACCACTGAAACTCGCGTATTTAACCCCTACATCATAGTGTTTTGCAAAAGGGTAAGTCGCTGCGATATCCCACTCCTTGCCCATGTCGACATCACCATAATCTGAGTCAAACTTGTGGTATTTTGCCAGTAATTTAAGGCCTGCTACTTTTGCCGTTAAGATAAAGTGGGTATCGACGATGCCATTTTCCCAGTTGCCCGCACCACCAAAGAGGAACTTATCTGTCCAACCATTGAAAGCGTGTAACGTCGCCAGTGGAGTGATGAAACCTGCTTTACCATCATCAGAACCTAAGACTTCATAGCCTAATTTAGCACCGAAACCTTCATAACCGATGCCTGCACCCAATTTGTAGTAATTGGCCGTGTATGTGGTTGGGTTGTTTCCTCCCTCTGATTGCTGAGCAAATTCGGCTTCGTAGTTTACTTTTATCCTATCGAGTTTTATATCGCCTGCGGCGCGAATACCGTAAGTGTCCGTTGAAAACTTAGCGACACTGAGGTTGTCTATAAGGTAGGCATAACCACTTAACTTAATGAATCCAAGGCCCTTGTAGTTGACGTTTAATAAGCTGGTTTCGTTTTTATGCTCCTCTTTACCTGAGCCTTCAGGGAAGATGCGATTAACATTATTGACATAAGCGTAGTAAGCCGTGAGGTTGTCAATTGCGGTATTCTTTACTGAAAACGCATCGTAGGTTTGCTCATTTTGACGGAAACCGACACCACCAACAAATCTTTGATTGTCGAGTAAAATACGCTGACGGCCATATTTTAATAGTGTGTTGGCTGGTGCCTTATAACCGATAAAAGCCTGGTTAATTTGAGTGTATTCATAATCCGCAATTAAGGGTTCATTATCGGTTGAACGAACATCGTCAACTTCGGTTAGCGCAAAGAAGTTATAGATATCGCCAGTTTTATAGTTTAAGCGTGTGCGCAGGGTTGTTTGGTGCTGATCGTCGACATTCTCGACGTCAGCCTGTTCGTAACGTAGGCGAAATTGAAGTTTTATCTCAGCATCATCGATAAAGGCTTTTTTTAGTGGATCTATCGTATCAGCTGCGATGGCTGATGCGGACATACTTGCTAATACTGCGAGGGTAAGTGCACGAACTTTCATTAGGTAGTTCCTTTGTTTCATCATTGCTTTGTGCTTGTTATAGATGTTAATCGCAGTGGTTTTTTTGATCTGGAACAATGTTAACTAATGATTGCTGACATGTTGTTACAAATGTGATGTAGATCATCAGTTCATACTAATTTAGGGATACTCATAAAGTGGTATTTTGTATTTGTATTGAGTATGTACAGGAATGGGGGAGGTGGGGGGACTTGGTGTCTTGCGATGCTCAGTATTGCGAGATTGACAAAACACAGCAAGCTTAAGCTCACTGTGTTTTGTTTATTGAGTTAAGTTGTTTTAGGTATCAATATTTCAGATACTAATGTTCCAGATATTAGTGTTTGTGTGCATCTTTTTGGTTAGGGTTTAGCGGCACTATCTCAAAATCGGTTTTAAATTCAACCAAGCTCGAAGCAATTTTTCCGAATGCACTTTTATCTCCAGTTAGCTCTGCGCTGCCATTTGCTAACAAGGCCTTAAGCGTCACTTCTCCCATTAATATGCGATTCACGTCAGCTTTATTGATGGTGAGGTTCGCATCAGCAACCTTAAGTTTGCTCACTTCAATATTGTTTAAGTTGCCGTTACTCATCTCTACATAGAGGATCCGTCCTTCATCTGGGGTGATCACATTCATGGTAACCTCTCCGTGTTTTGCCGCTTGTAAACTGTCGACTTTGACTGCTAGGAAGTCGAATAGAGTTGGCATGTCCATCTCACTGATCACATCAGCTGAAGCTGTCTTTGGCGTGCCAGCTTGGATGCCTACTCTGAGCTCTTGTGCGCCGGTGAGATAGATGTTTCTCCAGCCAGCTCCTTCAGATTGATAACCTAATTGCTCATAGGTGTCGGCGAGCAGATCCCGGGCTTTATCGTTACTAGGGTCTGCCATTACCACTTTATTAAGTGCTGTTGCAACAAAGCGGTAATCTCCTTGAGCAAAATCGGCCTGTGCTTTAGCGATTACCGTATTCGCTCCGCCCATGTATTCGACAAACTTTACCGCTTCTGGGTGAGTTGGAAGAGGGTTAAGGTTGGCAGGGTTCATGTCGAAGTAACCTAAATACATGTTATACACTGCTTTAGCATCTGTCTCTTATACACATCTGACGCTGCCGACGAAGAGGATAGTGTAGATCT
>OJDH01000212.1_pt1 | contig 40133 bp, 35 predicted proteins | sample 1592761 | NCBI WGS metagenome assembly OJDH01 (sample SAMN05416855, study PRJEB24817) | seawater metagenome | isolation source: Sea water | place: Canada:Atlantic | collected 2013-11
TACGAGATCAGCCTCGGTCTCGTGGGCTCGGAGATGTGTATAAGAGACAGGACCCCACTCGGCCCCGGGGCAACCACCATATATGCACACAATAATGCAGCAATCGAAGCCATTAAACCTAGTAAGACTGCGGGGCGAATAAACCCCATGAGCCAAGTCATTACGAAACGGGATATCAAAAATACGAGCATGCTATATTGCAGTATTTGCCCGCCACTGACTTCATTAACATCATTTGCCTCCATCACATACTGAATCGTATAAGTCCAAACACATGTTTGCGCGGCCACGTTAAAAAATTGTGCTACTACACCGAAACGATAATGTTTATTGCTGAACAATCTAGAAAAGGTAGCTTTAAAACTGAGCTCACCAGCTTGCTTTACATTTACTTCTTGCTTAGGTGACTTAGTTAAGGCTATTGCAAACCAAATTAAAACAAGAACACAGGCAAATCCCACGTATGGCACCATGACCGCGTCAAGTTCAGCGCTAACGACTTGCTCTAACTGCTCAATACTCATTTTGCTTCGTTCATCAGCCGTTGCTTGATTGAGTTGCGGTAAGATGAGGGTTGCCGCAAGGAAAACACCTAGGCTGGTACCTAAAGGATTGAAAGATTGAGCAAAATTAAGGCGGCGAGTAGCACTTGCCTGACAGCCCATGCTCATCACATAAGGGTTAGCTGAGGTTTCTAATATTGATAGTCCTCCCGCCAGAATAAAAAGAGCCGACAGGAAGAATGTATATGTCATCGTTTGACTTGCAGGGTAGAACATAAAAGCGCCAATCGCTGCACAGCCTAAACCGCTCAACACTCCGGTCTTGTATGAAAAGCGTTTGTTAATTAATGCTGCCGGTATAGCCAAACAAAAATAGGCTCCATAGTAGCAAAACTGCACCAAAGCGGATTGCACGGATGACATGGTAAATATTTTACTAAACACCTTTACCAGTGGGTCTGTCATATTTGCTGCGGTCCCCCAAGCAGCAAAACACAGTGTCAATAATATGAACGGTAATAACATCTCCCGAGAGACTAAAGGGGCTTTATTTTTCATCACAATCAAGCTGTTTGTTAACTTTTAGTTAATTTATTTAAACAGCAAAAATTAACACTGTCAATAAATCAACATTTATTATTTATTATTTAGATCTCCGTAACCATGGAATATTTTAAGGTATAATACAATGTAGTCTTCACTGTCGCTTTATCTTAAAATATAAGCTGTAGTCAGAAAAATAAGTTACGTTAAATCAAAATTGATTGGATGGATGGCAAAAATTAAAACAAATTCAAATAGAAATTCAAATTCGGAGGGGCGTGGTCAATCAGGGTTAAGGGCTAGCAATGAAAGACGAATTCTGGCACTTATTCGCAAACATGGCAGCGCTCCAAAAGCTGAAATAGCACAGGAGCTAGGCTTATCTGCCCAAGCAGTCACGGTTATCATCAAAAGCTTAGAAAAAGAGAATTTATTACTTAGAAAAGAGCCGCAACGAGGCAGAGTTGGTCAACCCCTCGTTCCCTTTGCTTTAAATCCCGACGGCGCATTCGGAATAGGGCTGAAGGTCGATAGACGTAGTTTCGACTTGACTTTGATTGACTTTGTGGGGAATGTTAAAGCCAGTTTACATGAGAACTGTGATTACCCGAGCGTAACGGATTTACTGGCTTTTTTAAAACGTGGCGTGGAGATGTTAACTTTAAGCTTAAACCAAGAGTTAACCACCAGAATTACAGGCATAGGCGTCGCGACCCCATACGAAATATGGAATTGGGCGGAGGAGGCAGGCGCCCCTGCTGATGTACTTAACGAATGGAAAACTTTCGACTTCAGTGAAAGGCTTACCGATATAATCGATTTGCCTGTATATGTTTGTAACGATGATACAGCAGCATGCTCAGCAGAGCTAAGCTTCGGTAACCCCAATCGCTTTAGCAATTTCTTATACGTTTTTATCAGTACATTTATCGGTGGCGGTGTTGTATTAAATGGAGCCTTGCTAACAGGCACTCGCGGCAACGCAGGGGCAATAGGCTCGCTACCTCTACCGACACTCAATTCTCAAGGAAAGTTAGAATCTCAACAGTTGATAATGCATTCATCTCTCTACATATTAGAAAACATGCTAACAGAGGCTGGACGCGACACAGGTGGATTAACAAACTCGTCCGATTACTGGGGGGATTTGGGAGAAAGCTTGGAAATTTGGATAGATATGGTTGCAGAAGGATTGACGTATGCAACGCTGTGCTCTTCAGCCATATTCGATTTTGAAGCAATTATTATTGACGGTGCGATACCAATCTCAGTACGAGATAAAATTGTAAACGCGGTAGCCATAAAAGTTCAAGAATCTGATACGCGGGGCCTCTCCCACTGTCAAGTAGTGAGTGGCACCATTGGCAGTAAAGCGCAATCAATTGGATGTGCCAATTTACCGCTACTTGTTAACTTCACTCAAGACCTTCAGCAATTAGTGACTCCGCAGGCCCAATAACAACTTCGTGATTCACGGCTAGCTAATGAGACTACTCACTAGCTAGTATGAGTGCCCAACAGTCACCAGCTACTGGCGCCCCCATCCTCGATTCCAACATTACTCAATGATCACTAGTACATCTTAAATCGCCCTACTAATTTGGTTTCCAAGAAGAGCAAGTATCAATACTCGCTCATTATTGTAGCGGGCTTCACTGTTCAGGCATGGAAAAACAATTAAATAACATTAGTTGATTTATTATTTTTCATGGTATACATTTTATTAACAATTTCGATGAAACTTTTCAAAACCACCTGCGAGTGGTCAGGTTGTAGACAGAGATTGACTAATACACACACATAAATTGGAGCGCGAACAATGAAGTTATTAACAAAATATACCGCAATAGCAGCCGCAGTAACCGCCACCGTTTCTCATTATGGTTGGGCACAAGAACAAGCAGAACAAAACGGACCGAGCAAAAATTTAGATTTTGAACAAATTATCGTCACTGGTACGTCGCGACCAAAAGAAAAGATAGAGTCAACCAACGCTATGACTACGTTTGGAGAGCAAAAGCTAGAACGATTAGCGCCTCATAGTGTTGGCGAGTTGGTTCGCAGTATTCCGGGTTTCCACGCTGAAGATACAGGTGGGGAGACAGGTAATAATGTTGCCCCGCGGGGGTTCCCGTTGTCGACACAAACTGAGTTTACCGCCTTACTCCGTGACGGCATGACAGTGTTTTACAATCAGGATATTTTATTCACGCAGAATGACCGTTTTACCCGTTTATCTAACTTCGTCAGCAATGTAGAGGCGATTCGTGGTGGTGCGTCTTCTATTTTTGTGGGAAGTGCTCCTGCTGGGTTTATTAACTTTTTATCCAGAGAAGGAGAAGAGGATACGAAAGGTGATGTTTTCTTTGAAACCAATAGCAATAATCGCTTAGGAGCTCAAGCATGGGTGAGTGGCTCTATAGATGAACAAACTGTCTACGCTCTAGGAGGTTGGTACCGTGAAGGGGATTCTGCACGCGACCCAGGATATACGGCTAACCAAGGTGGTGAAATTAACGCAAACATAAAGCACTTTTTCAAAGCCGGTGATGGTTTTACGCGTTTTGAGTTTAATAAACAAGACGACAAATCCTTCTTTTTCATACCTCAACCACTTACGGGAACTACGACAAACGCGCAAACCATACCCGGAGGTATGGACATTCGGGATGGTACGACAGGTAACTCAGCAGGGGCGAGGCTATTAAGCCTATCGAATACGCCTAGTGGGGATATTAATCTCGATGTTGCAGATGGTAACTACGCAGATGTGACATATATTGGTAACACCACAGAACTTGAACTCAATGACAACTGGCTTTTCAGAAACCAAATTCGCTACACCGACATGCTCACTACCTTTACCGGTATCATTAACGTTGGTAATGCTGAGTCGTTAGCAGATAAAGCACGAGCAATCTACGATGCAAACTCAACAGCATTAGAAGGGGCCATGGTGGATGGCAATCTGAAATACCAAATTAGGGATGCAGGAACTAACTTCGAATTGGCAAATAGCGAAAATGTAGGCTCTTTCAACACAAATGGTTACGGTATCAATGCAGGGTTTTGGCATCGTCGGTTTGAAGGGGATAACATCCAGAATGAATCGAAACTAACCTATACATTAGAAGAAGTAGGCGAAGGCTCACTTTATTCAACATTTGGCCTATTTGTTTCAAATATTAATGGCCAAGTTACAGACTATCGCATAAACACCTTACAATCTGTAGAACCACTCCCGCAGAGGTTGGATATTGCGTTTTTAGACCAGGATGGTAACGATATTGCGAGCGGAACCTATAAAGGCATCCAGGCCGGCTCCCACGGATTTGCAAACATCGTTTATAATGAAAAAACCTTTGCACCATACGCCGATTTTGAATATGAAATTAATGACTTAACCTTAAATGTCGGTGCCCGCTATGAAACCTTGAAAGCAAATGGGGAAGCTGAAAATGGGGCTGCCTATCAGATCAGTAGTTTCAGTAGTGATACAGATGCAGTAAATGGAAATATCATTTTGCCTTTTGGTAGCGGTACCTATCGCAACTTTGATATTGAATATAATGAGCTTGCTTGGACTGTCGCAGCCAATTATATCGTAAACAAAGACTTCGCAGTATTTACTCGATATGCCGATGGTTTCCGTATGCCAGACGTCGATAAGTACATGGCCATCACCAACTTAACCACTCAAGAAGAAATTGACCAATTCAATCGTTCTGAGCGTAGAGAAACTAAACCGGCGTCTACTGTTATGGCAGAAGTAGGTTTTAAATATAATTCAGGTGACGTTGCCGCGTTCGTTACTGGCTATTTTGCTGCAGCTGATGACTTGTTTTTCAATGTACCCACTGTAGAAAATGGCCAGGTTGTGCAACGACAAGCTTTTAGAAACACGGAAACGCTGGGGCTAGAAGCGGAATTTAACCTACAACTAACAGAAGGTTGGAGAGCTGGCTTATCGGCAACTTATCAATCACCAGAATTTGTTAACACTCCGGCAGCGGAATTTATTAATACCAGCGGCGTTGTCGATAGTGTGGAGATAAATGGCAACATGCCAGTGCGTGTACCGAAACACTTCGGTCAATTGACCACAAGTTACGATTTTGAAGATTTTTCTTGGGGAATGGCTAGCGTGCACGCCAGTTATTCATGGAGTGGTAAACGTTATGCGGACGATGCTAATACAGCCGAATTGCCTATGTACGGAATGTTAAATGTCGGCTTGTCATTAGAGAATGAAGATGGCTACTACCTGCGCGCAGACGTCAAAAACTTGAATAACTCCGAAGGTCTATCTGAAGGTGACCCACGAGCTGGAGAAACAGTGGCGGGACAATCGAATACATTTAACGCTCGCGTGGTGTTGCCTAGAACATTTACCTTGACCGTCGGTAAACGATTCTAGGCTTATCATCTCGTTATCTAAATTTTGACAACATTGCGAGTCTTAGCAAAACAAACCGACTGGGCCATAGCCCAGTCGGTCTTGTAAAAATAGTACCAGCAGATATCAGTATCCAAACTCTGAACTTTACGCTTACCTCCTGATGATAGGTAAAACACATCCAGAGTTGAGTTTTCGATATATATTTTAGAGGTAAGTAAATATGAAAGTAGTAGCAATTGGCGAAGCATTGATTGATTTATTATCCAGTCAGTGTCTACAACATGGCTCATCATCTAATGAAGTTTTTACCAAGTTTGCAGGAGGAGCCTCTGCAAACGTGGCTGTGGCAGTAGCTAAACTAGGTGGAAAAAGCTACTTATTGGGTAAAGTAGGTAGAGACCAATTTGGTCACTTTTTAATTGACGCTCTGAAACGGTATGGCGTTTCGACAGACTATGTGGGCTTTTCAGAAACAGGAAAAACAGCTTTAGCATTTATTAATTTGGATAAAAATGGGGAGCGCGCATTCGAATTTTACGACGACAACGCAGCTCACAATGACATTCAATTTTCAGACTTTCTTGCCGTATTTTCAGAACAACCCAAAGTGATCAGTTTGTGCTCCGCTATGCTCGCTAATCCAGAACTACACAAATGTTCTATGGATGCCATATACAGATTTAATCAAGAGGGCTCTATAATATGCTTAGACATCAATTATCGCCCAGCATTTTGGAAAGCTTCAGATAGTGCCGCAGATATCATTTCAGACGCAGCAGAGCAGGTAGACATTGTAAAGGCTAGTCGAGAGGAATTGATTACTCTTTTTGGCATAGAGCAAATTGAAGCTGTAGTGAAGCAGTGGATAAATAAAGGTGTCTCGTTAGTTATGATAACAGATGGTGGAAATGCAGTGTCATTCACCACTGCTAATTTTAATGGGATCTATCCTGCACCAAAAACTAATGCAGTAGACACTACCGCTGCCGGAGACGCTTTTGTCGGAGGATTTTTGTATCGCTTGGCTCAAGAGAACTCGTCTACTAGCACTTTTTTTGAATGGGTAGCTAACTTTGAATACGTTTTAAAAGCCATTAATTTTGCCACGAAATGCGGTGCCCACACCACAACCCAGTTCGGTGCATTTGATTCGCTGCCGTATCAAACCGACATTGAAGGAAAAAATGTGCATCGTGAACCTGTTCAGTGAGAGTAGTCTACCGCCCACAACAAGCAAGGCTCAGCAAAAAAAGAAGCCAACCTAGTTGCCTCTCAGAACTAGTTAATCGCTACGTAAACCAACACGCAACTATAATAGCGACCTTGTCTATTGATGCAATTAGCATGATTTATTTCTAAATTAACCTAATTAAAATGCACAGCGAATGAATTAACGCCATAAGGAACCTGAGACTTGGCGATTAAACTGCTGCAAACGATATATGCATTTGTTCTATGCCCGCTTATTTACCCCCAACAAATGCAAACGCCGGACCTGCCCCCCTAAACTCAACTACATTACTATTTTCTTCTTTTTACTCATGCTCTACTCCAATTCTGAGGTCTTTCTACAAATAGTTACGCAACATCAGTACGATAACAAATATGGGAACAGTTACGACGTTTGCCTTTCAGTTCTTCGCCGAAAAAGTGTAGGTTAAACGCTATGAATGCCCTGTTTATTGAAAACAAGCTCATTTCGCTCGTAAGCTATAAAATACATATAACGAAGCAAAAACAGTCACTGCCTGTGTAAAAAGCTTGCTCGACAGAAACTTAGCGGACTCCAAGAGTATAGGACGAAGGTTTAATACAAAAGTGTTTGAGAAACATCGTATTAAGCGTGCTGAGAGTTTGCTTTCCCCCTCTCCAGCTAAGCGAAGCACCGTTTATCTATGTGGCCCTCTGTTAAGACTTTTACGCTAACACCACACGCCTGACATCTCTATATATTGTTCAGATTTAGACGACCATAAAAAGCACTTTCGCTTGCTCGCGACGATATTGTTAAAAAGGCGACCCAACACACTCTATCAGGCAGCTCATCGTAACATGTCGAAAGAAAAACCTGTCACACATAAGGCATTCTTAAAGACCTTAGATTCCATACTGCCCGTCCACTGTCCCTCCATTATCGTCACTGATGCAGAGTATAAATCACAATGGGTCAGGAAAGTCATGGCGTTATGGTGGGACATCGTTGGCCGTATTCGAAAGCCGCATTTATAATCGCAAAACAAAGGAAATTCATGACAATGTATTCGCCACCTATACGCGAAGGTAACCTATCGGCCTAAGCGTTTTGATAATTGCCAGATACTAAGAAGTAACCCCATTGCCAGTACGCTTATTCTGTTAAAACAAAAAACCTCAGGGCGTCATGCCAGCAACTCAGATGGAACACGAAAGGCCTCCAAACGCTCAAAAATCCATGCAAAAGGGGCTAATGGTGCTGCTGGCAACATTAGCTTCTCTTGTGGCTATACTGCTTGGCATGGTGCTCGTTACCGCGAATAAGCACACCAAGCTAAAACCGAGACTAAAAGCGCGTTATCGTTCCACTACCTTTGGCTTAGAGCCATTATATGCCGGATACGGTTTACCATGCGACAGTGGAAAGCTGCACTCAAGTGGTACAGCTCCTCAATAGACCGAGCCTAGGCTAGAACTACATGAAATTACATTCGTGAGGATACCTCAGACTCTGCCCTATTTGGCCTTAATGTCGAATAAATCTTTGAAGTTCAACAACTGATACAGGCACGTCTCGTGCGTAAATACCCACTGGGCGATGATTTAGGTCATAGAGCCTGAAACTGAGTGCTCTAAATTCGTTTATATACAAAGTCCCTATACCTGCCTCAGGGTCTAACCAAACATCTAGCTTTACCCCTTCAGATAGATTCATTGGTACAGCCACTTGTGCATCTAAATTACCAGCGTCCACGTCTTCTCCCTCACTAACAGCTGGTAAGTCAGCTGCTCTAAATTGATCAGCAAGCAAGTAAGGCAATGCGGAATCCGAACCGTCATCAGGGTGCTGATCAATAAACCTTATCACCGCAGTTTGTCCTATAAGCTCACTGACATCCCATGTAACCCAATCCATGACAAACTTATCGTCAGCGGATTTTTCAGCATCTCTACCAGATTGGCTTCTCACAACTTCACCATTTACCACCAACACTACTGCTGTCGCATTAGCACTGTCGAAAGGATTCGACCCACCTCCAATGAGAAAATTAATATAGGGTTTTCTAATTTCAAATGAAGGGCTATCAGCGGATCCCGTGGCGTTATAACCAATCCAGCCAAGGGATGTGCCGTCTTCATCAAATCCATCTCCAAAACTGGAGAACACGCGTTCGCCAACATTGTTAGCAATATCGCCGCCCCACCAGCCTCCATCTTGCTTCAAAAAATCGTCGCTTACGTTCGTGAACTCATGTGCAGTAAGGGTGTTGTATTGCGCACAACAAAATTCGAAACCCGATACATTCTGTTCAGGTTCATTCTCGAGAGAGAAAAGCGGCTCGCCCGCTAGCGCAGGTGTGGGCGTGACGCTTGCGCCGCCGGTGGGTGGGGTATCACCGAAGTAAAAAGAGGCTTGATTGCTATTGGTATCCAGTTCAAGCCTCGCGACCTGTTCTCCTTCAACCTCGGTAGGAAAGTAGATACCAAATCTGCCTGTCGCGTTTTCACTGGTAACTGACAGCGATAGGCGACTCGCCAGAAACTGAACCCTGTTGGCTTTGAAAGGTAGTATCAATAGCGCTAGCAAATTCGGTTTTATACTTCTGCGGAATGTGCACAGCCAACTCTCCCGATGTTGTGGTATCGAGTTGGTGAATGGCCAGATCGCCACCAAAGGTCCCTACACCAGCATTGGTTCTGCCTATCTTATGCGGCACCCATCCAAATAATAACGTTGACTCTTCTGAAGCGGCTGTGCGTCCAGCATAATAAAATTTGCCATCAAGGGAAGTGAAGTTTGCCAGTTGCCAACCCTCGCCGTTTTGTCGAAGATACTTAATATCCCGTTCTCCGTCATTTTGATCGGAAAATAGCATGTATTGCACTTCACCAAAATCTATCCAATCCGGCACTTCTAAATTAAGAGGAGCATCCATAACAAAGAGAGGTTCCTGAGGTAACCAGGTGGTAAGATTTTCAGAAACATAAAGCCCTATTGCAGCTTGACCGTTGTAGCGGGTAGTAATCAACATCCAATAATTATTGGTTTCTTTATTCCAAAATACTTTAGGATCTCGAAAATCAAAGTCGCTATAGCCATTGCTTCCAGTAAACGTATCTTCAGGTATTTTAGTAAATTCAGTTAGCGTGCTGTCTGTGGCGGTAGCATGCATTACCGCTTCAACAGGGTTAAAGTCCGCATTATGACCGGTAAAGAAGATATGTGTCTGGCCTTGTGCATCCTCTATGACGCTTCCTGAGCCGGTCCATTGGTCTTGTGTATTCGTATCACCGGTGGCTTCAAGAACTCTTTGTGGAAAGCTACCCCTTTGCAGATCACTGGTTTTGGTGAGATACCAGTCGTGGAACGCCGTATCAATTAAGTAATAAAGATAAAACTCGCCATCATGATAATAGGGGTTCGGATCTGCCATTACTAAAGGCAAAGGAATATCATGGCCATCAGGCACACTCACCACATCAGCGTTATTGGGCGTCGCAGCCGGATGCTCTGCTGAGCGAATTTCATCAAGCATAATAAAGCCAAGTCCATTCTCTTGCCCCCCCTCGTGATAGTCGATAACTTCCAACACTGCGGTTTTTCCCTTTAATGCACTTACATCCCATGTGTGCCAATCTAGCTGTGACTCTTCTCCATTTCCCACGGCATGACGAACAACTTTGCCATTTACGCGCAATACCACCGCCGTAGCATTATCTGACGTAAAATCTTGAGTACCACCGCCCACCAAAAAGTTTAAAAAGTTGTGGCTAAGGGTAAAAGGGGGAGAACTTAGCGTTCCTGTCGCCTCGTCGCCAATCCAACCCAGCGACGTGCCATCTGCACTAAAACCGTCGCCACGACTTGTGAAAATTCGCTCACCTTGGTGATTGCTTATATCTGCAGCCCACCAGCCGCCGTCGAGCTTATCTAAATCACCTGTAGCTCTAAAGTCGTGGTTGGCATAGGTATTAAATTGTCCGCAGCAAAACTCAAACCCAGCAATATGTTGTCCCTGGTCAGAAACACGAGTAAAAGCAGGTATGCCATCCGTTTCTGGTTCAATTGACTCACTTGCTATTATCTGCAAGTGACTAGTTTCTTCAGGCATTGCAGCAGCTTCGCCTGCATGCCGTATCTCGTCGACAAGTAAGTAAGGCAGAGCAGTATCAGAGTTATCTTCCGGATGGTTGTCGATGAAGCGAATTTTTGCTCTCATTCCAGCATAATTAGCGACGTCCCACGTTACCCACCGCATGCTCATCGCAGTGTCATCTCCGCTGGCCTGCAATACGACTTCATCATCAACAACCAATACCAATGCTGTCGTATTTGGCTCTGTAAAGCCGTTACTTCCCCCACCAATGAGAAAGTTGATATAACGTTCTGTTATTTCAAAAGCAGGGCTGTCCATCATACCAACAGCACTAAACCCTACCCAACCTAAGCTTTCATCTTCATTGTCAAAGCCATCCCCGAAGCTAGAAAACACTCGCTCTCCTACTACGCCCGCCACATCTGCGCCCCACCATCCACCATCAAGCTTGGCAAAATCTCCTGTGACGTCTTCAAAACCGTGCTCTGCGTACGTGTTGTATTGGCTACAACAAAACTCGAACCCAGATAAAGTCTGATCACTATTTTCAGGGTTATTAAACAGAGGAAAGCCTGCACTTTCAGGATTTTCTGTGAGAGTAATATCTTCTTCTTGCTCTTCATCGACGGGCTCGCTGCCCTCTCCAATAACATCAGAAGGACTTTGCCCCTCTTGCAAAACAATCAATTCTGCTTCTATTTTATTTTTGTGTGTATCATCGTCTGAGCACGCCATAAGGGAGGCGCTCACCAATAAAAAGATGACCGAAAGCCGTCCCCATAGAGGAGATGGATGTGAAGTGTTCATAGTTATCCTCCATAGCATCTAAATGCGCTATGTTGTAATTTTTTAATTGAGTATGCCGAAAAACACGAACAGTTTTCGACACGCTTTACTGGGGACCTCAAATTAAACAACGTTGTCTTTTTACTTTATATTCGTTGCAAAGATATTATTCAACAAATAATTAACAAAAAAATTTACATTCAAGTGCAGTGAAAATAGTAGAAGCATGATGAATGTGATTGAGAAGGGGTTCGCTCGTCGCGGTGTGTTACAAAGTTAGCCTTGGAAAATTTTGTTAATAACTTCAAGAAAAGGGGCCAGAATCTTAGAGATCCCCACGAATTTAAACAAGAGGCCGTGCGCCAAGTAATCGAAAAAGGTCATTCAGTGCCTGATGTTGCTAAGCGATTAGGTATATCGGATAAGTCACTTTATTACTGGGTGAGTAAGGCGAAAGTGCCCGCCAGCCAATCCGCAGAGCAAGAAGAAATACGCAAGCTTAAAGTTGAGTTAAAGCGAGTAACTGAAGAGCGCAACATCCTAAAGGAGGCCGCCGTGTACTTTGCAAGCGAGTCAAAGAAAAGTACACGTTCATAAAATCACGACTCAATGTTTATCGCGTTAACACCATGTGCAGGGTGTTAAATGTTCACCGCAGCGGCTTTTACGCTTGGTTGAAAGAGCCTCAATCTAAAGCAGAAAAAGCCAACCTACGATTGCTTAAACAGATCCAAGCCAGTTATGTACAAAGTGGCGGTGTTTATGGCAGCCCACGCATCACACATGAGCTGCGTCGTTTGGGTGAAACATGCGGTGAAAACCGTGTAGCCAAGTTGATGAAGCAAGCCAAACTCAAAGCTAATATTGGCTATAAACGGCGTTATTTTAAGTCGTCTACGCCTCATATTGCCGCAGATAATCATCTACATCAGCAATTTGTTGTATGTGAGCCTGATACCGCGTGGGTATCAGATATTACTTACATTAAGACATATGAGGGATGGCTATATCAGGCTGTCGTATTGGACTTGTTCTCTCGCAAAGTGATTGGCTGGTCAAAGCAACAGACAATGACGTCAGATATTGTGATTAAAGCACTACTTATGGCGGTATGGCGAAGACCTAAAGCAAAAGACGTTATTCTACATAGTGATCAAGGTAGCCAATATGCCAGTGGTGACTATTTAGATTTTTTAGCCGCCCATAATTTGATACCAAGTATGAGTCGCAGAGGTCATTGCCTGGATAATGCGGTTGCAGAAAGTTTTTTTCATTCGCTCAAGACTGAACGTGTAAAGCGAAAAGTGTACGCAACCCGAAGTGAAGCTAAAGCAGATTTGTTTGATTACATAGAAGTGTTTTACAATCGAACTCGACTACACAGCCATCTTGGTCATGTATCTCCAGATGAATATGAGAATACATATTCACAGGCAAGTTAAGTGTCTACGAAACTGGGGGAAGATCACATCATTGACGGTTTTATCTTTACCTAAAAATATGGGGTATGTTTGGCCTCGAAAGCCGTTTTGACCCAAGAATTGATAGTTGTGCCATTTAAGCGGCCCACTTGCAGTAAAACTAAATTCATCAACCCCTTTATAGCCACGGGTTTTCAAAGAGAATGTCTTAGCGATAGGGTCAAAGTCAACAGACGGCGATATTCGCCCTTACCATGTTCAAACTCTTTACCACGTGCCATATAGAGGTCTAAGTCACCATCGTTATCGATGTCAATGTCGGTGATGGCCATCACACCGCTGAGTTCACGGATATTGATAGGAATGCTGTCGCTGATGTCTGTGTAAGTAAAGTCGCCATTGCCTTGCCATACAGAAAGTGGTCCGTACATGATGATGTCATCGATATTATCGCCGTTGAGGTCGGTGACCAAGGTACGTGAGGATCTGACGTCTTGGATACCTGCCACAGATTTGTAGGTGAAACCGCCTTGGCCATTATTCTCGTAAAAGAGGTGCTGAGGTGTTTGATTAGCCAGGCCGGTTTCGTTCACCAGTAACAAATCTAAATCGCCGTCTAAGTCCATGTCTATGTAGCGTGCACCGCGACCTCGACCGCCGCGTTCAATACCTACATCGCCGGTGTAGCGCACAAAGTTACTGTTGTTGTTGCGATAAAAATATGACACTGAAGGATTGGTGCCATTGCCGCCACCTCGACTGAGTAACATGTCTAGATCGCCATCGTTATCGTAATCACCTAATGCTGTGCCGTGTAGGTCCTGCATGAACCAGCGAGACAAGTCGTCTTTGTGCTTGGTAACGGTTCCGTCACCGTTATTCCAATAAATTTTACTGGTTTCGGCATTATGGTTGTTAAGGATAAAATCGTAGTCGCCGTCTTGGTCAATATCTGCAACTGACGGCCCGCCGTATTTGAGCGAGTTCACTTTATCTAACCCTGCCAGCACTGAAATATCCTTAAACTGAGGAACAGCAACATGTGGAACGTCTTCTATTTCTAGGCTTTTTATGGTGACAGGGGAATTGATTGTTCTGAGCTGTAAACGCGTTTCACCTAGTGCCTGAAAGTGCACCAAGGCGTTAAGCGTTTGTGTGCCGCTTCGTGGAATATTTAGGTTATCAATTAGAACCTGCTCACCTTGTAGCAAAGTGAGATTGACTGATGCGCCTGGATTGTCAATTTCGAAGGTTAACTTCTTGGTTTTACTACCATTTACATCATAGTTAAAAATAGCAGGTGCTGAAGGGGCGACACTAATATCGGTTAAGCTATCACCGGTGGGGCCGCAGGCGGTTAAACCAAATGGCAGTAGCACTATAAAAGTGCTGACGCAGAGGTAGTGTATGAATGGCTTGTTGGTCATGTTTGAACCTGTCAATGTACTCGTTTTTATCTACAGAATAAGCGTGATAGACGCCAGAGCCCAAAGTGAGCTGGGCGTCTGTCATCATCAAAAATCCAATATCAGTTAAAGTGACTTACCTAAGGTAAGTAGTTGGTTAGCCTGCTTGTTTTTTAAGGTTTGAGTTGTTCCGTCGCGCCAGCGCACTGTGATGTCGCTTATCATGTCGTCTTCACCTAAACCGAAATGCGCTATATTCAAGAGACTTTGAGAATGGTTAGCATTGCTCGAGCCTATCAACTTGTACTGTGTTTGGCCCTGAGAGGTTACCCATACTTTAGCATTGTATGGGTCAACGCCGTTTTGCGAGTAGCCAATTTTCAGCAGTAGGTGATTGTTATCTGTATTGTTAGTGACGTTTTTGTATAAATGCCATTTCCCGTTGTCGTCATCACCACTTAAAATATCTATGCTTCCATCTAAGTCGTAATCAAATGCAACACCTGAGTCGCCGTGAGATTTTAAACCTACTTCTGTAGTGGCGTTATGTGCCAGGCTACTGGTGAAATGACCGTCGCCGCTATTAAGCAACATAACATCAGCGACTCTGCGTTTTAATTCCCCGAAGCGGTATACGAAGAAGTCGGCATTGCCGTCATTATTGAAATCGCCTGTGGTGACTCCCCAATTATTGCTGTTTAACTCATCAGGGATACGCTGTGAAATATCAGTCAGCACGCCATTATCGTTACGCAGCAATACATCAGGTACGGCTAAATTCTGTGGTTGCCAGCTTGCTTCGTATCCCGTAACGCCAGTGAATGAAGCTCTTACGTCCCATGCTAAATCGTCAGTTAGCATCCACTCAAGACGCCATTTGTTGTCACCTAGATAGCCTAAGTACCAGCCTGTTTCGGTTATCTCAGTGGGAAAGCCCTTTGCTTGTGCTTGGGTGACGGTATGATCTGCATGGGGTGTGGTGATTTGCTGTTTATTAGCACCGATAAATACCGGCATAAAATCCAATAATTTGGCTCTAGGGAAGTGATAGAAGTCGTTCAGCACCAGATCCGAGTCGGCGTATAAGGTTAAACCATCGTGGCTTTTACTGCCGACGTCTCTGAGATCCAAGGTTTGGTGATCTTTATCGAAGCTGATGCTGTTGTTGGCAATGGTGTAATACAACTTACCACGTGCAAAGTAGTAATCTAGATCGCCGTCATTGTCGATGTCAGCTTGCGCTATGGTAATCGTACCAGGATAGTCATCATGCCCTTGGGGGAAAACCGCATCAGTGGTGTTGGTAAAGGTAAAGTCGCCATTGCCGTGCCAGATAGAGGTTTTGTCATAACTGGTAAATGTAATCACGTCCATCACATCATCATTGTCATAGTCGGTTATTAGAACCCGCTCTGCTTCGACTTCTTCAAAGCCGGGGCTTTTAGTATAACGGAATTTACCGTTACCGATATTTTCAAAAATAATATTGCGTGGTACGGTTTCATTGACCATTTTAGCGGCGTTAACTTGCATGAAATCTAGATCGCCGTCGTTGTCTAAATCGACCCAGCGTACACTTCTGCCTCTGGCACCTAATTTTGATATGCCCGCTTCTTCGGTTACATCTGTATATTGGCCATTGTCATTGCGTAATAAGCGTTGAGGTTGAGGTTTTAAGCCATTTCCGCCACCCACTGACAATAGAATATCGTTGTCACCGTCGGCATCGTAATCACCTGCTGAGATCCCGTGTAAATCTACTTTAGCAAAAATATTTTTAACTTCGTTAAAGCGGTTATCAGCTTGGCCCATGAAAAGTTGTACTGGGGTAGTGTCGTGATTGGAGAGTAAAAAATCGTAATGACCGTCATTATTTAAATCTGCCACCGCAGGCCCGCCGTACTTCCAATTTGCTTGTGTCACTAAGCCCACGGCGTCGGATACGTCTTTAAATACCACAGGACTAGTATCGGTTAGTCTTTCAACCTTTTGATGAGTACAGGCGCTTTGCACAACAATCGCAACGCCAAGGGCGACTAAGGAGAATGGTTTATGTATGTTCATAGTAATAAGAGTCCCTAATGATCAAAACCGCAAGCTCGGTAAATGACGTAACCTAACGACACGTGCCCTAACGATTCATTTTCGGCAAAGTAGATTGTATTTACTGAGTAATGTTTATTGTAAATTGTTTACAATATTGCATCATACTCGCCACATTAAGTGATCTCAATCAATGCATTAATATTTATTTATCAGGCGGGTAAGCTCGTAATCATTAAGCCTGCTGAGCCATTATTGGGCTTAAGTCAGTAATTGAATGCTGTTAAAAATAATGCATTTGCACAGGGAAAATTATTCAAAGCAAAGAGCTGTTAATTCTAGCGGACTAGACCCACTTCTTATGGGCGTTATTGCAATCAAACGAGGGAGAATAGGAGCCTTGCGTTGAAATTAAATACGTGAGAACGATTGGCGTCACTCATTCAATAATGCGAGTTAGGGGTTTACTTTTAACGGCATCCACACCGCTAACCATCGTTCACGTTTTTCAGTTGATGATAGGGCTTTAGGTGATACAGCAATTACGTTAGCAAGTTGGTGTTTATCGACAAGAAGATTGGCATTTATTGCGCCTTTTGTGCCTGTTTCAAACCCATAGCTGACAAAAAGTACATCAGCGCAATGTCGGCATTGAGCAAATAGCGCCTGTTCAGAACCTTGTTGAATAACTTGAATACTGCCCGAACTGAATACCTCCAGTTTGCCTCTGGCATCTGATAAATACGCTACATTCAGGGCTGTGCAAAATTCACAATCGCAGGCGCGAGGTTGATAGTGCCTTAAGGGGTTGGGCAACGTAAGGCTCATTTTAACTCTGTCGCAATTACATGATGCTTGATATTCCAATATCTACTCCTACCCCTTGTTGAAAGAGGTTGAATCTTATTTATGTACCTCGGTTGCCAAGCCTGAAGTGAACGGCTGCTCATGCGTCCTAGTACATGGTATTGTTGTTTTTAGATTCAGCGGGAATTTCTTGTATCGAGTCCCAATGCTCAACGATTTTTCCTGTATCGTCAAAACGGAAAAAATCCATGGTGATGTACTGTATATTGTCGGGCCAGGTTTGGTGAGTGTGCAGGGCGACTAAGTCACCTTGCGAAATAGCGCGCACAAATTCGATGCTTTTATACCAATTCCAATAAATAATTAGCCACTCAGCGAAAATTTAAAAGGACTTAATCAAGGCGCTTGAACGAAGTAATAGTGGTGCTTTTTCGAGTTCGAGCAACACAGAGTAAGTCCTTTTAAAATTCGCCCGAAGGGAATTCCCCAGCGGGTTTTGCACTGCGTTTTCGGTATTTGAAAGGGAACGACTATTACTGCACACCGACGCCTTGTTCAAAACCCGCTGGATGGATTCTGAGAGGGCAATTATTTAATGGAGTTGGTATTTCAGGGTAATCCTCAGCCATTTCAGTGAAATAATCGATAAAACCTTGTTTACCGTCTTTCACTGCTGGATTGTGTTGTATGTACTTGTCGCCTACGTAAAGTGCAACGGCCTTGGCCGGGTCCCCTAAATAGGCCGTGCGGTAAAAATCAATGGCGTTTTGTTTGTTCGCTGCTAGATTGTGTATCATTTTTAGCTCTTTTTTTAAGTCTATGTTGTTCTTTTTGTTTACAGCCTAGTTAGTTTGAGCACAGGTATGCAGGAATAACTACGCAGAATTAACGGCAGCAAATTAGTTGCCTTCATGCTGGCTGTTATTTCAAATACTAGCGCTTCTTAGAATATCGTAGGCTCTCAAAATACTGGTCGCTCGTAGAATAAAGTCAATTAGCGCACAACTACAATTTCCCATATTACTGCCACGCAAAATAAAGCAATACCTATATTTTTAAGTATTTGGCCGCGTTTGAAATAGACATGCTCGTTGTCTCTTTTATCATAATGATCGAGCACGATAGATAGAAATAACCCCGCACCGCACATTAACGCAACGAACATTATCCAAACAGATTCTTGGTAAAGGTGAATGCCACCTTTGCTTCTACTAGGGATATAAATCTCGCCTGTGTACAAACCGTGAAAACCATATAATAACAATCCCAGTGCAATGAGTAGGCTGACAACTCGCTCTTTCAAAGGGATTTCATTGGCGATGTAGGCACCATTGTCGTCAAGGTTACGTTCTGGCGGTGTTGTGTAGATGCCTTGCGATTGAGTGCTTTCTATTTGTTCAACAGTAACCCTATCGCTAGAAGCTGGTGCATGTGCGTTTTGGTACTTTTTGAGCAGAGCTGTAACTTTCTGAAACCGAGCGGGGTAGGCCTCTCGGTTGATGTTTTTGCGCACATCCAGTAATTCTTTATAGGTATATTCTTCGTATTTAGGTTCCATCTGTATTCGTTCCCGTTTAACCCTAGCCGCTTGAGAGTCCCTAGTCGAGTGTATGGAGTTTACAGGTATCAGGTATAATACTGTGTCGTGGCGATACAATTGGCGAAATGTATTGCCACGACGAAAAGAATTAGTCTTTCAACTCAATCACTGCACTGACTTCAACTGACATATTGCCAGGCAGGCCGCTCATGCCTACCGCAGCCCTTGCGGCTTTGCCGTCGTCACCAAACGCAGTTACAAACAAGTCAGAAAAACCGTTGATGACCTTCGAGTGGTCTGTAAATGCAGGTACCGCTGCTACCATGCCGTTAATTTGTAGCACCTGTTTAACCTTAGATAAGTCGCCGACCGCCAGTTTTATAGTGGCCAGCGCACACAATCCCACGCGCTGAGCAGCGTCATATCCTTGCTCAACGGTGAGCGTATCGCCTAATTTACCTAAAACACTTTTTCCTTCGCAGGCACCGTGACCTGACAGGTACAAGGTATTCCCTGAACGTCGCCAGGTCACATAATTAGCAATCGGTTTTACCGGAGCTGGTAATTCGAAACCAGCTGCTTTAATGCGTGCTTCGGGGGAATCGCTGGCCAAGGCATTTGCAGACATCGCAAGGCTGATGGATAAAGCGCAGGTAAGAAAAAGCTTGTTCATGATGTTCCTTTTGCTTGTTATTTTTTGGATTAATTCTACATTTTTTGCGTTATTCAACGTTTATCCGAGGTTTTTCAAAGCGATAAGCAGTTGGCTAATATCATTTGCTGAGGTAAATACCTGTGGCGTAACCCGTATACAGCAACCGCTGGATAGCCCTACGCGAACGACCGTAAAAACGCCAAACTCGTTTTCTAACCTTTGCTGTAGGTTTTTGGCATCTTCCAGCGTTGTTCTACCTACTAGGCGAAATGCACCCATGCCCGAACAAGACTCACCGTCAGAGCCGCCTAATACTTCAATATGCGGCATTTTACGGGCTTCGCTTGCCCATAAAGCATGTAAGTAACGCAGACGCGCTTCTTTGTTCGCTCCGCCAAGCATATTATGAAAATCGATAGCCGCAGGCAGGGTTAAAATTGAAGCGAAGTTAACTGTAGCAGTGTGTACGCGCGCGCTTACACTGGTGTTTTTTGGGTCAGATTCACCAGGGTAGGGTGATACTTTTTTCAATGAGCCTTTTTTCATATACAGCGCACCTACACCCACTGGGCTGCCAATCCATTTATGTAAATTAAACCCTGCCCAATCGACGTTCAATTCTGTGATATTGAAGTCGAGTAATCCCCATGATTGCGCACAGTCACATATCACATCTATACCCCGTAACTTCGCGATAGCCGAAATCTTAGCGACGGGTAAAATCAAGCCATGTTGATTACTCACATGAGTGAGCAGCATTAATTTTAAATTTGGATGTTTATCAAATGCCTCTATGTATTTATCTAGTATTTGTTGCTGATTGGCTTGCGCAGGCAGCTTTACCTCAACCGCCTCGAGGTTTCCAGACGCCGCAAGCCAGCGCATGGTGTCTTTGAAGCTGGGGTAATCGATATCCGTATATAGAATGGCATCATCTGACTCCAGCCGATTGTACTGTCGAATAAGGTTGTGAATGGATTCAGTGGCATTGCGGGTCAGCACGACTTCGTCTTCGCGTGCCCCAAGGGCTTTAGCCACTTTAAGGGTACTTACCCTTTCGTCGTCTTTATAGTGTTTACGTGCATAGTAAGACAGATCAGTGTTGACCATACGGGTATTGTCTACATAGGCTTCTTGTACTGGGCGAGACATTTTGCCCCAATAACCATGCTCTAAATTAACAATGCCCTGAGCTGTGTCGTAAAACAGTGCAACCTTGGCCCAAAAAGATTCATCCCGAGCGAGGGATTCAGGTGAAAGCCCTTTAGGGAAAGCGGGAAATTCAGCCGCGCTAATTTGCGGCGCGCTGTGGGCCATTCCTGGTGCAGCAAGGGTGCAAACTGCCCCCGCAGTTAAGGTTTTTAGCATGCTTCTACGATCAAAGTTCGTCGCGTCTTCGCTCATTACTACACCTTATTATGTTAGCTATTTTATCGAGTTTAAATGAGGTTTTTCAAACAAGGAGTGCTGAAAAATACTAGCTCATTCAACAGCATTTAGCATGAGTCGAGCCAATGCGCATACTTTGGGCAAAATCTCATCAAAAGACCGTAATCGGGGCTGAAATCGAAAATAGTCACTGTTGAGTGTTGGCAAAAAATGAAGTTACGGAGTATCGGAAGAAAAAAAGCCCAGTATCTAAAGTTAAATACTGGGCTGCATTATGGCGCTCTATGGCAATGTAGAAGCTGCATATAGTGTTGCTCTATTACCGTTGCTCGTTACTAAATTGACGACGAACTAAGCAGGGCAAGCGGCTTGCTTCTGGTTAAATGTGTAAGCCTTAGCAACAGCGATTTGTATGCTTTCTTGTTGCTCACTTCTGTTAATACCACTTAGCATCGCTTTAACCGCCGCTGTCAAAATATTACTGTCTTTTGCGACGCCGAAGCGGGTTGTGGTATCACCCATTCTTAATTTTAAATAACAGGCAGCAGTCACTCCAGAGCCCTCACCGATAGCGTGTTCGTGATAGTCAACAATCTCGAGTGGGGTTTGAATAAATTGACTCAGAGCATGGGATGCAGCGTCAATTGGGCCATTACCCACACCGCTAATATTAAGCTCAGTGTTGTTAATGCTCAGTTGAATATCAATTTGTTGCTGGTTGTCTTCTACCGATTTTATTTGGCACTGCTTAAATTCAATCCAATCGGGTTGAATCAAATAAGTCGACTCAAATAACGATACAATACCTGAAGCGCTCATTTCTTTGCCGCTGGTATCATTGTGTTGCTGAACGATTTTACTGAATTCAATTTGAAGTTTTCGCGGTAACTGTAAACCGCCTTCGCGCTCAAGTAAGAAGCTCACGCCCCCTTTACCAGATTGACTGTTTACCCTGACAACTGCGTCATAGCTACGGCCTAAATCAGCTGGATCAATCGGCAAATAAGGCACTTGCCATAGGGTATCTGCTTTTTGTACCGCCAAGCCTTTTTTAATCGCGTCTTGGTGTGAGCCTGAAAAGGCGGTAAAGACTAATTCCCCAGCATAAGGGTGGCGAGGATGCACAGGCAACTGGTTACATTCTTCTACTAAATTTCGCACTCTATCGATATTCGAGAAATCCAACTCCGGATTTACACCTTGGGTGTATAGGTTGATTGCAAGGGTGACTAAATCCACGTTGCCCGTGCGCTCTCCGTTGCCAAACAAACAGCCTTCCACTCGGTCGGCACCTGCCATTACCGCTAATTCTGCTGCAGCCACGGCTGTGCCACGGTCATTATGTGGGTGCACACTTAACACAATATGCTCTCGGCGGTTAAGATTTCGATGCATCCATTCTATTTGGTCAGCGTAGGTATTCGGGGTGTTCATCTCAACGGTGGCAGGCAAATTAATGATAATTTTGTTGTCGGCGCTTGGCTGCCACACCTCTACAACTGCGTCACACACGTCTTTGGCAAACTCAATTTCGGTGCTAGAAAACACTTCGGGCGAGTATTGGTATGTCCAATTTACCTCTGGTGCTTGGGCAGTCAATTCCTTCACCCACGCTGTGCCATGGGTGGCAATGTGCTTTACTCCCGCTTTATCGGTTTTATAAACAATATCGCGAAAGGCCGGGGCGACAGGATTGTACATATGCAATATGGCTTGCTTCGCACCGCGTAAGCTATCTACTGTGCGCTCGATTAAATCAAAGCGTGCTTGTACCAATACTTCAATCGTTACGTCATCTGGAATATGATTTTTTTCGATCAGTAAACGCACAAAATTAAAATCAATGTCTGACGCTGAGGGAAAGCCCACTTCAATCTGTTTAAAGCCAATAGCCACCAACTCTTTGAAAAAGCGTAGCTTTGTTTCAATCGACATGGGGTCGATCAACGCTTGGTTGCCGTCGCGCAAGTCAGTGCTCATCCAGATAGGAGCATGAGTAATGTGTTTATTTGGCCATTGGCGATCAGGTAAGCTAACCCCTTCAAAGCGTTGATATTTGGTGTGTGGTTGGCTGATCATTTTTTGCGCTCCGGCGTTTAAGACAAACAAGGTGTATAAGCGTAACTCAGACCCTCGGGCAGATAATTGCTAAAACTGGTTTATTTCGCTTTATTGCGCAATAATATTGCTCAATATTGCAGTGTATTAATTATTTACGTCTGAAAGGAAAGGTAGCGTGGAACTTGATAAGTACGATCGGCATATTCTTGAAATAATTCAGCACAAGGGAAGGATCTCAAACCAAGAGCTAGCCGATGCAATTAACCTGTCCCCATCGCCTTGTTTACGTAGGGTACGGCAACTAGAAGAAAGCGGTTTGATAGACGGCTACGTGGCGCTAGTAAATGCGCGCAAGCTTGGTTTAAATCTGCTGTCTTTTATTCAAATCATTATGGATAAACACACCCCAGAACGTTTCGCTAAGTTTGAGGAAAGTGTCATGGGGTTTAGTGAGGTGTTGGAGTGCCACTTGATCACCGGTCAAGCCGCAGATTACGTGCTTAAAGTCATTGTAAAAGACATGGACGATTTTCAGCAATTTTTGCTCGACAAACTCACTCGCATCGAAGGCGTCAGCGGAGTGCATTCCTCGTTTGTGCTTAAATCTCCCGTGAAGAAAACCTCTTTGCCAGTATAATCCCCCAAAATAAAAAGCCTGAAAGTGAATTTTCAGGCCTTCATACCTCCCTTATTTAACACGATGATTTTTATTTATCGCAACGTCATTGAAACGTGAGGAGTGCTAACAAAAGTAAATCACATGGCGGCTTTGAAAATAGCAACCACGTGTTCATGGGTTGGCTGTATTGGGTTTGTTATGCCGCAGGCATCGTTCATTGCATTGGTCGCAAGGATATCAAAATCTGCTTCTTTCGCACCTAACTCAGCAAGACCAGCTGGAATATTCACACTGCGTGACAGTAATACAATGGCGCTAATGGCCGCCTCTGCACCCGTTTCATCAGTTAAACTATCTACCGCAACTCCTAATGCTTTAGCAATGTGTTTTAGACGAGTCGCTGCTTCTTGCGCGTTGTATTTTTGTACATGTGGCAGTAATACTGCGTTGCACACACCATGAGGTAAATTGTAAAAACCACCTAATTGGTGCGCCATAGCATGAACATAGCCTAAAGATGCATTATTAAATGCCATACCAGCTAGAAATTGTGCATATGCCATTTGCTCTCGGGCAACCATATTGGTGCCGTTATGCACTGCCTCATGCAAGTTATCGCGGATAAGCTCGATGGCTTTGATAGCACATGCATCTGTGATCGGATCGGCGGCAGTAGAGACGTATGCTTCAATCGCATGAGTCAGTGCGTCCATACCGGTCGCAGCTGTTAAAGATGCAGGCATACCCGCCATCAACCTTGGATCATTTACGGACAATATAGGCGTTACATTTTGATCCACAATCGCCATTTTTATATGTCTTTCTTGATCAGTAATGATGCAGAAGCGAGTCATTTCTGACGCTGTACCCGCCGTTGTATTAATGCTGATTAACGGTAGCTGGGCCTTTTTAGATACATCAACTCCTTCATAATCACTGATGTGGCCTCCATTTGTCGCCACCAGCGCGATACCTTTAGCGCAATCATGGGCTGAGCCTCCCCCGAGAGAGATTACGCAGTCGCATTGATGGGTATGCAGTACATCAAGTCCCGCGTTTACATTGTTCACGGTCGGGTTAGGTTGAACGCCGTCAAATACTAGGCTGTTAATCTCTTTTTCTTGGAGCAAGTTTTGTACTTCAGCAACCACACCTAATTGTGTCATACCTGGGTCGGTAACAATCAGAGCATTTTTAAACCCAAGGGACTCAATTTGTTGAATAGCATCCTCGAGGGCATTCTCGCCCATGATATTAACGGCAGGAATATAGAATGTGTTGCTCATTAGGTTATCCTCAATGTTACGTATTTTTACGTTGATTTAGGCTGTTGAGTTTCCCACTATTAGCGCCTTATAAAATTGACACAAAACAAGTTTGAATAGCAGATTACCTTCCAGGGCGTTCGAATAATGTTACAGAAGATGTCAGTCACTGCTCTGCGCGCTTAGAATTGATTAAGGACTTTGTTTTTATAGGTAATCAAAAAGGAGAGGGTTGGCGTTTCGCCGCCAAGGAATTACTTAAAAACAGCCCCGCTACTCGCTGCAGGGAACGAAGCGGCAAACGGAATACGTGCCCCATCATGGTTGTTAGTATACCCAACCATCCACGCAGTTGGTGGGTGTACCTAACTCATCGATTTCGGCATAAATATCGTCTATATATTCAGGGTCCGCGCCGTCTTCTTTGGCTTTATCGAGCCAAAATGAGGCACTAGGTATATCGTTGTTGCACGCGTAATAGGTGCCCAACCACGTTTGAGCGGAGCGGTAACCTTTTTGTGCGGACTGCGTGAAAGCCGCTAGAGCTTTGTCTTTTGCGTGTTCTTGCAGAGATTTACCAAGGGCATAGTAAGCGCCGGGTTTATCGAATTCATCTACTGCGAATTGCCATAACGTTTGTGCTTTGGTGCTATCTTTTGTGATCGATTGAGACAAGCTAAGTAGCGAATATCGGTAGCTACCCTGATCTAACGCTGACGCCAAATCGTGGATCTCTTGATAAGGTAAATTTTGATAGACATTTATCTTAGCGTTAAACGCCAACTGTATTTTCTGTTCGCTGCGAGCAACCTTGGGCAGACCAAACAACAGCTTATTTTGTCGTAAAAAAGCAAGATTTTCTCGTACATTTGACTCAGTTAAATAACGAAACCAATGGGCGAGTGCTGTACTGTCACATCCGCCATGTTCAGCTATCACTTCATGAACTATTTGTGTTGCCAGCAAACGCGTTTCTGCTGCGCCTTCCATCCAATGAACGAATTCATCAAAGCGGTAATCAATGTTTTTACGCAGCAAATAATCAACCTCAGGCAAGAATTTTGGGCCTGTGGCGAAGTCAGTTTCACAGCGGGCATTCATTTGTGTAAATGCCACATTAATCAGCTCAATTTGGCCAACAACGCGCGCATACTGCATGGCCAGTTGTTCCATAGAAGGCGCTTTTGCATCTGCATCTTTTACATATACGCTTAGCGTCAATACTGACAAACACAAACTAGAAAATATAAAGCGCAACATCAGAACCTTCGATTATTAGGTTATCGTTTTGAAAGTGAAAACTAACACGGGCGAGAAATTAACTGGACTTTACCGGGGCATCATCAAAAATAAGTTTCGAGCCCAAAAAGATTAACACGCTACCAGAAATACCTTCCATCCAGCGCATGGCTGTACTGCTGGCAAAAAAGCGTTTAGCTGAACTAACAGCGCCTGCAAGGCCGCATTGCCAGACCATAGCAATGAAAAAATGGATCGCTGCCATACTCATCGCTTGTAGGAAAGGGGAGTATTGTGGGTCAATAAATTGCGGTAAAAAGGCTAAATAAAACACAGCGGTTTTAGGATTCATCACGTTAGATAAAAAACCCTCTTTTAACGAGCGAGTCAGGTTTGACATTTTCAGTCCGGTCGCATCAATAGCAACACTGGCATCACCTTTAAGTGCGGCTTTTAATGCCCCAATGCCCAACCAAATGAGGTAGGCGGCACCTATCCATTTGACCGCCATAAAGAGCTCAGCTGATTGCAGTAAGATTGCCGATATTCCTACAGCTGAAAACGTCGCGTGCACGAATAAACCAAGGCAAATGCCCAAACTGGTGACGACACCATCACGCCCACCTGAACGGCTAGCATTTTTAATCACCAGCACGGTATCAATACCCGGGGTAAGGGTTAGTAAGGTGATAGCCAATAAAAAAGCTTCGAAATTTAAAATATGCATCGATTGATATTTACTGACAGTAAAGGTTAGTAGATAAACGCCAAGGACATTTTTATATCATATTAGGCGCGGTATCTAAATTCGTATCGCCGTTTAATGCGTGGGTAGAAAGAAGGTTGGCGACTTATCGCTAATTGGCTAGGTTCTAGCAGATGAGGCGTAACTTAGGAGAATTGATTAGCCTGAATTCTGTGTATAAGGATTACTAATGACCTGATACCGCTGAGCATCAGCATCGAATCGATACCAAACACCTCTACTTTCAAAGTAATCTTTATTCTGAAAGCGAGACTGTCTGTGCTGAACAGGGATGTCATTTACCCAGACGCCCTTAGGTGCAGAAATCACTTCGTAGCCCTGAGGTGTATCGCGGTAAAACACACCCTGAGCGTAATAACGCTTTGAACCTATGTAAGTGCGTTTATCTGGTATGCTCGAAATGATAGTGCCTATGGCAACGCCTATACCTAAAACAATTAGGGCCGCTGACCCATTACCCCCACCACGAACGTTAATGCTACCATAGCCATGCCCCCCTGAATGCCTGCCATGAAACAAACCACACGACGACAAAAGAAAACAACTACTCAATGCGATAAAGGCAGTATGAATTTTCATAACAGCATTCCCAAAATTTACTTTCATGTATTTTGGATACTGCAACTAGGAGATTGTTAGTATGAATAGCGTAAAGATTGTGTAAAGGGGGCGTGGCTAAAGAAGGTGGCGGCAATATTCGTTGAGCTCAGCGAACGCGGCAGCGCTCGCTGGAACCATTTTTATATCAGTTTACTTTGCAATAAACTTTAGCGGATCTAGGCGTGTATATACCCCAGGTTATTACACCTAATAAGCCATTTATAAAAGTCTGTTGAGCTTCTACTTTGATAATATTTGCTGCGCCGCCACAAATTTTAGCAGCATCAGTAACTTGCTCTTGACCTAAACCACTGATAAAAAATGTTTGAGACTTTTCAGAGGTAGGCACCTCAGCATTCTCACCATTAATGGTGAATGTTTGAGCTGCACACCCAAATAGGAAAGCACTGCAAAATAAAGTAACGAATAACTTAAATGTCATAAAAACTCCTTGATTATGAATTGTTGCCCTTAAAATATAATTCCATGTATAGGCAAAGACATGAAAATGTTAACCTGCAAATCGCGCCGTTTAGATACTATTGCTTAAAGGTAAGGTAAGTGATTTTTATACGTAGCAATATGTTGATGGTAATATTTTTACTTACTTTACGCGAATTTTTTTTACCGCGTTAGTTTGTTGGAATATCCATTGTTATTATTAAGGCATATTGGAATCGAGTAAGCTAAGTCAAAGAAAAGACCATAGAGTAAACTTGAAAAGTTAGACATTTTTTAAGCAATGTCTGAAGCTTGCTTTAGATATTCAAATGGATCTGTGTTTTTATTTGCGGTTTTAGCTGAAAGTCGCGTTAGCTCGGAGCTGTGTATAATCGGGACGTAATTTAAAACATGCATGTTTGCCCGGTATGAAGTGCATAAGTGGCTGCAGGCCACTAATGTGCAATACGTAGCGCATATCCCACTGCACTCACTGAATATGGTTTGAGCAGCAAAAAAATGTTCATCAAGCGAATGTCTTTCAGCGCAACTTTGTTCCTAGAGTGAGATTCAAAAACAAGCGAAAAATGCTGATTTGACATAAAGCGTTTATAAAGCCAGTTTTGCCATAAAACCACCTAACCTTACCAATCCCTCTTGTAACTCACTCTCAGCGGAGGCGAACGACAAACGTATGAAATCATCCCCTTGAAATTCGCCAAAGTCATTGCCTGGGGTAAGTGCCACATGGGCTTCTTGTAGCGCCCGCTCGCAAAAATCCATGGCTGAAAGACCGGTAGGGCGAACATCAATATAAACATAAAAAGCACCGTCTGGTTGAACAGGCACGTGTAAGCCACATTCTTTCAACCCGGCTAAAATCAATTCTTTACGGGACTTAAGCATCGCTCTGCGTGACTCACACACGGCAATAGAAGCTGGGGTAAAGCATTCGAGGGCGGCTTTTTGGGCTAGGGTTGATGGGCAAATGTAATAGTTTTGCGCCATGCGCTCCATCACAGGTACGGCTTGTTCAGGTACCACGCACCAACCTAGCCGCCAGCCAGTCATGCCGAAATATTTAGAAAAGCTATTGATAACCAGTGCTTCATCATCAAACGATAACGCTGTAACCGGCTGAAAACCTGCGTCACCGTGATGCAGATTAAGGTAAATCTCATCGATGATGCGCCATGCCCCGCGGCTTTTAGCAAATTCACACATGGCCTGCAACTCATCTGGAGCAACGGCGGTGCCTGTTGGGTTCGACGGAGTGGCTAACATCAAACCGCGCGTACCGCTATACCAGTGTTTTTCAAGCAAGTTCGTATTCAACTGAAAGCGTGAATCGGCTGTGGTCGGCACTAATTGAACATTGCCGCCAAAACTCTTTATGAATTGCCGATTACAGGGATAAGAAGGGTCGCCCATGATCACATTATCACCGGCATCCACGAAGGCGGCAGATAACAGCAATAACGCGGCCGAAGCGCCGGCCGTCACGACCACGCGCTCTGGGCTTATATCTACATTGTGCGCTGTTTTATAAAAGCCAGCGATAGCAGCTCGTAGCTCAGGTAATCCCAGCGCTGAGGTATAGGGTAGAGGGGAAGTCGTGGCTAGATTCTGCATAGCAAGTAACACATCAGGCGGCGCACCAAAATCAGGCTCACCAATATTGAACTTTATTACCTGGTGCCCTTGGGCTTCTAACGCCGCCGCCTTTGCCCCAAACGCCATTGCAAAAAAAGGTGAGATAGCCTGAGCACGCTGTGAATATTTCAAATGATACAACCTGATTTATTAAACAAAATAGTAAAAATGTAAGCCGCCTATTCTGCCATTTTTACGGCTATAACGCAGCACTAAATACCTACTCAGAATGACTAAATGCTTATCATAAAAACAGCTCTGATGGCACTTAACAGGTGTACTGCCAGGCCCATTGCCAGGTTAATTGTCAAGAGCAATAGCTGCCTTACATTGCTTGCTGTGAATAGGGGATCCGTTCATTTTTATCGCACTTTTTTTGTCAATTAAAATGGGAGTATATTTACTCGTCAGTTGATTTCTTAAGACATCATAGTGACTCGCATCATGATCAAAAATTTCACATTTTTCTTGACCAGAAGGATATGACTGTGACAAATTAAAATGCAAATGATAACGATTACTATTTGCAGTTGATATTAAAGTGAACTTAAAACCCATCATACCTTGCCTAATATTGTTTAATACCAGTGCTTATGCTCAGTCGCTAGTTGACCACAAAAATGGCGGCAGTCACGTAGATAACGCTCCATTAGAACGAATGGTCGTGACAGGAACGCGCTCCGAACTCGCTCAGTCTCGAAGCCCAGTGTCTATTGATGTGATCAGCGGTGCCCAATTACAGCAAGTAAGTCACGGTACGTTAGCAAGTGCACTGAACTTCATTCCTGGCGTGGTCACTAAGCGCAATGAAAAAGACGGCTACACAGTGCAAATGCAAGGTTTTGACGGGGATCACGTATTAGTCTTGCTTGACAGTCAACCGCTTATTTCACCCACTGGCTCGTCGGTGGATTTAGACCAAATCAGTGTGTTGAATATTGAGCGAATTGAAGTATTACGCGGGGCGGCATCTGTGCTTTATGGCAGCTCTGCCATGGGTGGGATAATTAATGTCATCACGCGTAAGCAGAGTCAAAACAGCGGGAAATTTAGATATCAAGCCAGCAGTTATACCCAAAACGCGATTGATTCTGGAGATGTGGCAGGCTTGTACCAGTTAGACATTAACCAAAATATTATGGGCTGGCAGGGAAGTGTTAGCGCGCAAAAAATTGACGATCCGGGCTTTGACTACGATGAAAACACGCTCTCACAAAGTGCGCCCAGTACAGATAAGTCTTTTGTTAATCTAGGCCTAGCTAAAGACTTCAGTGATATACACTTAGCGTTGAAGACGCGCTATTTCAGCGATGAAAAAATTAAACTTCGTTACGCTATTCCTGGTCAAGCCGGAGACATCAGTTATCTGTCTGATGTTGAACAGTGGCAATACGATGTTAACGTCAGTAAAAGCCAACTATGGAAAGTGAATGGTCGATATTTACAGCATGATGAAACCAGTGGCGATTCAAATGGTTTGCGGGATGCTGAAATCACGTTAGCTGAAATAGACAGCCAATACCAATGGCAATTGGGCAGCGCTGCGCTTGTTTCGGGCCTGATTCTTCATCGGGATGAGTTGTACCAAATAAAGCAGGGCAGTAGCCTAGATGTGTCCGGAACAATTGAAGTGGATGACCAAAGCCGCGACAGTGTTGAGGCCTACACGCAAGCCAGTTGGTTGTATGGCGATCACGAATTGGTGGCGGGCGTTCGTGTTCAGAATGACAGTGACTTCGGGGTACATTCTGCAGCACGGTTGAACGGTTTGTTCACACTCAACAATGATAAAAATGACCTGTGGCAATTACGGGTGGGTGCAGGGCAAAGTTATCGAGTTCCGACCTTAAAAGAGCGCTTTTACGTATTCGATCACAGTAACTTAGGTTACATGGTGCTGGGCAATGATGAACTTGACCCGGAAACCGCCCTAAGTGGCAACGTTGAGCTTAGTTACCATGGCAGTGTTACGCGATTATTTGGTGCAGACAATACGCCAAACGCCTATCCCCGTTTATCGTTGCGGGCGAATATTCACTACGCTAAAGCGCAAGACTTCATTAACACGGTGACCGATGTTGAGGCATCTGCACAGACCGGTTTATTGATTTCCCGCTATGAAAATGTCGACCAAACCTATATGAAAGGGGTAGACCTATCTCTTAAGCTTGGTTGGCAAAAAGTGGATTATCAACTGAGCTACAGCTACTTACATGCCACCGATGGCGACGATAACTACTTAGCTGATCGTCCTACTCATCAAATCAAGTCCAATTTAAATTGGCAGCTTCCCTTTGATATTAACGCCTTAGCCTACGTGGTGTATGAAACGGGCGAGCATCCAAGCAGCACCCAATTGGGTATCGAAAAAGACGATTGGCTCAGCGTAAATGTAAGCGTAAATCAACACATAAACGATCAATGGCAGTGGAACGCTGGCATCGACAACCTCTTCGATGAGCATCAAGACAGTGACGCTATCGCCCAAGGCGTACTCGATGTGAGGCCCCTTTCAAGCCAGCGGGTATTCGTCGGCGTTAGCTATCAATTCTATTAAAACATCCTAACAACAAGGAAATACACACATGAAAATCAGTTATCTCGTCAGCTTGAGCACCGTCTTGCTACTAACGGCCTGCGGAGGATCCAGTTCGAGCAGCGACAGTGTTGATGCCTCACCCACTGAGCCAACTACGCCAGTGGTAGAAGAGGGCACAGTAGTAGGGCCTTTTAGTACTGGCACTACGGCGGAGCCAATTCGCGTGTATTTTGATTTAGACGCAGGTGAGGCGCTGTTATTAACTGATGAAGAAGCGGCACAAAACAGTGCATGGGACATCGCATTTCAGCGCACCAAGGTGTACTTGAATACCCACAGCGAGAATAGTGTCGGGGCATTTTTCACTGATGTAAACAGTGACTTTTACGATGATGCTGGCGCCGCGGTTGTGGATAGCTTCTTAAACGCTGATGCAGACTCAGAATTAGAGGATTACCTGGCAATTAGTGGCACAGACATTCCGGTAGATGACAGCTTTGTAGGTGACAGCGAAGAGAGTGTCATTGGCCCTAAATTTTACGATTACGATACAACTACCCACGTGGTAACTGCCAACGACGACCGTTATTTTATCGTCGACTCAGATGACGCTTACACCAAGTTTCGCGTCACGGACCTAACCAGTGACGGGCGCACAATGTCATCCATTACGTTTGGGGTTGCAACACAAAACACCTTAGCGGGGGACACTGAATTTGGTGCTGAATCAGCATTGACCATTAACACCGCAGACTGCACTGATGACATTTATATCGACTTCGATTTAAGGGCAGCCCTTTCTGCTTCTGATGCATGGGATATTACCTTGGCGTGCACCACAGTGGATGACATCACAGGGGCCGAATTTGATATTCACATCGCCGAAGATGCAACTGCGTTGGTGGACGATAGCAATGCTTATGCTGCAATAGACAGCGAAGCCGCACAGTTTTATGGCTTTACCTCAGACGTTACCCAAGAATTGGCGTTTGATGCGAACCCTTGGTATCAGTACAACCTAAACGGTGGCCATTTGCTCTGGTCGCAATATGGCGTGTATTTAATCAAAACCAGCGACGCTACGTTTAAAATGCAAATCACCAGCTATTACGACGATGCGGGTACATCAGGCAATTACAGCTTCCGTTTTGATGAATTAATCAGCGAGTAATTCATTCGTGTTGCTTACAGGTACCAGCGCCGAAGCGTTGGCTGAGTACCTAGGAGAAGGTTTATTTTTAACACGTGCGGGTTTGCGGCAGTTTTGGCGCAAACCGCGCTTAAGCCTTAAACAAATCTGGCAAAACCGTTTAAACGTTAATTGGATACACCATGTACAAGTTCGTTAGTTTAGTTTTTTTTCTCGCACTGATAAGTGTGCAACCATCAGCATATGCAGGTACCTCGCTTGAATCGGATGCCCTGCAAAGTTCTGGGAAAATGCGGATTATCGCCTCTGGCGGCAGTATTACCGAAATCATCTACGCGCTGGACAAACAGCAGTTTATCGTCGCCACCGATAGCACCAGTTTATTCCCTGCTGCCGCTGCTTCATTGCCTAAACTTGGGTATTTTCGTCAGCTCAGTACAGAGGGCATTTTAGGGTTCCAGCCCACCCATTTATTGGGTGCACAGGCTACTGGGCCTGAAAGTTTGCCTGGGCAGTTAATTGCCGCGGGTATTCAGGTTCAAATATTTGATGAGCAACGAGATGTAGCGGGATTGCATCAGCTTATTAGTGAGATAGGCCAATTATTAAACGCCTCAGAGAAAGCGTTAGCATTGAATCAACAAATCACCCAACAAGTAGCCCAGCTAAAAGCAAAAGCGAGTAAACGTCATTTGGCGAATGATTCAAGGACCCTTGCAGGTGGACATGACAAGATCACGGCACTGTTTGTAATGTCAGACAGCGATCGTGGATTAACTGTCGCAGGAGGGAATACCGTGCCTCAAGCCTTGTTTGACGATGCTGGTGTGATAAACGCAGCACACGCTTTAATAGATTATAAAGTGATGGACAACGAATCGATATTAGCCGCTAACCCAGACATCATTTTTGTTGCAAGCCACCGGGCACGAGAGGCTAATGCATTACAGCGTTTATGCCAACACCCAGCACTAAAAGCCACAAATGCAGGTCGAAACTGTGCCATCAGCGCAATGGAAAGCAGCAGTGCATTAGGGTTGTCTCCTCGCTATCCACAAGCCTTGCAAACGGTGATTGCGCGCACTGCTATGTTTTACGCTGACCAGAGCCAATGAATGCCAATATGACCTCTAATATGACTACCAACATAAAAGCCTCGCCAATGACCCTCCAATTTGCCTTGGATGCAAGGCGCAAAAAGCATATGCGTGGCTTTACGTTTGTGCTCGCCATCGCAACGGTGTTGCTGCTAGTGGGGTTACAATCAGGTAGTTTTGAGCAATCTAGTCAGGTTCTATTTGATGTGCTAGTCAATAAGTTCAACCATCAAGCCTTGTCTCAAGAGCAGTACTTACAGTGGTATGTATTGTCTGAACTGCGTGCACCGCGCATGTTTATGGCCATGTTTGTTGGGGCCCTGCTGGCAATGTCAGGCTGTGCGATGCAAGGCTTGGTGCGAAATCCGTTGGCAGACCCAGGCTTAATAGGCATTTCTGGGGGAGCGGCTGCAGCCGCGGCCACAGCACTCGCGCTAATTAATCACTACCCACAGCTTGAAATAGGCGGGCAATACTTAATCGCCTTAAGTGCCTTTATTGGTGCACTGATAGCAGTATGGATTGTATTGATCGTAGCGCGTACGCCTGCAGGTATGGCCATTTCGTCGCTGATTCTAGCAGGCGTTGCGGTGAATGCATTGGCGGGTACACATATTGGTGCAATTAGTTACATGGCGAACGATGATGCCCTTAGGCAAATCACCTACTGGACCATGGGCAGTTTAGGCGGGGTGACCTGGTCTAAAGTGCTGTTTGTAGGAATATTAAGTATTCCGATTATTGCGCTTTATATGCATTTACGCCAACCACTTAACTTGTTTGCTCTTGGTGAAAACGAAGCCCAGTGCATGGGCCTTGAAGTCAACAAATACAAACGTTTGATACTCTGGTTGGTGGCATTTTCGGTAGCTCTGGCTACTGCACTGTGCGGCATCATCGGCTTTGTTGGTTTGGTGGTACCCCATATTGCGCGCACGATTTTCAGCGCTGATCACAAATATTTGATGCCTGCCTGCGGTGCGCTTGGCGCCATATTAATGTTGGGCGCTGATACCGCTTCTCGTGCGTTATTTCCCCCTCTTGAAATCCCCATTGGGATAGTGACCTCAGCTGTGGGTGCACCGTTTTTTTTATACCTACTAGCTAAACAAAAAAGGGGAGGGGCAATTGCTTAAACTCCATGCTTAATTTACACAATATCGCCTTAAATCACGGTGAGAACACCTTGCTTGAGGGAGTGAACATCCAACTTGATGCCGGCAGCTTTTGCACGATTATCGGTGAAAACGGCTGCGGTAAATCGACTTTATTACGTTGTATTGCTGGGCTTCATGCACCTTTGACTGGGGCAATTATGTTGAATGAACGCACGTTAGGCGACTGGCAAGTTAAATCGCTCGCCAAAGTGCGTGCGTTTGTAAATCAACATAACCAAGTGCAATTTGCCTTTTTAACGGAAGAAATTTTGCAGCTAGGACGCATTAATCAAACCGAAACCCTAGCTCAGAGTACCGCGCTCATTTGCCAAGTAGCTGAACAACTTAGTATTGCTCACTTATTCGGCCGTGATGTTAGAACCCTGTCGGGCGGGGAACGCCAGCGCGTGTTTATTGCTAAAGCTTTGGTGCAATTATTACCCGCAAAATCCATTGAAACAACCGAAGGAGCTTCAACGCATGTGCAAAACAAGAGACATGGGGACGGCGCGAAAAAACGGTTAGATGGCAAGTTGCTGTTGCTCGATGAGCCCACCTCAGCACTGGATTTTCGTTTTCAAAAAGCCATGATGGATGTGATTAAAACACTCTGCCAACAAGGTTTAAGTGTCATGTGTGTCAGCCATGATATTAACTTGGTTTTACCTTATGCCAGTGAGGTGATTTTGCTAGCCAATGGTCGCTGCTTAGCGCAAGGGCGAGTGGCTGACGTGATCACTGCAACAAACTTACAACAGTGTTTTGGCGTGATGCCCAAACTTATCCCACAGCCAGATGGTGTGCCGTATATCACCCACTGATGGTGTTTACCCGTTTAGTAAAAAGGAGCAAAAATGAAATTAGACAAATACATCTTCGACGCCAAAACTCTCGTTCGCCAGCAACACAGTGGCGTGTTAAGTACCCATTCTCAATCAGTAGCCGGTTATCCCTTTGGCTCTGTGGTGCCGTATTTTATGACGCCAGAAGGTAACTTAGTCACTTATATTAGCCAAATTGCCCAGCACACGCGCAACATTAAAGGTAACCCTAAAGTGTCAGTGACGGTGTTCGACACGCTACAAGATGATTCTCAAGCGAATGGCCGAGTGACTATTTTAGGCGATGCGGAACTGGTGGACGACGTCCATATAACCGAACAATACTTAGCACTGTTTCCTCGGGCAATAGGCTATAAGAAAACTCACGACTTTTCGTTTTATCAAATAAGACCTGAACGCATTCGTTACATAGGCGGTTTCGGTAAGATCTTTTGGATCAACAAAGAAAACTGGCTTACGGGTTCAGACGAGAGTGATTGGCAGAAAGTCAGTAACGGAATCATCGAACATATGAATCAGGATCATAAAGAAGCGATGGCATCGATCGTTGAGGACCAATTTGGTATTCAGGCCAAGAATGTGGTGATGCTTTCTGCGTTTTATGAGGGGGCGCACATACAGGTAGAAGAACAGGTAGTTTATTTGCCCTTTGAAAAACCTTGCTTGAATGCACAAGCTGTTCGTGAACAATTAGTTGCGGCTACCCATGCAGCAAGAGCGAACCTGTCGCCAGCGGTAGTGAACGAATAAAAAGCACTCGCTGTATGTTTTATTTTATATGAGCTTGCATGAGCACTTATACATGCGCAGTTATATGAAATAACTTGAAAGCGCGCAGTGTGTTTTTTTGACGTTACTTGCGCTATGACTGTGCTAATACAATACGGCCAAATGTAATTAGTGCATTTGGCCATAAAATCTTATTTATCAAACAAGCTTTTTTCTTTCGCGCGCCTTTTTACTAGATGCGCGTTGACCTTACCAGCCGCTTTGCGCCATACGCTAAATTGCTCGCTTGCACCTGTGTAATCCTCTTTATTCAGTAAGCGCAACAAGGTGGATTTGTATAGGTTGCCCATACCGATGTTGTACCCTAAACAAACCAGTGCGCTGAATTGATTATTATTCACCGGCACTTTGACTAACTTGTGCATTTGGTCTCCTATTTTGAGCAGGTCTGCTTTAAGTAATACTTCCGCCTGTGGGGCATTTATTGTCATGCCTTGCTCTACACCGGCTTTGTGACCGTAACCGATTAACCAATGTCCACCTGGGCCTTGATAGGCTTTAAGTCTTACACCTTCTGATTCTTTAATAATATCGATGCAGGCTTGATTGGTTTCGCTTTTTTGCTGTGTAACCGAGGGGACTTCTAACGAAGGCTCAACTTTCTTTGTAGTAGTGCTTTTCTGGCTGGCACAACCACCCAATGTTAAGAACAAGGCGGTGAGGGTTAGTGTATATAGTGGGTTCGTTTTCATAAGCTTCCTTTTTGATATGCACGTCAGCGCTGAATATGTATTCCCTGCATTCTCTGGTGACCAACGTTTTTAAATTTGCCACTTAATTAAAACCGCTAGTTGTTATTTTGCAAGTTTGTTGTTTTTTATATAAAAACAGATGAAGTTTCTGGTGGTACACTGTCCTTTTATTAACTGATTATGCCGAGGGGTGCTCTTCCATTAACCTCCGCTTTTCAAGAAAAGTCCGAATAAACGGAAGTGGTAAATGATTTACGTATTCATAATTAATACTTTGCTAGTGGCTGGAGCCGTTATGCTGCACTACGAATTTTTGCATCGTATTATGCGTTTTTTGCCTAATATGAGAGTTAAACACAGTTACCGTATTGTTTTTGGCGTGTTCGGCGCACTTATCGCCCACATCTGTGAAATTTGGATATTCGCTATCGCTTATTATTTTATGCATAGGATTGACGGGTGGGGCACGCTAATTGGCAATTTTGAAGGCTCGTTAATGGATTGCGCGTATTTCTCCTTTACCGTATACACCACAGTCGGTTTTGGTGACATCGAACCATTAGGCGCCCTGCGTTACTTAACCGGTATTGAGTCCCTGACTGGGTTAGTTCTAATAACGTGGACAGCATCGTTTTTATATTTTGAAATGCAGCGTCATTGGAACATCATAGATGGCGAAAATTAACGTGGTTGACCTTGACGGCCAATACTAAGGAGTCGTAAGTGCTACTGATCAGAATGGTTTGCATCTGTTTATTGAGCCAAACCGCATGCGCAATGAGCGCTGCGAATGAGCCCAGCACTTGGTTACTGATAGACGATTTTGAGCGCGGTAACAGTGTTGATAATTGGACTAAAGCAGATACAAAAAACGAAACCAAGCCTTTAATCAACGAGCCTCAAGTAACACTTAGAAAAATTGAAACGACGTCTAAAGGCACTAATGCTTATTTACTTAAAAAGCCCGCGCCCGAAGGGGTTGTGGGTAATCGCAAGGCCCTCACGTTTAAAGCGTTGCCGCAAATCGTTGAAGTAGGGGAAATTGTCACTTTTTATACGCGGATTAATGTTGAATCTTTCCCCAATAATCATGCCTTCGGCTTAAGTAACATGGGCCCTGATGATATCAAAAAGCACGATTACAACGCGTTTGAAGCCACATTGCGTGTTACGGATAAAAGTGAGTCTAGTGGCCTTAAAAACACCGGTGCGCTCATGGTTAAAGTGCCTGGTGTTTATGCCAATGTTAAACATAATCTTGCGGAAAATGAACGAGACGCCAAACCACTTGAGCCAGGGCAGTGGTATAAAATATGGTATGTGGTGAACAACGCACCTAAAAAGCAGGGTGGGCAAACCTATGACGTGTATTTACAAGGTGGCAGCGAGTTCCCCGAGCAGACGTTGGTGTATAAAAACGCATCATTTCGAATGCAACGAGAATGGCCGCTCACGTATTTTTTAATGAATTGTAATACCGGCCCACTCGACAAGCCTTATGGTAATGGCGGCCTTAAATATGATGACATTTACATGACAAAAGGAATTGAGTTAACAAACCCGAGTTAGGAAAATAGCGTGCGTAGGTAACCTGCAGCACTCACACAGTGTCAGATTTTCCAGCTCGATAGATTGAACAGGCAAGACAGCTTTTTATAACCATAAATCGGAAGTACGTTCGCTATATATTGAGTAGGCGCTTTCGGTGCCAAAGCGGTCATAGTGTTAACACCCCATCAATATAAACGACTCAAAGGACTTACTAAGCCATTAGCGCCTTGCTGAAGAACATGAGTATATATTTGAGTCGTTTTTACATCAGAATGCGCCAGTTGGGCCTGAACTGTTCGGATATCTGCGCCAGATTGTAGTAAATGGGTGGCAAATGAATGCCTTAAAGTATGAGGCTTGATTGTCTTCGTGAAACCCGACACCAATACAGCTTGCTTGACTGCTTTGCGAACGCAAGTAGGATGAAAATGTTGTCTTCTTATCTCACCAGTTTCTGGATCTGCGCTGAGTTTATGAGAGGGAAACAAGAACTGCCACGGGAGCGACTTATTCGCTGAAGAGTATTTTTTAGCTAGCGGGTGAGGCATCCAAACACCGGCGTATTGCTCATTCTGAATATCAAGTCTCTAGTATTCATCAACCTGCGCTATTTGATTTCTAAGTAATGGCACTAGCTCCGTTGCCAAAGTAACGACTCGGTGTTTTTTACCTTTACCATTCCAGACCCTTAAACACTTATAATCGAAGTCGATATCTTGCACGCGAAGTTGCACCGCTTCCATGCTTCTGCTGATGAAGCACTTAAGGTTTCATTCGCGCTAACACCCGCATCAATAGAACATCCGGATATCAATACTAGTAAAACTGAAACTAGCTTGATTTTCATGCGTAGCCTCTTGAGCAGCTAATGCCTGTCTCTTATACACAT
>OJDH01000213.1_pt1 | contig 39971 bp, 30 predicted proteins | sample 1592761 | NCBI WGS metagenome assembly OJDH01 (sample SAMN05416855, study PRJEB24817) | seawater metagenome | isolation source: Sea water | place: Canada:Atlantic | collected 2013-11
CCAGCCCAGTGCTTTCATGTGAGCAAGAGCGCGTCGCCAAATACGTCGTCTTGGTTTTGTCTCATGCCGCGATATACGCGCCACGCGCATACCGTACATATACGTACCGGTGACCGTTAGACCGGTTAAAAATAGCCCGAAGACAAAATATAAAACTTTACTGAGCATTCCGCCCCATTGCCCAAAATGCAGTGGGTCAGCCGCTTCTGAAATACGGTTATGTACGCTTAAGTCACGGCTATCCTGGTGTTGAATAGGCTGCCCTGTAGCAGGATCAAAGGTTGCGAAATTCGCTCTTTGGCGAACCAGTATTGCATCTGCTTGGCCTTGAATCTCCACAACATCACCCAATTTTTGCGGGAAGTTAACTCTTGTGATAGACAGCGCTGGAAATTTTTCATGGGCTTGCGCTAGCATTAACGCCAAAAGTTCACTGTCTGGCATGATTGATTGCGTTAGAGCCTTTTCGCTACTGGCAGTTAAGCGCTCTGGGCTGGTGGCAGCCGCCACCCAACGTTCTGCCAAATACCAACAACCCGTTACACTGATGATCAGCAAAAACCATAAGCTCCATACACCCACTAAACGATGTAAATCTACCCAGCGTGTTTTACGGTGTTGCCAGCGCGGCTTTCTAAAAAAGTGGGACCACCAGCTTTTATAGATACACAAACTCGACACCAACATCGCCAGCATGACCACTGCGAATAGGCTCACTACCGTAATACCTAAAGTGAGTGGCAGCATTAGGTGGCGATGCAGCATACGAAAGAAACGCTGCCAGTTTTGCCAGCGCCCATCCCCAAGGTATTGCCCTGTGGTAGGGTGAAAAAATAGGCGGTGGCGCTGCTCATCGCCATCAAGGTAAATAACCTCAGCGCTATACCAAGGGTACAAAGGCGCTTGGATAGAGCGCAGTGTGTTAATGGGTACTTTTTGCTGAGCGGTTGTGTACACCGCTTGCCAGTTCATACCCTCAACACTTGACGGTGTAACCCGTTTGGCCGGGTTAGCTAACCAATCTAGCTCGTTAGAAATAACAGCCAACGTCCCAGTCAGTACGATAAAGCACAACATAATTGCCAGCTTCACTCCAAGCCAACTGTGAACGCTGAACCAAGTTGCTCTATTCAATTTTACTACTCAAGTCACTTTGCTTTGGTTGATTTACACAATTTTTTTACTCTAATGCCCGCGCTTCTTAGCGCTCGCCATCTAGATTAAAAATTGTATTTTAACTGGGCAATGATTTCTCTCGGTTGCCCGGGGAAATGCCCATTACGTTCACTGAAGCCGCTGGCTGCATATTCTTTATCAAATAGATTATTCACGTTTAGGCTAAATAGTATGTTGTCCCACTTGGTGGTCCAGCTGGCGTCAAATACCGTAAACGCCTTGACCTTTTGGGCATCAGAGCTGATTTGCTCACTGACGTAATTAACACCCAAAGCCATTGACGAATTAATGCTATGTATAGCGTAACGTCCCCATAAACCGGCTTGATGACGCGGTGCATTTACAAAGCGATCCCCAGCCCCAAAGGTGTTGCTTGAACTGCCGTCAACCACTATGGTGTCGTTGTACGCATAGTTAGCAGTAATGCTCAGCTCATCCGTAACATCGCCCACTAGGGTAAATTCAACGCCGTCACTTTCCACCTTGCCAAAGTTGATCAAGGCTGATTCAGTGTCCTCATTTTCGTCTTCAATAAAATTGGGATTACTGGCGACCAAATTCTCTTTGTTGATGTGATAGACCGCCAAGGTGGTCATAATGCTACCGCCTAACCATTCATTTTTCACACCGACTTCAATTGAGTCCCCAGTAACAGGCTCGAGATCTGTCACACTAGCATCTGCTTGATCCGTGGCATCTACAGGGTTAAAACTCTCAGAATAATTCGCGTAAAATGACATGCTATCAAGGGGTTTAAAGCTAATTCCAGTACGATAAGACACATCTTGATCGCCATACTCAAAGCCGCTCTCTTTGTCACGCTCTTCGAAGTGGTCAAATCGCGCCCCTAACATCAGCGTCCATTTATCGTCCAGTTGTAGCATGTCTTGCACGTACAAGCCCTGACGATTACGCCTAATCCCGTCACGATTTTGATCGGTCAAGTTATAGCTATCAGGGTCGGTTTCACCATAGTTAAGGTTGAATATATTCAGATTCCCCACGCCATCGGCTTCATAGCGGGCGCGTAGATACTCATAATCAGTGTCAATGTAATGGTAATCACCGCCAAACAAGAGCTGGTGCTGAATGCCAGCTACGCTAAAGTCATAAACAAAGTCTGTGGTTAAGCTAACTTCATCGTTGGCTCTGTGTTGATCGCGATATTCTCGGCAAATGGTTTCATCATCAATGTTTGCTTCACCATCGCCGTTAACATCCACCCAACTTTGCGATTCATGGTACGCTTGATCGCGCTCATTGGTCATCAATCTGAGAGTTGAGTTAACGCGAAATATGTCACTGAATGTATGCTCGAGCTGTGATTGCACGACCCAAGCCTCAAGATCCTGAAAATCACTTTCTTCGTTGGCGTTGTAACTCCGGTCAACCAAGAAATTACCATTATCATCAACCGGCACCCCACGTAATCTGTGCCCCCCAAGGTTTTGTACAATGTAATCAAACGTAGTGGTTAATCGCGTGTCATCACTGAAGTCGTGTAGTAGCCCACCAGCAAGTTCAATGTTTTCCATATCTGCATTGTTGCGAAAGCTATCTTGGGCTTCGTAAAAGCCGCCTAAGCGATATGCCGTGGTGTCACTTAACCCACCTGTAGCTTGGGCTGAGATCCCCAGTAGGTCATAATTGCCGACGGTCAGGTTGACATCAGCAGACTCATTGAAGGTGGGCTTTTTGGTTACGTAATTGATCATACCTCCAGGCTCACCACCGCCATAAAGTGCAGCGGCTGGACCTTTAAGTACTTCTACTCTGGTAACATTAAATAAATCAGGCACGCTAAATCCTGAATACGGATCGCCTCTCACACCGTCATAAAACACATTGCCATCATCGCGAAAACCACGAAAGGTCACGCCTGAATAGCTGTATTCGCTAACCCCTGCAATCGAGCGATACAAGTCAGTAATATCACGGGCTGCATGATCAGAGATAAGCTGAGCGGTAAGCACCTGAGCTGACATAGGTATATCAAGTAAATCAGCATCCGTTTTAGTGCCCAACTTAGTGCGGGTGTCTAAATAAAATTGCTGTGCTCGACCAGTCACTTCTAAATGCTCAATGTCTTCACTCTGCTGCTGAGCTAAAACGCCTGAGCTTAAACCGAGGACGGTAATACCTGATAAAAAATAACCGATTGAAGCTGTACTGCGAGCCATGAAATAAACATCCTACTAATATATGTGCTGGAAAAGGCGCACACCATACAGTTAATGAGAATGATTTTCAATTGCAAGTGTAACTTAGTAATGTAAGCATCTGATTAATTGGCCAAATTAGCGGGTTTACTGGTAGTCAATTCTTTGGAATAAGAGTCATCGCACTCATTAGGTAGGTATTTTACCCGCTGACAATTTCCGCTCGTAGATGGTCAATTTACTTGCTATATTGCGCGCCATATATAGGTTTTATGCTGTGCTTATTTCGGATTTAACGAATATGACGAAGGCGTAAATTAAATGGGAATCTGGTGTGATACCAGAACTGTACCCGCAACTGTAAACAAGCTATGTGTCGATGATAATCGCCCAAGTGCTTGTAAGTCAGATACCAGCCTTATTCACCCTTTAACTATTTTCACGCGGGAATACGTGAGTAACAGATTGTCCTTTTAGTATGTGATACTGAGCGCACTGTGTATTCCCCCTTAGATCGTATTTTGATCACGTTAACATCACAGGTGCCATGCCAAATTCAGCTAACCTACAGGCGAAACAGCTTTCCTACCAGATAGCGCACAAAAGTATTTTGTCTGACATTAATCTCTCTCTTGAGCGCGGCAAAGTGCTGGGTGTGCTCGGCCCGAATGGTGCGGGTAAAACCAGCTTACTTAAAATGTTATCCGGCCAAACTGCCAGTAAGGAACAAGTTGACTGGCGCGGTAAATCGCTTGAAGAATACAGCCCACTAGAACGGGCTCGGCAAATTGCTGTGGTCAATCAATTAAATGAAAGTGTATTTGCTTTGAGCTTGCAGCAAATTGTGCGCATGGGTTGGCTACCCCATAAAACACTGTTGTCTCGGGAAACCGAGCAGGATCACCAACATCTCGCGGCATCGATCGCTAAGGTTGGCCTTAGCGAGAAGACTCATCAAACGTTTAGCTCACTGTCAGGAGGCGAGCAACAGCGCGGTCTGATTGCCCGGGCATTAGTGCAAAAAGCGGCGCTAATTGTGTTAGATGAGCCCGTCAACCATCTCGATATTTATTATCAGCACCAAGTACTTAAGTTACTACGCTCCCTCGCCCACCAGCAACAAATGACCGTGGTGATGAGTTTGCACGATATCAATTTAGCCTCCAGTTACTGCGATCATTTATGTCTGCTAAATGACGGCAAGATGATCGCACAGGGGCCAGTAGAGAGTGTGCTAAAAGCGACAACTTTAGAGCACGTTTTTAAAATTCCTTGTCGAATTCGTCGCGACGAAGTGACCCAAAATCTAAGGGTCGACTTTTACCCTTCCGATGAACAAGAGTACCCTCCGCAGCCTGAGGTCACACAACAGTCAAATGTACATTCAAGCGAAGCGAGTAACGAAGTACACAAAAAAGTAAGCAGTAAAAAGGGCAATTCGATATGACAAACCGCTGGTCATTGCTATTTGTGCTCGCGGTACTATCCCCCGTAGTCGGCATATTTTTTGGCGCTGCAGACTTGCCAGCATCCGAGCTGTATCGCTGCGTGGTTGGCCAGTGCAGCACTGAAGTTAACGCGCTAATATTTTGGGAAATTCGCTTACCCCGAGTACTCGTGGGCTTTTTAGTTGGAGCAGGCCTTGCTGTTGCCGGTGCTACATTGCAAAACATCACCCGGAATGGTTTGGCTGATCCTTACTTATTCGGCGTGGTATCTGGCGCTGGGCTTGGGGCGAGTATCGCAACGCTGTTATTTGACAGCCAAATAGGCGAAACCTTAACCATATTCGGTATGCTGCCGGATGTACCTTTTTCCATCGCTTTGCCTGTAGCCGCTTTTTTAGGCGCAATATTTGCGGTCACATTAGTGCAAGCGCTGGCCGCCACGTCTTTTGGTGGCCGTGGTGAGCACATGCTGTTAGCCGGTGTCGCGGTGTCTTTTATGCTCAGTGCTCTGAGTCATTTTCTACTGTTTTTAGGCGACCCTTTTGCCGCAAACAAAGTTATTTTCTGGCTAATGGGCAGTCTTGCTCGCACTGAAATGTGGTACGCCTGGATCATGCTACCTGTCGTCATGGGCAGCGTGGTACTGCTGTTACTTTTCGGTCGGCGTTTAGATGCCCTGTTACTGGGCGACGAAAATGCCAAAACCTTAGGCATCAACGTCACCGCTCTTCGCTTAATGGCGCTAGGTATTTGCGCTGCGTTAACCGCGTGCATAGTCGCTTACTGTGGCGGCATTGGGTTTGTTGGCCTGCTGATCCCGCATATTGTGCGGCGCTGGGTTGGGGTGACGAGCCGCGCTTTAATTTTAGGCTGCGTACTTATCGGCGGCAGCTTTATGGTATTAGTCGATATCGTTGCCCGCTCCGCCCTGTCTGATCAAGAAATCCCTATCGGCATAATCACTTCAGCCATCGGCAGCGTGTTTTTCTTGCTCGCCATTCGTCAGCGACAGGCATAAGGACAATGCTTAGTGCAAATAGAGATAATCGGGGAAACCGAGAAATGAAAGAAAATGGCCCTCGAGCAACGAATATTGAGAACCCAACCAAATCACAATTGGAACAACACTTATGTTAGATCCTGAAGTAACTGCAGCGCCAGCAACTGCAGACTCCGAGAAAAAGCTCTCAGGCTCTATGCAAGAAGCAATAAATCCAGTTCAAAAGACATCAAGGAAGGCACAAAAAATGTCAGAACAACAACATTCATTATCTTCATCTGTATTCGATCAGTCTCACTGGCAAATATTGCCCGTCGATACCAGTAACCTTAACAATATAGACGAGAAAATTAATAATAAAACCAAGCCCTTAGGAGCCCTCGGGCAGCTTGAAGATCTCGCTCGCCAGCTTGCTCAAATACAACAAAGCCCCTCGCAAAGAAGCAGCCGAATTGAAACCAGAATCGAAATAAACAAGCCTGTTATGCTGGTCTTTGCCGCCGATCACGGTATTGCAGCCAATGGCATCAGTATTGCCCCATCTGACGTCACCCAGCAAATGGTGCTCAATTTTCTCAATGGCGGTGCGGCAATCAACTGCTTTAGCACCGCGCTAGGCTGGCAGATGAAAGTCATCGATGCCGGTATGCTCAGCCCAGTTAGCGACAATGCCCGCAAATCAGCAAGCAATATGTTGATTGAACAGCCAACAGGCCAAGGTACGGCTGACTTTTCAAAGCAAGCAGCGATGACACAAACCCAAGCAGAGCAAGCGCTAGCGATGGGAGCAAATATTGCTGCACAGCATATCGCCCAAGGCAGCAATGTACTGGCATTTGGCGAAATGGGCATTGGCAATACTAGTAGCGCATCAGCCTTATTATCACTCATTTGCGGTTTGAGCCCACAGCGCACAACGGGCAAAGGCACCGGCATAACGGATGAACAGCTCGGCAAAAAAATTCAGCTCATTGAAGATGCTTTAGAGCGAGTCAACAAAGTCCACGGCACAAAAGCCTTTACCCCTCAAACAGCATTGATGGAAGTAGGTGGTTTTGAAATCGCGCAAATTGTGGGTGCCATACTAGAAACCGCAAAAGCCGGTAAAAGTATCTTAGTGGATGGGTTCATTGTCAGTGTGGCCGCGCTGATTGCCGTGCGCATAGCGCCGCGCGCACGGGATTATATGTTGTTTGCGCACTGCTCAGCAGAACACGCCCACCAGCAAGTGTTGGCTCAATTAGATGCTCGCCCGCTATTGTCGTTAGGTTTGCGCCTTGGCGAAGGCACTGGAGCAGCGCTGGCTTTACCCTTGTTGCAAGCCGCAGCCAGTTTCTACAATGATATGGCCACGTTTGAAAGCGCTGGGGTGACGGTATAAATGACGACTGCGGCGTTAGCGAAATAAAGACGAACATGACTCGATTCTTAAAGTATCAGTTCAATTTAATGCTATTAGCAGTGAGTTTTTTCACCCGCTTACCGATGCCTGCTGCTATTGAATACAGCCCACGAAAATTACACCAAGCGGGGCGATACTTTCCATTAATTGGTTGGCTACTGGCTGCTTTGTTAAGCGCATTTTACTGCTTCATGCTACCCCAATTAGGAATAACCCCAACAGTGTGTTTACTGATTATAATAAGCCTGATACTGACAGGAGCGATACATGAAGATGGCTTAGCAGATACCGCCGACGGTTTTTGGGGAGGTCAGACTATAGCGCGCAAGTTAGCCATCATGAAAGACAGCCAAATTGGCACATATGGTACCTGCGCACTGATTTGTGTGCTGTTGACTAAATTCGTACTGCTGAGCTCGCTGGCCGCGGATCAGCACCTACTGCTTGCCTTAGGGATTGCCTACCCTTTGTCTCGCGGGTTGGCTATTTCCCATGTGCAACACCTCCCTTATGCACGGCAAAATAGTGATAACAGTAAAAGTCGCCCGTTCGCACAGCCTATGCAACCTCGAGTGTTACTCTGGCTGTTCGCCTCAAGTGTACCTGCGGTACTGTGGTTACCCCTGTCCAGTGCAATACTCGTCTTAGTCAGTGCATGTGTGCTGCGCTTTGCCCTCAAATATTGGTTTAAAAAACATATTTCTGGCTATACAGGGGACTGCTTAGGCTTTGCTCAACAAGTACAAGAGTTACTCATTTATCTTTTGTTGATTGTGACGTTACCTAAAACAGTGAATGAACAGACCATAGGCTTTCTTTTATGAGCTTACTATTCATAAAAACAGTCTTAAACTCGCCCCTCACACGTAGCATTAAATCACTACAAACATTCTGTTGGAGAGCTTATCAATGCTGCATTTAATTATCGGCGGTGCACGCTCAGGAAAATCCAACTTTGCGTTACAACAAGCCCTCAACTTAAGCCAACAATCTGGCAAAAATGTCACTTTTGTAGCCACCGCCACCGCGACAGACACAGAAATGGCTAAGCGCATTATGCGCCATCAACAAGAGCGTCCAGACCATTGGGCGTTAGCTGAAGTTCCGCTGAATTTAACTGAGTATATCGAGCAGTATTCAGACAAGGACGCTACCACAGATAACGAACAGGCAATATTGCTCATCGACTGTTTAACACTTTGGCTAAACAACCAGTTGTACCATCAACCACAGCAAGATTTCAGCATGCTATTTCAAGGCTTTATCCAGGCCCTTCGCACCAGTAAATCGAGCGTTATTATGGTGGCAAACGAAGTTGGCTTAGGCATTATCCCCATGGGGGACGTCACTCGAAAATTCGTTGATCAAGCGGGTTGGTTGAATCAAGCAGTGGCAAGTATCGCAGATCAGGTTACCTTTGTTGCCGCAGGGTTACCCATGGCATTAAAGCGCCCTCAAGGTGAGTAATAACCAGATGCAAGCTACCCCAACCACATTCAATTTGCTGCGCCATGGACAAGTTGACGGCCCAGCAGCACTTTATGGCAAGACCGACATCCCCCTCAGTGACCAGGGTTTGCACGCTATGCAGGCGCAAATGCAGAAAACGTCAAAAGTAGATGTCGTCATTTCATCGCCTCGCCTACGCTGCCTCCATTTTGCCAAGGCATTCGCCGAATTTTTGTCCGTGCCACTGGTAATTGAAGACGATCTACAGGAGTGTGATTTCGGTTTGTATGACGGAATTCCCTTTGATGATCTAAGCGAGCAATGGTTTGATCTAAATGCGTTTTGGCAAGAGCCCATGCATAACACCTTACCAAACGCCGAATCCTTAAAAAACTTTCATCAACGAGTAATGCATTGTTGGCAGCGTTTAACCACTAAGCATCAAGGGCAAAACTGCTTAGTGGTTAGCCATGGCGGCGTGATACGCCAAATTTTAGCTGATGTGTTATCTGCAAATTGGCAACAGGGTGATTGGTACGCCAAGTTGCAAATTGGCTATGCCAGCCTAACGCGTATCTCTATCGCAGAATACGAGCAAGCGGTTCCTGTGGTGAACTTTATCGCCAAACCACCGTTTAATGAGAACCCACTATGACCGTCAAAAGCATGACCGTTAAAAACCCGCCCCCTAAAAGCATAACCACTAAAAGCGCGACCGTTATGATCCAAGGCACTACGTCAGATGCGGGTAAAAGCATGCTCGTGGCGGGGTTTTGTCGCTGCTTGAAAAATAGCGATTTTAGGGTGGCTCCTTTTAAGCCACAAAATATGGCCCTCAATAGTGCAGTCACTAAAGACGGCGGTGAAATAGGCCGTGCGCAAGCGGTTCAAGCACAAGCGGCCGGCGTTGAGCCCAGCGTTCACATGAACCCAGTGTTACTTAAACCCAGTTCAGATACAGGCGCACAGGTGATCATTCACGGTAAAGCCATATCAGACATGCAAGCAAAGAAATACCATGACTACAAAAAAGTCGCTATGCAAGCCGTGCTTAACTCTCACCAGCGCTTAAGCGACGAATATGATGTGATAGTGGTAGAAGGCGCAGGCAGCCCAGCGGAGATTAATTTACGCAAAGGTGATATCGCTAATATGGGCTTTGCCGAAGCCGTTGACTGCCCGGTGATCATAGTAGCGGATATCGATCGCGGCGGCGTATTCGCTCAACTTGTTGGCACATTAGATTTACTGTCAGAATCTGAACAAAATCGCGTCGTCGGCTTTGTAATCAATAAATTTCGTGGCGACATAAAACTACTCGAGTCAGGTTTAACCTGGCTAGAAGACCGCACAGAAAAGCCAGTGTTAGGTGTGCTGCCCTATATTCACAACTTACAATTGGCTGCTGAGGACGCGATTCAAGCAGAGCAGAATTTGGATGAACAAAACATACGAATTCACATATGTGTTCCAGTATTTAAACGCATCAGTAACCATACTGATTTCGACATGCTGCGGGTACACCCCGAAGTAAAACTGACCTTTGTGGCCCAGCACTCGCCTATTCCCCCCTGTGATTTAATTATTCTGCCTGGCAGCAAAAATGTGCGCGCCGACTTGGCGCTACTTAAAGAGATGCACTGGGACAAAGCACTTCAGCGACACCTGCGCTATGGCGGTAAGGTATTGGGCATTTGTGGTGGTTATCAAATGTTGGGCCAAAGTATTGCAGATCCCAACGGCATTGAAGATACGCCAGGCATCAGCGAAGGCTTAGGTTTTTTGCCTATCACAACGCAATTACAAGCACAAAAACAGCTTACCCAAAGTCACGGGGACTTATTAATCCAACAAGGTGGCAGCGCACCTATTCGAGGCTACGAAATTCACATAGGCACTAGCGTGCGAGCTGATAATGCGCGGCCGATGATCTTATTAAACAACGGCGAGTATGAAGGCTGTATCAGTGACGATAACCAAGTCGCGGGTAGTTATTTGCATGGCCTGTTCGATTCCCCACTGGCTTTGCAACAGCTACTATCATGGGCAGGTGCCAATACAAAACTAGCCGAAGACTATGCGGCGCAACAAGAGCATGAAATAGAGCGCTTAGCTCAGGTGTGCCAAGAGCATCTCAACTGGGATGCCATTCACGCCATTATTGAACAACAATTTACCGCGCCGCCTTTTTCTGGCGCGGCGACTCACAGCAAAAAGGGAGCATAAACTCATGTCAGACACCCCATCAAACAACAAAAAAGACGAAGACAAAGACGAAAATAGTCGCCATAAGGCACGTATGCAGCAGCAAAAAGCCAAAGTGGATGAGCGTATCGCCAACGCGCAAGTCGAAAAAGGCGTATTGATTGTCATCACAGGTAACGGTAAAGGTAAATCAACCTCTGGTTTTGGTACAGTCGCCCGAGCAGTCGGTCATGGCTTAAAAGCTTGCGTCGTACAATATGTAAAAGGCACTTGGCCTTGCGGAGAGCGTGATTTATTAGAAAAACTAGGCGTGGAGTTTCACGTTATGGGCACAGGCTTCACTTGGGAAACCCAAGACAAAGAAACTGACAAAGCCGCAGCACAAAAGGCGTGGGAATTTAGCAAAACATGTTTGCAAGACCCAAGCATCGATTTACTGCTACTCGATGAAATTACCTACATGTTGACCTACAAATACATCGATTTGGATGACGTATTAGTCGCTCTGGAAAATCGCCCTGTCAATCAGCATGTGGTGATCACGGGGCGTGCCTGTCACCGCGCGGTGATTGAACTAGCCGACACCGTCAGCGAAGTACGTCCTATCAAACATGCATTTGAGGCGGGTATTAAGGCGCAAAAAGGAATTGATTGGTAATGACGGCGACCAAGCAAAATAGGCTCGTTTGGCTGTTAATGTGTGTTGTCGCGCTAGCGCTCAATACACCAAGCGTTTATGCCCAAAATGAAACAGCTAAAAGTAAAAGTGCCGATCCTAATGCCGCTGTTGATGATGCGCTTGGCAGTGAGGTAAATAATGCGGCTAGCAACCCAGGCAATAGTGGTCAACCGAAAATATCTGAAATTGATGCGATCTTTGATGAAATAACACAACTAAGCAAAGATAAACGGCAAAAACTGCGTATTATCGCGTTGGCACCACATATCGTCGAATCGCTTTTTGAAGTAGGTGCGGGCCAGCAAGTTATCGCCACAACAGCCCATGCAGATTACCCAGAAGCAGCCAAAAATATTCTACAAATTGGTAACTACGCTCGCCTACAAATTGAAAAGATCGTGCAACTGCAGCCTGACGTGGTGATTGCATGGAAAACCGGTAACCCAGGAGACGATTTAGCACGGCTAAAGCAGTACAAAATTAAGGTTATATATTCTAATCCTACGACCTTGTCACAGGTCGGGGACGAACTCCTCATGCTAGGTCAGCTCACGGGACGCGAAGACGTTGCCGAACCAGCCGCTTCCCAATATAGGGAGCAGCTTGACATGCTCAAAGCGCGCTATGCAAAAAAGGCCCCTATGCGCACCTTTTATGAGCTTTGGTCTAGGCCATTGCGCACAGTGGCAAACAATGCATGGCCGCAACAACAATTAGCCCTTTGTGGTGCCAAAAACCCTTTTGCCAACGCCAGCGATGACTATCCATCTGTCGGCTTAGAGCAGGTGCTAGTAACATTGCCGCAAGTCATTATTCAACCGACGCAGCATGCCTCCGACACACCTGACGCTTTGAATTGGGCCCAGTGGCAGCACATTCCAGCGGCCAAGAACGGTTTTATCTTTCACCCCAATGCTGACAAAGTACACCGCATGACCAGCCGCATGCTGGATGAAGTGGCGCTGATGTGCGAACAAATCGATAAGGCCCGTCAGTTTTACCAAACTGATACGCCTTTACCCCATTAACCGAGTTTGCAAACGTGATCTCTACTACCGCTACTTGTCCTGATACGGTCCATTTTTACCTTTGCCGTCATGGGCAGAGTGAATTTAACGCCAAGGGGTTATTACAAGGGCACTTAGAAAGCCCGTTAACCGAAAAGGGAATTGCACAAGCACAAGCCTTGGCGTTGAAAGCCAAGCATTGGGAAATCAACCATATCGTCAGTTCGCATCTTGGCCGCGCCCAACAAACCGCCCAGATTTGCGTCGAGTTTCTCACTAAGGAAGTACACCACAGACAACTAACCAAGCCCCAGTGCACTGCGGATTTAGCCGAACGACATTTAGGTGCTTGGCAAGGCAAAGCTGTTGCCCTGCTGGCTGAATTTCACCAGTTCAATACTCTTTGTTACCAACAAACGCATATCACTCCACCGGACAGCCATGACCTTAATAACAGCCTCAAGCAGAGTGAAAGCACAGATACCGTGCGTCAGCGAATGCAAAAAGCGCTTATCTCTATCGCATATTCCAAAGCACTAAACAGCAAGCCATCACAAGTGCAGCACAATGTACTCGTTATCAGTCATGGCGACGCTCTCGCCTGTTTGATGAGCATGTTCGCCCAACCTACCCCACTAAAAAACACCCAAGGCATGCTGCTTAGCTATCAAAATGACACACTGGAATGGGGCGGCCTCCTTGACTGAGATAAGCACTGGGGTGGCGAGCATGTTGTCTTTTTCAAGCTTGACCGTTATAGGCGCGCAAATGTTGTTCGCCTTGCTGCTTGATAAAGTATTAGGTGAGCCTAAACGCTTTCATCCCCTTATAGGGTTTGGGTATTTTGTAAATCGCTTAGAGGCTAAAGTGAATACTCAACGATTCACGGCAAAGCAAGCATCCTTTGCAAAAACACGCATCAACGGTGCTCTGTGTTGGCTCATACTCGTTCTGCCTTTGCCAGTGTTTTTATGGGTTCTCAACTATAGTGTTATGCAATATACCCAGAACAACGACGCGTTATTGCTGACGGTTTTGATGTGTTTACTAAATGCGTTTGTGCTGTACTTAACCATTGGGATGCAAAGCCTCAAAGAGCACGCAATGCAGATTTACCATCCGTTAGCACAAGGCGACATCACCAAAGCCCGCCATTTCACCAGCTATATGGTCAGCCGAGATACAGCCCAGCTAACGCCAAACGACATGAGCCGCGCCGCGGTAGAATCGGTTTTAGAAAATGGCCACGACGGCGTGATAGCCAGCTTGTTTTATTTCGCCATTGGCGGTGCGCCGCTGGCGGTATTACATCGTTTTGCTAATACCCTTGATGCTATGTGGGGCTATAAAGCACCGCGTTTTTTACATTTTGGTTGGTGGGCCGCCCGAGCCGACGATCACTTAGGTTGGTTAAGCGCTTATTGCACCGCGCTACTCTATGTATTGGCCGCTCCAGCACCTGTTCGTTTCACACATTTAGCACGCGCATGGCAGCAAGCTAAACGCTACAAAAGCAAAAATGGTGGTCGCTGTATGGCAACCGGAGCAGGTGCGCTTGGTTTCACCATTGGGGGAGTATCACACTACCAAGGCAACACAGTTCATAGCCCAATATTAGGCAATGGCGAGCTCGTTACCCTAGCCGATATACCACGAAGTATTAACCTTGTTCAGCGCAGTGTCTGGTTATTCTCATGCCTCATTCTACTATGTGGGCTAAGTGTCGAAATCATTTTCTAAAGGAGTTATTTTTATGGATAAAAATATTAAAGAACAGGCACTCGTGCACGGCGGGCAATTAAGCACCATCGCCCAGCGTTATCAAATAGAGGAAAAAGACTGGCTTGATTTATCCACCGGTATTGCGCCTATCGCCTACCCGGTTGGCATAATTCCCACAGCCTGTTGGCAGCGTTTACCACAAAATAATGAAGGGTTATTGCACGCCGCACGTGGCTACTATCAAACCCACAATTTACTGCCAACGCCCGGTAGTCAAAGCATCATTCAAATGCTACCGCTACTTTGCCGCGCCCGAGGGTTCGCTAGCAGCAAGGTCTGGTTGCCAAAAGTAGGTTATCAAGAACATCGCAAAGCTTGGCAAAAGGCGAACTACCAAACGATTGATTACACTGATATTACTAAGCTGAGCCAAATAGAGCACAAGGATATTGTGCTACTGATCAACCCAAATAATCCCACGGGTCAACTTTACCCAAGGGAAGATGTCACGGCGCTGTACAGCACAATTAAAGCCAAACAAGGGTTATTGATCATTGATGAAGCCTTTATGGATACAACACCACAGCAATCTATGGTGCAAGCATTCGGGCGGCACAACTACCCAATAGGACAGCAAGATCGCGCTGAGCTCCAAGACAACAGCGACTCCCTGATTATATTACGCTCAGTTGGCAAGTTTTTCGGATTAGCCGGTATCCGCTTAGGGTTCGTGTTGGCAAATGAAGATTGGCTTAATGCAATGGCGTTATCATTAGGCCCTTGGGCGGTAAGCGGTCCTGCGCTTTTCGTTGGCGAACAAGCACTAGCAAATACACGCTGGCAAGAAGAACAAAGGGTTGTACTCTGCCGTTTAAGCAGCACATTAAAGAGCATACTAAAACAAGCTTTTACCCAAACCGTGCAGGGCACCCTGCTCTTCAGAACGGTTCGTATTCCTCACGCCCCCGCCATTTTCGAAGCCTTATGCCAGCAAGGAATTTACGTGCGTTTGTGCGACGAAAAAGACGCCTTACGTTTCGGTATCCCTGACGAGCAAGGGTTAAAAAGATTAGAAAACGCACTGAACTCCTCGCCTGTGCGGCAATACTTGTGAAATGACTTATTACTTGGTGAACCAATCAGCAAGATGATTAAGCAATGCTCTGATACGTGCAGGCAGATGCCGGTTTGAGGCGTATACAGCGTTCAATATAAATTCATTGGCTTCAAAATCTTCAAACAATAATTGCAAGCTGCCGTCTTTTAAATAGGGCTCGGTGACGTACATCGGGCCCATGCCGATGCCCAATCCTTGGGATGCCATTTGTGCCACTGCCCTAGGAGAGTTCGAGGCAAATACACCATGCACATTGACACTAAACGCCTCACCTTTCTCCTTAAACTTCCAATTTTCAGGGTCGACCTGAGACTTTTGCAATAAGCATTTGTGGGTCGCGAGCACATTGGGGTGAATGGGATTGCCATGAGTGGCTAAATAATCAGGTGATGCAAATACCACATGGCGCATATTAAGCAGTTTTTTAGCAATCAAGGTGGAATCCTGCAGTTCGCCAAAGCGAATAGCCACATCAACGCCTTCTTGAATGATTGCCACCCGTAAGTCTGACAAACTTAACTCTACACTGATGTTGGGGTGTTTTTCTAAAAAGGGTGCCAACGCGTCTACCAATTTGGTGCTACCAAAAGCAGTGGGGGCAGTAATGCGTATCACTCCTGACAGGGCAGACTGGCGATGCTGAATCACATCTTCGAGCTCTTCGAATTGTTCTAGCAAGGGCACGCAACGGTCAAAATACGCTTGCCCAGTTTCGGTTAAAGTGACGCTACGCGTGGTGCGGTGAAACAGCAAGGCACCGTGTTTTTCCTCCAACTGGCCAATATACTTGCTCGCCAGCTTAGTGCTTATGCCGAGTTGCTTAGCGCCACCTGTAAAGGATTTTTGCTTCGCCACCGCGATAAGCGTACGCATGCCGTCAATGGTGTCCATCGCAGAATTCCCCCTATTTATTTGCCTGCTTGAGTATTTGCTTGCTCTCTTTCCCTTGCACGCAAGCTTTGGTGCTCTTGGCTGTTTGCACAGTGCAAATCGATTGCAAACTCTAAAGGTTTACCGAGCAACTAGCACAACAATAACTGACACATTAGCCAATGTTTTTATTCTGAATATTTTGTACATAGTCATTCCATAAATCAACATATTGTTCACAGAACTGAGGGCGCCTATTATTTATTCAACGCAGGTGACCGGCTAAACACATGGTCATCACTTAAAAGATGCTCAGGCACATACAAAATAATGTTAACCCAACGACTATGCGAGGACTAATCATGTCAAACACCATTACAATTCACTCATTCCCTCTTTCTGGCCACGCTCAACGTGCAGAATTATTCGCGAACATCGCCAGCATTGATCACAATGTGATCAACGTCGATTTAGCTGGTGGCGAGCATAAAGAAGCGCCCTTTTTAGCACTCAACCCAGCAGGTCAAGTGCCAGTGTTAGAGGATGGCGATGTGGTCATCAGTGATTCAAATGCTATTTTGGTTTATCTCGCACGTAAGTACGCACCAAAGTATTTACCTACTGATCCTGTACTTGAAGCACAAGTGCAACAGTTTTTGTCATTGGCCGCAGGCGAAATTGCTTTTGGCCCTTGTAACGCCCGCTTAATTACCGTGTTTAATGCACCACTGGATGCTGACTTTGCCATTGCCACAGCACACAAGGTTTTAGCCAAACTAAACGCGCATTTAGAAGGTCGCGAATTCTTGGTTGGTGATAGCCCAAGCATTGCTGATATCGCTATTTATACCTACACAGCCCATGCGCCAGAGGGCAACGTGTCCCTTGATGCTTACCCAAATGTGCGCCGCTTTTTAGCCAACGTAGAAGGGCTTAGAGGTTTCACGCCTATGGCAACAACCAAAGCAGGCCTTCTGGCCTAGCGCTATAACTTTTTAACCTTATTAAATAATTTTATTAGCCCCAACCCCGACTGCACTGGAGTCACCTATGCTTAATCACGACGATACATCCCCGTTTCATCCGGGTGAGCGTCAGTTTCAATCCAGTGCAGGTCGCCTTGAGCAAATGGATGCTATCGGGCGCAGGGCTATTCGTGAACTCATGCCGGAGCAGCACCGGCAGTTTTTCAGCCAGTTACCGTTTATGATCGTCGGCAGCACAGACCCCCACGGGCAGCTATGGGCATCGATTTTACCGGGTTCCCCCGGCTTCGTGCAGTCCCCTACTTCCACTTCGCTTACGATAAATACTCCTATTTTACCGGGAGATCCTTTAGCCTCAGCCATTAAGAAAAATGCGCGTTTAGGCTTGCTCGGATTAGAAATGCCAACTCGGCGCAGAAATCGCGTTAACGCTAAAGTCACCGACACCGCAAATAATCAGTTTGCGCTACAGGTTGAGCAGTCTTTTGGCAATTGTCCGCAGTATATTCAAACTCGCGACCTTCATTTTATCCGTTCGCCAAATGCGCTATACAAGATCCCACGCGCTGAAACGTTCTTCGAATTAGGCGATAGCCTAAAGGCCTTTATCCGCCAAGCTGATACGTTTTTTGTGGCAAGTTCAGCTGGGCAATCCCCTAGACTAGTCAACAACCCTAATCATGACGGCCAAGACAACGCTGCAGATAACAGCCTAGATAAAAGCTTGGGAGTTGATGTGTCCCATCGCGGTGGAATGCCTGGCTTTATCAAAGTGCAAGGTAACACCTTGACCATTCCAGATTATGCTGGAAATAACTTTTTCAATACGCTGGGTAACTTCCTTTTAAACCCTAAAGCGGGTTTACTGTTTGTTGATTTTACCAGCGGCGATGTTTTTATGTTAACCGGCACGGTTACACTGCTGGCGAGTGACTCACCGATAATCAAGGGGTTTAAAGGCGCCTTGCGGGGCTGGCAATTCACTCTTACACAAGGCGTGATATTAAAAGCGGCACTCCCATTTCGCGCCAGCTTCGATAGCTACTCCCCCAATTCTCAAGCCACTGGTACTTGGTCACAGACAGAGGCGGTGTTAAAAGCACAAGCTAAACGTAACCAGTGGCGCGCATTTACCGTCAGTAAAATCGAAGACGAGAGCAGTACAATCCGTTCATTTTACTTGCAGCCAAAAGATGATTCTCCTGTACTGCCATTTTCCCCTGGGCAACATTTAACCCTGCGTATTAAACAGCAAAACTCTGACAGTTGGCTTGTGCGCAATTACACTGTATCCAGTCCCCCAACGCAAAGTGGTTATCGTATTTCAGTGAAACGTGAAGAGTATGGCCTGGTATCAAGTACCTTGCATTCTCAACTATCGATTGGCAGTGAAATACAAATAAAAGCGCCAAGCGGCCATTTCTTTATCGATAACACACAACAGCGCCCAGCCATTTTAATAGGTGCAGGTGCGGGCATAACGCCAATGGTGGCCATGGCAAATGACGCTCTCAATGAAGGTATACGCACTCGCTATATACGCCCAATGGCAGTTATTCAAGCGGCCAAAAATAGGCAGCAACGTGCTTTCTATGGGGAACTGAGCAACATTGCAAAGCGCAGCGCTGGGCGTATTCAGTATTATTCTATACTAAGTGATATTCACTACGCTCAGACAGAGAGTTCTGCGGCGTCGATCGATTACATCGCCCAAGGGCGAATTAGCCAAAGCTTGGTAATGGACGTACTCAATGCAATGGCCACAGAGCATAGCGACGATTTCCCATCGCTGTTCGACAAAGATTTTTATCTGTGTGGCCCCCAAGGTTTTATGCAAAGTATGTATGACATACTGGTTGGCATTGGGGTAAAAGATGAAGATATTCATGCCGAAGCGTTTGGGCCATCATCTCTAGTTCGCCAATCAAGAGATACCAGCAACTTCGCTGAGCTAGAGGCTGAATCTTCTGTGATAAAGTTTGCCCACTCAGGTATTGAACAAAGTTGGTACAAAGGTGACAAGCCCTTACTCGACGTGGCCGAAAGCAAAGGGCTTACGCCACCATACAGTTGCCGCAACGGCCAATGTGGCTCATGTGCGGTTAAACTAAAAAGTGGTGCTGTAACGTATCGCACCAAGCCAAGTGCGCATATTGACGCGTCAGAAGTATTGTTATGCTGCGCGGTACCAGCGAAAGATAGTCAAATAATCACGTTAGCCTTGTAACCGAATTAAAAACGTTAATTTACCCGAAGAGGATTTAAAAATGAGTACACGCCCACCACTGCCCCCGTTTACCCGCGAAAGCGCTATCGAAAAAGTGCGCCTAGCAGAAGATGGCTGGAACAGCCGTAATCATGAAAAGGTATCACTTGCTTATACAGCGGATACCAAATGGCGTAATCGCAGCACTTTCGTGAATAACCGCGAAGAAGCCGCTGCATTCCTAGAAGCTAAATGGAACAAAGAACTAGAATATCGGCTGATAAAAGAGTTATGGGCCTTCACTGAAAATCGTATTGCCGTGCGTTACGCCTACGAATGGCACGACGACAGCGGCAACTGGTTTCGCTCCTACGGCAACGAAAACTGGGAGTTCGATGAAAACGGCTTAATGCAAAAACGTTTCGCTTGCATCAACGATTTACCCATTAAAGAATCTGAGCGTAAATTTCATTGGCCTCAAGGCCGCCGCCCTGATGATCATCCAGGTTTGTCAGAGCTTGGGCTGTAACTCGCTTTTTAGTTCGGGTTTAAATGCGGTTTAAAGATCAGAACCAGCTGGGCGTTCCACCTGAACGCCTAGATCTTTAACGCTTTATCTTTGATGGCTCTTATTTTCAACAGCTGTGTGATTAACACCCAAAAATGCAATATCGTAAAAGCCAAGATTAAACTGATTTATAGCGATTACGATATTGGCTGGCCGACAGGGTTGTCCAGCGTTTGAATGCCCGAGCAAAACTGGGCGCGTTTATGTAGCCTAAACGCTGAGAAATCGTTTCAATGGGCAAAGTGGTATTGCTCAAATACTCCATGGCGATGCGTCTGCGTATTACGTCTAACTCTTTCTGATAAGTGGTGCCGAGATTTTGTAGCTCCCGGCGCAATGTACGTGGCGACGTTGCGAGTGCCTTAGCCGCTTCCTTGAGATTAGGAAACTGATCTGGATGATGCAAAATAACATGTGATAATCGTGTAATCATCCCTTCTTGCTGACTGACTTTTGCAAGCATGTTCTCGCACAACTGCTTGATCATTAGCTGGGTTTTTATATCAACACTGCCCAGAGGTGCATTCAGGTGTGTCCCATCAAAATACACACCGTGCTGCGCTTGGTTAAATTTGAATACTAGAGAGCTTGATTGCGCGTCCCAATCATCAGGTTTTGCATAAGTAACAGTGGCGTATTGCACAATGTTATCACCTGCTAACAATCTAATAATATTACGAATTGCAACTAGAGCAGCTTCACACATAAATGCGCGTATGGTGTCGTAGTTTAATACTTCAAACACCTCTAAGACTGCTTTGTCGCCATTAACGTTTAACGTTAACTTGAGCAAAGGCCCGCGTAACTTGAAGTAGTCCACTATGACCTGCAATGCTTCATGCAAAGTTGCACAGCTCGATGCTGCGTAACCAAGTAAACCGAGGTCAGTAAGTTGTAGGTGTTGGCCGAATGCAAGCCCTAAACGAGGGTTTTGCGTAACGCTGATACAGCGGGTTATAAACGCTTTGTGTTGGTTAAACGTGACGTTCACTTCTCCGCGTTCAAATTCTTGCTTAGTGAAAGGTAAACCTACGAGTAACGTATCAGCCTGATAGCCTTCGCTTAGCAACCAACGAAAAAGTGCACTGGGGAAATAAGTCGGCACCGCAGGCTCTGTGGCACCAAATGTGTCGCGCATATAGTTGGCCTCAAACGAGTGAGAACAAAGCTTACCACAGGTCAGCGCATTGGCCACATATGCTACGTAAATGGCCAATTAGGCTATTCCACTGGTCCGCTGTCTCCTTAAAATGGAATAGTAATAATTTTTACATACTGCACTCACTGTCATAAGACCCATAGAGATATAACAATGCTAACAAAACACCTCATGCGCTATATGACCAAAGCCATTTCAAGCGATGTATTACTCAACTTTAAGCGCTCCGTCGCTGAGGCAAAACGAGTGGTCACCAACAGTGAACATACACTTGAAATTTTTGTCAGCATAACTGATCCCTACAGTTATTTACTCCTTCAAGTATTACCTGAAATCAAAGAACGCTATAGCATTCAAACCAGACTATTCACCGTACACGATAAACAACAAGGGATGTTTCCCGATTTAGAAAAATGGCAGAGCAATAGCTTGCTTGATTGCACTAGGCTCGCTGCCTTATACGAACTAGAGTTTCCGCCATTGGCAACATACCGTCCTAAAGCGGAGTTCGAACTTACGCCGTATTGGGGAGCGATGCTTGAAGCTGAACATAGCGACACAGCAGTTGAAGATATGCAGAAGATTTTCAAGCGATACTGGCAAGACGTGCCCTGCTCACTCGTCGCTAAAAAGCAAAATGAAAATGTTTCTATGCCACTGACCCTGTTTAAAACAATTGCAGATAATGAAGCGTACCTTGCCGAGCAAGGGCACTATTTACCTGGCATAATTAAATATGCAGGTGAATGGTATTGGGCGATAGACCGGCTTGACCACCTTGAAAAGCGCTTGAACAAATTTCTCCACGTACCCAGCGCAAAGACGATAAAATACAATCGCCAGACGAAAAGCGCTTTTACTTCCCCATTGAAGTTAAAAGCTATTGCGGACCCAGTCATTCTGTATTTTTCAGCTCGCAGTCCCTATTCCTATTTGGGCTTAGAGTTAGCGGTAAAATTATGCCAACAGTATGCTTGCGAACTGGTCGTAAAACCAGTGTTACCCATGATGATGCGCGGCATGAACGTACCACAAACCAAGAAGATGTATATTTTTCACGATACTAAACGCGAAGCTAAGAGACAGGGCATTCCTTACGGTTTTGTGGCCGATCCATTGGGCAAAGCCGTTGAAAACTGTTATTCATTATTTGCCATGGCTAAAGCTCAAGGCAAAGAAGTAGCCTACCTACTCGAATTTGCTCGTGCCGTGAACAGCCAAGGCATATTGGCTGACAATGAAAAAGGTATGCGCATCATTGCACAACGCAGTGGGCTTGAGTGGGAAGAAGCAAAAAAAGAACTTAGCAACCAGTCGTGGCGTAAAGACGTTGAAGCCAATATGGATGAGCTCAACGCATTGGGTTTATGGGGCGTTCCCTGTTTTCGTTATCAAGATACCGTCACTTGGGGTCAAGACCGCATTTGGGTCATCGAACAAGCAATACAAGCCAATGCGTCATCCAAAATGCGAGCCTAAAAGGATCTTTATTATGACACCCATGCTTAAAAGGATCTTTATCATGACACCCATGTTAATTTCGTCGAACTCAGGTTAAAAACACTATCGTTACACCCAATATAAAATCCCTCATATTTTAAAAACTGAACTAAGCTGATAAGGTATTTTATTCAGAATGGTATACGCATTGTGCCTCAACCTAGAAAAAACCAAATCAGCCTAGTTGATACCCCCTATTACCACTGCATTTCACGATGCGTTCGGCGCTCTTACCTATGTGGTATTGATAAATACACTGGCCAAACTTACGAGCACCGTCGAGGTTGGGTCGAGAATCGTCTACTATTCTTGTCGACCGTATTTTCCATCAGCATTTGTGCATATGCCGTAATGAGTAATCACACACATATGGTGCTACACGTAGATAAATCAGTAGCGGATAATTGGAAAATTGACGAGGTATTACGCCGCTATCACAAAATACATAAGGGCACCTTACTCACGCAAAAGTACGTCTGTGGTGATAAACTCACTCCGGGAGAGCTTATTACCTTTGACGAAACTGTTGAGTTATATCGAAAGCGTTTGTACGATATCAGTTGGTTTATGCGTAATATCAATGAACATATTGCCAGAGAGGCTAATAAAGAAGACAGTTGCACTGGTCGATTTTGGGAAGGGCGATTTAAATCCCAAGCATTGTTAGATGAAAGCGCACTGTTAGCGTGTATGGCCTATGTTGACTTGAATCCCATTCGAGCTAAAGTTGAAAAATCACCTAAAACGTCAAAATACACCACTATAAAAAAACGCCTGCAAGCTCTTAATAATAAGCAACAACAACCAAAAAATCTGATGCCCTTTATAGGCAATCCGAAACAAAATTCCCCTAAAGGCATCACCTATTCACTTGAAAACTATTGCGAGTTAGTACAAACCACCAGCCGAAGTATTATTAATGAGAAAACCGATCATATCGAAAAATATCAAAGCCCGATTTTACAGCAGTTAGGCTTAGATTCAGCGCAATGGTTGATTTTGGTGACTGAGTTCGAAAAGCACTTCTTTTGTGCCGCAGGTGCAGAGCTTATGATGAATACCTTCAAACGGCATACCCATCATCAACGTATTAGAGGCATGGGGAAAGCCAAACAGTTACTTAAGCGAGCATAAATTTCATCATTAAAATCGGTAAAATCATCTCAGGTGTAAATTTTCGCAAGAGCCTTACGCCGCGTATTCACCCTACCTTCACTTCTCCTCATAAGACGCAAAAATCAGATAAATACAAATGAAGTATTACCTCTGATTTCTTTTAGCATAAATCCAGCAAAGGTAACGCGCTTATTACATAAACGTTGGATTTTATTGAAACCATTTTAAGCAAGAGTGTCATCATAACGCCCTTTTATTGCTAGGCACTTACAGCAAACTTATCAAGCGGACGTTAACCATTAAGCCAATACAAAAGGCTCGCCTATCTTTAGCCTCGAGCTACTTTCACCCAATCCTATCATCGGTTTGAGGATAACGGCTCTAGGTCTTATCATGGGTGTCACGATATTATTTTAGTCGTGCAGGGTTTCACGAAGTGATGATGTGATACGGCACCGAGATATCGACAGTGGTGCGCCGACATCAATGGATAGGTTTGAAATTGGCGATTGCTTCCTTAAACGATTTACACTGGGTGTCTTGATATCAGCTTTGAAAATAGTATTCTCACCGAGCCTTACCGTAGGTGTCATGATGTCGGTTCTTAGCAACCAGACCTTATCCATTAAACCTATGCAAAAGCACTCGCCTACTTCGAGTCTGAGCTACTTTCACAAAATATTAAGATGAATGCTCTGACAATAGTGTGTTCACCAAGCCTTATCATGGGTGTCACGATATCGGTTTTTAGCAAGCAGAGCTTATCCATTAAACCTCTGCAAAAACAATCGCCTACTTCGAGTCTGAGCTACTTTCACCAAATATTAAAATGAATGCTCTGAAGGCTTTTCGCTCACCGAGTTTTATATTGAGTGTCAAGATATCGGTTTTGAGATGAATACTTCGGCAATAGTACGCTCTACAAGTCTTATCATGGGTGTCACGATGTCGCTACGCTTCGGCAATAGTGCACTCTACAAGTCTTAAAATGGGTGTCTTAGTATCGGTTGATTGGCGTGGAGCAATGCTATTCGTGCTGTGATGTTGGGTATACCAGCGTCTGGAGTTGCGGCCTTATTCATTGACTTTGAAGCCCAGTGTTTGTATGGTCTCGCCCGCTATTCTAGGTGCCTGTTGGTTGTGAGCCATTTCAACCGAACAGGGTAAACGGGAAGTATGGTGTCGCTAGACAAATATGGCTGTCTAGGTTAATCCCTAGACAAATATGGCTGTCTAGGTTAATCCATCGCTGCCCCCGCAACGGTACGCATCCTTTGAGATGCCAGCCCGACACCGGCCTATGAACTAGTTATTTACGAATGAAGCGGAGGGCTTCATTAGAATGCACCTATCAAATTAACTTGTTGCTTGCTTTGATTTTGACTTTACTTTATCCATTTTAAATGTCGTTTCGCTGCATATAGCTACAAGATTATTATAATTCACGCATTTTACCCCTCCTTCGATCGTTAACTTTTTTCAGATTGAGGAACACACATGCAACACCGCCCACTGGCTATCGCCATCTCTTTAGCATTATCGGCAAGCCCATCTATCGCCCAAACCTCTGATGTACAATCAGAAAATTCAACAGAAGTTGCTAGCAAAACTGACAGTAACCTCGAACGCATGGTGGTCGTTTCAAGTCGTGTGGCCATGCCTATTCGCGAAATCGCGACTTCTGTATCAGTTTTGACTCGCGATGATATTGAAACTCGTGGTTACGCTAATTTAGCGGATGTACTGCGTACTCAACCCTCGATCACTGTTACAAGCAATGGTAGCGCCGGTTCAACAACCAGCCTGCGAATTCGTGGCGAAGAAGGCTACCGCACCCAAGTTCGTATCGATGGCGTCGAGGTGTCAGACCCAACAGGCACACAAGTCGGCCCTAACTTTGGTCTAATACAAAGTAGCAACATCAACCGCGTTGAAATACTCCGTGGTAGCCAAGGTTTAGTTTATGGTGCTGATGCTGGCGGCGTGATCAATATCGAAACCGCTAATGGCGTGGGCGAACCTTCAGGTCAAGTATCAGTAGAATATGGCCGTTACAACGCGACCAACTTAGCGGCTGATGTAGGGGGCTCGAGTGATAAATTTGACTACTATGTAGCTGCTTCCGACTTCTCAACAGATGGCTTTAACTCTCGCGTAACAAAGCTTGAAAACCAAGATGACGACGGATACGACAACACTACATTACACACTCGCTTAGGTTATCAAGTGAATGAACAGGTTAAGCTGAATTTTGTTGCACGAAACACCAATGCACAAGGTCAATATGATTCGTGTTTTGGTGCATCCGGCTCTACAAATGATTGTGAAAATGAGTTTGACCAAACAGATTTACGCGTCAGCGCTAACTACTCCACAAACACTTCAGAGCATCAATTTTCACTCGCTAAAAGCTTCATCGAGCGCGAATTTATCACCGAGGGCTTATCTAGCTTTGATACTAAGGGTACCGTTGAACGTGCTGAATATCTTGGCAGTACTGAGTTAAATCAAAATGCCAACTTAGTCTACGGCATCGACTGGAAACAAGAAAAAATCACTAGTGATGATGATAGCCGCACTCAGCGCGGTTACTATCTTGAATACCAGAGTGAAGTCATAAGTAACCTCTTTGTTACGGCTGGAGTTCGTCATGACGACAATGAAGATTTTGGCGAGCATACCAGTTATCGTCTGAGCAGTGCCTATATATGGGCAGTTGGTAATAACGAATTAAAACTTCGCGGTGCTTACGGTACTGGTTTTAGAGCACCGAGTTTAAGTGAAATCGCTTACAACACAGGTCCTTTCTCCAATGCACCCGCTTCTGAAGTGGATTTAAAAGAAGAGACCACCAAAGGCTATGAGATCGGTCTAACCTACGCTTTGGCCTCGGGTTCGAAGTTTGAAGTCACCTATTTTGATCAAAAGATAGAAGACAGCATTTACTTTGATCTCGCCACTTTTTCGGGTTACTTACAAGATTTAGGCGAAAGCACCTCTGAGGGCATTGAGCTCATCGCTGATATTGCAATAACCGATACGATTGGTGTTAGCGCCAACTACACCTACAACGACACCGAAGATACTGCTGGTGATCAGCGCCGCCGTCGCCCGCGCAACTCAGGCAACATAAGCGTATTTTACGATAACAACACATGGAAGTTAGCCGCTAGCCTGCGCTCATCTCATGATTCGGTGGATGGCGTTGAACTAAAAGGCTATGAAGTGGTTGATGTGAGCGCTCGTTACTCGGTTAATAAAAACCTTAGTCTAAGCGCACGTTTAGAAAACGCATTTGATGCTAACTATCAAGACATTGCTACCTATAACACATCGGGCGCAGCAGGTTACATTGGCGCGCAGTATCAGTTTTAATGCCATTGCCCGTTAATATGTGATCACTCAGCGAGAATACGCCGAACCCAAGAACGCCCACCTATCAAAAACGCAGGCACAAAAAAAGCTAACCATTTCGGGTTAGCTTTCTGATAAATCACTACGCGTTAGCGCATTTTCAACAATAGCTTAGGCGCTAAGCCGCAACTTGTTTATGTTTATTGTGTGCTATCACCAACAAAATCAAGCCAATCACCACCACGACTGCCCCAATTGGTTTGCCTAAATCAGGTGATAAGTTAAAACCGATGGCCGCAGTCATAATATAAGAAACGGTAACACCAGTGGTGATCACCGCTGGAATACTGGCAATCCAATGGAAGGTGCCTCGGTCAAACAAGTACTTGGTAGCCAGCCATAACACGCTGGTTGAAAGCAACATGTTGGAGAACGCGAAATAGCGCCAAATCAGCGTGAAGTCTAACTTTGTCATAAAGTAAGCAATGGTCAAAATAGGCACCGCAAGCAACAGGCGGTTTCGAATGCTTTGGGGAATGTTAAACGCATCAACCACGGTTAAACGTAGCGAGCGAAATGCTGTATCACCAGAAGTAATTGGGAACACCGCCACAGCAACAATCGCCATGATGCCGCCAAATACACCTAAGTAACTATTCGCCACATGATTAACGACCAAACCTGGCCCGCCCGTGTCAAGCATGGCTTTGAGTCCTGCGTATCCTTCAGGGAAGGCCGCTATACCCGCTAATGCCCATACACAAGCCACTATGCCTTCACACACCATGGCGCCGTAGTAAACTGGGCGCACGTACTTTTCGTTGGTTAAACAGCGGGCAATAATGGGTGCTTGAGTAGAGTGAAAACCGCTGATCGCACCACAGGTGATTGTAACGAATAACAAGGGCCAAGTAGGCAAGCCATCGGGGTTAGGCGCTAAAAAGTCGTGGGCATGATCCGCTTCGAAGTATGCCCAAAAATCACCAGTAACTGGCAAGTGCGGTGCATCAATAAGTAAAGCTACGGCAATCATGCTGGTCATTACAATCATCAATAGACCAAAAATCGGGTAAAACTTAGTGATGATTTTATCGATAGGCAGCAAAGTCGCTAAGAAGTAGTAGCCTAAAATCACTAATACCCAAAAGGTATTGTCAGCCAATATCGTACCTTGAAACGAGTCTAGATTACTTAATAAACCCGCTGGGCTCATGATGAATACCACGCCCACAAAAAATAATAGCATGGCGGTAAATATCAACATGAATCCCTTGAAGACCACGTTGTAATAGTGCCCAGCAATCTCAGGTAGACTCTTACCATCTTCTTTGATGCTCATCACACCTGAGAAGTAATCATGCACAGCGCCGCCCAACACATTACCAATTACAATCCACACCAAGGCGACTGGGCCGTACAAGGCACCCAATATCGGCCCGAAGATAGGCCCAACACCGGCGATGTTTAAAAATTGAATTAGAAATGCACGTACCGGATGAATGGGCACATAATCCACGCCTTCACTAAAGCGAGTTTGCGGTGTGGCAACCGTAGGGTCGATCCCTGCTTGTTTTTCAACAAAGGGGCTATAAAACTTATAACCAAGGATCAAGATAGTGATGCAAATAAAAAAGATGATCATAACAGCGCGTATCTCTGTTCAAAGTGATTCGAATTAGAGCGCGCCCAGCGCACCCCGCTTTTCATTCCATGAAGTTGTTTCATTGATTAACAGAACGTTAATTTAAGCGCGGGATAATAACAAAATCCGGTAAAACAAAAAATGATAAACGCGACTATTTCCGTCGTTCATTACAAGAAAATGTAACTAAGTCACATTTATGCCTAACTATTAAGCAAACATTTAGACTGGTAAGACCTATATTCCCAGCGCGTGAGTATTTACGAGGCTTGCAGCGCTGTTTTCCGGGCTTAATTTGCTGTCTTTTTCTCCATCAATTTCTCAGCCAATTCATAATTACCTTGGCTTAACGCAATATCCACTAAGCTATTGCCTGAACCGTCTTTGGCCGTTAAATTTGCTCCCGCTTCGGTTAACGCTGCGATGGTATCCGTGCGATTAAAAAGCGTGGCAAACATAGCAGCGGTTTGACCATTACTATTGGCTTGGTCAATATCGCAATCAGCGCTAATAAGTGCCTTTATCGCTCCAAAATTTCCCTTAAAGATAGCTCCCATTAAAGCGGTGTTTCCTGAGTTGTCTTCTTGGCAAGCATTTACATCAGCGTGAGCTAACAAGTATTCTACCGCATCGGTTTTGCCATGATAGGCCGATAGAATAAGCGCGGTATACCCTTTTGCGTCGGCAACGTTTGGGCTGAGCCCTGCTGCGTAATATGCACTTAGGGTGGGTACATCACCTTGCCTTGCCGCATCAAAATAAACGGTTTGTAAGTGTTTGCTATCAACAGGCTCTGCTTGGCTTGAATACGCCATTGTCAAAAGTAGTAACGTTAGTAAGACGTTTAGTGACCATTGGGAGATACGGTTCATGCCTTATTCCTCTTTATACTTGTTAGAAGATAATGATTAGAAAGATAAGTGGCGTGTTAGATGTTCTATCCCCTAACACGCCATTATTACTGATTTGACCTAAACCCAGCTTCTAGCTGTGGCATCTTGCTTAAATGCAAATTTACGATTACATGCAAGCAGCGTTTAGATACAAATAGCTTACAACTCAGCCTTGTATGAAATACGGCTGAAATCATCAGCGACTTTCTTAGCACGCTTTTCAAGTGCTGCTTGATTGTCCATTAATTGCTTAGCGGTCGCTTTCACTTTACTCATAGGCGCACTGGCTAACTTGGCAACCCCTGTCCCGTAATGTTTATCAGCGTTGTACATGTATGCACTGATGATCACGCGGATTTCTTCTTCAGGAACACCCGCTAGGGTGGTGCCTAAGTTTTCAATCAAGTGCTGCTGCTCTACCTTGCTAAATGAACGGAATTTCTCACCCGCTTGGGCAAAGTTACGCTGCTTGTAGAACGGCGCTTGTTGGGTTGTTCCCGACAACGGCGTTTGAGCATATTTGTACTGGTTGTCGTCATCTAGTGCTACCCGGCGACTTGGTTGATAATTCACATCACGTGTGCTGTTAGTGGTACGCAATTTACCGTGTTGCTCGTGGTTATTGATCGCAGCATTTCGCGGTGCGTTAATCGGAATACGGTATGCGTTTACGCCGATTCTGTAACGCTGAGTATCAGCATAAGAGAATAAACGACCTTGTAGCATTCTGTCTTCAGATGGCTCAATACCAGGGATCAAGTTACTTGGTGCAAACGCAGCTTGCTCTGTTTCTTCAAAAAAGTTATCTGGCACACGATTAAGGGTTAACTTACCGATTTTCTTCGCTGGGATAAGCGATTCAGGCCAGATTTTGGTGGTATCTAACGGGTTGAAGTCGAAGTCATCAAGCTGCTGTGGCTCCATGGTTTGTAAGTACAGATCCCAAGAAGCGGTTTCGCCCTTTTCACCAATACGGGTGTAAATATCAGTCGTCATAGGCTGAAAGTCTTTACCTTGCATTTCTTGCGCTTCTTGGGCGGTAAAGTTCTTCTGACCTTGCTTGGTTTTCCATGTTAGTTTGAAATATTTTACTTGGCCTTTAGCATTCACAAATTTAAACGCATGAACACTTGAACCATCCATATTTAGGTAGCTCTTTGGCGTACCCATGTCTGAAAACAAATGCGTTAGCATGTGTGTGGATTCAGGCACATGGGAGAAAAAGTCAAACAAGCGCGCTGCACTTTGTTTGTTCGTCACAGGTGACGGCTTAAGGCTATGCACCATATCTGGAAATTTGATTGCATCACGAATAAAGAAAATCGGGAAGTTGTTACCCACTAAATCCCAGTTACCTTGTTCGGTGTAAAATTTCACAGCGAAGCCACGTGGGTCACGCAAGGTTTCAGGGGATTGATGACCATGGATAACGGCTGAGAAACGCACAAAAACGTCGGTTTTTTTGTTTTCACTTTGAAACGGCGCTGCAACCGTCATGTCTGACAGGTCAACGTAGTTTTCATAGTAGCCGTGAACGCCAGTACCACGGGCATGCACAACACGCTCAGGTGTACGCTCTCTGTCAAACGCAGCTAATTTTTCAATTAAATGGCTGTCTTGTAATAACACTGGGCCCCATGGTCCAGCTGTTTGTGAGTTTTGGTTATCGCCCACTGGCGCACCATTTTGACGAGTCAGCGTTTCGGCGCTGGACATAGTGGCAACGCTAAAAAGCGTAGCAGCAATAAGAATTGAAGCTTTTATTTTCATTTTAGTTCTCCGAAGAAATCTTAAGTATCCCAAGCGCCTTGTGTGTTCGGTACTTAATCAACTTTTATGTTTTTTATAATGAGAAAATGACGCTTTAATGAGTGAGCACTTCTCGTTACGTGAGTTAAAAACGAGCCGCAATCTATTACTGCGAGCGACTTTTAACGGCCTATTTCGGGGCTGGACTGAAGTATGCTTAGAAAGGTGAAGTCATTAAAATGATTAAACAAGATTGTGGCAATCTAGAAATACGATGAAAGAAATGAGAGATTACGTGATAGCAAGAATACTAATACAAACCCAGTGAATTTAAGGTGCAGTGAATTTAAGCTAGAGTGGTTTTAAATTGCAGCGTACTCATAATCCAGCGCGTTCTATCCACGCGCGCAAGATGTATATTGCCATAAAAGGTTCATGCTGCTCAGTGTAGTCGCCCGGGTTTTTTCGCTATAGTGCTCCATCAATATTAATCTATTCAGCACGTTATTAGTTATCTTATGAAAATACGTGTTTTAGCAACCTTTAGTCACCACTTTTGTAGGAAATTTCATGACCCTTTTCCGCTGCCTATTTGCCCTGGTTTCACTGACACTCAGTAGCTTCGCCCACGCTCAAGCAGGCAAGCCTTATGTCATCATGGTTGGTATTGATGGTTTGCGCCCGACTAGCGTTACGCAAAATAATATGCCGAATTTATACACCCTTGGGCAGCAAGGCGTCACTGCAAAGAGCATGACGCCAGCGATGCCAACTAAGACCTTTGTAAATTTCTATTCTATCGCCACTGGTCTGCATCCAGAGCACCATGGGATAGTCTCTAACTACCCGTTTGACAGGCAACTTAATCGTAAATTTTCGCGCAATACGGATGCAACAGATCCTTACTGGTGGGACGGAGAACCCATATGGATCACTGCTGAAAGGCAAGGTTTGAAGGCTGCCACGTATTTTTGGGTTGGTTCAGAAGTGGATATTAATGGAGTCAGGCCTTCTTATCGAAAGACCTACAATCAAAACAAGGATTACGCTGAGCGAGTCACTGAAGTGTTGCAATGGATGTCGCTACCCGAATCGCAGCGCCCTCATCTTGTTACCTTGTATTTTTCCGCAGTGGATAGCGCGGCTCACGATTTCGGCGTCAATTCTAAGGAAGAACAAAGCGCAATTAAACGCATCGACCAGCGTATTGGGGAGTTGCTCTCTGGGCTGCGTAACCTGCCGGTTCATCAAGACATAAATGTGGTGGTGGTTTCCGATCACGGCATGATTGACTTGAGCCCCGAACGAGTCATTAACCTAAACTCTTTTGTCAATTGGTCAGATTTTGTCATTTCGGATTGGGGGAAAGATACATCTTCAGTATTTTCCCCCTTTTTGAACTTATATGGTGAACTCTCGCACGTAGACAGTGCATACCAAGCACTAACGATGAACCCCATTGCGCATCTACGCGTGATAAAACGCCCTGCCCTAGCTCAAAAATATCATTTCAATCACCCTCAACGCGGACCCGATCTTATGCTGTTAGCAGACCCTGGATGGAATATTTATGCCAGCCAAGATGAAAGCCAACCGAATGTATCCACACTAACTCACACCGCAACCCATGGTTATGATAATCAAGCACCAGAAATGGCAGCGACCTTTATTGCCAACGGCCCAGCTTTTGCTAAACAAACGACTTCTAATCGTTTCGATAACATCGAAGTGTATAACCTAATTGCTTGTGCTTTGGGCATAAAACCCGCCAAAAACGACGGCGACATATCGAATGTTCGACACATTTTAAGTGCCCAGAAGCAATCATGCTTGGCTAAGCACTGAGTTAGCTTAGGCTAAAAACGCTAACGCCTTACGCAATAAGGGTTTTATTGCGTATAATGGCAACTAACAAACCAATCACCATGTTGGTACATCCCCTACAATTCTGGAGAGACCATGGACAAACAGACCAGTTCGCGAAATACCAGCGCCAAAGCATTACGCCTAAACCTTGACGAGAAAAAGTACGGCACAATCGTCGAAATTGGCGCAGGCCAAGAAGTCGCGAGGCAGTTTTTCTTAGCGGGTGCTGCAGCAGGTACCATCGCTAAAACCATGTCTGCTTATGATATGAAGTTCTCTGATGCCATATACGGCGTACAAGAAGACAGACGATACGTAAGTAAAGCCCGAGTCAAAGCTATGATGGAACAAGAGTTCGAGCTGGTACTTGATCGTGTCGGTGATACTCGTTCGCGCTCGTCTCGTTATTTTGCCTATGCCGCCACCGTTGCAGCAAAGAGTTTCAATCGTGCTAATGAATGTCATGCGTGGTGTGGTATTCGCGTGCAGATGTACCCGGGTGCCGAGCCATCTGATATCACAGTTCATGTTCGCATGCTTGACGATAACGCAGAGGCTCAACAGCAAGCGTTAGGCGTAATCGGTGTAAACCTGATTTATGCTGCCTACTACTATTTTGAAAATCCGAAAAAAATCATCGATTCGTTAACGGATAACATCAAAGCCAATCGTATTGAGATAGACTCGATTGAGTTTAAAGGCCCTTACTTTGAAGATGTTGATAACCGCGCGAAGAACATTCATCTCATCAGAAGCTGGAAGACCCGCGCTATCATGTTCAAACCGGATGGTTCAGTAGCCGTTCCTGCTGAAATGCTCTACAAAAAGAACGTACTGACAATTCGAGGGTCTTTTAGGCCGGTCACCAAGCTGAACGTCGATATGATAGAACAAGGGCAATTGGCTTTCGGGAAACTGCCTGGTGTTGAAAAAGGTAACACGGTAGCAATCGCCGAAATCACGTTGAACGACAGCCGAGGGAATGACGCAAAAGTCCCCTCAAAAGACATCATCGCCAGAGTGCAATTGCTCAATTCTTTGGGTTACAACGTGATGGTGTCAGATTACACCCGTTACTTCTCGCTGCGTGCTTATTTCAGGCAATACACCAAATTACAGATTGGTATTGTGGTCGGTATGATCAATATTAAACAGATTTTCGATGAAGAATCGTACCGGGGCGTTGAAGGCGGCATTTTAGAAGGCTTTGGTAAGTTATTTCCGGATAACACCCGCTTATTTGTTTATCCTGAACTGGATAGTGAAGGTGAATTAAACGACTTTACCTCGGTAAAAGTCCCCGATCACTTGCGCTTTTTGTATCGCCATCTATTGGAGAACGATTTCATTCAGGGTATCGATTGCAGCGATCCCAATTTGTTCAAGATATTCTCCCGGGACGTGCTTAAACAGGTGATGAAAGGTAGAGGTGATTGGGAAAATGCCCTTCCTGAAGGCGCGGTAGAAGAAATTATGAAGAATAACTTCTTTGGATTTAAAGGTTAGATTTTAATTCCCGCCTAACAAGGAATGACGGGGCTGAGCACATTTCAGCCTTGTCGTTTATTGTTCTAGATCAATTTTGATTTCTGTACGTTATTTATACTTCGCTTGTTACCCCCTACTTTACTGAGTTAACTTGCGAGCACACTTTATGCACCCATCTGTTACGTTAGATCCTGCTTTACTTGATAAGTACCCGCTGCGAGGGCCACGATATACGTCTTATCCCACAGCGCCTAACTTCACACCATCATTCAAGCAAGACGATTTCTTAAAAGCTGCAGCACAAAGTGATAACAACAACCTCTCTTTATATGTACACATCCCTTTTTGTCATTATCTTTGCTACTACTGTGGCTGCAATAAAATTGTTACCCAGTTACAGACCAAAGCAAATGTGTATCTCAATCATCTAATTGAAGAAATAAAACAGCAAGCCGAGCAGTTTGGTGCGAAAGCGGTAACGCACTTACACTTCGGCGGCGGGACACCTAATTTTCTAACGGACGATCAGTTACTTCAATTGATGAACGAGCTGAAAACGCATTTTTACTTCACCACAGACGCTCAAATAAGCATTGAAATCGACCCAAGAGATATGACTGTCGAGCGTATCGATGCCATGGCAGACATGGGATTCAACCGTTTGAGTATCGGTTTACAAGATACGGATCCTAAAGTGCAAAAAGCGATCAATAGAGTGCAGTCGACTGAACTGATCGCTTCGTTGGTGGCGCGTGCTAAAGAGCGTCAGTTTCGTTCGGTCAATTTAGATTTAATCTACGGCTTGCCTCATCAAACCCCTGAAAGTTTTGCCAATACATTAGAGGCTGTGCACGCGATGCAAGTGGAGCGGGTTTCATTGTTTAGCTATGCTCACTTACCAGAGCGTTTTGCTGCACAGCGAAAATTATCTGTAGAGACATTACCTAACGCAGAGCAAAAACTCGCCTTAATGCATCTTGCTGTGGATAAACTCACCCAATTTGGATATCAATTTATCGGCATAGATCACTTTGCTTTGCCGAATGATGAGTTAGCACTCGCGCAACAAGACAACAGTTTAATGCGTAACTTTCAAGGTTATACCACGGGGCAAAATACAGACCTGCTAGGGTTAGGGGTGTCTTCTATCAGTGCCGTGGGCGATAGCTACAGCCAGAATCAAAAAGGACTTTCTGATTATTATTATGCAATCGAACACCAGAAATCCGCCCTTGAGAAAGGATTAACACTCAGCAAGGACGATCGCATTCGTCGCCGAGTAATTAGCGATATCATGTGTAACTCCATGGTTGATAAGACCGCAATTTCTGTGTGCTTTAACATAGATTTTGACGAGTACTTTGCTAGTGAATTACGTGGATTAACTATGTTTATTAAAGATGGTTTAATGCTGGATTTACCTCACGCGCTGTATATTCAGCCCAAAGCCCAACTCTTGTTGCGCAGCATTTCCATGGCATTTGATGCCTATTTGGGGCTCGATACTCAGCAGACATTTTCAGCGACGATATAGTAAAATACTACGCTATGTGATCAATTACGATCTGTGTTATACCTAGAGTGTATTTTGAGTTAAATCAAAGGAATAGACTCGATGGTCAACAGAAATTTCCCTATTCATGGAAGTCTGAACATATGCGTAGAGTCAGGGCTAATGATCATTCGTGCTCGTGGCCCAGCTAACACCGAGATGGTGTTGCAGTACCAGCGTGAAGTAAATCAATATAGAGAGCAATTGAGTCACAAACCTTGGGCCAGCTTGACTGTACTCAGCGGTGAGCCTTTGTTGCCTCCTGAAGCAGCAGGGATGATGGTTGAGTCAATTAAACAAGCTGAGCACATGAACCTTGTGGCGACAGCGATTGTTTTTGATGATGTACAGTACAAGTCTATCTCGGAGCAATTTTGGGAAGGAATTTATCAACGCACGACGTTGAAACATGCTTTTTTTGATGACGAATTAACCGCCAAAGCGTGGCTCAAGAAACAAGTGGCAGAGCGTCATTTTTCTACTGATTAAGCCATGGAACAACGCATAACTTAAGCGTGACAAAATACCTATAATTGGTGCTTAAATTGCTTTTGTGAAACTATTCTCAATACTCCTCTGGGTAGCTTATTACTCCTTAAATTACACTAAATGCTAATAACCATATACTCGTTGGTGTGTTAAAACGGTATTGTCCTGCTGCTTTTATCACAGAGAATTAAATGAATAACAGAACATTTGCCGCCCACGGTGGATTAAAAATAACCCGCGAGGGCCAATTATTGATCATTTATGCGCAAGGTCCCGGGAACACAGAAATGGTCTTAAAATACCAGAAGGAATTGCACGATTATCGAGTCAAAATGAGTACAAAACCTTGGGCTAGCTTGACTATATTTAGCGGCGAACCACTGCTCCCGCCAGAGGCTTCTAGCCTAATGGTCGATTCAATCAAACAGGCCCAACAGTTGAACTTGGTCGCTAACGCTATTATTTTTGACAACGTGCAATATAAAACTATTTCTCAGCAATTTTGGAGCAACATATTGCAGCAAACTACGCTTAAACATGGTTTTTTTGAAGAGGAAGCTGCCGCTAAAACTTGGCTCAAAGAGCAAATTGGATAGCATCAACGTTAGAATAAATAGCTTGTTCTAATCGAGAAAAGGACAGCTGAGGGACAAAGTTGCTCATTCACTTTATGCAACGTAAATGAGCTTTCACGAAATGAGTTAAATAAACCTGCTATCAGATGGGAGAGCCGGGTGGCAAGGGCTTAGGTTCAAAATGTGTTGGCCACTTTCCTGTTTGCCAAAACTGATTAAGCTGCTCCGCTAACACTCGGTTTTGCCCACGCTTTTTCAGACTGCCTAACCACTTGGTTAGATCGCGCAATTGCAATTCAACCGCGCCTGCCACTTCCGGTGCTAATTCAGGCTCAGCTAGCACTTTTACCAAGCCATCGAGCACCACGTAGTTGATCCGCTGTGCAAGTTGCTTATCGCTTTGTTGTTTTAAGCTGCGTGTTAACAGTGTTGATATGACACTGTTAACGCTTGGAGCATCTTTATCTGCACTGTGTTGCTGAGCCAAACGATTCAGACGCTGGGGTTGCAGCAACAAGGTTAAACTGTAATTTGCCGCTGACTCCCCTGCTGAAACAGGATCGAACGTTAACCCAGTACGACCGTTAAAGCTTTCCCGATCTCGGGACTCGCCATAGGCTTTAGGCGGGATCAAATTAACGATATGCTGGGGTACGGTTAAATATGCAGGTTGTAGTGTATCAAGTAGTGCGTTTACTGCGTCTTGTTGCGCTTTACTGGCTACAACTTTAGCGCCCTTTGGCTGAGTATAGTCACCTTTACTTTCATACTCATATTCCACACCGCCAATCAGTTTTGCTACCGCATCCAACTGATAACGATGAAGCAAATATATAGGTACAAAACGCTCTTCCAATGAAGATAACGTATCGCCAGAAGGAATGCTGCTAATACCGAACTCTTGTATTGCAACGCTGCGAACATCGCTAATACGCTTTAATTCAGTGACGGCATCTGCGCCGTTATCCCATAAACTGCCTGACGGGTTAGCCGCGTGCAGAGGCCGTGCATCCGGGTCGGACTGATATCGCATGCCACTCGCGCGCGCTTGTGTCACCAGTTCGCTCAAGCCCGCCGCTTCACCTTGAGTACTGGAATACGTTTGGTAGCCATAGGCAATTACGTAGTCATCCCATTTACCCATGCCTGTGGCATAGGCACCTTCTAAACTAATTTTGCCGTTTTTCAGGCTAATATACGGGTGCGGATAATCCATCACTGACTCACGGCCATATTCACTAGCAGCGAAGTTATGCGAAATACCTAAGGTGTGCCCCACCTCATGGGCAGACAATTGACGAATACGCGCTAGCGCCATCTCTCGTTGCGCTTGCGTATCAGTAGCGCCTTTAGCGTAACCAAATGGGCTGGTCAAGCCAAGGGCGATTAAATAATCTTGACGAACACGCAGTGAACCAAGCGTTACGTGGCCTTTAATGATTTCACCTGTGCGAGGGTCAACCACAGAGCTGCCGTAAGACCAGCCGCGAGTGGCTCTGTGTACCCACTGGATCACGTTATAGCGCACATCCATTGGGTCAGCACCTTTTGGTAACACCTTTACTTGAAACGCATCTTTGTAGCCAATTTTACTAAAGGCTTGATTCCACCAACGCGCGCCATCAAGCAATGCGCCTAAAACTGGCTCAGGAATACCTGGGTCGAGGTAGTACACAATAGGCTCAAGCGCTTCACTCGTTTTAGCCTTGGGGTTTTTCTTACTTAGGCGATGGCGAGGGATAAACTGCGTCGTCATGCTTTGATCAAGTGGCGCAGAGTAGTCCTCATAACCCAAGGCCCAATAGCCAGAAAACGGTACAAACTTGCGCGGTTGATATTTATTGTCAGGCAGGCGAATAAGCGAGTGGTGTAAATGCACCGAAATACTCTTAGGCGCCGGCGTCACCTGTTTAACGTATTCCCCCGGTTGACTACCAGCAAACGTCACCATGGATTCAAGCTCAGTATTATCAACAAAGGCTTTGCTGCGCGCCAAATACACGCCGCTTCGGGAGGCATCGGGGCTATAACTGCCCTGCTTAGTCGCGCTTAATCGCTCGCTAATCTGGTGAATATCAGACAGTAGAAAATCCGTGTAATCCACCAGCACAATATTTTCGTTTGAAGCCACAACTGGCAACCCTACTAGCACAGAATCAGCGAACGCTTCATCAATACTTGCCTGCTCTGCGGGGTTTGTCGAGGTCGCTCGATAAGCCGTGTTCAGCTGTTTGAGCATCACTTTATTTCCAAAGCGTTGAAACTCGACCAAACGCGTTTCACCTAACTGACCACGGTCGAGGCCAATATCATTCGAGCCAATGCCTTGGGGCAGACTGCTTTGAAACAAAAACGGCTGTGCCAGCTTATCGACACGCAAATAGACTTTGTCATTCTCGTCATCGTAATAAAAATCGAAAAAGCCAGCTTTGTGCGCCATGCCATCGGTGAACTCTGCAATACTCTTTGCGTTACTGTTTGCATTCACCGCACCAGCCATTAAATACATTAGCGCGCTTAATAAAAAAACAACGCCCCTTCCCCTTGATAACAGCATCTGCGCTCCTTTTCTCATGAATATGATTATTCGTTTG
>OJDH01000214.1_pt1 | contig 39117 bp, 36 predicted proteins | sample 1592761 | NCBI WGS metagenome assembly OJDH01 (sample SAMN05416855, study PRJEB24817) | seawater metagenome | isolation source: Sea water | place: Canada:Atlantic | collected 2013-11
CGCTCCTGTCGATAACCTACTCCCCCTAGAAAGCATTTTGGGGGAGTTGGGTTCCTGACAGACAATCCTTCCCTTCGGCGACCGCAAAATATCAAACAGAATAAATGCACAGACAGCCAAGACGTCTCCAATGATTGAGTAAGCTTGTGCTTTCTTCTCGCTTTCATCATTCATCAGTTAACCCTTCTCATCTTCGCTTTAACTTCTAATCTGTCTCATTCTCACAACCTAAATTTACAAGTGAAGCTACGCCGCTGCGCGCACTTGAAATTCAGAACGTGGAACGAGGACAGGAAGTAAGGCGAAGACGAGAACGATATATACACTGGAGAATAGCGATGAAAAACTCAAATACAACACAAGCAACTCACTCAAATGTTTACAACTTACCTCTCAGTCTCAAGACTCAAGCAGGCTCCCCCAAGCCCGATATATTTAAAATCGAAGAAAACAATGAATTAGCTGAAAAATTATAAGTAATTAAATATAAATGAAAAAGAGGTCGGGAATAATCCACGACCTATATACAGCGAGAATAACTATGACTGCTTCAAAAGAAACTACAAACATTGCGATGCTCAGAATTGATCAACTAGTCGAATCTGAACTAAATGTCCGCAAAGGAACACCGAACAAAGCTGATGATGCCGCGTTGAAAGCCAATATATCGGCGGTGGGGTTGTTACAAAACTTAGTCGCTTTGCCTGTTACTGATGATGGACTTTATCCCATCATCGTTGGCGGCAGACGTCTAAAACAGTTAAAAATATTACTTAAAGAGAAGGTATTTACAAGTGAGGATACATTCGCTGTAAAGTTACTTTCTAAAAATGATAGTGAGAAATTTGCAACTGAGGTTTCTTTATCTGAAAACTATATTAGATCTGACATGCATGCTGTTGATGCATATCATTCATTTTCCAAAATGATTCATCAGGGCGCAACACTAGCAGAGGTTGCAAATTCATTTAGTGTTACTCAAAAATTCGTAAAGCAGCGCATGAAGTTGAGCACTGTGTTACCCGAAGTGTTAGAGGCATTCCGAACGGGCGATATCACGTTAGAAACAGTGATGTGTTATTCAATTGCCGACACTGAGCAACAAAAAATCGTTTGGGAAAACTTTAAAGTGCGTAAGAATTTTAATGTATCAACATTGCGAGATGCGCTTAAACCTGACGCGCTTGAAGAAAAAAATTATTTGGTACAGTACGTTGGTAAAGATGCTTACAAAAAGGCGGGTGGCTTAACAACATCAGATATGTTTAAAGATACTGTTTTCTTTGATGATGCTCAGCTAATTCGGAAGATGGCAACGGCAAAGCTTGAGAAAGAGGCTATAAAACTGAAAAAGGAAGGGTGGAAATGGTGCAATGTACAGCTCAAAAGCGGTTACTTTGATACTAATGGTTTTCAAAAACTGGAATTTTCAGAGGAAAATGGAGAGAAAACATATTTAAAAAGCGAAGTCGCTTTGGCTGGTTGCTTAGTCGCTTTGCGTGAAAACGGTGAGGTCATTCTACATCGCGGATTGGTTGCGAAGGATGACTTAGCAGCACTTAAAGCGCTTCAATTTGGTGGGGGTACTGAACAAGAAACGGTGGAGAAAACAGAAAAAATAAAAGGGTACTCAGTCGCGCTCAAAGATGACCTAATTGCTCAACGTCTAATTATTTCAAAATATGAATTATTGTCTAATCCAGATTTGGCGATTAAGACGCTACACTTTTCGATATGTCTGGATGCTTTCGATCAAAACTATAACCGTCCACCTGTGAGTATTAGGCACAGTGAAACGAGTCACACACCTAGTAAAGGTGCATTGGAAGACAATAAGGCACTCGATTTAATTGATAAAGCTGAGAAACAATTGAAATTAGATTGGCTGAAAATAAAAAAGCCCGCCAAACGGTTTGATGCATTTTGTCTTTTAGATGATAAAGAGATACAGAAACAAGTGGCATTTGCGACAGCTATCAGTCTTGAGCCATCGCTTGCAGAAGGACGTGAAGAGATTGAATGTGTTATTGAAAAATTAAATATTAAGTGGTCGGAATATTGGAGACCCAACGCCGATACATTCTTTAAGCGAATCAGTCTGGAGGAATTAGTCGAAATAGGGGCAAATGTGATGGATGAGCAGTGGCAATTACAAGCTGCATCGTTAAAGAGGAAAGATGCGGCGTTGATGGTTGATGGTTTGGTCAACGGTGAAGGTGGACAGCTGAGTAAAGCGCAAACAGACTTTTTTAACCAGTGGATGCCAAAGGGATTTTAGGTGAAACAAAGGGGATATATCCCCTTTTTCCACTTTTTAGTTCGGTAATAATTTGGGGGCAAGCCCCCAAATTATTACCTGCTGATGCTCTTCACTGCGTTCCGGATCACCTGCAGGTAAACCACAAATTTTCTTAGCGGTTCATGTTCCATGACCGGCAAAGTCATTTGCAACTATTCCGGTTGCGTTCTCCCTTGATTTATTCAAAAGCAAATTAACCAGGGCAGATGTACGACCATATTAAAGTTTGATAAAAAATTATGGTTGTCATGGACGGTAACAACTCAATAGTTTGATAATTTGTCTGAGGGCGTATGTCGTTTTCTTATAATAAAGTTTGATCATTTTCAAACACACTTTTGGACAGAAACACGTTAGTGCAATAACACTCGCTAAACTTCAATAGATTAGAATAAGTATCTTGAAACCTTAAATGCTTGTTATTTTTTAGTTCGCATCAGATTATTCCACCAAGATTTATCTAAATGTTTAATGCGTTCCCACTCTGTTTTGAGCAAATATTGTGTATCTTTCAATAGGTTTTCACTATATTGACTTAGTGCACTGTAATCGACAATACCATGCCTTCCTTGAGGGCTATGTAAAATACCTTTTAGATTACTGATAGCAAAAAAAACAGCTTTATCTAGCTGATCTTCCTCACTAAAATCAGGCTTAAGAAGAAGCAAAAGCTTTGACTCTAATATCTTTGCACTCGATAGGAGTTTTAAATATTCGGCGTTTTTAGTTTTATAGTATTCAGTTTTTTCATCACTTGTGTATTGTTCGAATTCCCTCTGTGCAGTTAGCTTAGCTATTACTTTTGGGTGTTTTAGTAGATTTTTAGTTTCAATTTCAAGCAACTTTTCATCAAAGTCATTTTTAAGTTCGATAAGGTTGTGTCTTGTTAGATAAAACGATATGTTATTTTTTTGGAAAGTTTCAATTTGACTAGCTATGTCAACGTATGCAGATACAGTGTCTCTAAAGTCATTAACCCACTTTTGCCTAAACTCTCTAACAAGCCTATTGTGACTTCGATTCAGGTCTCTTCTTAGAAGTAACCAAGTTAAAAATACAGAGGCGAATATCGATAAAGAAACGGTGATTACATATGGAACGTCAGTTTCAATTGCAAACTGCAAATCTGTTTGTTGCTCATTTATTTGCTTAACTTCATCGAGTAACGCTATCAGCTCTTTCTGAGAGTCACTCTGAGCAGTAATAGTATTACCAAGTTTATCTATTGCTAAATGGCTCTGTTCAATAGCTTTGCTATTACTAATAGCAGATTGTTCAATTTTCAAACTAAGTTCGTTTAAGTTAGTTTGTAATCCATTAAGCTCTTTCTGAAAATTTTCAATGTCACTCTCATTCAACAGCTGTGTAGGCTCTGATGCGCTAACAGTTACTGAAAACAAAAATAATAAAACAACTCTAAACATATCTACCTTCTTAGTGATACTGAATATTCATAATGAAATAGAACGTCTATTTAGGTGTGAGGAACGCAATACCGATACTACCTCATACCTAGGGCCTGAGTTCTGTATAGTGGTCATGCATTAACAGAGCAGTTGTTATTAATCACTGTTTAAATTCTAATAAGTTACGTTCTGGTACTAAATAAAGGTTTCCCTTTGCTCTAGTACACGCCACATAAAGTTTATTTTTCGTCTGTGATGGTAGCTCGTGTAGCTTACCCTGATTTAAATAAGTCAGGGTCTTTTGATTCAAAACCACACAAACATTCCTATAGTGGTCTTCTCCTTTTGTTGCTCCCCAATTTTCCGTTAGTCCTTTATATTTATAGCTTGCTTGATAAAAAAGCTTTACTGTCTCAGGACAGGTAAAAAGCTCATTAGCACGTTTTTTGCACTCGATGAATTCTACATTTGTTGCATCTTTTCTGTGTGAAAGAATATTTATCCCAATCTTATTGGAGACAAATTCACACGTGTTTGCACTACAGCGGTAACTACGAGAAAGGCTATCAGTGTCGATCGTGAAACCAGCTTCGATAAACTTTTGCTTATATTTTTCATAGCAGTCATGCAAAGTCTTATTAGTTGTACCATCTCTGCTGGTATCGAATGTGTGCTGGTAATAATCCCCAACCAATAGTTGGTTTACTCGTGCGCTTGCCATTTGAAGAAGCAGATTGAAATCATGCCCGGCAAAATCTTGAACTTCATCAATGCAAATACTATCGAAGTACTTTTCCAGTCTTAATATAAGTTCATCAATGGCTCTATGCTGCTCCAAAATCTTAGCAATACGGTTATGGTACAACCTTTTATTTTTATCAATATAGAAACGGTCATCACTTCTCTTTAGGCGGAGCGTAAATTGAGGAGGTATATCCCAGTTTATGCCCTTGACTTTTACATCATGTCCCAAAATAGGCTTGAAACAGAATGAATATATAAAAGTGAAATAGGTATACACTTTTATGCCACTAGGGATGTACCCAAACTTGGCAGATATGCGCTTCTTTAGGCCTTTATAATTGTTTTCAGTATAAGTTATGATAAGGGTACGCGACCCCTCATTTAAACCATCAATGATATGACTAGTCTTACCGGAGCCAGCTACAGCGAAAATTACTCGTTTATCCATGTGAACGCTCTGGCAATGTAATCGGGGGCAAGTAATTCAACAGCTTTCTTCTCAAGTAGTTCAAAAGCCACGTCGGCTTTATTATTTAACATATACTCAGGGAGTGTCGTTCTTTCTTCTTTTTTCGGTTTCTTTCTTAATTTTTTACTAAATAGCTCTTCACAAAGTTGGGGGTTTACAGCCAGCATACATATTTCGAAAGTCCAATTATTATCATCATCATCACAAAATACCTTCATATTATCGGCTGTGTAATCAATGAAACTATCAACACAGTTTACTTCCTTATCACCGTCATTATCTCTGATGACCGCAACTCTCATACCTAATAATTTTGCAATATCAAGATAACGCTTAAAGCTTGTTCCACCGACCGAAATGATGTGTACATCATTACGTTCTGGTGTGAATTGTGTGACATTTAAGTAAAGCTGCTTTATAAGCATGTATTCAGCATCACCTTCCACCAGAATGACTTTTGGTGACATTACAAACTCTAGAACGTTATTATCTGGGGCTTTCATAAAGAACTTCGCGGTATCATTAGGCAGGTCTTTTAACAACAGTGGGTATGTCGATTTGCTATTTAGGAAAACTGTTTTTCGAAGATCTAACCTAGTGCTGATTAAACTGCTATGAGTAGCAATGAAGATTTGCTTTGCTTCAGATTCAGAAATTCGATCTACCAATTTTTTCATATTTGTATGGCTGAGGTGATTTTCAGGCTCTTCTAAAAGGAGAACATCTAGATCTTGGTCTGAATTGCTTCGCTGTAGTGCAAATTCAGTTTTGATAAAACACTGACGTCCTTTACCTTTATTTTCAAGTGGAACATCATCTTCTGTAATTGTTAAATCAGTCTCAAGATTAGATCTTGTGCCCGATTTAACCGAAAATTGGTAGTTACCCAGTCTATCATTAATCGGTTTTAAGCTGTTTTCTTTAAAATTTGATTTTTGCTGGCGATAATCATTCTGCAATCCAATCCTTTGTGGCTGATCTACATGAGATTCATAAACAGTCTTAATATACTCTCTAGTCGCATATTCGTTATTTATCTGGGAACTATCGAGTGTCAAGTGTTTCAAAAACTTACGGTACCCAGTGTACGCTTCATCAGCAAATGTAGAAAACCTTAAAGAGTAATATTCAAAAGGGAAATTGGCCTCAGCCTGAGCTAACACCTGTGCTATTTCATTGCTCAGCTCTTCGTTAGGTTCGCAGATCAATCTGAGACCATCACAAGGAACTCCATCTAGGTTGTTTTTACCGTTTAGAGAAGGGTTGCCTTGATCATTTAAGTACAGTTCGACAATAAGAACAGGTAGATTTTCAAAATTCTTTCCACTAGCTAAAAAATCCTGAATCACCCCAGTATTAAAAAAGCTTTCTAGTCCAATGGTCTCTATTTTACTTTTACTGCCACTTAAAACTAAATCAATAGCCGTTAGAATAGTGCTTTTGCCAGCTTCATTATCGCCTACCAGTAAGTTTAGCTTCGGATCAAAGCTGACATTAAATTCTCGATATTTTTTGAAATTTCGTACTTGTATTTTAGTTATCGTTTTCATACTGCTCATTCTTAGGTAGTGCGGTTGAATACATAGACGCAGAAAAGCTGGTTGCCTTCTTATCAGGATGCCACCTTTCTATTATTTATTCAATTTATAATCAGTTACTTGGTGATATATGTTGGGAATAAAATTGCTTAATGCACTCTGATTTTAGCATTTTTTTACCGTACACCTTTTTGGATAAGTTTTAGTAAGGTTATGTCGTAGTCACTACATGTTAATGAGCTTTTACTCTAAGTGATAAAGGGGCATAAATGTGTTACTCCTAACCCGTTTCTGCCCGCAAAAATGCAAGAAATTATCAAACTATATTATAAATGATCAGACTTTATTATGATTTATCAAACTTTAATATGAACGCACAGCAGAACACCGGAGCGCTCCCCAAGATAATTACCTGCTGATGTTCTTCACTGCGTTCCGGATCTCCTGCAGGTAAACCACAAATTTTGTTAGCGGTTCATGTTCCATGACCGGCAAAGTCATTTGCATCTATTCCGGTTGCGTTCTCCCTTGGTTTATTCAAAAGCAAATTAACCAGGGAAGAACACCGGAACACGTCAAAAGCTAAACAGCCAACACTTCTGCCCGATAAGAAAGAGTAAGCCTGATTTAGCACACTCTCATCGAGTCACTGTTATCTCTGCATCACATCACTATAGCCCCGCCTTAACTACTTCTAGATCTGTATGACTTCACAACCAGCCACACAAGGGAGGCTTCGCCGCTCCGCGCCCTTGTGTGTCAGAACGATGAAGACATAACAGGAAGTAGGGCGAAGCGATGGTGATATGACACAAACGGAGATAACACAACATGACTCATTCAACTGTAAATCAAGCAACTCTTTCTAATATATCGGCCAAAAATGATGGCAGCTCCCAAGCAACAAGCGGGCTTCACAATAATGATATATCTGCCAAGCAATCTAAGAAAACGTTAGTAAGAGTGGCGGAGTATAGACAGGCATATGATTACTTATTTAGATTGGTAAATACTGATTTTCACGCCTGTGTGAATAGGACTGAAATTTTAAAATTTGGTGAAATTCTAAATTCCGCCATAAAAAATTTAATACGAATCGAATGTAAAAGAAAAACTATTTACGACAAAGAACAATATCTTGCGGCATTAAAAGCCGCAAAAGCATGTCAGTTGAAAATCAATCTGATAGAAGTAATTTAAATCGAAATAGTGATGGTTTGGAATTGTCCATGACCAAAAAAAGGAAATATGATGAATATCAACGACGCATTAAACATATTTAACTTAAAAGGTAAGGTGTCAAAAAAAGAATTAAAGAAAGCTTATTTAAGTCTTTCATTAAAATATCATCCTGATCGCAACCCTGCTGCCGCTCATACTATGAAGTTAATCAATGTTGCCTATCAGTATTTACAAGAGTTAAAAGAGGAAGTAATCCAGCCCGAGAGTGATTTCAAAGCTAATAACTATAGTGAAAAGTTTCATAATGTCTTACGCCAATTATTTGAACTTCAAAATGATAAAAACAGCAATATAACTATTGAAATATGTTCACAATGGATTTGGATCACTGGGAAAACGAAACCTCATGCGAAAAAATTAGGTCGTAAAGAGGGAATTGGTTGTTACTTTTCTAGAAAAGATGGCGGTTGCTGGTACTACAGGCCTGAAGAATACAAGAGTAAAAGCAGAAAAAGTCACTCTATGGAAGAGATTAGAACGCGCCATGGCTCCGCAATGCCATTCAAGAATAAATTACTTTCATAAATTGAAAATGGGCGCTTCGCGCCCATTTAAGGGGGTGGGTATGGATTATCAAAAAGTAGTCGTAGAATTGAGCGGATTGATTGAAGGTTGGTTTTATCACTCCATCAAAAGTGTTGAGTCCAATTATTACCTTCACAATCGCGCAGGGTTGTATATTCGATTTAATCTGAATGACTATGGTTACAGAATTCCACAAGTTTCTATTTGCTACGAAGATCCAAGAGCTACCGCTGGGGAAAGACTGATACAATTTAAGAAAATTGGTTGTTCACTTGATAAATCAATACCTTCCATCGCTTCTATGATTGAAAGTCGCTTGTTTATTGATCTGGGAGTAGTTCAGCAGGAGCAACGAATAGCTAAGGAAAAGCAGCAAAAAAAAATGAATGAAAGAGTAAAAGAAAAGCAAGTAATTGATGTTTTATCCAAATTATATACTTTGGAAAAGAGTACAAATTCAAGAGTTTACCCCACATACGATTTAGGGAAAGATGAAAAATCTAGAATGAAGATAGAGCAGTTAGGTTGTATGACAAAATTTAATGTAAGTATCCAGTCAGTAACAATTGAAGATATGATAAAAATAGCAAATATAATATATGATTAAATGGATAGCAAAATGAGTTTGATTAGCGAAGTCTATTGAACTCATTTTGCTGTCAAACAAAGCGAAGCGCGTTAGTCTAAATAGATAACAATGAAGCTAATTGTTAACGATCCTGCTAATACCCCCGAGAATAATGTCTTTGCTAGGAAAGATAAAAATGACTCCTGTCTATTAGATGAATGAGCCTCTTTAATACAAGTGGTGATCTCATCTTTCACATGTTTTGATAGTTCAACTTGAAAGTTGACCGCATGTTTTTCAACTTCGCTTGTAATATGTAATATTGTATTTATTTTCTCCTGAAATGATTTATCAAAGCTATGCGGTACTCTTTTTAAAGCTTCATCTAAAGCTATTACTTCCTCTCGCAAGTCTGCAAGATCATCAATAGTGAGTGACTTAATTAATTTTTTCCAATCTACATTATTCTCTTTATCCATAATGAAACCCTCTTGCTATGGCAAAAACTTACTGAATTCAAAATTCATTTTTTCATAATGAGATTTCGCAAGTCTATTTGCAGTTCTTTTTATTGATAAAATCGAACGCAACTCTTTGTCATCAGTTGCACGTATTTCTTTTTTATAATCTGTGGAATCATTTAGCACATCCATAAATGAACACTGGATCTTCTCTAGAAGGTTAAATATCTCAGATTCAAAAATAGTGGGAAAGTCGCTGATTGATTTTTTTTCTAATGTAGCAACAATGTCTGCATCAAGGATGGTTTGATATTGTCTTTCTATAGTACCTAGTTCATCAGTTTTGTTTAATATAACAAATATAGAACTAGGGTTAACCCCAATATCTATTAAGCTATCAACTGTTGTAACAGTGTCTTTTTGTTGTTTAACTTCTGGTGTTGTCGGTACAATGTAAAAGTCTATATCTTCATGTGAACCTGAATTGCGTTTTAAACCTGCCATAAAATTTTCTATGTTGGATGAACCAACATCTATTACAGCTTTATTAACCATGTCGATCTTTTGTATAACTAGTGTCATGTCCTTAGATGATAGTCCATCTGTATCTACACCATCATGGTTTAATGTTTCCACCCTTATTAATTCAGCTTGGTCTATTCTAGGCATTAGAAAAGTTTGGCATATTGTACTTTTTCCAACGTTACCTGAGTTGTTGAGAACTGCAATTTTTAAGTAATTCATTGGTATTCCTTATTTGTATTTAACAGATGCTTTTTCTTCTTTAAGTTTGTTTACATGTTTTCTTAGCTGCTCCACGGTAATGATGGAAAGCTCTTGTTTCCATTTCTTTACATCGTTAGGTGTGAACCCTAATTCAACAATGTGTTTGATCAAGTGAGAACCGATATCGTGATATAATTTTTTCCAATTATTGTCATCAATGCTGGGAGAGTGAAGGTTTGGTACTACTGAATTTAGCTTTGGAATGTTTTTTTCTTCCTTTTTTTTATTCCTCGCCCGTTTAATAAGTGTTCTAAATGTATGGATATTCATTTTTAAACCAAGGATTTCTAATAATGAAGGCATTTTATAACCGTGCAATAGTAATTCCTCGATGTAAATTAGATGTTTATCTATAACTGATTGATCAGTTACTTTGGTTTCGAATGACTTCTTCATTGAACGCTTTACTTCTTCTATCTCCATAAATCCTCCATAGGTCTTGTTTTTGGTATATTAGATCATTTTTATAGATAAAAACGGTCTAAATGGAATTTTAATGGAATTGTACCATTAAAATGGTGCTTACGTGTACTATTTTTGTACTTAAATAGCTCTTGTTTTGTACTAATACTGTCCTTATTTTGTATTTAAAACGTACTCATTGCGTACTAGATTTATATTCTGGCGGACATTTTTAAACCTTTAAAGATTAAAAATAGGCACGCTGTCGAAAGTATACTTTTGCTTCGCAAGTAGTATACTGTTCGCGTACTTAGGGTTAACCCTAATACCCTTTTAAACTCTACGAGTTATTAATATGAAAAACATTGAAAATAAAGAAATATCATCGGTACACATTCAGTTTAAAATAACTCCTAGTGAGTATGTACCTTATGATAATATTTTAGTGGCAACAGGAATGACTCGTGCTGCATTATTTAAGATGATCGTGTTGAATAAGGAAGTAGTATTAAAGCTCGGTAATGAAGGGAAAGAAGAGAGGGATAGGCTTGTGTTCCTTTCCAATAAAGCTTCAAATAACATTAATCAAATAGCAAAGAATGTGAACCAAGCATATCGTGGGGGGGTTATCAATGAGTCATTGTATGTACAGACACTTAATAATTTAATAAGTCTTGAAAAGTTATTTTCGGGTGCTATTGATAAATGTTAGCAAGGGTAACAGGAGGGAAATCAGGAATAGTTGAATACTTGGTTAATGGTATTAAGACTGGGAGGGAGCTAGACCGCGACACTCTTGATAATCGAATTTGTTTAGATGGCAATATTAATATTACAGATAAAATAATTAATTCAATGAGTAGTGAAGAGAATTATCTTCATATAACTCTTAGTTTTAATGACCGTGGAATTGATATTGATAAAATACAATTAGCGTATCAAGAGTATAAAAAACATATTTTAAATGCGTATGAAGATGATGAATTTAATATTTACGCTGAAATTCATCAGCCAAAAATTAAGAGCTATAAGGATAAGAAAACAGGAGAAACAATAGAAAGGTATCCTCATGTACATATTGTTTTACCAAAAATGAATTTAGTTACTGGTAAAACATTTAATCCTTTTGGAAAGTATAGTGACTCGATTAAGTATCATGATGCTATACAAGAGAGTGTTAATAGAAAATTTAGATTATCTTCACCATATGATAATCAACGACCAATCGAGTTCCAAGGAAACTCAAAATTTATTAGCCGATACAAAGGAGATACTTTCAATAATAAGAATGTGAAATTCAAGTCAGAATTGTTAGATGTTATTTTGAAAAACAACATTAGAAATCGTGTCGCTTTGATTCAGGAACTTAAAAAATATGGGAGCGTTAGTTTAGGGAGTTCAAAACTTAAAGGTGATTATTTAAAGGTAATGCCTTTTGGAACTACCACTAATATACGATTAACAGAGGGGTGTTTTAATGAAAAGTTTTTAGTTGAAAGGACGTTAGTAAGAGAGAAACCTAGCAACAAACAAATTATTAATCTAGTAAATGATTGGAGTGATCGAGTTTCATTTGAAAAAAAGTATATACATCCCTCATCACCGAAAGTTCGTAAAGAATATTTTGCACGTAATAAACATCAACGTAAGGAGATTCTAGATGGTAGAAGAAAACAGTTCCGAGAACGGTATTTTTCAGAGAGAGGACGGTCGGCAAATATCAAGTCTAGTTTTATGCGAGCTAAACAAAGAGGATTTACCAAAATTACAAACGGCTTGCCAAATATGCCCCAACGCGGTTTGGATGGAAGTACTCTCGAACGGCCAAAATCAACCGCAGGTTTTTTGCCAGGTCATGAAGACAATTATTTGGAATCCAACCAGCAAAGAGAGTATAGAGGTAGTCAATTGCGACGGTCTTTTATTGGGCGACGAGGAGGAGTAATAAGTTCTAAAGGTTATGTAGTAGATGCAAATATTAGGGGTTTTATAGCTAAACCAGTATCACCTCAAACATTACCAGAGCGTTTATTACATGAACATTTTGGCCAGTCTAAGCAACAAGAAGAATTGGCTTACTTTAGGGTATTAAGGGCTGAATTAAAGGCTTCATCTTTAATACATCACCTTAAAAAATCTCATGGGTTGAATGATCAAGGATTTAAAATCATCAATGCTAAGGATGGTTCACAACGAATTAAGGTCGACAGTATTGGTTATAACGTCAGTGATTTCTGTACTAAATATATGAAATTGACCTGGGATGAAACTAAAGTAATTCTGCAAAATGTATACAAAAGTCAAAGTGATGCTCTTGTTGAGAAAAAGATAATAAATTCAATAAGTTTTGCTAGTAAATATGTTACTGGTTCTTTCAGTGAGTCTAAATCTAACAGATTAAATGAATCTATCAGGATACTTCGATACCTGCAAAAAATCGAATCAAAAGGGGATAGTCTTATGCTTAATGATCTTAAGAAGTTTAAAACAATTTTTAAACCTGAAAATTCCATATCAGCTATTGATGAATTAACCGCAGTTAAGAATCTAGAGCAGATAAAGCGTAATAAGGCAGCTGATGAGGCTGCTAACTTTAAGATTTCTGACATTGTTGCACGTAAAGATTTACAGAACGGGAAGGTTGAATTTAGGGACTTTAACACTTCAAAATTAGCTTTTACGGATACTGGAAATAAAATTGTTTTTAACGATAAAGTTCCTGATGCGGGTCACGTTGCAGCTGCGATGGCCATAGCCGCTGAAAAGTTTGGTGTACTAAAGATTACAGGTACAAAGGAATTTAAGAAATCAATTATAGATATAGCAGTCGCAAAAGATCTGAGGTTGGTGTTTGATGATAAAAGTATGCAGTCTGACTTTGTAAAGGCTAGAGATTTGAAAGCCCAAAACCTTGCTCCTGAGTCTATTAATAATACTAATAATATACAGAATGTAGATCAGTTCATTGTAAAATTTTCAGCCATTGAAAGCACTGGGTTGATTAAATTAGAAGTTAACGGAAAGCATCCGAGTACTATCGAACCTGAAATAATGTCAAAAATTAGGGAAACTGATAATTTCTTAAATGGTTATGATATGAAAGATATTTCAAGTGGGGTGTTAGATCCTAAACATGCCCCTAATACTATTCCTGAAGATGGAAAGTTTGATGCGAGCGGGGTTAACATAGGTTTTAAGGAAAAGGAATCCATTAAAGCTACTGATGTTCACTCAAATGAATCTACTAAAGAGGTTACTGATGCACTACAGCCAGCTACTTTACTAAAGCATGGCGCTGCAAATTTCCAGTTTAAAGAAGATGAATCTAAAAGCTACTTTGTTACTTTGGATAATGGCAAAACGACTTGGGGGAAGGGTCTTGAATCAGCAATTAACGACAGTGGTGCAAAGGTCGGTGATGTTGTATTACTTAGTAAGACAGGCGCAACGCCAGTTGAGGTTGATGCTAAAATTAGAAATGAAGAAGGGAAAGTTGTAGGGAAGGAGAAAATTCATTCCAACCTTAACAGTTGGGATATTCAGGTAAAAGAGAGTAGACATTTATCCGACGCTAAGTTGGGTGAACCAAAGGATCAGAAGCCTTTATCTCCGAATGAATCTAATAAAACTTATGTTGTCACGTATAAGTTTAATGCAAAAACAGAAAAACTAAATCTTGAAATAAATGGAAAGCATCCTACGACCATAAAGCCTTCGATTATCGACAAGATAAAGGATAATGATCCTTTCTTAAAAAATTATTCGAGTAAAGAAATACAAGGTGGAAAACTAGAACCTTCAAAAGCTGGTCAGATTCAGCCTATACCTCGCACGTTTAACGATGGTGGAGAAGTCGTAGTGGATAAGGTGCTAACTCAAGGAGCGCCGCAATTGAAGCGTTAAAGTCAGGAGGTTTACGTTGAAGTATTCAAGTCATAAGGGGGATGTTTCTTATGGCCTGATACTTTTGTTTTAATTCCTTTCGGGAATTTTCTTAAAAATAAAATCGAATCTAGGAAACAGAAAAGATGATGTACGAAGCAATTACTAATTGGCAAGCTGAGGATTACGAGATTGTTGTCTCATATGGCGAATTTGATTTCGATATGGAAGCGAGAAGCTTTGCGAGCAAAACCCATTATTTACGTTTTAACGACAACGAATTAACGATCAGTTCTGGAATGGAAGACGTTCACGATATTGTACTTGATAACAACAATGTCGAAGTTTTTAAGATGAAAGAATCAGCTCACGAAGCTGCTAAGTCGAGATTACTAACGGATGATGATTACGAACAAGTTCATATTCCAATCGAAGAATTTCAAAAGCACCCCGATTTAGCTTCGTTTGGTTCGTTGGCTTATGGCTCTCGGAGGAAGATTGACGCTAGGGAAATTACCGTTGTAGTCCCTGATTTAAGAGCAGACAAACCAAGCCAATTAGTTATGGATTTTATTGATTGGTGCAAAAAAAACGCTTTAGACCAGACGGAGAGCAGTTACAGGAAGTTTAAAATTGCCACATCGTAAAACCTTTATTTTCTATGTCTATGGAACTGGACTAGACAACATTTCCTTGGGTTTGTCTCTAAACTGGAAGTTGCCTAACATCGAGTTGCACCTACCATTTTGTTTTGTTCGTATTGGCCTAACTTATGCTACGCCGAAGGATAGAGATAAAGCCACAGGTGAACGTTTAAAAAAAGATCCAGTATTGGGTAAAACATTCGGTGTTATAAACCTCAAAATCCTCATACCCGTTTTATTGTACGACCCAGTAACGACCTGTATTTTTGGCAAAAAAAAACCTCCGAAGAGGTGCTTTTCAAATTATCCGTAACATCGTGTTCTTTTTACATACTCATCATCCATCCCTGGTCCTAACCTATATCCGAGAATGAATTTATTTGCGAGTTCAGTATTTCCTGTAACGACAAGGGAAAGGTGAGCTAGATTTAATTCATTCAACAAATTTGGATCTGCTCTACACACTTTAACCAAAGAAAGCATGTCGGTCAGATATCTTGTTTTAGCACATAGGTCACTAGCAAATTGTGTGTTGTTAGTAATACAGTGATCATCAAGCCATTCGTCAAAATTTCTAAGCATGATGCCACCATTTAATGTTTCCCAAGTTTTTAATATATTAGGTAAATTTTCTGTATTCATACTACATACCTCGTTATTTAGCTATTACGGGCAACCCCGCTTTTTCATTAAATACCTCATTGCAGTCCGGATACCCTGAGCAACCCCAAAAAAACATAGGTTTTCTTTTACTGTTTAACTTCTTCTTACGTATTCGACTCAAACCAAGCTTACAGACTGGACATTTATGAACAGTTGAAACGACAAGTTTTTGTTTCGGGATTAAGTTTGGTTTACCATTCGATGCAGGAAATGTTGACTTGCAAGCGGGGTAAGTATTGCAAGCGAAATAATAACCCTTTTCTCCTTTCATTCTCCTAAGTCGACCATCGTTGCAGTTTGGGCATTTTTCCATATTCGAAGATATATTGAGTGGCGAAGTTTTCAGGTGGTGAATTCTTTCACCTAAATATATCTCCAAGTGATCTATGAATTGCTTAACGCTCATCCCCCCTCTTTTGATAGTCTCCTTTCTTTGAGCCCATAATGCGGAGGTGTCAGGGGCTGTAATTTCCTTAGGTAATATTGAACAGAATTCTTGTCCATTAGTTGTCGTTTTCCATACCTTTTCTTTGTATCCTTTCTCATCAGTAACGGTCAATATATTGGTGTTTTCAGTTAGTTTAGCTAAAATTCCTGCTCTAGTAGCTTCTGTACCAATAGATCCTGATTCACTGGCGTTCCCTTCATCTTTTGCAATGAGAGCTTTTCTTAATTCAGGATCTGAAACAAATTTTGCTGCTTTGGTCATAGCGGCTAATAATGTGGATTCAACAAAGTATTTAGGTGGTTTGGTTTTCTTTTTATCTATATGACTCTCGACATGTATTAGATCTAAGTCTTTACTTAACTCTCTAAAATCGAGCCCTTCAATTGAGGCGTCTAGCTCTATGTCTCCTTTAAATAGTTGTTCCCAGCCTTGGAGCTTTAAAACGCTCTGTGTAGCACTAAATTCATAATCACTTGCCTCTATATTTAGTTTTGTTTTCTGCCTTATTGATTCAGGGTAAAAAAGCGCAACAAAACTATTTGCTACTAGGTCATAAATCACCTTTTCTTTATGGCTTAATGTAATCCCATTCCCTGATTTTTCAGTAGGACAGATAGCATGATGAGCTTCAAATTTTGACGTGTCGAAAGCTTTATGTTTAAGATCTTCACAGTTGCTTATAGCGGGTATTAAGTCAGGCTGCGTAGCTGAGATTGCAGCTAAAATAGAGTATTTTAGGCTTAGGTGCTCATCTGAAAGATAGCGGCTATCAGTGCGAGGGTATGTAAGTAGTTTATGTTTTTCATATAAGCTTTGAGCAATATTAAGGGTCTCTTCAGATGTGTAACCATATTTCTTTGCACAAGTTTGTTGTAATGCTGATAAATTATAGGGCAGCGGTGCTGCCTTTTTCTCGTTAGTATTATTAATACTTGTTATCTTTGGCGTTTTTTTGGACACGTTATCTATAATTGCATTAGCGCATTCTTGATCAATAATCCGATTTTTCTCATCGATTAAATCAGTTTCTTTTGGGATGTATTTTGCTTTAAATGACCCTAGTTTTGTTTTAAAGGAAGTTGAAATGTCGTAGTAAGAGCTATCTATGTGGTTCAAGTTAGCAATAGTGCGACTGTTGATTAAACCAAGCGTAGCGCTTTGTACGCGACCTACATTTAGTACGCCATCAAAGCCATTCTCTTGCGCTTTTATTGTATAGGCTCTTGTTAGGTTGTATCCAAATAATTGATCACCAATACTTTGTGCTAAAGCAGAGTTCGTCCAGTGAATAAATTCTTCATTTGGGCGAAGATCTCCTAAAGCTTTTTGGACAGGCTTTAAATTCATGTCTGAAATTAACACCCTTAGAACAGGTTTCTTGTTATCTACATAGGTCAATATCTCATCAATCAAATATTGACCCTGTTCATCAATGTCACCTGCATTAACGATTTCATCGGCTTCTTGTATTAATTTTATTATTACATCTAACCTCTCTTTTGATTGAGGCTTTGGTTTGAGCTTTGGGGGATAGACGGCTTTAATTGGTAAGTTCTCAAAATTCCAATCTTTGAATTTTTGATCATAATCTTCTGGATCGAATAGCTCTAACATGTGACCAAAGCACGATGTGATCTTGATATCACGTATGGAATAAAAACCATCCCTCATCTTCTCATTTGCTGCTCCACCTAGTCCCTCATAAATAGCTTGAGCGAGGGCTGGTTTCTCTGCGATAAATAATCTCATAGCATTACCTTACTTTTTAATAGAGTTGGCAGGTGCGATCATGATGGCCGTGTCTTCTGTTATATTCTTCGCATTCACAAATCTGTCTATCCCACGGGGGAAGAGTGTTACAATTTCTTTCCTTTTTCCTAGCGTTAAGACACATAAGACGGAGTTCTTGATCCTGGATTAAATTACAATCCATCTCTAACCAACCGACTACCATTCCTGTCGCGTCTGTTTTCGGGCACTTTGGGGGGCTAGAAAAAAAACCTAAAGTGCTTAAATACACACTCCAATCAATAAGTACTTCTCGGCATTTGTCGTGCGAGGCTGGTATTGCTATACCAACGGCACATAATATAGCCTCGCAAGCTAGCTCTGACTTATCTCCAGCATGAGAGTTGTTAGTAAATATCAGCGTTGCGGCTAGTATAATTATTTTCAATTTATTCATTGTTAGATTCCTATTAAAATTGCAGTTTTGGTATTTCTGGAATATTGGCCATCGAGTAATTAACCCGACTTAGCAATATTGGTTCGTCAAAGTAGATAATTTTTTCCATAATAAAGGCGCGCTGGTTTTCCTTAACTAGCAAAGTCTTCATCCCTAAAGGAGCTTTAGGATGAAGTTCCATGCCTAGTTCAATAATTTCATGGGGCATCATTAGCGGACGTTTTTGTGGAGAGGTGTTATAGGTTTTGCTTGTGGTTTTGCCTTGGCTATTTGAATGGCTTGCTACACGTACTGTTTTTGTACCAAGTGTTTCAGATAATCTCTTAACAGAATCATCTACTTCTTTCGGGGGGAAAATTACCTTAACAGCTAGATTCATTAGAATGTTCTTAGCCCCATCTTTACCATAGTTTTTAGGGTCTTCTAGTTGAGCCTCATTTTGATAAATCATTAAGAAACGTAAGTTGTAACCTGCTGTAAAACTAATTGAATCTGCTATTTGCTGTATTCTGCCAACGGCGGTTAACTCATCCATTAAACATAAGCATTGGTATTTCAACGCTGGATCATTTTCTGGTAATACCTTGGTGTTCTCATTGATTAACTGTTCATAAAACAGGTTAAGTAACTTTTTGAATTTATTTAACGTCCCTGGTCTAACACCAACATATAAAGCAATTTTTTCTTTTCTTAAATCATTGAAGTTAAAGTCAGATGCACTAACTGATTTGGCTGCTACAACATCAGTAAATACCGCTAAAGGACCAACTAAGTTAATTAAAATAGATCCTCTGGTTTCTTCTGGAGCGTTGATGAAATTATTAAATTCTAATGCGGTATCATCACCTATGTAACTTTTAGCTAATTCTCTTCTCATCCAGTTTTCCAAACCACCTTCAACACCTGTAAGGGATAATAAATAAGGTAAAGTTGGTGTTTGATTTGTTAATTTTTCGGTATCTATCATCCATGTCGATAACCCTTTGAATAGTTTTCCTGCTAGTTCATTCCACAAATCATTCTTGCTATCCCCTGCTATTGGATACAAAGAACCAGTCATGACTAGTAGATCACCGACTTTAAACGCGGCATCTCGCCTTACATAGTCATATGGGTTCCATCGATGCGTTCTTAAGTTATCAGGATCATCGATGCCTGATGGGTTATAGCCGTTGGGGCAAAACAGAAATACTTTATGACCATTTTTCTGCCTGTAACCAGCTGTTTTTTCAAAGTTCTCAAGTTTAATATCTTGCACAACAACGGAGTGTGAAAAAGTGACTAAATTTGGAATTACAAGGCCTACACCTTTACCGCTTCGAGTTGGGGCGCCTACGCCAGCAAAAAGCTGACCAGTAAGCTCTACGTATCTATTTTTAAAGTATCCACGATTCATTTTCCCTAAGAGAATACTTGGGGTTTTACGTTCAGAATCGGTAGGAAATAGTCCGGATTTTTTAAGCTCTTTTGTATTGGCAAATCGAGCTGAACCATGAATTTCTTCTGTTTTAATCAAGATTACGAAAAAGAAGATAACTATGAATGTTGGTACAAAAAAAGTTATGTATGTGATTAATACCGCTGTTCTCAAGATTTTTTCAAAAGCGGGATTATCAATGTAGGCAAACCAATTATCATATAGGGTAGTAATTGTTAGAAACTCATAAGGTATTAAGGTTGCTTTTAGAAAGTAAGCTCCTCCTGTATATTGCGATGCTATGAAAAATATAAGCATTAAAATAAGAAGGGATATCCCAAGGTATTTCATTCTTTCTTTATCAACTTTCATGTTACACCTCGCTTAAAAGTGCGTTTTTTACTTGAGGCTCATAGCATATTTCGGTTAAATGAGTGTGTTTAAAGAAGGCGATAACATCGATACTCGTTTTGATTGTTCTCATAATGTGCTCATAATCTAGTGTTTGGCCTACTTCCGATTGCTTAACCAAACCCGCCAACCTAGCAGGAGCAGAGTAACAATTATTGGCATGTATGGTGGTAATCGAACCTTCGTGTCCAGTATTTAGCATTTCTAAATAAGTCCAAGCTTCATCGCCTCTTAACTCAGCAAGTAAAACGTGATCTGGTTTCATTCTCATGCATGCTTCTATTAATTGTTTAGGTGATAAGCCTCCTTGCTTGTAAAAAAGGTGTAAGTGATTTGAATGATTGGGTAAGTCCAATTCATGAACATCTTCAATGGTAAAAAGCCTTGCATCTGTTGGATATTCATCGACCAAAGCTTTCATGACGGTTGTTTTCCCGCTACCAGTTCCTCCAACAATTAGAATATTTAAGTTGCTTTTTACCGCTAATTTGAAGAAATCTTCTATTCTTCCCGAGTCTTTAAGATCCAAAAGGGTTTGCTGTTTATCAGTTATAGTGTTTTCAGAAAATGACATATTCTTTGGGTTGCTAAACCGTCCTGAATTCTCATAATCATTAAGCGTAAACCTAGACGTTGAGGGTTTACGAAACGTCATGCTAACTATGCCCGCCTCTGTTGCCGGAGGCGTGGCAATTTGCCCTCTTTCTCCGTCAGGTAAGATAACTGAAGCGATAGGGTTTTCACTGCTTACGGGGTGAGTCAATGAGGCGTAAACTGAAAGAGAGCGGGCTATTTCCATACAAATATCAAAAGATAGGTCAGGGAGAGCTATCATTTCCCACCCTTTCCCTCTATCGAACCAAGCTTTATAGGGTTCATTTATCGCAACCTCTGTTAACCCCTCTAAATTAAGAATTTCCGATAATCCCGAATTCTTTAATTGGTGCCTAACGGTTGAGGATTTGTCTATCAAAAATTGTGGGTTTGTGGTCATTAGGGTCTCCTTTTAAAAAGTTAAATCTATTTAGCGGTCATGTGTGATGACCGGCTAATATGCTTTTTAAAATTGCAAGTTACCTAACCCTGAGTTTTCTGGTTAGATAACTACTGCGAACAAAAATTATTGGTATTGATAAACGGTAGAGAGGTCGATATCTCTGGCGACAATGATATTGATACGTTGACCAATTTTTGAGTAACCCGTGGGTTTTATATTGATGCTTGATTCGAGCGCTTTGGTGGCCATTTCATTAGCAGAACTTGTTGAGTTATCAAAGCTTAATCCATCTGTAGATTCAGCTAGAGAATCTTTTAAGATATCTAAACCATCATCTATAAAGCTAAGTAAAATTGCACCCCCAAAACGCTCCATAAAGTGATTGTCAATCCACGCTTTAGAACCTGAAGCCCCTAGTCTTCCAGCTCCGAGGGAGTTGATTATTATCGATACGCCATATGGGGTTTCAATATCAGACCAGTTAGTAAACAGTCGTGATTTACCCTGCTCTAAAGCCACTCTTTGACGACCGCTAATCAGGGAGCCTTTTTCAACAAGTAAAGTCGCCCCGTTAGCACTGTATATATCTTGAATTACTCGGCAAGTAACAAAACCCTCATAATCAGATATTATCTGAGTGTAGAGCGCGCAAGGAATAACGGAACCATGAATTAATAGGAAGTCTAAAGCGTTCCGACCTCTAAAACTGGCAGAACCATTTTCAAAAGCGGTGACGTTATAGGTATTGTCTGTTGCTTGGGGAGATTGTTCGGTAGCGCCTGTACCTAAAGGAATCATTAGAGAACCCGACATTTTTCTTTGTTCGGGGGTTATTTCTTTGCTTCTATTATCTTGACGCTGCTGAGGTATTCTAGGTTTAGGTTGGATTGGTACTGAAGGCGCAGGGGCTACTGATTTTTTAACAATAATTGGCTTAGGTGTGTTTTGAGCTAACCTTTTAGCGCTTTCTTCTGACAGCCGTATAGCTTCGGTCTTTTCTCTTTCTTTTCGGGCTTTGAGGGCATCGAAAAAATTATTATTATTAGCCAGCGCACTAGATTCAACTTGGGTACCAGAAGCATTTAATGCTTCATTTGGATCTGGTATAACCTCCTCAGGCTTTGTTAGGCTGGTCATCATAAAGTAAGATGCCGTTAAAATTATTAGTATTGAAATCACTATAAATATAAAAATCCCAAGCTTCTTATTTCCTTTTCTTGAGTTTCCAATATTTAGACTTGAACGATCTAGGTTATCGCTATCATTTTGATAGGCATTAGGTATATCACTGTTCATCCTTTAGCCCTCTCGTTGCTTTGTTAGAAGTTCCTTTGTGGTTATAACCGCTAGATTTTACATCTGGCGAACTCAACCCTAATACGCTGGTACCAAGTCTCAAGCGGTATTCGCTAGCGATGCTTCTTATGACCATCGTATCTTGAAATATATGGTAATTTACTAAGGACTCCTTACCATCAGAAGCTATCTGATAGGCAACTGGGAGCTCAGAATTTTCAGTAAACTTTAGGCATGTAAATCGCCCGTCATCCCACATGTACTGTGGTGATATTTTATTGTCACCCCATTTAACATAGTTAAAGTTTTGAGCACCATCTGAGCAAGGGATTGATAAGGAATAATCATCTGCATTTTTTGGTTTATCATATTCAATTTTTACTATATATAATGGTTTCCAGCGAGAAACGAGATCAAATGAATAGGTGCGGTTTTTATCACTAACGATTGTTAAGTTTGTGTCCGGTTTTTTTGCGATAGGTTTAAGGAATATATTATTCCCTCTGACACTAAAGCCCCACGCTTTAGCATCACCGATTCCTAGGCCTGAATTATTTAGGGTTATACTTTCTCCTATTTCGAGTTGGATAAGGGTTGTTGAACCTACTTTTGTTGCAATTCTAATAACATCTTTTGGGCTGTATTTAACTGATGACACTCGATCATCAAAACCCTGTGTTTCCGGTATTATTTGTGCAACACATGGAAGCGAAAATAATAATACGATGAATAATATTTTCATTGGACTGCCACCCTATCTTTTCTGTAAGACGTAACTTCAAATCCTAATGGATTTAAAGAGCGTTCATCCTCTGTATTAATGTCTGCTCCATAATGAAATGTGACTGTTGCGCTCCATTGTGTTGGCTCAAAACCCACGGCATTATTTCCATCATTTGAAACAACTTTTTGTGAAAAATATATTAATGCCAGCATGCTATCTTTCGATGTGGTGGGAAGAAATGAAATGTTAGATACGTTGACATCTATTGTGCGCTTTTCACCAAATACCTCTAATGGAGAATCCTTAGCTCTAATTTGATTGTTATAAGTAGCAAAGACTTTATCGTTACTCATTAATTCAATCATATCGAAGTTATGCTGAATTGTTTTCCAGTTATAACTAATTCTAGAAATCATGTAACGTTGTAGCCAATATTTATCAAGAACTTCGCCATAGCTAACATCTTGGCCATCGGATATAGGCTTTAATACTTGAGTCAATCCGGTTTGAGGGTCAACTATAGTCATATAAGCTTCTACTGTTTTTAAGGGAAGTAAGGTTATGACAGCCCCAATTGAAATAAAGGCTATTCCGGCAAAAGCGAATGCCATTTGCCAAGCTCTTTTTGCAGATTTTTTTGCTAAATCAACCCGATCACTTACAAAACCTTTAATTTGCTTTAAATACTCGTCTGCGGCTACTTGATCTGCTTTACTGTATTTTATTTTCACATTTTCTTTATTGATACTTAACTCTTCATCAATGTTTGACATTGTTTACCTCCTTTTTGTACAGGTCAATTAAATATACAGTTGATGGATTTACAGAGCTTTTTTCACCTATCGGTTCAGGCGGTTTAGGGGGGGCTGATTGACAACCAAATAAGAATGACGTGGTAATGACTAAAGTTATCATTAGGAATTTATTCATTATGTATATTTCTCCAAAAGTTACTCATATCTTTAAGTGTGATTAAGTAAAATATTAACCTGCTAAAATTTTGTTTTTCCCTGGGCTAAGATTCTTAAGCGAATTGGTCATGTTTTTTACACCACTACCAGCGTTACTACCTGCACCAGTTATTGCCCGCAGGGTTTGACCCACGCCTCCAACTAACCCATTTATTCCAACGCCACCACTTAAACTTGATGTAAAAGTGGGGATCTGAACTGATATTAAGAGCAGTGAGAAAAAGACTATGGAAGCCATAAAAATAGAGCCTATGGTGATTGGTTGGCTAAACACCAATGCATCCACAAACATGCCAAACATAGCAAATGCGATTGGGAATATGATCGATAGTAGAATGTAATTAAAGCATTGACCTGTCCATGCTTGAAATAGAGATCTGGTTGAAGGGAAAATAGATAACATTATGTATAAAGGGCCAATGATAAGTAAGAATCCAACCATTATTTTAGCAATTAGAAGGTACGCAGTTGAAACCAATAAAAAAGGTAATACTCCAATTATTAATATAATCACCATTAACAATAAAATAAAAGCTGCTCCGTATGTGTCCGGATCAAAAACACTAAAATTCATTCTATTTGTTATTATGTTTATATCATTTAAAAATGAATCAAACATAGTTTGAAGCGAACCGACAGAAGAATTTCCACCTAACAGTTCTACTGCTATATTATCTCCAATATTCATTACTATAGGAACTACATTCCCTGAATAGTATTCTGTGCTAAGCGCTATGGATGTCACTAGTGCTAGCTTAAATATGAAGTTTATTGACTCCATTATCATTAGGTTTTCGGAATCATATAGAGCTTTGTAAGCTAATATAACTATGTACAATCCAATACAAGCACCTAAAAATGGAATGATGAGCGAAATAAACACACCAACCATCGAGCCTATATTGCTTGTTACTGTATTATTAACGAGGTCGAAGAGTTGAGTAAACATATATATACCCTTTATTTATTACGAGAGATTCCTTCATTTTTAAGTAATCGCAGTTCTTCAATTGCTTGCGCTTTTTTGGCATTTGCACAATTAAATGTAAGCTGCTCGGCCATTGATATTTGACACTCTTTAATTTTCTTTTTCATTTCTTCAATATTTTCTGTGTAGTAATTCACGGTATGTGTCTCTGCATGATTCTCACCGCTACACCCAGACATAAATATTGAAAGTATGGTTAAGGATATTGCTAATATATTTTTCATAATATTCCCTTGAATGTAGTTTTAAGTTCTAGAAAATCCAGCGCCCCAAACTAATTCAAGCTCAGCTTTCGCTCGTTGAGCCTGCTCCAGTTTTGCTTGTTCTTTCATTAATCCATTCATTGATTTCATCATTTGTTGATCGTTCTCAACTTGCACCTGCTGAAATGCTATGGCGTTTGCTAAATCTTCTTTTGCTGCTGGGGTGGTCGCGCTTGTAAACTGATCGACTAATTGTTGGAGTTGATTATTTCTATTTACTGTTGCCTCGTAATATTTTTGCTGTGTCCGATAAGCTTGTAGCTTCTTATCATAACGGCGCTGTAAGGCAGTATCGGATGTATGTAAGCCAAACTCATCGCGCATAGCAGCAAGGTCGCTTGTATCATTGTATATATCCCTCCATTCATCCAAATTCATGAACTGATTAAGGTTTGGGTCGTTGACTAAATCCTCGAAATTATAATGCCCTTCGACCATATCTTTATAATGATTTGCCTGGTCTTTTAACTGATTTAGTTGGTTACGTGCTTCTGAGATTTGCTCACTAAATTGTTGGGCTGTTTGCAATCCATCTACGACCATTTGTAAGAGGGATGCCACGTCAACAACTGGTATGCCTGTTGCTCTTACTGGCAATGTTGTCGGTAAAGATATAGAAGCTGCAATAACGAGTGCTAAAATAGACTTTTTCATTTTTATCTTCCTTATACTTTTAGTAGCTGCTGAAGTTGTGGAATCCAAATTTCTGGATTGTCGCCATGTTCAGCACGTATATGATCACATGCGTGAAGGATTTCGTCTGAACCGGAAATTATTGGTAAGAACCTGTCAAAGCCGTACAGATCAAGTTTTGCAAAACAGCTTGTGTTCGATTGCTTTACTAAAAATGTACGTGATGCTTTATCTAGTTCCTTGAGCTTAATAAATTCGGCCTTAGTTAAATTGCATCGTAAATATGAATCCAGTTCGGCATCAGGGTTAGGTAGGTAAATTTTAGTGGCTGTCTGTTGTATTATCGCAGCGAAAATTTCGCAGTTTATAGCGTCTTCCGGCGATTGAGAGCTTAGTATCATAAACTCGTTTTTTAATCTTCCTGCTTTCAAAATTTTCTTCATAATGGATTGGGTAAGCGGTTGATTTGCTGGCATCCAAAATTCCTCAACGATAGTGCAGATTAGACGACCTTCTGCCTGCATAAGTTCTTTTAGGAAAAATAAAACACCCAAAATTGGGTCACTAGCTGGGTGAACCTTACCGCCAACATCAAGTTCTAATAGCATGGTTGAGTCAAACCCCACCCTATCCATGTGGTCAGGATTAAACTTGTTAATCGGAGAGTCTAAGCACCATGCTAGTTTTCCGTTTTCTGACCGACACCATTTAGACAGTCTAAGTCTTAATGCTGGTTGGGATATAGATTGGAGAACCATAGATAAACAGCGTTGGGATATCGGTTCTATCCTCATTACAGCATCAATAGCATTCTTAATTTCAAGTTCTTCGGTTTCATTAATCAGTCCTTCGCTATTAGCTCCAATTCGGCAGGTTAATCGATTTAGAAACGCCCTGAGTTTCGGTGAATCATTCAGTTGAAATGGGTTCAGGCCTGTGTCAACTCCTTCTCTGATAACAAAGTATTCAGCACCGTATGCTCTCATGAATAATTCTGTTGATCGGTTGTAATCTATACAGAAAAGTTGTGGATTAAAACGAGTTAAATAACCAGTGATCACCCCTTCTAGTGTCGTTTTTCCTGCCCCTGATGCCCCTAGAATCATGGTAGACCCTGCCATGGGTTGCCCAGTAACGTTCTTATTCAGTTCAGAGGCGTGGCAGTTAAGATAAAAAAGAGTATCAGAATATGTTTTAAGCGGAATCAGCGCTGAACCGTCACCTATTGGGTTTCCTGTTGCTTTACCTTGCGAGTAATTGTGTAATGACCACCCACAAGCTAAATTTGTGGTGGTACGCGGGCTTGATAAAACTCTTTGTTTTGCACCAGGCATACAACTGAGGAAACTAAAGTTAGACTTTAAGTTAGATCTTTTTAGCATCGTAGACCGAGCCATAAACTCGCCGCTTAACTCTGCCCCATCATTTACAGCCCCTGCTTGAGTTTCACTAAAAACGGCTAGAGTGGCGTGATAATCTCCAAAACTGATTTCAGATGTAGCTACATAATCTCTTGCCGATTGCAGTCCTTCTAACTCATGGTCGGCCTTATTACCTCCGGAACTAAAAAGATTTTGCTGTTTATCAATCATCTTTAATGCTTCATGGGATTTCATTAATATGATTGACTGCGTAAGTACAAATTCGCACTGCTGACTTAATATAAAGTCCCACATTCCCTCATTAGTCGCTATTGGATAGCTATCTACTTCATAAAACGTTGCGTATCTAGATGTGTTTTTATCTGAGTTTCTTATTTCTAGTAAGTCATAACCAAAATGCCAATCACTATGACCTATAGTGTTTACTACTTTGCTAGAGCCCAGTGGAACTCGATTGGTAGAATTATTAAGTAATAAGGATAGAAATTCGGCAGGCTCAAAGGCATGAGTGGTTTCATCTAGTTCTAAAATTCGCGGACCGAAACGGTTTAAAGAGGAAGTTGTCTTTCTTAATAGATCAAACATACTCTCTTCACCGTCATCTATATTGTTAACTTTTAATACAAAGGTAATATAGTAAGTGGTTTTAAAAAATCTCTGCCCTTTAAAAGACTTGAGGTACTCTTCGGAAAACTCCCTCATAAAAGTTGAATCAAAATCATATTGACCTTTTAATTCATCTTTTTGTTTAATTATGTGAGTCCAAAGCGCGAGGTTGCTGCCATGTTGTTTAGCCAGTTGGTTAAAGAAAGCTTTGATTAAGTTGAATGACTGTACTAATTCACCGCTCGATTCAGACTCAAATGGCATACCGCACAAGCTAACAGTTGCAATAATTTTTGAATCATCGAGAGCGATCATTTGCCTATTTATCGGGTGGCCATACTTTGGAAGCTGACTACCTAGAGGTATTGTTTTTAAACCATTCACGGACATTTGAATTTCTCCTTGAAGGACTGCTATCTATTGAAGTAAAAGAGAGCACGCTAGATTGACAACGAAGACGATAAAATGCGCCTTTTATATCCCACCAAAATGACTCCATTGCTCTGGAGTCATTTTCGCATTTGAGCCTAATTCCTAGCAGAATTAGCGCTATAATGGATGGGAAAACGAGCCCATTAAGGCCAAAAAAGTAAACTCCTCCAAACCCAGTAACAAAGGCAAGACTAATTCCTATCAATAATGTATAAATTGGTATTCCTGCGATGAGTGCTTTACGAGCAAGAACATTAAACGAATTGTATTTGGATTTTTCTTCCATTTTATGTTCCCCAAATTGACCAAGCCCAAGTCGCACCAGCAATACAACCTCCCGCCGCTGCTACCTTGCCAAATGCGAACAACACGTCTATCCAAGGTTTCTTATCACCCATGGCCATTCCAACTTGATACATCATGAAAATTAACGAAAAGATAAATAAAATTCCGTAAATCCAAACTTGTATCGCTGTTATTTCAGTAGTTGCGTCGGATAAACCATCAGCAAGTACAAAACCTGGCAAAAACGTTGCTGCGCTAACTAGTAATAAAACTATTAATTTTTTCATAAAATACCTATTTTTTAGTGAGTAAAATCTTCAAAAACATCCCAGCTCTCCACCTTCTTCGGTTTTGAATCTTGTATAGGAATGTCTAATTGTGAATTTATAAGTTGATTTTGATCTGATGGGCTTAATTGCATTGGTGCAGATTCAGCTGGGAGGAAGTTCTTAGCTTTGTAACAAGCGTATGCTTTCCCTAATTCCATCGGGGTTGGCTCTTTATTGCTGTCAGGTAAGCAAGCAGCTAGAAGTGCTGCCCCTGCTTCAATGCTTTCACAGGCTTTGAAAGCAGTTACATTATCAAGCCCTGTTGAATGAAAGTTACTGCTGTGTATTTTCATCATTCCAGCATTAAAGTTAATGCCTTTCATGTCTAAATCATTTCCTGCTGCTGTGGCTTCTCCTTCGGTGTTTGGTAAAGGGGTTATTTCTGTTCCCATAACAGTGATGCTATAGGGGTTATTTGTTAGTAGTCCTATTAATAATCTAGGTTCGACATCCTTCTGACATTCATTGAGCATTTCCGCCATAAACGCGAGTTCAAGTAACATGTGTATTCCTCCAATGTACTTATTTTTGTGTGCTCAACTTCTTCGTTATGGTTGAACTGGTGACACAAAAATAAATCCGTTGTTAGTGGTGGCTATACTCCCTCGCTTTAGCGGTCGGTCAACGCCTAGCCGTGGCGTTCAAAATTATTAGGTTAACCTGCCTGCCCGTTTCTTCGGGCTTTCAGTGCTTACGTTTTAAACTATATTTTCAAGTTGCAATTCATTCTTTATCGGTTTCGATTTCTATATACGCATCTAAACCAACCGCTTTGAAATGCTCTAAGTGATGAGATAAACGCTTTAAAGCCTCTGCGCGTTTTGATCGCACCGTAGTTCTTGCTGACACCTCTAGGCGTCTGTTAGTCACATGATCCATCTCGAAGTTAATAGCTGTTGTTTTCTCCTCATTAGAAGTCTCTAAAAGACTGTTTGATTCTTGAGTCATTTCTTCATCAATTTTCTTGTCTGTCTTTTGATTCATATTGCATCTATATCCAGTGGTTAAAAATCCCGCTACGGGATAAATATAAAGTGATAGCTTATTTTAGTAAAGTGATAATTAATAAATATTGGAGGATAATTAAATTAAATGTTCATAAATGTATAAATGGCAAAGAAAATGAGCTCTTCATTTCAATCGCGATTGAAAGACTTAAGAAAGCAAAAAGGGCTTACTCAAATTGCGCTGGCTAATGCTTTGCCAAATAAAGTTACAGCTGTTTCGATTTCTCAATGGGAGACAGGTCAAACAGTACCTAAAATGAACAACTTAACGGCCTTAGCTGAATTCTTTGATGTGGGGATAGAGTGGTTAAGTAGTGGTCGTAGTTTGAGTTCTGACATTGATATTGAGCTTTTGAATTCAATTGCTATACCAAATATTCAGGCGAATTTGACCGCTGAATGGAAAGATAGCTATCTGGTATTAGATTCAAGTTTGCTCAAGAAAAAGGATAAAATCGGGTGGCATAAGATTGAGGGTGATGCCATGAGTCCATTTTTACCAAATGGATCAATTGTTGTTTTAGATACCCAAGATTTAAAGGTTACAGATGGGGAGTTATACTTAATCAATTATGAAAATATTTATAGGGTTAAGCAGCTATCTCAAACGCGTACTGGTTACATCGTAAAGAGTTTCAATGAAGCTTATCAAGAAGAGTGTTATTCACCCCAATCCTTCTCTAAAGAGATATCTATTTTGGGATGCGTAATATTAAAAATCACCAACAATTAAGCCTCCTTTTTAGGATTAGTAGTTGTGCAACATAGGTTTTAAAGAACGTGGCACTAGTGGCCTGCTTCATACTTAAGTGGTTTAGTTTCAATATTAGTGAAACTAACACCAATACGCCATTATAATGGCGTTTAACCATTATAATGGTGGTGGTGTGAATGTAAAGGTTTCTAGTGGTTAAACGAGCGTTATTTCAATGAAAGTTAAGGTTATATTTTGATGGAAAACGATATCAAACAGGTTTTAGCGAAGAACCTTGGAATTTTAATGAAAGATAAGGGTTGGATTAAGGCTGATCTAGCTCGAGAAACTATGCGTTTTGAAGAGGTTAATCAGCGTACCATCGGCTCTTATTTAAAAGATGGTGGGGTTGATGCTAATCCTACCTTGAACAAGGTTGCTTCAATTGCTGCATGTTTTAACTTATCTGTAAGTGAGTTGCTAGATGAAAATTTAGGTACTCGACAGAACATTAATGCAACATTATTAAAGTCTAGTATGGTGACAGGTGTAGAGCTTTTAAGTGAAAGCCGAGTAATAACAGAGGCCAGTGCACAAGTAATTCTCGATAGTTTAAATGATCTAACTGACGCTACTCTCATTGTTTTAAATGATAAGCTTGGTAAAAGTCAAAGTGCGACTTTGGACTTTTTAACTTTTTTAAACAAAAGAAATCAATGAAGATTATCTTCTCTATCAGCCCAGGATCTAACGGTGTTCTGCCAAAATATTAACAACTTCATTTTATCCTTTGGTGATGTTACGTCCAATATTGTTAGATATTGATTTAGTAAGTATTTTTCCTTGTTTTTTTTGTTATGTTTTATCATATATGCGACATTTAGTAGTACGCTAGCAAATAAAAATATAACAACAGTTAGCAGTATAGCGCTCATATCTAATTCCAAATGTTTTGCCATAAACTGATTCTCTCACAGCTATCAAGAAAGATAACCATACGACATTTAGCAGGTTTTCAGGGGTAAAATTAGTGTTTTTTATACATTTTGTAGGTTTATGTATTTGAATTTTGGTTTGTTATGAAACATTCTAAAGTTTTGCGATTTCAGAGTTATATTTCTATTTCACTATTAAAATGGTAAGCTTTTGTTATTGAAATATAAATGAACAAACTGTTTCCTTTTATGGTTGATAATTCTTACAGCATCAATTATTATTAACGTAAGTTTTTTGAAGTGAGAGTGCAGCACATAGCTTGCTATCACCACGTATTTAGTTATGTGGTGTATTCATACATATCAAAGGACTAGAGTGTGATCATTGGTGATTCTTTGATCTTAAGCATTCGACAAAAAAGCCGACTACTCTCAAGGGGTCGGCTTTTTTGTGTCTAAAATTCAACGAGTAACTAAAGTTTGATCTTTACGATCGTTTCAATTACATTAGATCCATATGAACAGATTAATCACCTGTTCATCCCTAAAACCTTGAGAATCTTATAATGAAAAAATCACAGTTTAATGACTGCGTCAGGCAGTACAAATCCAAATATAGATACATTCAATATGACATTGCGATCTTAATTAGATCTAGCATGCCGATTGAGAATGTGTCTGATGAAAAACACTAATCAATCAGATTTCTCACTTTCAAATCTTGATGTAGATGTTTCGAGTGAGCTTCCTCCCCTGTCTTCATATGAAGAAGATATGCACAGCTGTATTGCTGATCTTCCTGTTGAACAATACTTTTCTTCTGTTGATGAAACTACTCGTTTAAAGAGAGCGAGAAAAGCTGAGCGGGACAGGATTAATACTGAGATCGAAGCAACGGCTTCACTCGTACTTGAAAAAGGTGTGGCTGTTGGGTTTAAGCCTAATGAGTCCTCACAAAACGGTTTTAAAGGTAATCGCTTACCCGATTTTATAAAAACATTACTAACACAATCAAAGTTACTTCCTTATCGAAACGAGTTTTTAGTACGAAATGACGGTCTGTGTCGTGGGAAATCTCAAAAACGCTCGAAGAAAATATTAGGCTATATGCTTTCTGCGCTTGTCGTGAATTGTAATGTCAACAATGGATTTATCGTTGTTGCAACACGTCAAGGAGGGGTTAATGTTACTCATGATGCTCTACGTATGGAAGTGGCCAAACGTCATGGTGTCTACATTCCCGAATCTACTTGGTATTTCTATTTTAACCGCTTAGTTCAATGTGGGTATATAAAAAGTCATGCTGTAAGTATTTATGAAGATGGCCATGTTGCTTCTTTCCATGCTGAGGCAAGCCATAAGTCATTGTCAAAAGAGTTACTGGAAATGTTGGGGGCTGATCGTTTATCTGTTCGAACTGGAGCTGCTAAACATGATGCTAAATTGAAGTTAGCAGGAAAATCATTTAAACAAAAATCTCGCTACCCTAGTTCTCGCTATCGTTTGGATGGGACATTACGGCAAAATATGATTTCTGTTGAGCCTACACAAGAGCTCTTGGATTTAATCTATTCCCGCTACCAGCGCGAAGCCTACAGCGCTCCACCAAGCTGACCCCTCGCTTATTAAGTGTTTTCAACTATCAGTACATAACTGATAGTTGTCGTGCCTAAAGCCTAGTATTGGCTGATTTAGGTAGTGTATTTTGTCGTTGTACTTATTCTTCCCCCCGTTATTTTTGTTAATTTCGCAACTTTACAGCTAAAAGCATATTTACTTGTGGATAGATTTACTAAAGTTAAAGTACAAAATAAGATTATAAAGTTAGTAATGATCTTTAGGTTTTTAAAATCTTTGTTTTTTACTGTTTTTTAAGAAAAAGAAGAAAGAAAAAAAGATCTTTAAAGAAAAGACGTTGATGAAATGTCCAATTCCTGGCTAAAGCCAGGGGACATAATTTAAAAATTAACCTGTTGAACTTATTTTGCCTCCGGCCTTCTAACTTCGTATAAACCTGAAGGTCTCTCACCCTGCGGGGCTGTTGCTTCGCAACTGTCCGGCAATAAGAAAAGTCAGATCCAAGACTTCTTCAGATTCATCTTAAACGGCAATAAATTGCCGTATTAGCAAAAAAAACAGACAACAATTGTCGTTTTTATCACCATTATATTGGTAAGATTACTAAGGTATTAAATGTGAAGGTTTTTTTTAACACACTGTTAATGTTGCTTTATGGCCTGTATATTGCTTCAAGTTGCGAGGGTATACTTCGAAGGAATAAATTATGATAAAGCTTGTGATTATTATCGCTATAACGGCGCTTTTACTGTTAAGCGGTATCCAACTTAAGCAAGTCGACAACAACAGTAATAATAATGTAATTGCTGGATGGCCTCATGTGAAATTAATAACTGGATGGCCAGATGTGAAATTGATTGCTGGAGTTCCAGATGTGCGTTTAGTTACTGCATGAATGTATGACTCAACTTCTATCTGAACAGGAGTTGAGCTTTTCCCTAATTAATACTCCCATCACAAATTTTGTTAGCGGTTCATGTTCCATGACCGGCAAAGTCATTTGCAACTATTCCGGTTGCGTTCTCCCTTGATTTATTCAAAAGCAAATTAACCAGGGCAGATGTACGACCATATTAAAGTTTGATAAAAAATTATGGTTGTCATGGACGGTAACAACTCAATAGTTTGATAATTTGTCTGAGGGCGTATGTCGTTTTCTTATAATAAAGTTTGATCATTTTCAAACACACTTTTGGACAGAAACACGTTAGTGCAATAACACTCGCTAAACTTCAATAGATTAGAATAAGTATCTTGAAACCTTAAATGCTTGTTATTTTTTAGTTCGCATCAGATTATTCCACCAAGATTTATCTAAATGTTTAATGCGTTCCCACTCTGTTTTGAGCAAATATTGTGTATCTTTCAATAGGTTTTCACTATATTGACTTAGTGCACTGTAATCGACAATACCATGCCTTCCTTGAGGGCTATGTAAAATACCTTTTAGATTACTGATAGCAAAAAAAACAGCTTTATCTAGCTGATCTTCCTCACTAAAATCAGGCTTAAGAAGAAGCAAAAGCTTTGACTCTAATATCTTTGCACTCGATAGGAGTTTTAAATATTCGGCGTTTTTAGTTTTATAGTATTCAGTTTTTTCATCACTTGTGTATTGTTCGAATTCCCTCTGTGCAGTTAGCTTAGCTATTACTTTTGGGTGTTTTAGTAGATTTTTAGTTTCAATTTCAAGCAACTTTTCATCAAAGTCATTTTTAAGTTCGATAAGGTTGTGTCTTGTTAGATAAAACGATATGTTATTTTTTTGGAAAGTTTCAATTTGACTAGCTATGTCAACGTATGCAGATACAGTGTCTCTAAAGTCATTAACCCACTTTTGCCTAAACTCTCTAACAAGCCTATTGTGACTTCGATTCAGGTCTCTTCTTAGAAGTAACCAAGTTAAAAATACAGAGGCGAATATCGATAAAGAAACGGTGATTACATATGGAACGTCAGTTTCAATTGCAAACTGCAAATCTGTTTGTTGCTCATTTATTTGCTTAACTTCATCGAGTAACGCTATCAGCTCTTTCTGAGAGTCACTCTGAGCAGTAATAGTATTACCAAGTTTATCTATTGCTAAATGGCTCTGTTCAATAGCTTTGCTATTACTAATAGCAGATTGTTCAATTTTCAAACTAAGTTCGTTTAAGTTAGTTTGTAATCCATTAAGCTCTTTCTGAAAATTTTCAATGTCACTCTCATTCAACAGCTGTGTAGGCTCTGATGCGCTAACAGTTACTGAAAACAAAAATAATAAAACAACTCTAAACATATCTACCTTCTTAGTGATACTGAATATTCATAATGAAATAGAACGTCTATTTAGGTGTGAGGAACGCAATACCGATACTACCTCATACCTAGGGCCTGAGTTCTGTATAGTGGTCATGCATTAACAGAGCAGTTGTTATTAATCACTGTTTAAATTCTAATAAGTTACGTTCTGGTACTAAATAAAGGTTTCCCTTTGCTCTAGTACACGCCACATAAAGTTTATTTTTCGTCTGTGATGGTAGCTCGTGTAGCTTACCCTGATTTAAATAAGTCAGGGTCTTTTGATTCAAAACCACACAAACATTCCTATAGTGGTCTTCTCCTTTTGTTGCTCCCCAATTTTCCGTTAGTCCTTTATATTTATAGCTTGCTTGATAAAAAAGCTTTACTGTCTCAGGACAGGTAAAAAGCTCATTAGCACGTTTTTTGCACTCGATGAATTCTACATTTGTTGCATCTTTTCTGTGTGAAAGAATATTTATCCCAATCTTATTGGAGACAAATTCACACGTGTTTGCACTACAGCGGTAACTACGAGAAAGGCTATCAGTGTCGATCGTGAAACCAGCTTCGATAAACTTTTGCTTATATTTTTCATAGCAGTCATGCAAAGTCTTATTAGTTGTACCATCTCTGCTGGTATCGAATGTGTGCTGGTAATAATCCCCAACCAATAGTTGGTTTACTCGTGCGCTTGCCATTTGAAGAAGCAGATTGAAATCATGCCCGGCAAAATCTTGAACTTCATCAATGCAAATACTATCGAAGTACTTTTCCAGTCTTAATATAAGTTCATCAATGGCTCTATGCTGCTCCAAAATCTTAGCAATACGGTTATGGTACAACCTTTTATTTTTATCAATATAGAAACGGTCATCACTTCTCTTTAGGCGGAGCGTAAATTGAGGAGGTATATCCCAGTTTATGCCCTTGACTTTTACATCATGTCCCAAAATAGGCTTGAAACAGAATGAATATATAAAAGTGAAATAGGTATACACTTTTATGCCACTAGGGATGTACCCAAACTTGGCAGATATGCGCTTCTTTAGGCCTTTATAATTGTTTTCAGTATAAGTTATGATAAGGGTACGCGACCCCTCATTTAAACCATCAATGATATGACTAGTCTTACCGGAGCCAGCTACAGCGAAAATTACTCGTTTATCCATGTGAACGCTCTGGCAATGTAATCGGGGGCAAGTAATTCAACAGCTTTCTTCTCAAGTAGTTCAAAAGCCACGTCGGCTTTATTATTTAACATATACTCAGGGAGTGTCGTTCTTTCTTCTTTTTTCGGTTTCTTTCTTAATTTTTTACTAAATAGCTCTTCACAAAGTTGGGGGTTTACAGCCAGCATACATATTTCGAAAGTCCAATTATTATCATCATCATCACAAAATACCTTCATATTATCGGCTGTGTAATCAATGAAACTATCAACACAGTTTACTTCCTTATCACCGTCATTATCTCTGATGACCGCAACTCTCATACCTAATAATTTTGCAATATCAAGATAACGCTTAAAGCTTGTTCCACCGACCGAAATGATGTGTACATCATTACGTTCTGGTGTGAATTGTGTGACATTTAAGTAAAGCTGCTTTATAAGCATGTATTCAGCATCACCTTCCACCAGAATGACTTTTGGTGACATTACAAACTCTAGAACGTTATTATCTGGGGCTTTCATAAAGAACTTCGCGGTATCATTAGGCAGGTCTTTTAACAACAGTGGGTATGTCGATTTGCTATTTAGGAAAACTGTTTTTCGAAGATCTAACCTAGTGCTGATTAAACTGCTATGAGTAGCAATGAAGATTTGCTTTGCTTCAGATTCAGAAATTCGATCTACCAATTTTTTCATATTTGTATGGCTGAGGTGATTTTCAGGCTCTTCTAAAAGGAGAACATCTAGATCTTGGTCTGAATTGCTTCGCTGTAGTGCAAATTCAGTTTTGATAAAACACTGACGTCCTTTACCTTTATTTTCAAGTGGAACATCATCTTCTGTAATTGTTAAATCAGTCTCAAGATTAGATCTTGTGCCCGATTTAACCGAAAATTGGTAGTTACCCAGTCTATCATTAATCGGTTTTAAGCTGTTTTCTTTAAAATTTGATTTTTGCTGGCGATAATCATTCTGCAATCCAATCCTTTGTGGCTGATCTACATGAGATTCATAAACAGTCTTAATATACTCTCTAGTCGCATATTCGTTATTTATCTGGGAACTATCGAGTGTCAAGTGTTTCAAAAACTTACGGTACCCAGTGTACGCTTCATCAGCAAATGTAGAAAACCTTAAAGAGTAATATTCAAAAGGGAAATTGGCCTCAGCCTGAGCTAACACCTGTGCTATTTCATTGCTCAGCTCTTCGTTAGGTTCGCAGATCAATCTGAGACCATCACAAGGAACTCCATCTAGGTTGTTTTTACCGTTTAGAGAAGGGTTGCCTTGATCATTTAAGTACAGTTCGACAATAAGAACAGGTAGATTTTCAAAATTCTTTCCACTAGCTAAAAAATCCTGAATCACCCCAGTATTAAAAAAGCTTTCTAGTCCAATGGTCTCTATTTTACTTTTACTGCCACTTAAAACTAAATCAATAGCCGTTAGAATAGTGCTTTTGCCAGCTTCATTATCGCCTACCAGTAAGTTTAGCTTCGGATCAAAGCTGACATTAAATTCTCGATATTTTTTGAAATTTCGTACTTGTATTTTAGTTATCGTTTTCATACTGCTCATTCTTAGGTAGTGCGGTTGAATACATAGACGCAGAAAAGCTGGTTGCCTTCTTATCAGGATGCCACCTTTCTATTATTTATTCAATTTATAATCAGTTACTTGGTGATATATGTTGGGAATAAAATTGCTTAATGCACTCTGATTTTAGCATTTTTTTACCGTACACCTTTTTGGATAAGTTTTAGTAAGGTTATGTCGTAGTCACTACATGTTAATGAGCTTTTACTCTAAGTGATAAAGGGGCATAAATGTGTTACTCCTAACCCGTTTCTGCCCGCAAAAATGCAAGAAATTATCAAACTATATTATAAATGATCAGACTTTATTATGATTTATCAAACTTTAATATGAACGCACAGCAGAACACCGGAGCGCTCCCCAAGATAATTACCTGCTGATGTTCTTCACTGCGTTCCGGATCTCCTGCAGGTAAACCACAAATTTTGTTAGCGGTTCATGTTCCATGACCGGCAAAGTCATTTGCATCTATTCCGGTTGCGTTCTCCCTTGGTTTATTCAAAAGCAAATTAACCAGGGAAGAACACCGGAACACGTCAAAAGCTAAACAGCCAACACTTCTGCCCGATAAGAAAGAGTAAGCCTGATTTAGCACACTCTCATCGAGTCACTGTTATCTCTGCATCACATCACTATAGCCCCGCCTTAACTACTTCTAGATCTGTATGACTTCACAACCAGCCACACAAGGGAGGCTTCGCCGCTCCGCGCCCTTGTGTGTCAGAACGATGAAGACATAACAGGAAGTAGGGCGAAGCGATGGTGATATGACACAAACGGAGATAACACAACATGACTCATTCAACTGTAAATCAAGCAACTCTTTCTAATATATCGGCCAAAAATGATGGCAGCTC
>OJDH01000215.1_pt1 | contig 38706 bp, 25 predicted proteins | sample 1592761 | NCBI WGS metagenome assembly OJDH01 (sample SAMN05416855, study PRJEB24817) | seawater metagenome | isolation source: Sea water | place: Canada:Atlantic | collected 2013-11
TACCTGTCGCACTACCTTGGCTGGTTTCGGTGGTTTGAACAGCACCGTTCAAAAGTCTGCCAACCCACTGATTTTATGGAAGATTTGATTAGCGCGGATACTATTCAACATTTGACGCAAACATAGCCCGAACCCTGATGCAGATGATGCGCAGCCAAGGGCATATTATTGGACGTTTTAAGGTGCGGGCGTTAATGAGAGAAGCTGAACTGACCAGCTGCCAACCAGGGGCACATCGCTACAAAGCGGCACGATCAGAGCGTCCAGATATCCCTAATCGGTTGAATCGTCAGTTTGATGTTGCCGCGCCTGATCAGGTCTGGCGTGGCTGGAGTTATCTAGCTACTGTACTCGACCTCTATAGCCGACGGATCGTCGGTTGGGCGATGACCTCGACGCCTGATACTGACCTGGTGATTAAGGCACTGAACCGCGCATATGAACAGCGAGGAAAGCCCAAGGGGTTGATGTTTTACAGTGATCAGGACTGCCAATATGCTAGCCGTAAGTTCAGGCGACGGCTCTGGCGTTACCGGATTACGCAAAGTATGAGTCGGCGGGGAAATTGTTAGGACAACTCCCCAATGGAGCGGCTATTCCGCAGCCTGAAAAGTGAATGGGTCCCAAGCTCAGGCTATGGCTCATTGAGTGATGCGCAGAAAGATATCAGCTACTACCTGATGGATTACTACAACCAGCAGCGTCCTCATCGCCACAACAAGGGACTGACTCCAGTGATGGCAGAGAATCAACTTACTTTACTGTCCGGAATTAGTTGACCACTACAAGTCAGCCGTCTGTGCGGTTTGCAGTAACGAGGTCCGGCTTATGTGACAAGTAACCATGCTGCAGCCGACGCCGACTCTGTACTGAAAAAGCCTATAAATGGCCAAACTGGAATAGCACCTTCTGCCTTGTACTAATAGAGATATGGTGCTTTCTACTAACCCTGACCTGACATTTAAGATGTGCGTAGTACCGCAATACAATCAAGCATAGAATATCAGGTATCATTCTGAGTGAGATGGTTTAAAAAGGGGGGGCATATCCATGTCACTGATACTTACTCATCCATACCGTAACAACTATTATCCAGTAATACCGACCAGGCCTTATATCTAAACGGTTCTAGCTACAATATCCCATACCCAAGCCCGGCCGGATTCAATGAGTATGCTTTTATAGTATCAATGGCTTTTATTCTGCCACCGCCAGCCTCAGCCCAAGTGCTATCAGTACCGTGCCAGTCATACCATCAAACACTTTACTGACCCGCGGCCGGGCCAGCCAGTCGCGGGCGCGATCCACCAGCAGCACAATGCCGCCTTGCCACAGCATGGCGATAACGAAGTGGATACCCGCCAGCATATAGGACTGGGTAATGGCATTACCGGCCGGGTCGATAAACTGCGGCAGGAACGCCATGTAGAACACCACGGTTTTTGGATTCAGCACGTTAGAGAGAAAGCCTTCTTTGACCGAACGGCCAAAACGGAAATCATTACCCTGGGTAAACTCACCCAGCTGGAAGCCACTCTGATTGCCCAGTGCGGAGCGCCAGCTAGTGAAACCCAGCCAGATAAGATACGCCGCACCCACCATTTTCAGCGCATTAAAGGCCCAGGCAGTCTGCGCCAGAATCACCGCAATCCCCACCGCAGAGACGGTGGCATGGACAAACAGACCACTACAGATTGCCGTGCTGGTGACCAGACCATCACGCCAGCCTCCGCGCGCACTGTTGCGAATCACTACCATAGTATCGACGCCTGGCGAGAGGGTCAGCACGGTAATTGCGGTCAGAAAAGTCAGAAACAGTTCAAGTTCCATCGGGCTACCCGTAATCAGGTCAGAAAAGAAGCTGACTATACGCCGCTATCTGAACACAGGAAAGCCTCGATAAAACCCGCTTGAAGCCCTCTCAAGGAAGAACAGTTTACGCCAGAATTTCAGTCGCCTGCAGTACCCCGTCACCCTCAGAGGGTAATGCGTCCATCGCCTCCGACCAGGCTTCCACCCGGTTACGTCCTTGTTGCTTTGCCTGGTATAACGCCATGTCCGCCTGACTGAGCATACGGGCATAGCTATTTGCAGCCCGGTTATCCACCAGTCCGATACTGATCGTTAACTGTAGTCCGGGCACCGAAGTAATCTGAGGGTGCTGGGCAATACTCAATCTTAACCGTTCACACTGCTCCAGCGCCGCTGCCAAATCAGTCTCAGGCAAAACCAGTGTAAATTCTTCTCCACCCCAGCGAGCCAGCAGCCAGCCCGATTGCAACTGACCCTGTAATAAATCAGCCACGGCACAAATCGCTTCATCCCCCACCAGATGCGACCAGCGATCGTTGATCCGTTTAAAGTGATCAATATCCAGTATCGCCAGCACAAGCGTACTGTGTTGCTGACCTGCATGACGAAATTGTGCGGCAAAGGTTTCATCAAAGGCCCTGCGATTGGGTAAACCGGTTAATGCATCTTCCCGGGCCTGACGCTCGAAGGCCGCTGCCTGGCGGCGCAGAGCCTGCGTCTGATGTGCTACTCGCTCATTGAGTTTCACTTCAATTTGTTGCAGCCGGTACACTCGCCATTTACTTACCAGCGCTACCAGTCCGGCAACTAATAGCAATACCAACACTCGAAACCAGGTTCGTTGCCAGAAATAGGGCTGCTGAATAATATAGACCGATACCTCGTTCAGCCCCCAGTACAGAGATGGGTAGCCGGCCTGAATCCGCAGGCGGTAATCGCCTGGCGGCAAGTTGGTATACTCCACCCGGCGCTGATTACCACGTTCAACCCAGTGCGAGTCAAAACCTTCCAGCAAGGTACGGTAACGAATATGGCCGGGATCACTGTAATTAAGCCCGGCATAACTCACAGTCAACCGATCAGAATCCGGTGCAAGGCTGAGCGAAGCTGACAAAGGTTGAGGCTGATCATCCACCCGTAGCGCTTCGATCCATACTGGGAAATAGGCTGTTTCCTGACCAAGCTCGCGCTCTGGTTGAACCCGCGCAGCGCCCATTGCTGTAGCGACCCATATCCACCCCTGCTTATCCATTACAGCGGAGGGGCTGGATGCACCATTTATCTGGGCGGTGGCCAGACCATCACTCTCATCAAAAACATCGATATCCAGCCTCTCCTCCTGGTGATCTATATATCGATTCAGACCAGCAAGGCTGACCCGGATAACCCCACGACTGCTGGTCAGCCACAGGCCACCCTGACGGTCAGCCACCGTCTGAAAAACCGTATCACTGGGCAAGCCGTCATCCTGACTGATCAGACGCTGTTGCTGATCAACAAAACGATACCTCACCAGGCCTCGTTCCGTACTCAGCCAGAGATAGCCCGGCTGGAACAGCAGGCCAAACACCTTCTCAACATCATCCAGCTCCGACAGATCCAGATTATGGAACCGGCCTTCGCTAAACCAGGACGCAGTATTATTGGTACCTGCCCATATCCGGCCCTGGTCGTCTCGTTCCAGTACCCAGATAAATTCATCACTCAAGCCATCAGCCATATCCAGCCGCCGCAGGCGACCATTGGCTTGTCGCAGGGTGACCCCCAGCGGCGTCCCCATCCACAGCGTACCCTGGTCATCAAACAGCAGGGCACGAATTTCATTGCTGCTCAAGCCACTGGCTACCGTTTCAACCTGTTTTAGCGTCCCCGCATTCCAGCGGAACAGGCCTTGACTGTAGGTACCTATCCAGACGCTACCGTCCGGGCCTTCCGTCAGGCTGAGTACGGACAATGTGGTCAGCGGGGCAGGCAGACTAATCGGCTGGGCCTGGTCCTTTTCAATCCGCGACAGACCCCGGCTGCTGCCGGTCCAGATGCTGCCATCCGAATGGCTGAGTACAGTACGAATATAGTTACCATTGAGTCCGCGCTGTTCCGTCCAGTTACTAAACAACGCATTTTTTACCCGGATAAGGCCGGCATTGGTGCCCACCCAGATATTCTTTTCCCGGCCCTGCAGCAATGCCAGCACCCGTGTATCAGGTATCCCCTGTTCTGGCCCCAGGTGTTCTAATCCACGCTCACTCAGACGATAGAGCCCTGATTTTATGGTGCCGAACCAGAGGTTCCCCTGGGAATCCCGCAACAGACTACTGACTGATTTATCAGCCAGCGCCGGAGACAGTGGCGCAAAATGCTCCTGCCGTTCTACCCAGACTCCCTGTGTTGTCGCCACCAGCAACTGCCCATCGGGCTGCAACAGAAGATCATAAACCGTCCCCTGGGGTAGCCCATGCTCTGCACCAAACCGCTGAATCACGCCGCCATCAAGTTGAAACAGACCCTGGTCTGCCGCCAGCCAGAGACGCCCCTGGTTATCTTCCACCAGCTTATGGCCTAACACATTGGGTAAAACCAGTTGATCAACATCAGGCTGATCAGCTGAACGCCTGTACAGCCCTTTCCCCTCCACCGCCAGCCAGAGATCACCATCTCGAGTTCGTAACATGTGCCTGACCTGGCCAGCAGCTGGCGTTAATGCCTGCCAGCGCCCCTGGTGGTAGCGCGAAACACCACCCCGGGCAGAGGCCACAAACATAGCGCCATCCACTTCAACCGATGCTGACCTGATCGCTGATGACGGTAACCCCGTCACCTCGCCTCGACCGAACAGGTCAAAACTGACACCGTTATACCGAGCCAGCCCCTCCCAGGTCGCCAGCCACAGGTAACCGTCCCCGGTCTGCACCAGGCCATTAATACTGTTATGGGGCAAACCGTCGCTGCTATCCCAGCGCTTTACAGAGTAATCAGACAGAGGGATCGGCAGCTCAGCAGCGCAGATGCGTGCCAACAGGGGCAAGAGAAGTACCAGATAGCTCAGTTTTTTCACGTGTACACTTCCTTTTGTACAGTCAGGTATCAACGCAGGCCGGTCGTCAACACAACCGGACACCTAAGCCAGTCAACAAACACCATAACAAGATACGGGGACAACTCTGTTTCGAACAGTACCAACTAACGGGAAGGTGACCCTGAGCAGCCTCTGCTTCACTGCAGCCAGCCCTGCCGCTTTGGTGTGATATCCACCAGACTGGGCGGTCGCTATACTGCGCCGCTCAACCGCCAACGGAGCCCGCTATGGAGCTGTTACCCGCCTCTATCAGTCTGTTTGATGCCATCGTGCTCATTACCACCGCAGGTGTTACCTCACTGATCACCGCGGCAATGGGTATTGGCGGCGGCGTTTTACTGCTGGCAGTAATGGCTACAATTGTACCGGTGGCCGCGCTGATTCCACTGCACGGGCTGGTGCAGCTGGGGTCTAACGGTAACCGGGCCTGGCTGACCCGCCAGCACACTCAATGGCCGATCGTGTGGCGGTTTTTACTGGGGGCGGTCGTGGGGGCAGCGCTGGCCTCACTCATCGTGGTGCAGCTGCCGCTGCAATGGATTCAGCTCAGTGTGGCGGGGTTTATTCTGTATCTGGTATGGGGGCCAAAGCCAGGCCGCCATCAACTAAGCCACGGTGGCCAGTTGGTGGCCGGGGCACTGACCACGCTGGTATCGATGTTTGTTGGCGCAACCGGGCCTCTTGTGGCCGGGTTTATCCACCGCCATGCGCTGGACAAACTGGCCACCACCGCCACTTTTGCCAGCTGTATGAGCGGCCAGCACCTGCTGAAAATGCTGGTTTTCAGCAGCATTGGTTTTGCCTTCTGGCAGTGGCTGCCCCTGCTCACGCTAATGATACTTGCAGGCACCCTGGGTTCATGGCTGGGGCTGAAGCTACTGAATAAAATGCCTGTCAGCCTGTTCCGCACGCTGTTTCGCTGGAGCGTGACCTTACTGGCATTACGACTGTTATGGCAGGCAACGCTGGCCTGAGCCCTGCTCACTGCACACAAAAAACCCGAGTCGTTACCGGCTCGGGTTCTGGCATCGCTAAGGATCAGCGGCTGTTCAGCCATCGCGCACTAACGGGCGCAGCAGCCACCGCGATCATCTTTCTGGTGCGAGCGCATAATCTGCTTCGCTGCACAGGCACATTTACCACACTGTGACGCAACGTTCAGCTCACGGTTAAGGTCACGCATGGTGCGTGCGCCCTGATCCATGGCGTCGCGGATCTGGCGGTCAGTTACGTCTTTACAGATGCAGATGTACATGGCGGATTCCCTTGTTGAACTGCAATTGATAATACTTATCATTGTGTTCTGTAACAAGTTCCGCAACGTGAAGAATTTTCATTTACATCTGACTAAGCTGTCAATCGTTTCCCGTGCCTCTGTTTTATTACAGCGCGATCGCCAGATCAGACTGCACCGTACTGCTACAGGCCAGCACATAACCAGCCGCAATCTCAGCCTCCGTCAGTGTCGCCTGGCTGCTGGAGGCAACGTCACCCGCTGCCAGCTGGCACTTGCAGGAGCCACAAACCCCGGCACGACAGGCACCGACTACCGGCACACCCGCAGCTTCCAGCACGGTAAGCAGTGTTTCACCGGCACGGGCCACCGCCGTAATACCCGATTGCAGCGCCTTGAGCTGATACTGTGCAGCGTCGTCTGCCACTTCAACCGCCAGCTCCGCCGGAGCAAAACTTTCCTGATGAAACAGTGCCATATCCATGCCACGGGCCTGGGCCAATTCACGCAATGCGGCCATATACCCTTCAGGACCACAGCTGAACAGGGTACGTCCGGCCAGCTCAGGCACCAGCTGTGCAAACAGCTCAGCCTTCAGCGGCCCCTGATAGTCGCCATCACGGGGGCTATCGCACTGATCCAGCAAACGCTGCAACTGGAAGTTATCATGCGTTGCCGCCAGCTGGTCCAGCGTGTCCGCCATAATCACATCAGCGACACTGCGAGCACTGTAGATAAACTGGATTTCCACTTGCTGCGCGGTATCCAGCAGCCAGCGAGCAATCGACAGGCACGGCGTAATACCGCTGCCCGCCGCCATCAGCACCAGCTTCGGTGTTGCACGGCAGTGCTGCAGGGTGAACTCACCGGCCGGGGCCAGCGCTTTCAGGGCATGGCCTGGCTGCAGGTTATCCAGCAAAAAATTGGACACCCGGCCCTGATCGACCCGCTTTACCGTAATTGATACGGTTTCGGGCTGCGCTGGAGACGAGGATAAAGAGTAAGCGCGGTGCAGCAGCTCGTCGGCTACATCCACCTCAAAGGTGATGAACTGCCCGGCCTGGTAATCAAACGGCCGCGAGTCCATGTGGCGAAATTCAAAGGTTGCGGCATCGACGGTTTCTTCGGTCCGGCCGATACACAGCAGCGGGCTGAAAACCGCTGCCGATGGGGAGGTCTGTTCCATGAGTGTTCCACACAGCAAAAAGGCGGCCCGCAGGCCGCCTCTTGATTGCAATTATGCTGAGGCCAGCATCGTTTTCAGGTCGTCTTCGGCGTTGTCGATCAGCGTCAGGCTGAAGCTGTCCTGCAACACGTTAACCAGATTTTCGGTCAGGAAGCCCGGCACAGATGGCCCAACACGGATGTTTTTCACCCCCAGCGACAGCAACGTCAGCAGCACCACAATCGCTTTCTGCTCAAACCAGCTCAGTACCAGATTCAGCGGCAGCTCGTTGATCTCACACTCGAACGCCTCGGACAGCGCCAGCGCCAGCTGAATCGCGGAGTAGGTATCGTTACACTGACCAATATCCAGCAAGCGTGGAATACCGTTGATATCGCCAAACTGTTTCTTGTTGAAACGGAATTTGGCACAACCCAGCGTCAAGACTACACAATCATCCGGCACACCGGCCGCCAGATCGCTGTAGTAGCTACGCTCGGATTTATCGCCATCACAGCCGCCCACCAGGAAGAAGTGACGGATATTGCCCTGTTTGACCTGATCCACCACCGCTGGCGCTGCTGCCGCCAGCGCATTGCCACCAAAGCCGACGGTAATGTGCTGTGCAATCTCATCGTACTGGAAACCTTCCAGCGCCTGAGCACAGTCGATCACCTGGCTGAAGTCTTCACCGTCAATGTGCGTCACACCCGGCCAGCCAACAATGTTGCAGGTAAAGATGCGGTCAGTGTAACGGCCGACATTCGGGTCGATCAGGCAGTTGGAAGTCATCACAATCGCGCCAGGGAACTGCTCAAATTCTTTTTGCTGGTTCTGCCAGGCGCTGCCGTAGTTACCCACCAGATGCGGGTATTTGTTCAGTTCTGGATAGCCATGGGCTGGCAGCATCTCACCGTGGGTGTAGACATTAATGCCAGCGCCTTCGGTCTGCTTGAGGATCAGCTCCAGATCACGCAGATCATGGCCAGACACCAGAATCGCTTTACCCATCACCGGCTTAACATTCACCTGGCTCGGCACCGGGTGGCCAAAGGTTTCAGTTTCACCGGTATTCAGCATCGCCATTACCCGGTAGTTCAGCTGGCCAATCGCCATCGCCGTATCCAGCAGCGGCTGCAACGTATCCGGGTCGGTCGCCAGCCACGCCATAATGTGGTGGAAATCAGCCGCAACACCGGCATCCTGCTGGCCCAGAACATAAGCATGCTCCATGTATGCCGCCGCGCCTTTGAGGCCGTACAGACACAACAACCGCAGCCCCAGCACATCTTCACTGATCTGATCTTTACCGCGGTTTACCGCCGCCATCGGTGCCTGGGCCTGCAGCCCGGCAGAATCGCCAGCCAGCATAAAGGAAGCAACAGCGGTTGGCTCAACCGGCTGTTTATCCGCCGCCAGACAGGCCGCTTCATACTGCGCACGCAGCTGCTCACGGTATTGCTGCGCCTGCTGGGCATAGCCAGTAATGCGCTCAGCTTCGAAATTCACATTGGTCAGCGTGGCAAAGAAAGCGCGGGGAATAAACGCATCAATTTCAGCATCAACAATACTGAACTCGCGGGCTTTCTCGGCATAGAAAGACGCACCCTGCAGGGCATAGATCAGCAGATCCTGCAGATCAGACACTTCCGCTGTTTTACCGCACATACCCTGGGCATATGCACAGCCATTACCCGCTGGCGTACTGATTGTTTGCTCACACTGTACACAGAACATCGTTAATACCACCTCACTGAAGATGCATTTTGTATGCATTTATCTTGTTGTGAGCACCCTAGCCGTACTGGTGGGTCTATTAACAGGGATTTTTCCACCAGTTTATGATCCGTTGATACATATCAAACCGGCGAAACAGGTTGCATTCTCATCCTCATTTAAACGGCGCTAAAGCCGGTCAAACCGGGCCTGCCAGCGTCATTTGGCGATCAAAAAACGACCACCTGATGTTTTTTTGATCTGCATCTATCAAACGCCTGTTTCAACATTTTTAAACCCCGACTGGGGGACTAGACTAAGCAGTAACAGGTAGCCAGCCTGTCACCTGTGGCAAGACAAAACGGGTGCAGTGCACCCCGGCACTGCGACGTACAGGCAAGGAGGGAATACCGATGCTGACCTACACTGAATGTCTGGAAATGAGCGGCCTGAACCATGATGAAATCGCTGCCATTGTCGAGCATGAACATGTGGATCCACTGAGTGCCGCGGCCATCGGCAATTATCTGCTGACCCATGACGGCGAACAGAAAATCCGCAAAATGATCCTTGACGATATCGAAGCCGCCGCCAGACGCGGTGACAGCGCCCATGAACAGGAACTACTGCGGGTACTGGCCAACTTTATTCTTGAGCATCCGCAACACAGTTAAGCGACGGATTGCTGGAGCCATCCAGCAATCCTTTCTTTTAATGTTTACCACAGCTGTCACTGCTTCAGCTCAACACAAGCTGTTACTACCACCCCCCCTACTTGCTCGACCTTCCCGAACCAGGCACCATCATATGCAGCGAAAAGGATAACCATCGCTTGCAGGAAGCCGTTGTCGTCGCTCAGCTGCAAGCATTTATGTTATTAAATGCATACAGGAAGGACCCATGAAGAAAACACTAAACGCACGCACTCTGTTACCCGCGCTAACCCTGCTGATCTCACTGCCAGGCTGTGCCGCTCAGGTCTGTGATTACCAGTTCCAGACTGATGACAGCAAAGCCTATGACACTGCCGGACTGCCCGCGTTTCTGGAGAGTGAAATACGCAGCCGTTTGAACCGGGTGGACAACACCTTCGACGTTCACCTGCTGCGTCAGTGCAACAATGACGGCAAAACAACCCGCGACCGCTTCAGCCTCGGCATGGAAACCGACTCCCTGTACATCAAGACCATCAACGGCGAGAAACTGGCCGATGATGTGGTCAAGTACACCGATGCTCCGCTCACCATCAGCAAAGCGTCTTATAGCCAGGCATACAGCAACGCCCTGAAATTCAATGCCCTGGACAAAGAACAAAAACAGCTGACACTGAAAATGTTTGCCTTTGTCATAGCCGAGTCCGCTCGCTTCAGCGATGTCGAAAAAGCCACCTATACCGCTTTCACCCGCGACTGTAGCTATCAGTGGAATGACTACTCCAACCTGCTGCGCCACTGGAAAACCATGTCGATCTTTGCCAACACCCGTGGCATCGCCCGTGGCCCGCAGTATATTGGCGGCACCCGCGCCTTTCTGATCGCACCCGTCACCAATGATATGCGGTTACAGTTTAACGATGCGGTCAGTAATGGCTGGGAAGTCACCCGTTATAACTATGACCAGCGCCAGACTGACAAACCCGTCAGCATCGGCCTGGCCAGCTGTAACTAAGCCCCAACCAGTACCGCCTCTGCTGGCTCATCCAGATAAGCCAGCAGACGGCGGGCATTGGCATTCGCGGCCACATTGGCAGGCCAGAGTGCATAGAGCGGCATAGTCTGTACCGACCACTCTGGCAGCAGCTCAACCAGCTGCCCCGCCGCCAGCGCATCCTCTACCAGAAAGTCCGGCGGAGTCGCCACACCCAGCCCTTGTATACAAAACTGCGTCATCAGCTCCACACTGTTCACCGTCGTCTGCGCGGCAAAGCGGATATCCACAGCCTGCCCTTGCGGCCCAACCAGGGTGCGCCGATCTGCTAACATCGCCAGCCGTATCCAGGGATGTTCATCCAGCTGTGCAGGCGTCTGCGGAACTGCCTTGCCTGCCAGATATTCAGGCGCACACACCAGCGTACGTGCGACATGGCCGATACGTCGGGTCTTCAACCCACTGTCCTCCAGCCCTCCAGCCCGAATCGCCAGATCAATGCCCTGCTCAATCAGATTCTGCCGCTCATCGGTGCACAGCACATTCAGCTCCACCTGTGGATAACGTTTAATAAACCCGGCAAGCTGCATCGCCAGTGGCGAACGCGACAGTGCCGACGGCAGCGTAATCGTCAGCTTGCCACTGGGCTCTGTACTATCCGCCGACACCTCACTCAGCCCCTGCTGCGCCGCCGCCAGCATCTGCTGAGTATGCTGATACAGCACCTGGCCTTCGTGGGTTAGCGATAATTTACGGGTTGAACGGTAGATCAACGCGGTCCCAATCTGTTTTTCCAGCTGACTGACGTGATAACTGACCACCGATGGCGACAGCCCCAGCGCTCTGGCCGCGCCCCGAAACGAACCCTGACGCACGGTTTCAGCAAAAATAGCCATGGCTCTCAATTCATCAATCATCTGACCCTGCCGGATTTTTCAAGACCGCTGATACTGCATCAGCTGATCGAACAATGAATTCGAATAACAGCAGCTAATCAATCAATGTACAAGCCCTTACACTGCAGCTCTGTTCCGTCATATACGACCAACACCCGGCATCTGGAGCCTATCATGTCCCTTTCCACCACAACTTTGCTGGCCATGTGTCTATTTGCACTGTCCATGTCGATCTCCCCTGGCCCGGTCAATATGATCGCCCTCAGCAACGGCGTAAACCACGGCCTGCGTAAAGCCATGCCGTTCGTTTCCGGTGCGACCCTGGGCTTCACCGGCTTACTGTTACTGGTCGGCCTTGGTCTGGGCAACCTCGCGCAGCAGTTCCCACAGGTAATGCAACTGCTCGGCGTAGCCGGTGCCGCGTTCATCTGCTACATCGGCTACCAGATCACCCGCTCCGACAGCACCCTGGAACACCGCCAGGATGATTCCTCCACCTTCCTGCACGGTGCTCTGCTGCAATGGCTCAACCCCAAAGCCTGGATCGCCTGTCTGTCTGGCGTCACCGCCTTCAACCTCGGCCAGCTCGACCAGCTGCTGATATTCAGCGCACTGTACTTCAGCATCTGCTACGCCTCCGTCACCTGCTGGGCACTGGCTGGGGATAAAATCAGCCAGCTGTTATCCACAGTAGAAAACCGCCGCTGGTTCAACCGCATAATGGGTGGGGTGTTGATAACTGTCGGTGGGTATCTGGGAGTGATGCTGGTGAGTGGAGCCTGATGAATCTGTGACGCCAGCGCACCTGTGGGACCGATGTCCCCACCGGGAAGCTCTGGCTCTGGATAGACTGACATCCATGTAGTCTGATTCGGCTATGTATTACCACGCGGAGCGTGCGAACGAGAGAAAGTAATTTTTTAAAATGGTCAGAAACACAAAACCCGCTCAATGAGCGGGTTTTCTCAGTTCAGAAGTATCTAAAAATCACACTTCCAGATAGTCCAGTATCCCCTCAGCCGCTTTCCGACCCTCAGCAATAGCTGTAACCACCAGATCAGAACCGCGTACCATATCGCCGCCAGCAAACACTTTCGCGTTTGTGGTCTGGAATGGGTACTCAGCGCCTTCAGGGGCTACGACGCGGCCATCCTGGTGCAGGTCGATGCCGAAGTCGGCGAACCATGGTGCAGGGCTTGGACGGAAACCGAAGGCGACCAGTACAGCATCGGCTTCCAGCACTTCTTCAGAGCCCTGTACCACTTCTGCGCGGCGACGGCCGTTTTCGTCGGGTTCACCCATCTGGGTGCTGACAACCTTGATGCCGGTTACCTTGCCGTTTTCACCGACAACCTCAACCGGCTGGCGGTTGAACTGGAAGTCGACACCTTCTTCACGGGCGTTTTCCACTTCACGCTTGGAACCCGGCATGTTGGCTTCGTCACGACGGTAGGCACAGATCACCGTCTCGGCACCCTGACGGATGGCGGTGCGGTTACAGTCCATGGCGGTATCACCACCACCGAGTACTACGACTTTTTTGCCGCTGAGGTCGATGAAGCCGTTTTCGTCCTGCTCGAAGTCGAGGCAGTTGTTCACGTTGGAGATCAGGTATGGCAGTGCATCGTAAACGCCGTCCAGATCTTCACCCGGGAAGCCACCTTTCATGTAGGTGTAGGTGCCCATGCCGAGGAATACGGAGTCGTATTCGTCGATCAGGTCCTGCATCTGCACATCTTTACCGACTTCGGTGTTGAGGCGGAACTCAACGCCCATTTCGGTGAAGATCTCCCGGCGACGGGACATCACGCCCTTCTCCAGTTTGAACTCCGGGATACCGAAGGTCAGCAGTCCACCGACTTCCGGGTTACGGTCAAACACAACCGGGGTGACACCGTTACGGACCAGGATGTCAGCCGCGGCCAGACCCGCTGGGCCCGCACCGATGATCGCGACCCGCTTGTCGGTTTTAACGACATCGGACAGATCCGGTTTCCAGCCCATGGCGAAGGCGGTGTCGGTGATATATTTTTCCACCGAACCGATGGTGACGGCACCAAACCCTTCGTTGAGGGTACAGGCGCCTTCACACAGACGGTCCTGCGGGCAGACACGGCCACAGACTTCCGGCAGGGAGTTGGTCTGGTGCGACAGCTCCACCGCTTTGATGATGTTGCCTTCCGATACCAGCTTGAGCCAGTTTGGAATGTGGTTATGCACCGGGCACTTCCAGGAACAGTACGGGTTACCGCATTCCAGACAGCGATGAGACTGCTCACTGGCCTGCTGTTGCGGGAACTCCTGGTAGATCTCTGCAAATTCTTCTTTACGCACAGCAGCGTCGATTTTTGCAGGGCCTTCGCGTGTTACTTCGTAAAACTGAAAATCATTGTGCAGACGGTCAGTCATAATATCCACCTCGTCTGTCGTGCCCGCCGTGGCAGGCACGCCATTATTCGTTCACCCGATGGGCGCGCACGCCCATCACCCTGCGATTACTCGGTCTGATCGCGCATGTTGCCGAGCAGCGCATTGAGGCCGGCAGCTTTGGGTTTGACCAGCCAGAACCGGCCAATGTAATCATCGAGGTTATCGATAATTTCCTGACCCCAGGCACTGCCTGTTTCCTTGGTGAACTCAATGATTACGGTGCGCAGGTGGTTTTTGTAGATCTCCATCTGCTCGGTATGGATACGGTGGATATCCACCAGCTCGTGGTTGTACTTATCCACAAAGCTATTTTCCAGATCCAGCACGTAGGCGAAACCACCGGTCATACCGGCACCGAAGTTGTAGCCAGTCGGGCCGAGAACCGTCACCAGACCACCGGTCATGTATTCACAGCAGTGATCGCCTGCGCCTTCAACTACGGCGTGAACGCCGGAGTTACGCACCGCGAAACGCTCACCGGCACGGCCTGCTGCGAACAGCTTGCCGCCGGTAGCGCCATACAGACAGGTGTTACCCATGATGGAGGTTTCATGGGAGCTGTAGGTGGCTTCTTTAAACGGAGACAGCACGACTTTACCGCCTGCCATGCCTTTACCGACGTAGTCGTTGGCATCGCCTTCGACGTACAGATTCTGACCACCGGCGTTCCACACACCCAGTGACTGACCGGCGTGGCCTTTAAAGCGGAAGGTGATCGGCGCATCGGCCATGCCACTGTTACCGTGAGCTTTGGCAATGGCTCCAGAGGTGCGGGCACCAGCAGAACGGTCACAGTTGGTGATGTTCAGTTCGTACTCACCACCAGTTTTGTCAGCAATTGCCTGTTCGGCCAGTGCCAGCATCTGGTTGTTCAGTTCAGCCAGATCGTATGGGGTGTTACGTTCCACTTCACAGGTCTGTGGCATCTCAGCGGGTACACCACCGTCAGAGATCAGTGGCAACAGGTTCAGGTTGTTCTGCTTCGGCGTTTTACCTTCCAGTACTTCCAGCAGGTCCACCCGACCCACCAGTTCCTGCAGGGTACGAATGCCCAGCTCAGCCATCCACTGACGCGTCTCTTCAGCGACAAAGCGGAAGAAGTTTTTCACCATCTCTACGGTGCCGCGGAAGAACTCATCACGCAGGCCCTGATGCTGAGTAGCAACACCGGTGGCACAGTTGTTCAGGTGACAGATACGCAGGTATTTACAGCCCAGTGCGACCATTGGCATGGTGCCGAAGCCGAAGCTTTCAGCGCCCAGGATCGCGCATTTAATCACATCCAGACCGGTTTTCAGGCCGCCATCTGTCTGCAGACGAATCTTGCCGCGCAGATGGTTGCCACGCAGTGACTGATGTGCATCCGCCAGACCCAGTTCCCATGGGGAGCCCGCATGGTGGATGGAGGTCAGCGGTGATGCCGCCGTACCGCCGTCGTAACCGGAAATGGTGATCAGATCCGCATAGGCTTTGGCCACGCCACAGGCGATGGTGCCAACACCCGGACGGGATACCAGTTTGACCGACACCAGACCTTCAGGGTTAACCTGTTTGAGGTCAAAAATCAGCTGCGCCAGATCCTCGATAGAGTAGATATCGTGGTGCGGCGGTGGCGAGATCAGCGTCACACCCGGTACGGCGTAACGTAGACGGGCGATCAGTTCGTTGACCTTACCGCCCGGCAGCTGGCCACCCTCACCGGGTTTCGCACCCTGGGCAACTTTGATCTGCATGACTTCGGCGTTCACCAGATATTCTGGCGTTACACCAAAGCGGCCCGAGGCCACCTGTTTGATCTTGGAACGCTTCATGGTGCCGTGACGGGCAGGGTCTTCACCACCCTCACCGGAGTTGGAGCGACCGCCCAGCTCGTTCATGGCCACGGCCAGTGCTTCATGCGCCTCGGGTGACAATGCACCGAGCGACATGGCAGCGGAGTCGAAACGTTTGAGAATTTCAGACGCCGGTTCCACATCATCCAGCTTGATTGCGGTCTGGTCTTTACGCAGGCCCAGCAGATCACGGAGGGTCGCTACGCCGCGCTGGTTAACCAGGTCAGCATATTCCTGGTACGCCGTTGGGTTACCGGTGCGTACCGCTTCATGAATGGTCCGTACCACATCCGGGTTGTAGGCGTGGTATTCACCGTCGTGCATGTATTTGAGCAGGCCGCCCTGCTGAATTGGCTTGCGCGCAATCCAGGCTTCTTTGGCCAGCAGGCTCTGCTCATGCTGGAAGTCTTCGAACCGGGCACCTTCAATACGGCTAGGGACGCCGCTGAAACACAGGTCAACCACTTCAGATGACAGACCGATCGCTTCAAACAGTTGCGCACCACGGTACGAGGCAATGGTGGAGATACCCATCTTGGACAGGATCTTCATCAGGCCTTTGTTAATGCCTTTACGGTAATTTTCGTGGCTGTCCAGCGGATCCATGACCAGTTCACCTGCCGCACAGAGATCGTTCAGCACACGGTAAACCAGATACGGGAATACTGCAGTGGCACCGAAGCCAAACAGCACCGCAAAGTGGTGCGGGTCACGGACGGTCCCGGACTCAACCACGATGTTGGTATCACAACGCAGACCCTTGTCGACCAGGCGATGATGCACCGCACCGGTTGCCATGGACGCATGTACCGGCAGTTTGCCTTGTTCGATGCTGGCATCCGACAGGATCAGGATGACTTTGCCATCGCGAACGGCGTCTTCAGCCTGATCTGTGATCGACTCGAGCGCCGCTTTCAGGCTGGTCTGTTCCGGGTCGTAGTTCAGGTTGATGGTGGCAACATCGAAGCCGTCTTCTTTGTTGTCACGCAAACGGCGGAACTTGGACGCCGACAGTACCGGCGTGGTCAGAATCACCCGGCGGGCGTGTTCTGGCGTCTCTTCGAAGACGTTACGCTCAGCACCCAGGCAGGTTTCCAGCGACATCACGATCGCTTCACGCAGCGGGTCGATTGGCGGATTGGTTACCTGAGCAAACTGCTGGCGGAAGTAATCGTATGGCGAACGAATACGGGACGACAGCACAGCCATCGGCTTGTCGTCACCCATGGAACCAACAGCTTCCATGCCAGACTCACCGAGTGGGCGGATGATCTGGTCACGTTCTTCGAACGTTACCTGGAACATCTTCATGTGAGTCTTCACCTCGTCCGCGCTCATGTCGCGGAACGATTGTGACTCTTCGTTCAGGTTCATGGTCTGCTCAAGGCGCAGACCATTTTCCTTCAGCCATTTTTTGTACGGCTGCGCTTTTTTCAGGCGGTTATCCACATCCTGAGTATGCAGCACGTCACCGGTTTCGGTATCGATCGCCAGGATCTGACCTGGACCCACCCGGCCCTGAGCGACAATGTCTTCCGGTTTGTAATCAAATACGCCGATCTCGGAGGCGGTACAGATCATACCGTCAGCCGTCATTACCCAGCGTGATGGACGCAGGCCATTACGGTCCAGCATACAGACGGCATAACGACCGTCGGTCATCACCATTCCGGCCGGGCCATCCCACGGCTCCATGTGCATGGAGTTGTATTCGTAGAAGGCACGCAGCTCGGCGTCCATGGTATCTACGTTCTGCCAGGCAGGCGGTACGATCATACGTACAGCGCGGTAGATATCCATGCCACCGACCAGCAGGAACTCGAGCATGTTATCCATGGACGAGGAGTCAGAACCGGTGGTGTTGACGATCGGCTGCAGCTCGCTGACATTCGGCAGCGCCGCAGTCTCGAACTTGCTGGCCCGGGCTTTGGCCCAGCTACGGTTACCATCAATAGTATTGATTTCGCCGTTATGTGCCAGGAAACGGAACGGCTGAGCCAGTGGCCAGCGTGGTGCCGTGTTGGTGGAGAAACGCTGGTGATAAGTCACAACAGCGGTTTCCAGCGCCGGGTCAGCCAGGTCTTTAAAGAACACTGGCAGATCGACCGGCATGGTCAGACCCTTGTAGGAAATAACCCGGTCAGACAGGCTACAGATGTAAAAATCCGGGTCTGCAGACAGGGCAATTTCCATCTTGCGACGGGCCACGAACAGGCTGATGGCGAACTCACGCGCATCTTTGCTATTCGCATCAATAAACACCTGCTCGATCTGCGGCAGGGCATCTTTGGCGATTGGACCCAGGCAGCTTTCGTCAGTTGGTACTACACGCCAACCCACGGATTTCATACCCTGAGCCGAGATTTCCGCATCTATACGTGTACGGGCCGCCTGGGCATGCTCCTCGTCCTGTGACAGGAACACCATACCCACGGCGTATTGTTCGCTCAGCTCGACGCCCAGTGTGTCGCGGGCAACGGCGCGCATGAAGCCATCTGGCTTCTGCATCAGCAGACCACAGCCATCGCCGGTCTTGCCGTCCGCCGCGATTCCCCCGCGGTGAGTCATGCAGGCCAGAGCCTCAATCGCTTTTTCCAGCAGACCGTGGCTGGCCTGGCCCTGCATATGGGCCATCAGGCCAAAGCCACAGTTGTCCTTAAATTCTCCAGGACGATACAGACCTGTAGTCATAAGCCAATCTCACTCACTTGTTGCTTTATAGTGGTATTTAACCCCTTATGGACGCCATCTTCGGGCATCTCCGCAAAAAGGGGGAAGACATCCTACATTAAACCGCCGCCGAGGACAAATTTCATACAATAGTGGTAGTTTTATTTACCGTTTGTAACCACCAGCCTGAACCCCAAACTAATCATTAGAAAACAATATCTTATACAAAGAAAAAGCATCAACAGTCGTTTAATTGACAGCAATTCGCGGGGCACAGGCCAGACAATAAAAGTCTGGCCAGGATCAGTATTCCACAAAGAAAAAAGCAAAAAAAAGGCCGCTCAGCTAAGAATAACTGACCGACCTCTGCTCTCACGCAAGAAACCTACTTCTTGCGAATATCTGACTGTACACCACTCACTGTACGCGCCCAGGGCTTAAGGCGGCGCAATGCGGCGGGCAAATTATTCACATCCGCCATCGCAGCGTCACGGCTGTCGTAGCGGCCATAAACCACCACATGCCATGGGCCACCTTTATAGATCGTCGTGAAGTAATAGAAATTACGCTTATCGGCTTGCTTACGGATAAAGTCCAATGCGCTTTTGGCAGCACGCGAGCCCTGCAACTGCAGGGTAAACCCCTTGGCCGGCCAGCTCAGCAATTCATCTTCACGGGCAGCAACGACATTACGAGAGACCGCCGGACGCTCTGCTGGCCTGGCTACTACAGGGGCAGCTACAGGTTTTTTCACCACCACCGGGGCAGGTTGAGCAACCACTGCCGGCGGTACTGCCACTGGGCTAGCTGGTGCGGAGGCAGCTGCAATAATCGGCTGTTGAGAGACCACCACTGGCTGCGCTGCTTCGGCCTGAACTTGAGGCTGATCCTCCGCTGGCGTCAGCTCGGTAATGACCCGGTTAACCGGCAGTGGTGGCTGATCAGAGGGTGCTATCAGAGGCTCTGTTAACGCCGTATTCACAGCCCTATTTTCATAGGCCGCCAGCCGTTTCTCCAGCTCAAGCCGGGCGCTGCTGCGCTCCTTAACGGCCGGAGCATCTGGCTCAGCTGGCTCATCAACACTCAGGTTTAACTGCATGGACACACGTGAATCTTCGCCCTGCCCTGCCATGCCGTCATCCATACTGTCCTGAGGCATAAACTGCCAGGCAGCGACGCCGGTAATGGCCACCAGCACTATGCCAACGATCCCCATCTGCAGCCCTGACAATGGAAAGGCCCGAGCCGATGAAGATGCTGCCGATGTGACACCCGCTGATGCCGATGCATGGCCACCCATATCCACGACGGACAGTGGGTCGTTGCTGGCACTGACATTCAACAAGGGTTCCGGCCCCAGCTGGGCAGATGCTGCCTGCGCGGGCATCTCCGACAGCGCTAAAGGTGCAGAAGCCATTGCCACTGGCTTACGACCTGCGCCCACCTTACCGGTGTGCATCAGTGTCGTCGCCAGGCGATCAAGCTCGGCGGGCAGGCCGCTGGCCTCAGCGATCAGTTTCTGACGCTGTTTTTCTGGCTGTTTGGCTACCGCAGGAAACTTGCGCTGTAGATAGAGCCCCGCTTCCAGCGGCGTCAGCGGTTCCATCAGCATGCGATGAATCCGGCCAGACTGGGAGGCTGCAAGATGACTGTTGGACAGCAGGGAGCCCAGTAGAGGGGTGCCCGCCAACAACAGCTGTGGCGGCTGGCCATCACCGTGGTGAGCGATCATGAAATTAAGCAGGATATCTAGCGCTGCCGGGCCCAGATGGTGCGCTTCATCTACCGCCAGCACCCAGTGCTGACCAGCATTGCGCAGTGCCTGACCATAGCTGTACAGATACTGCAGACGAGCACGATCATCACCGCCCTGACGGCTGTGGTCTGGAAGTTTGCTTACAATCTGGCTCAGCAGCTCGCTGGTATCCGTGTTCGCACTGAGCGTCACTTCAGTGAGTTTCAGCGTGCTATCGTGCTCTGTGGGCCGAAGCTGCCGTAACAGCGTCGTTTTGCCAACCCCTTCAAGCCCTTCCAATACCAGGGTAAATTCCGAGAAACGGGTCAGGTGCAGGAGTTTATCAACCCACTGCACTCTGGAAGCCGGTTCTACAAATGGCCCATCGCCGGTCTCTGCTGTCAGTCCAAGCATCCTTTAGGTCCCTTTACAGCCTGTTCAGCCCTGCCCAAGCGCCATACCGGCAGTCAGCGTTTGCTGTAACAATGCGGTTTCAAAATCAGCGCTGACCACAGCATCACCCAGTTGCCTGAGCAGCACCAGCCGGAGCTGACCATCCATGACTTTCTTATCGACGGACATCAATTCCATAAATGCGGCCGCGTCCATTTCTGCCGGCGGGATCACCGGCAGTTTTGCTGCTTCAAGCACCGTTTTGACACGTTGCAGGTCAGCACCACTAATCCAGCCCAGACGGGCCGAAAGATCAGCGGCCATCAGGGTACCTGCGCCAACGGCTTCGCCATGCAGCCATTGACCATAGCCCTGGTGCGCTTCAATCGCATGGCCAAAGGTATGGCCCAGGTTCAGCAGCGCGCGAATACCCGATTCTTTTTCATCCTGGGCCACAACTTCCGCTTTGATCTCACAGGAGCGGTAGATTGCCTGGGCCAGAATATCAGGCGCCCGGGCGTTCAACCCGTCCATATTCTGCTCCAGCCAGCTGAGGAAAGCCTCATCATAGATCAGGCCATACTTGATCACCTCAGCCAGCCCGGCCGCCAGCTCACGTTCTGGCAGAGTACTGAGTACATCAGTATCAATCACCACCGCCTGCGGCTGATGAAAAGCCCCGATCATGTTTTTACCCAGCGGGTGATTCACACCGGTTTTCCCACCGACTGAAGAGTCAACCTGGGACAGCACCGTGGTCGGCACCTGGATAAAATCAACACCTCGCTGATACGCCGCAGCAGCAAAGCCGGTCATATCACCGACCACACCACCGCCCAATGCAATCAGCGTGGTGGTACGGTTATGGCGTTTTTCCAGCAGCGCATCAAAAATCAGATTCAGTGTGTCCAGATTTTTAAACTGTTCGCCATCCGGCAAGATCACTTCGTCAATTTTCCAGGCGCTGTCCAGCGACGCTTTCAACGTATCCAGATAAAGCGGTGCTACCGTTTCATTACTGACAATCATCACCTGACGACCGCGAACATACGGCTTCATCAGGCCCTGGGTCAGCAGACCACGGCCAATAAAAATGGGATAACTACGCTCACCCAGTGCGACGTTCAAGGTTTCCATGTACGGTTCTCTTCAGCTCACCCAGTGCCAGGGCGGGTTCCTGTGGAACAGATATACAGACATCGACAGACGTCAGGATTGATGGTCGGTATCACTCAACCTTTTAACACATTCTCACGCACCAGTTGACGAACTATAGTCGAAACTACTGCCCGAGGATGGCGTTTATCGGTGTGAATCAGCAGGTCACAGACCTGTCGGTAAAGCGGGTCACGCTCTTCCATCAACACGTCGAGCACAGCGCGAGGGTTTTCCGTCTGTAACAGCGGACGGTTTTTGTCTTTCGCGGTACGTTCCAGCTGCTGGTCTACCGAGGTCTGCAGATACACCACAAACCCTCCAGCAGCCAGTGCTGTGCGGTTGGCATCACGTTTCACCACCCCGCCGCCAGTTGCCAGCACCAGATTGTCCGCCAGCGACAGCTCATTAATAACGGCTTCTTCGCGGTCACGAAAGCCCACTTCCCCTTCAACATCAAATATCCAGGGAATATTGGTCCCTGCACGCTCTTCGATTTCGCGGTCAGAATCGATGAAGTCGAGTTTCAACTCCTGCGCCAGAAGACGGCCTATGGTGCTTTTACCAGCCCCCATAGGCCCGACCAGAAAAATATTCAAAATACGGCCAGCCCGGTCAATTAAAATCTTATGGGCTGCCTGCCAGAATCGGCGTGATGAAGATCAGCAGCTCCATCTCTTGTCCGCTATTTTCGGTGTTGCGAGGCGGATTGCCAAGTGGAGAATCAACTCCAGGCTGATCCGACGCCATTTTTGCGCCTTTACGCAACTGATCCAGCACCCCGGTCAGCACCAGTGCATCGCCATCTGGCACCACAACAGATGATATTAACTCATTGTTTACTATAGATATCTCACCCGTACTTTCGACCTGAGACAGAATGTCACGGGCAATATTTACATCCATCAGAATACGCCCGCCCTGCTGGATACGCGACATGACATCCAGCGACATCACCACATCCTGATAGTTACGGGCCTGGCGACCCACCAGCGGCGTCAGCTCACGGGAGCGTTCCAGACTCACCTCATCACCACTTTGCAGGTGTTTAAGCCTCTGCGACACAATCTGCAGCTGGCCCTGCTGCTCAAGATACTGCAACAGGCTCGGTAAACGGCCATCCCCAGGCCGGAAGCCCACTTTCAGGCCATTCCCCTGTGGCGCCACCTGGCTCCAGCGAATCCCCAGTTTATCAGCCAGCGCCACCGGGGCGACCACCAGCTGAGCTTCCAGTGTCAGGCTTTTATAGACAATAACGTCCAGTTTACTCAGTACATCCCGAATCCGTGCGCGTACCGGATCAGTATCCTGTACCACCAGCATATTAGCGCTGTCATCGGCCTGAATTTTGCCCTGAGCCGACACCAGCCCTGCCTGCAGCAGCTGGTCACGCAGCATCGAGGCACGATGGTGTCGTACCGGCATCATCTCGGTACGCACACTGACGGGTTTGCGTACCGGACGAGCTTCGACACTACGTACAGCAGCAACCATCCCCTGACTCGCCAAAATTTCCGGCGCCAGTTCAGCATTCCCGCGGGTAACATCCGCGATAGCAACTCTGTGTGCCGGGGCATTAAGTGCGGCGATGTCCTGGCGTGACAATATCAGCATCACATCGCCCAGCTGACGCTGTGTCAGCTGCTGAGTCTGCATCACCAGCGCCAGCGCATCACGCCAGGGCATATTCAGCAACCGCAGGCTGACTTCACCGCGCACCGTATCACTGACCACCAGATTCTGGCCCGCGGTTTCGGCGATCATCTGCAACACGGCACGTACATCTACCCGCTGCAGACTGACTGTCATCGGTACGCCATCATAACGCCCACCCACGGTGATCTGCGGATCAGCACTGGCCACCATCTGTAACGGATGGAATTCCAGCACCAGCCGCCGACCCATCTGGTAGGCGCTGAAGCGGTAGGGCTCAGCGCTGGGCTTAACCAGCACCGAGGCATTGCCATCACTGCTGAAGGCATCCAGAAACATCAATGGCGTGCCAAACTGCCCCAACTCCATCCGCTTTTCCAATGCATTGGACAGCTGAGCCCCTAACAGATTGACCAGCACATTGTTGCCCTCTTCCAGGATATCAACCCCGGCCTGATCGTCGGACAAAGTCAGCGTCACCCGGCCCATCTCATTATCCTGATCGAACTCCATACCCTGTAGCTGGGTGGGCGCTGCCATCGGCGGTTTATCCGCAGCAACTTTACGCACGCTGGGCTGAGTTGGCCCCAGCCCGGTAGTCAAGCGTGGTGCCAACTCGAGAAACACACTATTACCATCACCGTATAACCGGTAAGGCAAAGACTGATTCAAGTTCACCGTGGCACGCAATCGCCCCTCTCCCTGGCCCAGTTCAATACTGCGCAGAGGCCCTGCCTGGGCCGTAAATACTTTATGCGCGGTATCGTTTTCGACACCCCAGAAATCAAGCACCAGACTGGCAGGTTTCTCCACCCGGTAGCTCTGGGGCAGTGGTGGAGGCAGGGTGAAATCAAACCGCACCTGGACCTGATTACCCGGCAAAACAACCGGCTGTATATTCACCAGCCGTGCCACTTCGGCCTGTACCGTAGCCACCCTGAAGAACGCACCTGCGCACAGCAACATAATGGCAAGGTAATTCAGAACCCAGAGGCGAGTAGAGGTGTGGCGAGTCATGCGAAGCCCTTCCGCTGCGATTGTATCCACCGCTTCGTCTCGCGGGCTACAGCACCAGGCGAGGAATAGCGGCGGATATATTGTGAGGTATAACCGGTATCATATCGGCCAGCGCTACTTTAAGTGGAGCGAAAAAGCCTGCCTGGATCGATTTTTCCGCCATATCCGTCTGCCTGCGACCTTTTAGCGGCACTCTGACCGATATAATTGGGTATTTAGCCTTCTGCTACCGGCTGGCTATTGGGTGACCGGGGCCATCCCCGTATAATCACTGCTCGTAAATCGTCCAATGACTGTAGGGCTGCATGCGCTTTTTCACCTATTTAATGAAACTGTTTTTTAAACTGGGCCTGCTGGGCGCCGTGATCGGTGCCAGTGCAATGATCGGCGCATGGTTCTATTACACCCCCCTGCTGCCCGACGTCCAGACCCTGCGTGAAGTGCAGTTTCAGACTCCGCTGCGGGTCTATTCGGCAGATGACAAGCTGATCGCCGAGTTTGGCGAGAAGCGTCGTACCCCGGTGAAATACGCGGATGTACCAGAACGCTATCAGCAGGCACTGCTGGCCGCCGAAGACAGCCGTTTCTTTGAGCACTTTGGTATCGATATCAAAGGCCTGGCCCGTGCGGCTTTCCAGCTGGCCAGTACCGGGCGGATTCGCAGTGGTGGCTCCACCATCACTATGCAGGTAGCGAAGAACTTCTTCCTCACCCGCCAGCGTACCTTTGAACGAAAGTTTATGGAGATCCTGCTGGCAATACGGATTGAGCAGGAACTGAGCAAAGAAGAAATTCTGGAGCTCTACGTCAACAAGATCTACCTGGGCCACCGTTCCTACGGCATCCAGGCGGCGGCCAATGTCTATTATGGCACCACCATCGACCAGCTCAGCCTGGCCCAGCTGGCCATGGTCGCTGGCCTGCCAAAAGCACCATCAGCCTATAACCCGATCACCAACCCGAGCCGGGCACTGGAACGTCGTAACTGGATTCTCCAGCGCATGCATAAACTGGCCTACATTGAAGATCAGGCCTACGAAACTGCCATTCAGGCACCGGTGACCGCCCGTTATCATGGTGCCGATATTGAACTGCAAGCCCCGTATATTGCCGAGATGGTGCGCAAACAGCTGTTCGCTGACTATGGTGAAAAGCTTTATACCGAGGGTTACCGGGTTTACACCACCCTGGACAGCACATTGCAGAACACCGCCGTTAGCGCGTTGCAAAGCGGCTTGCTCAACTACAGCCAGCGCCATGGCTACCGGGGCCCGGAAAAGCAGCTGGAGCTCAGTGCCATGGGCGATGAAGACGCTTTTAACCAGCTGAGAAAAATCGTCAGCTACGGTGAGATTGAGCCAGCACTGGTGCTCAGTGTTGAAGGAAAGCAGGCCGAGCTGTTGCGCAAAAACGGTGAGCGCACCTCGCTGGACTGGGAAGGCATGAGCTGGGCACGCCCTTATAAGAAGGTAAACTGGCTGGGCAAACTGCCCAAAGCCGCCGCCGACGTGTTGAAGGTGGGTGACATTGTCCGTATTCGCCCCCGTCCACAGAGTGAGAAAGATACCCCGGCAGAGGATCAGCAAACGGCCGAAGGCGAAGTGACACCGGTAACGCAGCGCTGGCTGCTGACCCAGCTGCCCAAAGTTCAGGGCTCGTTTATCGCCCTGGACCCACAGAACGGTGCCATCCTCGCCCTGCAAGGCGGCTTTAATTTCCACCACAACAAATTCAACCGTTCCGTACAGGCTAACCGCCAGCTGGGCTCCAACATAAAGCCCTTTATCTATACCGCCGCGCTGAGCAGCGGCTATACCCCGGCGACCCTGATCAACGATGCGCCGGTGGTATTCCACGACAAAAATCTGGAGTCCAGCTGGCGTCCACAGAACTACAGCAAGAAGTTCTACGGTCCTACACGATTGCGCGAGGCCCTGTTCCGCTCCCGCAACCTGGTATCGATCCGGATTCTGCAGAGCATCGGCATCAAAACCGCCCACGATTACCTGACCCGATTTGGCTTTGATCAGAGCAAGCTGCCCAACAACCTGTCACTGTCGCTGGGCACCGCCGACGTCACCCCGCTGGAGGTCGTCACCGGCTATGCCAGCTTCGCCAATGGTGGTTTCCGGGTGCAATCTCACTTTATCAAACGGATCGATGATGCCTACGGTAAAACGCTGGTGCAGCCACTCATACCGACCGTCTGTGAAGACTGCGCCTACCTGCCCGCCGATGCTGACCCGGCCACCCTGGCTTCTATCCCCGAGGGCCAGCAGATTACCCCGCTGCCCCTGGCTGAGCGCATCCTGGATAAGCAGGTCAGCTATCTGATCTACAACATCATGCAGGATGTCATCAAAAACGGTACCGGTCGCCGTGCCAAAGTCCTCAAACGGGATGATCTGGCAGGTAAAACCGGCACCACCAATGATCAGAAAGATGCCTGGTTCTCCGGTTTCAACCGCGATATGGTCGCCACCGCCTGGGTTGGTTTTGATACTCCAAAAACCCTGGGCCGCAACGAGTTTGGCAGCACCGCTGCTTTGCCAATCTGGATCGACTTTATGCGCGTCGCCCTGGCCAAAAAAGCGGAACATGGCCCCACGCCACCAGATGGCATCGTCAGCGTACGTATAGACCCGAAAACCGGCCTGTTGGCCTACCCGGGCCAGACTAACGCCATGTTTGAGGTGTTCCGTAAAGACAACGCACCCAAACGCCGCGCCAGCGCCCCGGGTGCACAGGGCACCGGAAGCAATGCAACAGAAGATATTTTCTGACGCTATAGGTAATCGATATAACCAACAACGCCGGACTGAATCCGGCGTTGTTGGTTATAGCTGGCTGTACTGACGAAATAAATCAGCCCTTATAATCACTCTTATCCAGACCGTACTTTTTCATCTTGTCGTACAGCGTTTTACGCGGCACAGCCAGGCTGGCCAGGGTGTCGGAGATAGAGCCGCCGTGGCGGCCAAGTTCGGTATGAATTAACAGTTTTTCAAACCGTGCCATCTGTTCCGGCAGGCTCATCCACTGATCACTGCTAGCGGTGATGGGCTGGTTATCGAAGTCGAAGGTGCAGGCTTCGCCCAGCAGCACATAGCGTTCTGCCAGGTTGCGCAGTTCACGTACGTTACCCGGCCAGTCATGGCTGATCAGGCTGTGCAGCCGCTCAGCTGACAGTGGCGGTACGTCTTCCCGGCCGTACTGGGCGGAGGCGATCAGGGCAAAGTGGGTGAACAGCATGGGAATGTCTTCGCGCCGCTCCCGCAGCGATGGGATATCAATCTGCACTACGTTAAGCCGGTAATAGAGATCTTCACGGAAGCCACCGGCGACCGCCCGCTCGCGCAGGTTGGCTTTAGACGCCGCGATCACCCGGATATCAATCGGGATCAGTTCATTGGAACCCAGCCGTTCGATTACCCGCTCTTCCAGCACCCGCAGCAGTTTGACCTGCAACGACATCGGCATGGACTCAATCTCATCCAGAAACAGGGTGCCGCCATTGGCATGTTCGAATTTGCCAATACGCCGGGCGCCAGCATCGGTGAACGCGCCTTTTTCATGGCCAAACAGTTCCGATTCAATCAGGTTTTCCGGCACCGCGCCGCAGTTGATGGCAACAAAGTTATGCTTTCGCCGACGGCTGTGTTCGTGCATATAGCGCGCCAGCAAGTCTTTGCCGGTGCCCGTTTCACCCATCAGCAGAATGTCCGCCGGGGCATCCATCACCGACCGTACCAGCCGGCGCATCTGACTGACCGCAGGCGCATTGCCGATCACCCGTGGGCCTGGCGCACTCTGTTCCGCCAGTTCCTCACGCAGGGTACGGTTTTCCAGCGTCAACGCCCGCTTTTCCACTGCCCGGCGCACCACATCCTGCAGCAGGTCAGCGGCGAAGGGTTTCTCAATGAAATCGTAGGCACCGTCACGAATCGCATTGACGGCCATCGAGATATCACCATGGCCGGTAATCAGGATGACTGGCAGGTCAGGATCAATGGTCTGGACGCGCTTCATCAGCTCCAGACCATCCATACCCGGCAGGTTAATATCGGTGACCAGCACACCTGGCCAGTCATCGGTCAGCCGTTCCAGCACCGGTTCCGCCCGTTCAAACGCAGTAACGTCGTAACCTGCCAGTTCCAGCGTCTGTCCGGCGGCCAGTCGAATATGGGGCTCATCATCCACCAGCATCAGCGGAACAGGCGTCTGGGTATGCATAGGGTTTCCTTTTAATTAATCAGGGCCGACTGCTGCGGTGCATCACACAACGGCAGGGTCAGGGTAAAGACGGCACCACCCTGTGGATGGTTGGCCGCACTGAGCTGGCCATTCAGGCTTTCAATAATACGGTGTGAAATAGATAATCCCAGCCCCAGTCCCTGGCCTGATTTTTTGGTGGTGTAAAACGGCTCAAACACCCGGTCCAGATCAGCATCGGGAATACCGGGGCCAAAGTCACGTAGCGCCAGCAACAGCTGCTGTTCTTGCAGTTCAACGCTCACCTGTAACTGTTTTTCCGGCTGTGCCTCCATCGCCTGCAAGGCATTACGAATCAGATTCACCAGCACCTGTTCCAGCCGCACCATATCACCCAGCACATAGTAACGTTCCAGCTGGGGCGGCCACTCGATCTCGGCATCTTTCTTATGCAGCTGGCCATACAGAATCGACATGGCCCCGTCGCGCAGCGCTTTCAGACACACCGGTTCCGGCTGGCCACTGCTGTTGCGAGCGTATTCTTTAAGCGGGTGAATAATCTTGGCCATGCGTTCAGTCAACGCGCTGATCTCAATCAGATTGGTTTCCACCGTCTGCGGTTTACCCAGCGCCATAAAGGCACGCGCATTGTCGGCATAGGCCCGGATGGCGGTTAGCGGCTGGTTCAGCTCATGGTTAATCCCCGCCGCCAGCTGGCCCAGCACAGCCAGTTTGGCGGTCTGAATCAGCTCGTTGCGGGTCCGGTCATGGCGTTCTATCTCGGTTAGCAGTCGGGCATTGGTTTCGGTCAGATCAGCAGTCCGTGATCTCACCCGACTTTCCAGCTGACTATGGGCACGTTTGAGCTGGCGCTCGGATTCTTTACGTTCGGTAATATCATGGATAGTGGCGATAAAACGTAGCTGGTCACCCATTTGCATCTGGCCGATCACCAGTTCAATCGGAAACGCACTCCCGCCCTGACGCACGCCGGTAGCTTCGAGCATCAGTTCATGTGGCCGCTGTTCGTCGTCTGCGACCAGGTGCCGCCAGCATACAGGCCGGTCCGGCTGGCTCAGCAGGCAGCTGAAATAACTGCCACGGACCTGTGTACCCTGGTAGCCAAACAGCGTCTCTGCGGTGGGGTTAAACGATTCGATCCGTCCCTGCCGGTCCATGGTGATTAGCCCTGCCCGGGTGTTATCAATAATCGCCCGTACCCGGCTTTCATTTTCTTCCAGCGCCTGGGTGCGCTGCTGCTTAAACTGCGCTCGCTCCTGTTGCGCCCGACGCCGGGTCAACAGAAACAGGCCCAGCAGCACCAGCGCCACATAACCAGAGGCCACCAGCACCACCGACTCCCAGACGCTCTGGCGGATCCCGGCGGTTTGCGCCAGTGATACCAGGCGTAAGCCATAGCCCTCCAGATAGGTGTCCTGGAGCAGGTATTCCCGTGGTTCAGCACCATCCAGTGCAGGGCTATCCAGCTGAACGGCATCCAGCAGCGTCACCAGCGCGCTGCCATCGCCACGGGCCTTACGCTCGATAATGCCCAGTGCTTTCAGTGGATGACTGCCGTAGCGCAGGCTGGCCACAATCCGCTGCATATCCCCTTGCGACAGTGGTTTGAGCACCCGAAACTTCCAGTCCTTACGGGTTGAAATAAACACCACATCATCATCATCAACCACCAGAATATCCAGCATCGGGTCATTCCAGTCTTCCTCGATATCGTTAAGGTCGATCTTCACCACCACCACCCCAATGATGCTGCCCACCACCTGTACTGGATACGAGAAGTAATAACCCCGTTTACCTGAGGTAGTCCCCACCGCAGAGTACGCTCCGGAGCGGCCCTGCATAGCCATTTTGAAATAGGGGCGGAAGGCAAAGTTACGCCCCAGAAAGCTGCGTGGGCCGGATTCGTTACTGGAGGCAATGGTGGTGCCATCGGGATTCATCAAATAGACATCAGAGGCTTCCAGAATCCGGTTCACTCGGTGCAGGTAGAGGCTGGCGCTATGGCGGCGTTCCAGGTTGGCAGGCTGTTGTAACACCTGGATCAGATCCCCGTGTGTCGCCAGCAGTTCGGGGGTATTACGGTAACGCTCCAGCGTCTGGCTGAGGCTGAGGCGATAGCGATTCAGGTCCGTCTGCGAGCGTTGCTGCAGCTCAGCCAGGCCCTGCTTGCGATTAATAGCAGCCGTCTGGCCGACGATCAGTAAAAAGATCAGCACCAGCATAAACAGGCTGACAAGGCGGATGCGGGGCGAATACTTCACGATAGGATTCCCGATAATTTCTGCCAGGTATTATGCGTTGTCCGCGGATAACTTGAAATAGAACCCCCGCTCCCATACCTTGGTAGCACTAACCCTACACTTCCCTGGTGAGATGCACAGATGCTCAAACGCACCAAAATCGTGGCCACCCTCGGCCCGGCAACAGATAAAGACGACGTACTGGAACAATTGCTGCGCAGTGGCGTGAACATGGTACGGCTGAACTTCTCCCACGGCAGCGCCGATGACCACCGCCAGCGTGCCGAAAAGGTGCGTACCAGTGCCCGTAAACTGGGGCTGTCCGTGGCCGTACTGGGTGATCTGCAGGGGCCAAAAATCCGTATCGCACGGTTTAAGGATGGCCCGATTGAACTGGCCACTGGCGACCTGTTCCTGCTCGATTCCGAACTGGACACCAACGCGGGTAACCAGCGTCAGGTCGGACTCGACTATAAAAACCTGCCCCACGACAGTGCGCCAGGTGATCTGTTGCTGCTGGACGATGGCCGGGTACAGCTTAAAGTGCTGAGTGTTAATGGCAGCAAGGTCGAAACCGAAGTGGTTATCGGTGGTCCGCTGTCCAACAACAAAGGCATCAATAAACAGGGTGGCGGCCTCTCTGCCGCCGCACTGACCGACAAAGACCGGCGCGATATTCTGGTCGCCGCGGAACTGGATATGGACTACGTTGCCGTGTCCTTCCCTCGTGTCGCCGAAGATCTGCACGAAGCACGCCGTCTGCTGGCCGATGCCGGTAGCCGGGCGGAGATTATTGCCAAGATCGAGCGGGCTGAAACCGTCACCAGCCCGGCAGCACTGGACGAGATCCTGCTGGCCTGCGATGGGGCGATGGTCGCCCGTGGTGACCTGGGGGTTGAGATTGGCGATGCTGAGCTGATCGGCGTACAGAAGCATATTATCCAGCGCGCCCGCGAGCTGAATAAAGTGGTGATCACCGCCACTCAGATGATGGAAACCATGATCCAGAATCCAATGCCGACCCGCGCCGAAGTTTTCGACGTGGCTAACGCGATTCTGGATGGCACCGATGCGGTGATGCTATCAGCGGAAACCGCTGCCGGTAATCACCCGGTTGAAGTGGTGCAAGCCATGACCCGCATCTGCCAGGGTGCGGAAAAGCATCTGCTGTCGCGCCCGGTATCCACCGGTATGACCCAGACCTGTGAGCGCTTCGATGAAGCCATTGCCCGTTCCGCCATGTACACCGCCAACCAGCTGACGGGCATCAAAGCGATCATCTGTCTGACAGAGTCCGGCTCCACCCCGCTGTGGATGTCTCGTATCCGTTCGGGTCTGCCAATTTTCGCCCTCACCCGCCACGAGCGCACCCTGCGCCGGATGGCACTGTACCGTGGTGTAGAGCCGATGTTCTTCGATGCCACCGCCGTCGATGACAGCAAGCTCAACCAGGAAGTACTGGCCGGCCTGAAAGCCCGCGACCAGCTACAGTCTGGTGACCTGGTACTGCTGACCCGTGGCGCTGCTGTCGGCACCGATGGCGGCACCAACTCCATGCAGGTATTGATGGTCAGCTAAGCCGCTTCCCGGTCTGTTTGCCACAGCCCGTCGGTGTCGGTACACCGCACGGGCTGCCTGCTATGTTAGCCGTTCAGATCCACCACAACCCGGCCCTGCACCTGACCCTGCATGATCTTCGCTGCCTGCTCTGGTACCTGTTCCAGTGAAACAACCTGCATCACCTGCTCCAGCTGCGCCATCGGCAAGTCCTTCGCCAGCCGGTTCCAGGCCTCAGTCCGACGCGCCAGCGGACACATTACCGAATCCACCCCCTGCAACCGTACATTACGCAGGATAAACGGCATCACCGAGGTCGGCAGACGGAAATCACCGGCCAGACCACAGGCCGCTACCACCGCGCTGTAATCCGCTTCGGCCAGTACCCGCGCCAGCATCTCGCCACCCACGGTATCCACCGCACCGGCCCAGCGCTGTTTTTCTAACGGCCGAGGTTTAGCCGCCATCTCTTCCCGGCTCAGGATCTCGCTGGCACCGAGCGAGCGCAGATAATCATGGGTGGATTCACGCCCGGTCACCGCCGCGACCTGGTAACCCAGCTTCGCCAGAATCGACACCGCCACGGAGCCGACCCCGCCCGCAGCACCGGTCACCACCACCGGGCCGGACTCAGGGGTAACGCCACCTTCTTCCAGCGCCATCACACAGAGCATCGCCGTCAGTCCGGCGGTACCAATGGCCATCGCCTGCTGAGTGTTAAGCCCAGCGGGCAGCGGCACCAGCCAGTCAGCTTTCAGTTTCTGCTGCTGACTGTAACCCCCCCAGTATTTTTCGCCAACGCTCCAGCCGGTCAGCACCACTTTGTCGCCCGTTTTATAGGCATCGCTACGCGATTCCAGCACCGTACCGGCCAGGTCAATACCCGGTACCATCGGCCACTGCAGCACGATTTTGCCAGTGCCGGTTACCGCCATGCCGTCTTTGTAGTTAAGGCTGGAGTATTCCACCGCCACCCGCACATCTTCATCGGGCAGGTCTGCCACGGTCAGTGTTTCCAGCGTCGCCTGGGTTTTCTTGTCGTCATCCTGACGCAGCAGCAGAGCATTGAACGTATCCTGAGCAGCCATCATGGGCCTCCGGTTCGATAAGTATCAGGTGGCAGCCCGGTCTGTCCGGCTACCTCTGCGTTGTACACTAATCGCTCATTTACCTATTTGTCAAACAAATAGAAAATAAGACAAATAACCGTTTTATGCTAAAGTGGTCGACCTCAGATTCAACTATCGGCAGCAGTAGAGGCGCAAAGCGACAATGGCAATTAACTATGATCGGGTGGTCACCCAAAGCCTGGCCAAACAGATCGCCGAGCAGATCCGCAGCGCCATCCTGCAGGGTGATTTGCAGGTTGATGAACGCCTGCCCACCGAAGCAGAACTGGCGGCACGGTTTAACGTTTCTCGCCCCACTATCCGCGAAGCCCTGAAACGGCTGGCCGCCCAGCATCTGATTCGCTCCCGCCGCGGCCCTACAGGTGGCACCTTTGTCACCCGCCCCAGTACCGAAGAGATGAGTGATGCTCTGACTGGCACGGCAACACTGATGGTCAGTCTGGGTGAGTTTGACCTGGACTCAATCAGTGAAGCCCGCCGAGAGATGGAACAACTATGCCTGACACTAGCTGTGCAGCGGCGTACAGAGGGCCAGCTGGCGGAGCTGAACGCTGCGCTGAGCCAGCAACAACAGCCAATCAGTGATGAAGAGTTCTGCGCTGCGGATATTCGTTTCCACCGGGCGCTGGTCGATGCCACTGCTAACCCGGTGCTGCAATTCAATATGTACACCGTAATCGAAGCCCTGCAGCCACTGACCAATATGCTGGCCAATCGCTTTCGTGACCGGGAGGTGATTATCGGTCATCACCAGGCGCTGTATAACGCTATTGCAGCCCAGCAAATCGACCCTGCGCGCCAGTCGCTAGACCAGTTGATTGATTACCTGACAAGCCAGTACAGCAAGGCCCTGGCCTGGAAACAGCAACAGGGGTAGACACATGTAATTACGTACCTTGCAGCGCAACAGATCGGCAGACGCTATGCTAACATCAGTGCCTGTTTCCGTTTGCTGTGAGGTGCTCTACCCCCATGTCCATTGCCCAACAGATTGCCGAGGAGCTGCAGGTTCGCCCGCAGCAGGTCAGCGCCGCTATCGGCTTGCTGGACGAAGGGTCCACCGTGCCCTTTATTGCCCGCTATCGAAAAGAGGTCACCGGTGCGCTGGATGACACCCAGTTACGTAACCTGCATGAGCGGCTGGGCTATCTGCGCGACCTCAATGACCGTCGCGATACCGTACTGGGCAGCATTCGCGAACAGGGCAAACTGAGCCCGGAGCTGGAACGCCAAATCCTGGCGGCCGACAGTAAAGGTCGGCTGGAAGACCTCTACCTGCCCTACCGTCCCAAACGCCGCACCAAAGCACAGAAGGCTCGCGAAGCCGGGCTGGAGCCACTGGCGAATCTGCTGCAGCAAAAGCCATCCGCTAATCCCAGCTCGCTGGCCGCGCCTTTTGTTAAAGGTGATATCGCCACGGCAGACGATGCACTGGAAGGGGCCCGCCAGATTCTGATTGAGCGCTTCGCTGAAGACGCTGACCTGCTGGGCAACCTGCGATTGTGGCTACAGAAGCAGGGCGTGCTGCAGGTAAGAGTGGCCCGCGGAAAAGCCGATGACAACAGCAAATTTCGCGATTACTTCGATTACAACGAACCGCTGCGCAAAGTCCCCTCCCACCGGGCACTGGCAATTCTGCGCGGCGAGCAAGAAGGCATACTCAAGCACAGCCTGCAGCCACCGGTCGGTCAGGAGAGCGAGGGCACTGAACGACTGGTTCGCCATCATCGCTTACAGGGTCGCTGGTTACTGGACTGTGCCGCCCAGTGCTGGAAGCAGAAACTGCATCCTCAACTGAGCAGCGATCTGATCAAGCAGCTGCGTATCGCAGCAGAACTGGAAGCGATCAACGTCTTTGCCCGTAATCTTAAAGATCTGCTGCTGGCCGCACCCGCAGGCCAGCGTGCAACGCTGGCACTGGACCCGGGCCTGCGTACCGGTTGTAAGGTGGCCGTGGTTGATGCCACCGGCAAAGTACTGGCCACCGATACCATCTATCCCCACGCGCCACATAAACAGTGGGACCGTTCACTGGCCAGCCTCGCCAAACTGGCCAAAACCCACCGGGTCGAACTGATCAGTGTCGGCAATGGCACCGCTTCACGGGAAACCGAGCAGCTGGCTAAAGAACTGATCAGTCAGCTACCGGGCCAGGCGATTACTGCCGTGATGGTCAGTGAAGCTGGCGCATCGGTCTATTCCGCCTCTGAAAATGCTGCCAAAGAATTCCCGCAGCTTGATGTCACCCTGCGTGGCGCTGTCTCCATCGGTCGCCGCCTGCAGGACCCGCTGGCCGAGCTGGTCAAAATCGAACCCAAGGCCATTGGTGTCGGCCAGTACCAGCACGATGTCGATCAGAATCAGCTGGCCCAGAGTCTGGATGCGGTGATCGAAGATTGTGTAAACCATGTCGGTGTCGATGTGAACACCGCCTCCATCGAGTTACTGACCCAGGTGGCCGGGCTGAACCGCACCACCGCCAGTAATATCGTCGCCCACCGTGACAGCGAGGGGCCGTTCCGCAACCGTAAGCAGTTGCTGAAAGTGGCCCGACTGGGGCCAAAAGCCTTTGAGCAGTGCGCCGGATTCCTGCGTATCCGTAACGGTGAAAACCCGCTGGATAACTCTGCAGTTCACCCCGAGTCGTATGCCCTGGTCAGCCAGATCGCCAAGCAGCAAAACTGCCAGCTCAATGAGCTGATCAGTAACAGCCAGCGTTTACATCAGGTAAATCAGCACGCCTTACGGGAACAATTCGGCCAGTTTACGGTCACGGATATTCTGACGGAACTGGAAAAGCCGGGCCGGGACCCTCGCCCGGAATTTCGCACTGCCCAGTTTACCGACGGGGTAGAAAAACTCAGCGATCTGCACGCCGGTATGAAACTGGAAGGCGTGATTACCAACGTCACCAATTTCGGTGCGTTTGTCGATGTTGGGGTTCATCAGGATGGGCTGGTACATATCTCCCAGCTGGCTGACCGGTTTATCAGTGACCCGCATGAGCTGGTCAAAGCCGGCGAGATTGTTCAGGTGCAGGTTCTGGAAGTGGATCAGGCCCGTAAACGCGTCAGCCTGACCATGAAGCAGCAATCCACCGATCGCCAGAACACAGCAGTGCCAGCGACACGGCCGTCAGCACAGCCCGCACCACGCCAGAAAGACCAGTCTTCTGCCAGTAATGCGATGGCCGATAAACTCCGAGCACTTGGGCTGGGCGCGAAACAGTGACGGTTTTAGAGCGAAATTACAGCCTCTGAATTGCCGTTTTCGAACCAGTAATTTGATAGCGCCTGTTCTATAATCGGGCGTTTCCTCATCCGCCAGAGAAGGACACAGTATTTTGTCTGCGGTACTTAACGATACAGTGGCGTGGCTGCAACAGGCAGGCCATGCTGAACTGCTTAAAGGGATCCTGCACGGGATCGAAAAAGAGGGCCTGCGGGTCGACGCTGATGGCCAGCTGGCGCAGAGCGACCATCCCGCCAGCCTGGGTTCGACCCTGACCCACAGCAGCATTACCACCGATTATTCCGAAGCACTGATGGAGTTTATTACGCCAGTGTTCGAACGGTCAGAAGATGCTCTGGGCTTCCTGGCGGACCTGCATCGTTTCACTTTCAGCAAACTGGGTGATGAGGAACTCTGGTGTGGCAGCATGCCGTGCTACCTGCCCGGTGAGCATGCGATTCCAATCGCACGCTATGGCAGCTCCAATGTTGGCCAGATGAAGCATATCTACCGGGTCGGGCTGGAAAACCGCTACGGTAAAACCATGCAGGCAATCGCTGGCATTCACTACAACTTCTCCCTGCCCGAAGCTCTGTGGCCGCTGTATCAGCAGTGGAGCGGCGATAGCAGTGACCTGCAACAGTTCCGCAGCGCCAGCTATTTCAAGCTGATCCGTAACTTCCGTCGCGATTCATGGCTGCTGCTGTACCTGTTTGGTGCATCCCCGGCCCTGTCTCGTTCTTTTATGCAGGATAAGCCGCACCAGCTGCAGCAACTGGACGCAGAGACCCTGTACCTGCCTTACGCAACGTCATTACGTATGAGCGATCTGGGCTATTCCAACAAAGCCCAGGCCTCACTGAACATCTGCTTTAATCATCTGGAAACCTACGCGACTACTCTGCAGCAAGCGATCCAGACACCTTATGCGGATTATCAGAAACTCGGCGTTAAAGTCGATGGCCAGTACCGCCAGCTCAATGATAATGTGCTGCAGATTGAAAACGAGTACTACAGCGATATCCGTCCCAAGCGTGTAGCACAGTCCGGCGAGAAACCGGTTCACGCCTTGCAGGCACGTGGTGTTGAATATATCGAGGTTCGTAATACTGATATCAACCCGTTCCTGCCACTGGGCATCGACGAAGAACAGGCAGACTTCCTTGACCTGTTCCTGCTCAGCTGCCTGTTCCGCTCCGATCACGATATCAGTGATGAGGAATGCGCCCTGATCAACGACAACCACGACCGCGTTGTCACCCGTGGCCGAGAGCCGGGCCTGACCCTGCATAATCTGGACGGCGAGTTCAGCCTGACCGAGTGGGCAGAGCACATCCTGCAACGTTGCGATAAACTGGCAGAACTGCTGGATCAGAACGAGAATGATGGTCGCTATAAAGCTGCCATCGCTGCCCAGCGCAGCAAAGTCGCCAACCCTGAACTAACGCCTTCTGCACAGGTACTCACCACGCTGAAGCGCGACAATATCAGTCACGATGAGCTGATCTTGCGCGAGAGCCGTCGTCATCGGACAGCCCTGATGGGCACACCGCTGAGCGAAGTACAGCAGCAGGCAATGGAACAGCAGGCTCGTGACTCACACGTAGCACAGCAGTCCATCGAAGACGCTGACAACACCGACTTCGACAGCTTCCTGGCTGACTACCTGGCTCAGTAGGCGGATAGTTCCAGATTAAAAACCGGAGCTTGCTCCGGTTTTTTTATGCTCTCAATATACGAACGGCTACTGGTACCGTGATCAACTAATACCAGCGGGTGTAGCATAGAGCCTGAAGTCATTGGCACCGACGCGCGCGGAGCGCGCTGCTACAGGGCGTAGCAGGCCACCTCGCAGGATCCAGCTGGCTAGCGATCCGCTGTCCT
>OJDH01000216.1_pt1 | contig 38652 bp, 32 predicted proteins | sample 1592761 | NCBI WGS metagenome assembly OJDH01 (sample SAMN05416855, study PRJEB24817) | seawater metagenome | isolation source: Sea water | place: Canada:Atlantic | collected 2013-11
ATACGAGATCAGCCTCGGTCTCGTGGGCTCGGAGATGTGTATAAGAGACAGCATTTATATAATTAACACAAGAATATTTAATAGATAAAATCGGGCACATTTACTAATCATTTGTATTATTTTGTGTACAGAGATTAAAACCCGAGAACTTACAAATGGTCGCGAACTCTATCGAACAGCACTTGGCTCACAAGATGAGCTGTAACTATCAAGTTCGATCAGGCCTTGGAGTATAATGCCGTGATACTTGGCTTTGATTAATTGATAATCCATGGCCGGGGCAAAGTAGTAAGTGACGTCTTCAGCCCCTGTTTGTACAACTGGAATTAAGGTTAACTCGCCCCAAGGCTCTATGACTGCAGTTTGTACATCTTCAACGTAGAACTGATAAGGCTCTATCGCATCTGACGCTTGCCTGATTAAGGCGAATTGTTGTCGTCCTTGCAGCAAGTATTCACGAATTTGAATTGCCAAAGTGTCCACATCTCGCAAAGGGATCTGCTTCGATGTGTAAGTATCGATATCACCATCAATATCAACCCGTGACTCGAGGCCATGATTGGCAAAAGTCACCTCCATGTCTCTCGAGCGAAACCCAGTCACTTTTTGATGAAAAGTGTCGGTTAGCCATTCATTGCGGGCATTTGACCAAGATAACTCTGCACGCTGCTGATAATGAGTGCCTATACCTAAAATACTGGCTTCACTGGTTGAGGTGACGACCGCAGTCTTTCCCTGCCATGTCTCAGTTCTGTTCATAGAGCCCACATTTATGCCACTCAGATGAATGGCATAATTCGAGATGCGGCTGCACTGTGTTATCTCATTTTCTTGCTGATGCTCTTGTTGTTCACTTGCAGAAACTGCATTAGTAAATGCCAGTGGCGCTAACATCAGCAAGAAAGTGAATGCATTAGCACTGAAGCTGGTCGGGGTCATGCTAGAAAACTTCATTCACATTTAGGTAGAAATTAGTTTCATTTTCACCCACACCAACGTCTAGGCGAAGATTGATATTGTCTTTAATTTTAAAACGGAATCCAGTGCCATAAGAGGTTAATAACTCCTCAGTCAGATCACCTATCTTAGGCGCTACGCTACCTGCTGCGCCCCAAAAGACCATGCCATAGCGTTGGAATATAGGTAAGCGATACTCAACTTGCCCCATCATCATCTGCTCATCACGGTAACGCCCTTTGATGTATCCACGCATGGCATTAGAGCCACCAAGATCAGGCAGTAAGTTCCAAGGCACATCGCCATCTGTAAAATGACCTTGTACTTGCCACGCGATAAGTCCTGGCGCTGAACTCAGTCCAGAAACAGAACTCAGGTCAATATAGTTGGCAAGCTCAACATCGTAGGTCGAAAATGATGAGTATTCATTGTTTTGATATAAACCTGCATCAATTTGAAATAACCAACCTTTGGTGGCATTCAAGCGGTAATCTCGTGAATCGTAGATACTGGTCACCACGACACCTGAGCTCACGTTGTTAGGTAAGATATCAGTTGAGTCCACTGGAACTTCGGTTTCTGCTAACTGAAATTGGTCTGCACTGGCGTAGATAAAGTTAGCACCGACACCAATGAAATAGTTATCCGCAACTTCTGTCATCCAACGTGGCTTGAAGCTGTATAACTGCTCTTCAAACTCATGGTGATTACTGTCCAAATCGCCTTGTGCTATGCCTTGGCCGTAATAAACCGACGCTTCATTATGCAGCTCTAGCTCAAGTAATAATCGCTGCTTACCTTGGTTAAAAAACGTCATATTTTCAACTTCAACGCCATAGGAGTTGTTCATCGATACAAACGAATTTAACACTAATGATGATGGCTGCTCTTCACTCGATGCATTGTCGGTTTTATATAACCCTACCATCAAAAGACCCACGCCAAACTTTTTCTCTGGTGTGTAATATGCGGTTGGCAGATAACTCATATCAATGGCTTTGCTTTCATCAAACTCACCATCAGCACCAAAGACTGACAAAATGTCATCAACCCATGTTGGTTCCATATTTTCTGGTGTTTCAAACAGAGGTTCTACAGCGAGAGCCGCGTTAGAAAAAGCGCATAAAGTTAACAGTAAAATCCGTTTCATAAAGACTCTAATCAATGATGAGGAATAAGGGAGACGCTAAGCGGTCTATCTAGCAGCCATTTGACTTGCCGCCGGCATTTTAACATGACATCAATCATGAACAATTAATTTGTTTAATTTAGCAAGAAACACGCATGTGTAGGACTTGCCAGAAAGGGAATTAATTGACCAACCTCTTCATCACTAAGTTTTTTATCCTGCAAAATCCCTTCTACGCCAGCATTGCGGTCGGCATTAAGCTTATGCAGTGCCGCTAAGGTATTATTCATCATCTCTTGAGTTTGCACGCCAACCTGCTCAATATTCGCTGCGATGTCATAGTTATAAACGGCATCACTGGCATTCAGATGATGCTTGACTGTAAAAAAGCTGCATACCTAGCACAGCAAGCGGCATCAGCCTGACTATCGTTATTGTTATCCGAACACGCGCTCAATAACGCACTGGAACTGAGTACAAACAGTCAATAATTAACTCTCATAGTATCCCTACAGTGTTGCATTCCTTGGTTTATTAGACTTAGTGAGTAGTGGAAGAATTTGCCACCTAAGCACTTTTACGCATTGGTTCTGCGTTTAGATACTTAGCCACATCCACATTATTTATCTGCGCTTCATCAAGGAATTTATGGGCATATTCGAGGTAGATCCCGCTCGATAAAAACAGCTTAAATAAGTCCATATCTAAGTGTTCATCCAGTGCCATCTTGTAAAGTATATCGATAGCCACACTAAGAGGCTTCGCTTTTTTGTAGGGCCTGTCGGCTGCGGTCAAGGCTTCAAAAATATCAGCCACAACAAGAATTCGTTCTGGGATCGATAAATCTTTAGCGCTCAATTTTCGAGGGTAACCTGTGCCCTTTAAGGTTTCGTGATGGGTAGAAGCATAACGAGGCACGCGAGCTAACTCTGGCGGAAAAGGCAGATTTTCCAGCATTTTTATCGTGCTGGTGACATGTTCATTAATTTTAAATCTGTCTTCTGCTGTCAGGGTTCCTCTAGAGATCGAGAGGTTATAAAGCTCACCTAAGTTATATTGATGTTCAGGGATATCCATCTTAATGCCAAATTTAGGGTCAAACTCCACCTTGTTAGCACGCTTAATAACATGCTCGCTTTTATCTCTTAGCAGCGCTTCTGTAACAGGGTAACTTACCTTAGTATCTTGCTGACTTAAATTGAGTTCTTCGACAGGTGAAAGCCCTAGTCTATCGTCAAAATGACGCTCCCAAGTGATGGCAGCAAGCTCAGCGAGTCGCTTCTTATCCGCTTGTTCCATAAACTCACCACCAACATTCGCATTAGCGATAAATTCAAAATCCTGACGTAATTGATTCTGCTTATGTACCAACTCCGCCAACTGCAGCTCACTCGGCTCTGATCCTGAAGCGGCTCTCTTTAGGTGATCAATTTCGGCATCACGCCATAACACTTCAAAGCGCATGCGAACTTCGTGAATACGGTTATAAACCGCTTCGAGTTTAGTGCCTTTATCGACAATGTATTCTGGCGTGGTGATCTTGCCACAGTCGTGCAACCAAGCCGCAATTCTGAACTCTCGATGTTCATCATCTGAGTTAAATTTAAAGTCTTTAAAGGGAGTCAGTTCAGATTGTTGAGCCGCCTCCGCTAGCATCAATCCAAGTTCAGGCACACGATTACAGTGTCCAGCGGTATAAGGGGATTTATCATCAATGGCTTGGGCTATTAGTTTGATGAATGACTCCATCAAGGCCTTTTGATTCTCTTCATAGAGTTGAATGGAGCGAGACATATCCATCATTGAGTTCGCCAATTCATCCAGCTCAGAGATATTGGAATCTACATTTTTCACCTCATCGTATTGACGATTTTTTATCTTTTCATTTTCAATCGCCAATAACTTAATCGGGCGGATAATTGGCGATGAGAACAACCAAGAAATGGGAAGAATAAACAACAAACATAAACTGGTAAATAGAATAGATTGCTGCACTTTATCGATGCTGGTTGCCAGTAACTTCTCCATAGGGACGACAATGGCAAAGTACTCTTGATTTCCGGATAATGTATCACCAAAAGGAGTGACGTAAATAAACTCTTCAACGCCATTTAACTCACGACGAATTAATGTTTTTTGATCTTTTGGCTCATTGGCCATGTCGATCAACACCTCAAAGGGAACTGTTCCCTGTGTCGACAGTACCTGCTTCTCACCTTCACCAAACCACTTCACTCTTAAGGCTTGAGTTTGTTCAGGGCTTATATTGGCGAGTGCTAGATTGATAACTTCGATAATATCAGCCTCCTGACTCGGCATCACAATATACAAACCGGTGTCGACTGCGACAGGAGAAAAATCAAGTTGTTCATGATATTGGAGCTGATCAACAAAAAATTGCTTTGCGGTGTAGTGCAATATGATGCTGCTATCCAGAGCTGCAAACACCTTACCCTGCTCAACCGCATGCAATATTGCATAGGTCGAAGGCAGCTCAACAATCTCTATCAGAGGGTAGTGTTGTCTAATCACTTCGATGATGGACCAGCCTGTCGGGATCGCCACCTGCTTGCCTTGCAACTGCTTGATATGATCGATTTTCGGCGCCCCTTCTTGGGTAACGACCGCAAAAGGAAGCTCAAGAAACGGCTGACTAAATTCACCTAATAGACTTGTTTCATCGGTTTTAATCACAGAGTGAAGCAGGTCTAACTCTTTCGCTTTATAATTTTCCGTCAATTCACTCCAGCTAAAGCCATTGATATAGCGCAATCGTAATCCGGTCATCTCTGAGACTAAATGAAGCAGATCAATGCTGTAACCTTGAGGCATTCCAGATATGGCAAAGTCGATGGGCGCCCAATCCGTTTCATTAGACACAGAGAGTAGATCTGTCATTGCCACCAGCTCGCGCTGTTTTGCATTCAACATTAGTTTGTTAGACGCTGGTATCTCAACGGTGCTTTGTTGCACTTGATTCGATGCAATCAGCTCACCACTTTGTTTATAAAGGTAGATCTTCTTCTCTGCGAGGCCATTCTCATCTTCCCCCTGCATAACGAGAAAGTCAGACACCGTTGAAAGCGCGATATCCAATCCGAGTACAGCGCCAGATTCTGCCAACTTTATCGAGTAGGTTTGACCGGGGGATTGCAGATGCTGGAATAAGTAGGGTTCTGTTTTAGAAACGGTTTTACTATTCGAATTAACAAACCACGGTCTTACGCGTGCATCAAAATCACTGAGTTCACTGCGCGTGACACGTAGGTTAAAGTCCTCATCTAAATATGACTGCTCCCGCTGTCGAAGCGCGCCTTCGCCGCTGATACTGATAACCACCCAGCGATCTAAATGGGATGCATCAAGCTGGGTTCGGATAATTGGATGAGCCTCGAGATTAATCAACTCATAAAAATCACCGTTGGGCATACCGATATAGATGGCGTAGAACAGTGAATTGGTTCGCATCACTTGAGCAAAGGCTTGTTGTGCCTCAGAGTTAAAAGCCCCATCGACCACGAGATCATCAAAGTTTGAGAGCAACTGAGTGGTATTAATAGCCCGTTTATCGACTTGTGTGAGGTAATTGCTGGTATTTTTGGCGGTGAGGTTGTAAAGCTTTACGGCTGATTCGGTGGCCATGGCTGTACTAAAATAATATTGCAAACCGATGGCGATGGAAGCGGTCACTACGGTGGCTAAAATAAAGATCCCCACCACAGTGAAACGAATAGTAAATCGCTTATTACTGACTTTAGTCGCAGTACTCATAGCATCCCTACTGTGTCATTCAATCCCTGAAAGGAACATTTTATAACAGGTTTGCAACAAGTCAACCTGAACCAATAGCCTAAAGCCAAAAAATAACTAACTAAATCATACTAATATAGATATATACCTTCTATCCCACCTCTCGGGGTTAACACAGCCATATAATCTGAACACCTCATCTAAAAAACCAATTTATACTTTTTCATCGTTTTATTAGTTACTATCAACTTAAATATTGACTAATATCGACCTCATCAATTTGAGAAGCATCAAGAAACTTATTCGCATATTCAAGGTAAATACCGGTAGAAAGGAAGAACCTGAACAGCTCAATATCGAGATGTTCATCCAATGCCATCTTATGCAAAATATCCACCGCAACACTGATAGGTTTAGCCTTTTTATAGGGTCTATCGACTGCCGTTAATGCTTCAAAAATATCAGCGATGACAAGAATTCGCTCCGGTATCGAAAGATCATCACCGGTGAGTTTTCTAGGATAACCAGTTCCCTTAAGAGTCTCATGGTGAGTCGATGCATATCGAGGAACTCGCGCAAGCTCGGGAGGAAAAGGCAAACTCTCCAGCATTTTAATAGTGCTGATGATGTGTTCATTGATCTTATACCTATCTTCTGCGGTTAACGTGCCTTTGGATATCGACAAGTTATACAGTTCACCTAAGTTGTATTTATGTTCTGGAACCTCCATCTTGATACCAAACTTAGGATCAAACTCCACCTTATTGAGGCGTTTGAAAATATGCTCAGGCTTGTCTCGTAACAGCTGTTCGGTGACCGGATAGCTGACTTCCTTCGTTGGCTCGTTAAAGCGAAGCTCCTCGAAGGGTGATAGCCCGAGTCTATCGTCAAAATGGCGCTCCCACGTCACATTAGCAAGTAAAGCTAAACGGTCCTTATGCTCTTGACTCATAAACTCACCACCAATATTGGCATTGGCAATAAACTCAAAATCCAGTTTAAGCTGCACATATTTTGCGCTCAACTTTTCACGTAACATATCTTCACTCTCTGGCGAGTCAGCTAACAAGGTTAAATAGCTGATCTCTGCATCGCGCCACAACACCTCAAATCGCATGCGGATCTCATGGATACGATTATAATTTGCTTCGAGTTTGGTTCCCTTATCCACAATATGTTCAGGGGTGGTGATTTTGCCACAGTCATGTAGCCAGGCAGCGATTCTAAACTCTCTGTGCTCATCTTCATTTTTAAAACTGAATGCTTCAAAAGGACCACTGTCCGCTTTATGTGCCGCATTGGCCAACATCATCCCAAGCTCTGGAACACGATTACAGTGCCCAGCCGTATAGGGAGACTTATCATCCACCGCTTGGGCAATTAATCGAATAATGGCTTCAATTAATGCTTTTTGAGACTCCTCATACTCCTTGTGGGCTTCCGCCATCTCCAACATGGAGTCAGAGAGTTCATCCAGCTCTTTAATACGGGTACTCACTTTGATCACCGAATCATAATCGCGAAGCTTTATCTTCACATTCTCACGGCACAATAGGTTGATGGGCTTGATGATAGGGTTTGAAAATACCCAAGCGATAGGTAAGAATGTCAACATACACACCGCGGTGATAAAGATTGACGTCAACACCTTATGAGTACTGGGAGCCAAGATAATCTCGCTTGGCACCACAATCCCAAACATAGACTGGCCACTCGCAAATGCGGTGACATACACAAATTGCTCAAGCCCATTGATCATCAGCTTGTGTAATTTATTGTGCTGCTGACTGTCTGCCCCGATATCGATTAGGGCTTTATAGGGAACCACTCCCATTGTTTTCATCGGCTGGCGAAGCGAACTGCTATCAATCCACTTCAACTTTAACGCGTTTTTCTGCTCAGGCGTGATATTGGCTAATGCCAGATTAATGATCTCGATTAGCGGCTCATGTTTAGCTAGAATTCTCAGCCCATTGGGAATGCTGTAAGGGGAAAAAGACAAGTCATCATGGAACCTCAACTCCTCGATAAAAAATTGCCGCGCTGTGTAGCGTAAGTTTATTCCGGTATCTAATGCGGCCATCACCTCTCCTCGTCTGACGGCATTAAAACATTCATGAGTAGAAGCATACTCAACAAACTCTATGTCGGGAAAATACTGTTTAATGTACTTAATAATCAACCAGTCCACAGGTACTGCAACTTTATGACCTTCAAGCTCTGAGATGTGTGTAACAGGCTGCACCTCCTCTAAAGTCACCACCGAATAGGGCAAACTGAGAAATGGTTCGCTAAACACACCTAAATGACGATTTTCGTTGGTCATAATGACTGATTGCAACACCTCTATTTTGCCCGATTTATAAGCATCCACCAGCCCCTTCCAGCTTAAGCCGTTGACATAGGAAAAATGTAAATCGGTCATCTGAGAGATAAGCTGCATCACATCCACCACATAACCGTAGGGTTGACCTGATATTGCAAAATCGATTGGTGGCCAATCGGTCTCATTTGAGACCCTCAATACCGATGACTTATCAACAAAGGCATGCTGAGCTTGGGATAATCGCAATGGTGTCGATTGAGGAATATTGATCTGATCTGACTTTTTCTGGTTAGACGAAATAATCTCACCAGAAGGCTTATATACGTACACTTCATTTGCTGATCCCCCACTGATATTCTGGCCAACCGCACTGAGATATTTAGAAAAAGTCTCAAGGGTAATATCCATTCCTAAAACAGCACCTGAAGCATCAGGCAGCTGGATAGAGTAGGTCTTACCTGGAGATTGAATTGAGTCAAATAAGTAAGGCTGCGTTCTGAAAACATTCCCCATATCGGCATTTATAAACCAAGGCCTTACCCTAGGATCATAAACAGTGACCTCCTCTCTTCTCATCCGTTCTTGGAGTGCATCATTGAGGTAGATAAATTGCCTTATTCGATGATCTCCTTTACCTGTAATAAATGAGAATAGCCATCGGTCAGAGGGTATTGAAAAAGTCTTTGCTCTCGAGGGGGGGAAAACATCAAGATTTATTAACTGATAAAAATCACCGTTAGGTAAACCCACATTAACGCCAAAATATATAGGATTACTCCGCATGAGTTCGGCAAACGTATATAGTGCCTTACGGTTAAAATGATCATCTTCAATTAACTGATCTAAACCTGAAAGCAGTTTAGTGATATTCACAGCTTCAGTATCGAGTTGAGACAAATACTGACTCATGTGTTTTGCATCGAGGTCAAAATGTTTAAGTGCGGATTCAGTTGCCATGGATTGGCTGAAATAGTATTGGAGGCTGATAGCAATAGCGGACGTTAATACGGTGGCAAAGATAAAAATGCTGACCACAGTAAAACGTATTGAGACCCGCTTATTCTCGTACTCCTCAACAGAAAACATCTTATTTCCCTATAAACCCAACTCCTTGAAGGTTAACCAGTCTATAAAATAACCAACCCAAGTCAACGACTAAACCCAGTATAAAAAACCAATTCCACATTTAAAATAATGATTTAACGCCTATGTTGATGTAGTTTAAGGGTAATTCGAAATGTGAAAAGCAACTGTTGAAGATAAATATATTCCATGTGAATATTTGATGGTCAAGTGAAGCTAAAAATGGCCGTTAACTAAGGGGATTCTTTCTGGTTTGTTTTAAAGTGCTACCCAAAAAATTCATCGTCGCAGGAATAACTGAGAGATATTGAATATCACTCTGAAGGTCATCAAACCATGCAGATTAGTACAGACGAAAATGATCTATTCATCATGTTCGGCGAAGTAAATCCCACTAATGTATTACAAATCATCTTGCTAAGCGTAATATAAGTACGTCATTTAATGATCTTGCTTATATTTCAAGTACAATTATCACGCTAATGAAGAAATACAACAACATAATAAGCGACAGGCACGGCTATCGACAATTGCGTGATTGATAACACTTTTCTTTTTAAGAAAGCCTTATATACTAGCTACAACTACCTAGTAGTGCCTTATTCGGCACATTATTGATTTCAGGAGTATGACTATGGAATACAACACCTCAGAACTTTGTGACACCTACATCGACCAAGTTGATGTTGTCGAACCTATGTTCAGTAACTATGGTGGTTGTAACTCTTTTGGTGGCTCAATCAGCACGATTAAGTGTTTCGAAGACAACGGTCTAATTATCGAGGCACTACAACTGCCAGGTGAAGGTAAAGTACTCCTTGTCGATGGTGGTGGCTCATTACGACGCGCCCTTATCGATGCATCTATTGCACAGGTTGCAGTTGATAATAAATGGGAAGGGATCATTGTGTACGGCTCTGTAAGAGACGTTGATTCATTGGAAGAGCTTGATATTGGCATTCAAGCCATGGCGTCCATTCCTGTTGGAGCAGACAGTCATTCCGTTGGTGAACTTGAGATCCCAGTAAATTTTGGTGGCGTGACTTTCTTACCGCTGGATCATGTTTACGCTGACAACACAGGCATCATCCTGTCGCCAGAGCCATTAGATATCGATTAGTATCTGAAACAATGCTCAATAAAAGGGCGAAGAGATAAACATCTCATCGCCCTATTTCTATTTCTATTTCTATTTCTATTTCTATTTCTATTTCTATTTCTATTTAAGATGTTGACTCAAAAACTTGTCGAAAGCATTCAGAGTATCAAGTCTATTTTGCTCTATCTCTAATTGATGATTACCATTTTCAAGCTCAAGGTATTCTACTTGTTTATCAAAACTTTTAAGTTCATCAAACATTTCACGACTATGATAGACATCCACAACACGGTCTTTATCATCATACAAAACAAACCTTAGCACCCACCTTGCCTCATACAATTAGCAACTCAAAGTAGACTAGAGCACTATTTTATTGATAACCGCTAACACATTAAGCCACAATATAAGCATACGCATCAGAATAAGAACAAAACCAATATGCAGTACTTACTCCCCTTCACCCAGCTACGATGTCAACAACTGGTCACCCCAAGAGCTGGCGAAACCAAGTTGGCTCAGACCGTATTGACCCATAACCCAAACATCAGCTTAGAAGAGACGCTTAACACCGCTAAAAATAACCAGGTTCGTTTTGTGATCATGGGGATTGGTGAAGATATTGGCCCTCGTGCTAACTTAGGTCGTGGTGGGGCTACCGATGCATTCGAGTCCGCCATGGCGCAGTTTCTTAACCTACAATCAAACCGTTTTTTTAACGGCAAGCAATGCTTAGTTTTAGGTCAAATTAAGACCGATGACCTTCAGTTACCAGAAGACGCATCAGCACAAGCCTTAAGAACTAACGTCGAATCTCTGGATAAACGTGTCATTGAGATAAGCAACCAAGTCATGGCGGCCGGTCTTGAACCAATAGTGATTGGTGGCGGCCACAATAATGCTTACGGTCTGTTGATGGCAGCAAAGCAGATTTATCATAAACAGATAGCGGCGGTTAATTTAGATCCGCACAGTGATTTTCGCCCTCGAGAAGGCCGTCACAGTGGCAATGGCTTCAGCTATGCAGCAGCCAGCGGCGCACTCGGTTACTACCATGTATTGGGGATGCATGAACTGAAAAACAGTGAAGAAACACTGTCTCAGTTAAGCGCGTTTGGGGGTCATTGGCATACCCTTCAATCTATCTGGGTACGCCGTGAAATAAGCTTAACGTCAGCCTTAGATGACATCGTGACTAAGCTCAATAGCAGCCAGTTGCCAGTTGCCCTTGAACTGGATCTCGACTCGATCACCAATATGCCAAGCAGCGCGTCAACAGCTGCGGGGATTCCTCTGCTTGATGCTTTACATTATGTGCACACCATCGCGAAAAATACCCCTTGTACTTACCTGCACCTTGCAGAAGCCGCACCTAGCTGCCATGTAGCAGGAATTAGTGCTGGTTATCGCGAAACAGGACAAAGTATCAGCGAACTTATTTATGCATATATTCAAGGAAGAAACCAAGCTCAGCAGATTAGTTAACCTGAACTTGGGATAATGAGTGTTCAGACATTCTGAAGTATCTTTTTAAATCATTAGCTTAATCATTTTGTATTTCTCATATATCTGACAGTTTTGCTCGATGCCAAAATTATTGTCTATATCAAGGCGATGTTTCGTACGTAATAGCTGGCTATTACTAGAAAGATCAACACAGATAGGGGCAATAATAGGGGTATTGAGCGGCACAGCTTATCCCGAGTTCAGGTTAGTTAGCCTGTTCAGCGTGACTGATTTACTTGGCTATTCTACGTAAGCGTTGAAACTCGCTTATTAAAGTAGTTTGGGTATAATACCAATCAGTATAAAGATTTGATTGCTCAGCGAGAATTTAGCGGTTCTGAGGCAAGGCAACGAATGAAGAGCATAGTTATTCTACGGTTAAGCTCGTTAACACAGCATCAGCACCACTAAAACTCGCCTGTAAGGAGTGTTTTTGGCTGCCTACTTCTGCGTTGAATGAACTCATAAGGGAATAACCATTATGTCATCCATTCGCCTTGAATTAGTTTGCCAAAAACGCTCTGAGCAGATCAACTTCTTATTCTGATTGGTATACGCCCAGTCTGTTTTGCGAAACTCTGCGCTAGCGCTCATTTTCAACAAATCTAGGTGCAGATAACTCATCTAGCTCACACTGTAGTTGATGAGTGATATTGCAACATGATTGAATGACTTAAACTCATTATTATTTTTTAAGTAAATAGGAAGACATAGATGTCAGAGGGCACACCAAACAGTACCCATTTCGGTTACAAAACAGTTGAAAGCGATCAAAAGGCCGATTTGGTTGCTGATGTTTTTCATTCTGTCGCAGCCAAATATGACATCATGAATGATGTCATGTCCTTCGGCATCCACCGCATGTGGAAACGCTTCACTATCGAAAGTGCAGGTGCTCGTCCAGGCATGAAAGTACTGGATCTTGCCGGTGGTACAGGTGACTTGACTGCAAAATTCTCTCACCTAGTCGGTGACAGAGGCCAAGTAACACTTGCTGATATCAATGATTCTATGCTGAAAGTGGGTCGTGAGAAGCTCAGAAATAAAGGTATTGTCGGTAACGTTAACTACGTACAGGCAAACGCTGAAGCTTTACCATTTCCTGACAATCATTTCGATATTATTACTATCGCTTTTGGCTTAAGAAATGTCACCGACAAAGATGCGGCTATTCGCTCTATGTTGCGAGTACTAAAGCCGGGTGGAAAACTGCTTATTCTTGAGTTTTCCAAACCACAGCACGACATTATGCGTAAAGTCTACGATCTATATAGCTTTAAGATATTGCCTAAAATGGGTTCATTAATCACCCAAGATGCTGACAGCTATGAATACTTAGCTGAGTCGATTCGTATGCATCCAGATCAAGAAACTTTAAAAGGTATGATGGTCGACGCAGGCTTTGAGCAAGTAGAATACACCAATATGACCGATGGTATTGTTGCGCTACATAAGGGCTATAAATTTTAGTTGAGAAAGTCATGAAACGTGAATTAGCTTTGCTACTCAGTGCTGGTCTGGAAACGGCTTTACGGCAAGTCTTAGCCCAATCCCCCGATGAATACGCAAAGCTGCGTTCACTTCATGGAAAAGTGCTCTGTATCCAGTTGAGCCAGCTCAGCTGGCCTATCTATCTTGTATTTGCACAAGAAATACAAGTATTAAGCCGATATGAAGGCGAAGTAACAACGAAAGTTAATGCCGACATAACTACGCTCTACCAACTTACCGAAGGTGCCAACCTCACTGAACTCATTAAACACGATAAGCTCAGTTTAGAGGGCGATCTCAATCTGCTCCAAACCTTTAGCCATTTCCTGCAAAAAGTCGAATTTGATTTCGCTGAGCCTATCTCCAAATATTTAGGTGATGCGCCGACCCATATGCTGGTAAAAGGAATGGAGCAGGCGAAAAAAGATATCAGCCACGTATTTCGTAAAAGTCGCAGCCATATCGGGCAATTGACCACTGAAGAGTATAAATTGGCGCCTCATCAAATAGAATTTATCTATTTAGGTGATAGAATCGATGATCTTGTGGTTGACATCGACGCCATAGAAAAACGAATTAATGACTTACAAACTAGGACTAAAGCTAAAACATGACCGTCTCCAGTATCAAGCGTGCTTATCAGGTTATCAGAACCGCCCTTCACTATGGGTTAGATGAGTTAATTCCCTCTAAAATCACGCCATGGTACTTCAGACTTCTACGCTGCAGCCTATTTTGGATTAGAAACAAACACAAAGATAAAGTGGGTGGCGAGCGTCTAAAACTTGCCATGCAAGAGCTGGGGCCTGTATACATTAAATTTGGTCAAATGCTATCGACGCGTCGTGATCTACTCGATGACGAGTGGGCCGAAGAGTTAGCCATGCTACAAGATCGCGTGCCTCCCTTTGACTCAGAAGTAGCCATAGAGATGATAGAGGCAGAGCTGGGTACCTCTATCGATACCTATTTCGATGACTTCGATAGAGTTCCACTCGCATCAGCTTCAATTTCACAAGTGCATACAGCCACACTCAAATCCAATGGCAAAGCCGTGGTGCTTAAAGTACTGAGGCCCAATGTTGAAGCTCAGGTTAATGCCGACATTCTGCTGATGTCACAAGTGGCTAACTTCGTGGAAACCATTCTAGGCCACGGTAATCGCCTGCGCCCTGCTGAAGTGGTTGAAGATTATCGCACTACCATTGAAGGTGAACTCAATCTTAAGCTCGAAGCCCTCAACGCCGTCAAGTTGAGAAATAATTTTTTAGATTCAGGCTCACTTTACATCCCTTATATGTATGAAGAGCTGTGCTTTACTCGCTTGATCGTTATGGAGCGGATCTACGGTATTTCAGTGTCTGATATGGCCGCCTTAAAGGCACAAGGCACTAACCTCAAGATATTGGCAGAAAGAGGCGTAGAACTATTTTTCACTCAGGTGTTCAGAGATAACTTTTTTCATGCGGATATGCACCCTGGCAACATTTTTGTCAGTCGAGAGCATCCGGAGGATCCTCATTATATCGGTTTAGATTGCGGCATTATGGGCACGCTAACCGATGAAGATAAACGCTATTTAGCCGAAAATTTCCTCGCCTTTTTCAATCGTGACTACCATCGTATTGCTCAGTTATACATAGAATCAGGTTGGGTATCACCAGATACTGATGTCGCTGCATTCGAGCAAGCAGTCAAAGTCGTTTGCGAGCCCATGTTCAACAAGCCGTTGGATGAGATTTCATTCGGACACGTACTACTCGAACTATTCCGCACCGCCAGACGTTTCGATATGGTCGTACAACCACAATTGGTACTATTAGAAAAAACCTTACTCTACATCGAAGGATTAGGTCGTCAACTATACCCCCAACTCGATCTGTGGCAGACAGCCAAACCTTTCCTTGAGGAGTGGATGTCACAACAAGTAGGTCCAAAAGGGATGGCGAGCAAGATCAAAAAAGAGTTTCCTTACTGGGCTGATAAGTTACCAGAGCTTCCGGAGTTGGTTTATGACAACCTAAAAATGGGTAAAAACTTCGTCAAATCTCAGAACCAGATGCTAGATCGCTATATCAAATTGCAGCAGAAAGCCCATAAAAGTAACTATCTTTTAATTACTGCAGCTATTTTAGTGATCTGTGGCACGATTTTGTTCAACCAAGACTCTACACTATGGGCGTCTTATGGCAGTATCGCTGCAGGCACAGTAATCTGGTTTATTGGTTGGCGATCTAGACCAAAAAACCGCAAACTTTAGCTAGCACTAATAAACGATAAGTTCATAATAGAACTATTTACTGATTTACTTATATATTTACGAGGAAAAATTCATGGGTAACATGGGCATTTGGCAACTTCTGATCATCGCTGTGATCGTAATATTATTATTTGGTACCAAAAAGTTACGTTCACTTGGTGGTGACTTAGGTGGGGCAGTAAAAGGTTTCAAAAACGCCATGTCTTCTGAAGAAGAGAAGAAAGCACTTGAAGAGACTGCTGCTGAAAAAACGGCTCCTAGCGTAGAGAAGACAGCTCCAAACGCAGAGAAAAAAACAGAGTCCAAGGATAAAGAACAGGTATAACTCCTTATGTTCGACGGTATTGGCTTTATGGAACTGCTGTTGATCGGTATTTTAGGGCTAGTAGTACTAGGCCCTGAAAGACTCCCGGTTGCAGTACGCTCAATCACAGGTTGGATCCGAGCCATGAAACGTATGGCTAATTCAGTAAAAGATGAGCTTGAACAGGAACTCAAAATTGAGCAACTGCATTCAGACTTAAAAAATGCTGAGAATCTTGGCCTTAAAAATCTATCACCTGAATTGCAAGATTCAATTGATCAGTTAAAAGAAGCAGCTCAGTCTGTCAATCGACCTTATAAAGTAGAAGAAACGCCTCCGGCCAGCAATTCTGCGCCAACGGATAGCATTCCTTTAGAGGCTCCAACTGCTGAGGTTAACGCTAACTCAGACAAATCGAACAGGTAGTCCATGTCTCAACAGCAGCCTCTAATTAGTCATTTACTTGAACTACGCACCAGATTACTCCACGCTGTCGGCAGTGTACTGTTAGTTTTTGCCTGCATAGCGTATTGGGCAAATGATATTTACCACTATGTGGCGACACCATTAATGGATGTGATGCCCGAAGCCAGCAGCATGATCGCAACCGACGTTGCCGCTCCTTTCTTCGCGCCATTTAAACTGACACTGGTTCTCGCATTTTTCATTGCGATTCCCTATGTGCTTTACCAAATCTGGTCGTTTATCGCACCCGGTCTATATAAGCATGAAAAGCGACTCATGATGCCGCTGCTCGCGAGTAGCACTTTATTGTTTTATCTAGGTATCGCATTTGCTTACTATGTTGTCTTCCCTGTCGTATTTGGATTCTTTACCAGTGTCGCCCCAGAAGGCGTACAGGTTGCGACCGACATCACGAGCTACCTTAGTTTCATTTTAAAGTTGTTCTTTGCCTTTGGTTTAGCCTTTGAGATCCCGATTGCAGTCGTTTTGCTCTGTTGGGCTGGCGTGACTACCCCCGAAGAGCTGAAAGCTAAACGTCCGTACATTGTCGTTGGCGCGTTCGTAATAGGCATGTTACTCACTCCACCAGATATCATTTCTCAGACAATGTTAGCCGTACCTATGCTGATATTATTTGAAGGGGGATTGATTGCTGCTCGTTTCTACAGTAAAAAGGATGACGAAGAAGACGATGAGCAAGAAAAACAGGATGAACCTGGCCAGGAAGCTAAATAAGCACAATTAATTAGCTAAACATGGCGCGCTCAATATCATAAAGGAAAATATTCATGCGCAAACTTTGGATCACTGCAGCCGCGATGTTGATATCGGCTAATGCCACCGCTGGCATAACACAAGAATTATCTGCTTGCGCATCAATAACAGACAAGCTCGATAGGCTTATCTGTTTTGATGCCTTAGCACAAACAGTGAAAACACAAGCCCCAATCACTCCGGCTGTAGTCGCTACTGCGACAGTGGCCGCTAAGCCAGTTTCCGCAAACGTAGAAGAGGAATTTGGCAACCTAAGAAAAGCCAAGGCCGACGCCATTGACAAGATCTATCTAGAGATTGCTTCTATCACTAAAGATCCCTATGGCGCACTGAAAATCACCTTTACCAATGGCCAAATCTGGAAACAAACTGACGGACGTCGTTACAAGCTAAAGGTGGATCAAACTGTCTTTATCGAAAAAGCAGCACTGGGCTCTTTCGTCTTAGGTTCTGATGACCGTAATACAACGATTCGAGTTAAACGTCTAAAGTAATGTCTAAATACATAGACATCGCTGTCAATCTTATTGGCGGCGCCCTCGAAAAAAATAGCGATGACATCATTCAACGAGCGGTGGCCCAAGGGGTTTCACCGCTTATTGTTATTGGCAGTAATTTAGCCGAAAGCGAGCTGGCAATAGCGTGCAGCCTCGAACATCCTCAACATTTGTATTGTACCGCCGGAACACACCCACATCACGCCAGCGAATGGGATCAGGCAAGTACTGATAAACTACGATTACTCGCAGCGTCGCCTAAAGTGGTCGCCATCGGCGAATGTGGGCTAGATTACAATCGCGACTTTTCTCCTCGCCCAAAACAGAGAGAGGCATTTGAAGCCCAATTAGACTTAGCAATTGAGCTGCAACTCCCGGTTTTAATGCATGAGCGTGATGCCCATGACGACTTCTTGTCTATCGTTAAAGAGAGGCGCAGCGAACTATGTGGTGCGCTGCTGCATTGCTTCACCGGCAATAGAGAAAGTATGGAAGCTTACCTCGAACTCGACCTGCATTTAGGGATCACGGGTTGGGTTTGCGATGAACGCAGAGGAGCAGAGCTGGCTGAACTTGTTTGTGATATCCCTGATAATCGAATACTGATTGAAACCGATAGCCCATATCTATTACCAAGAAGCATGAGACCTAAGCCTAAATCCAGCAAAAACGAACCTCAGTACCTGCCTTATATCGCGCAATATATAGCAACACTAAGAGATCAAGACCCAGCTGATTTTGCTGAAAAAGCTTACAGAAACAGTGTTGATTTTTTTAGGTTATGAATCATAAATGAAGCTGATTAATTTAGTTTTACTTACCCTTACTCTGGTTTTCTGTACTCAGGCTAAATCTGAAACTTTACTTGCCCTTAGTGAAGGTTCAGAGACCCCACTAGAAATATCCTCTTGGCTGTATTATTCATTTGCAGCGGATGACGAAACGATAGAGCAAGTCAAAAACTTCAGCTCAACACGTTGGCAGCGATTACCTAGCGATGAATACAATCAAATAGACTTAGATCCGTTTTGGATTAAATTTAGTCTCTATAATGCTGACCCTCTCGTTATCAACAGGCTATTATCACTGGGAAACCCCCATATTGATAAGCTGGATCTCTATCATTTTATTCACGGGCAATTAATCGATCACACGGAGATGGGGGATCGATTACTCTTCACTCAACGTCCTTTGATCAATAACTTGTTTGTCTATCCATTTAAACTGGCACCGGATGTAGTGCACACCTTTTACATTAAAATTAATTCTGAGGGTAATTCCAACTTACCGTTAACCCTATGGTCCCCGAAAGCATTTACTCAATACACAGAGTCAAACTCACTCTCTAGTGGTTTCCAACTTGGTGCGCTGGCCGCAATTGGTTTTTTCAGCCTCTGTATTGCGATTACTTCTCGCTCATATAGCTATACATACTATGCGGGTTATGTGTTATCGGTGACCTTACTGGTTGCGACTCTGCAGGGTTATGCATTTCAATTTCTTTGGCCTAAATGGCCAATGATGCAGAACTTTATGATGACTGCGCTCGTGCCGTTAACCATGTTTTTTGCGCTGCTGTTCACCGAAAAAGTCCTGTTGTTAAAATATCACAGCATGACCATGCTCAAACTATGCAGATATAGTGCGCTCTATGCATTATTGCTTCTGCTTATCACCCCGCTATTGGAATACTCGCTAGCACTGTACATCAACATTATTTCAGTTCTCTTTGTAACCGCCATGTTGATGGTCATCGCTTCCATACATGCCTTCAGAGGCCATAAGTTAGCAAAACTTTATACCTTAGCGTGGAGCGGTATGCTGGTTGGGTCATTTATCACTGGAACCTTGTACCTCGGATGGATCACTCTGCCAATAACCCATCTCACCCCGTTTATGATTGGCCTCACATTTGAGGTTATCTTCATGGCTAGCATTCTCGCAATTCGGTATAACGATGAACGAAAAGCCAAGCAATCCTCACAGCAGGAAGCCTTATTACAATCGCAAAAGCTCCGTAAAACCAAAGAAGAAGCCTTGCTCATCGAAGCCAATAGCAATGAAAAACTTGAGCAGATGGTCCAAGAGCGCACTTTAGAGTTAGAAATAGCCCTAAGAGAACTCAACGATGCAAATCAAAAACTCACAGAGCAAGCAACAACCGACAGTTTAACCGGGGTAAAAAACCGCGCAGCTTTCGATAAGCGCCTGTTGGCCGAAGGAAGATTAAGTCGGCGACAACAGACTCCTATGGCGATTTTAATGCTTGATATCGACCGTTTTAAATCGATCAATGATAGCTATGGCCATTTAGCAGGCGATCAAACCCTGCGACTTATCGCTCAGACATTGAAAGAGAAATTAAAACGACCAGCGGATCTGGTGTCACGTTTTGGCGGTGAAGAGTTTGCTATTATACTGCCAAACACAGATGAACCTGGTGCGGAACGAGTTGCAGAACTGATTAGGAAAACCATTGATGATTTACCTATCAGCTGGAAAGATATCGATATCCCTTTAACCATCAGTATTGGTGTCAGTTCAGAGATCATACAGTCTGAAGCTCAACCAACCAGATTATTAGAACAAGCCGATAAAGCACTTTATCGTGCAAAAAATGATGGGCGTAACCGAGTGATGGTTTATACCCCAGAGTCTCAATAAGAGATAAACAACACCCACAATCTGAGTATCAGCCAGCATATGGCCAGGTTGACATTTAATGGGTTAAGCAGGAGTCGAACGTGAATATAATTACCAGTGCTTTTCCACAACGCAGAATGCGTCGCATGCGTAAACATGATTTTAGCCGTCGCTTAATGGCTGAAAACCAACTTTCGGTAAACGACCTTATCTACCCTATGTTTGTTCTAGAAGGTAATAACCGAACGGAACAGATCGCTTCTATGCCTGGTATTGAGCGCTACTCAATCGATCTACTGCTTAAAGAAGCTGAAGAGATTGTTAAACTAGGCATACCGCTCATCGCGCTGTTCCCCGTTACGCCGGCGGAAAAGAAAACGCTGTTAGCAGAAGAAGCCTATAACGCTGATGCATTAGCACAACGTGCCGTTCGAGCTCTAAAAGACGCGTTTCCTGAGTTAGGCGTAATGACTGACGTCGCATTGGATCCTTTCACGACTCACGGCCAAGATGGCATCATCGATGAAGATGGCTACATTCTTAATGACATCACCACTGAGATCTTAGTTAAGCAGGCCCTATCACATGCCGAAGCGGGTGCCGATATCGTTGCGCCATCAGATATGATGGACGGACGTATTGGTGCTATTCGCCAAGCGTTAGAAGAAGCGGGTCACGTTAACACACAGATCATGGCTTATTCGGCAAAATACTCATCAAACTACTATGGCCCATTCCGAGATGCAGTTGGCTCAGCGGGTAACCTTAAAGGTGGCAATAAGCATAGCTACCAGATGGACCCAGCGAACAGTGATGAAGCCTTACACGAAGTTGCCCTCGATATTCAAGAAGGTGCTGACATGGTAATGGTTAAGCCAGGTATGCCGTACCTGGATATCGTCACTCGTGTTAAGCGTGAACTCGGTGTGCCGACTTTTGCTTACCAAGTCAGTGGTGAATATGCGATGCATATGGCTGCTATCGAAAATGGCTGGTTATCTGAAAAAGCCATCGTGATGGAATCTTTGCTTTGTTTCAAACGTGCCGGCGCTAATGGTGTACTGACCTACTTTGCTAAGCGTGCCGCTCAATGGCTAAAAGAAGATCAGATTAAATAATACCAATCAGTATAATCAATCCTTAAGCTTATTTAGTAAGCCGCATTCATTGCGGCTTTCCTGTTTCTAATCCCTGATAAAGATTTAACATCTCATCAGTTCAGCTTCAAGTATGTTAGATATTTCAAGCCGTCTTCATGAAAAATTGTGACCTATACAACTAAATACAACATTGCACAGTGATCTAACTTCCCTTTACCAAGCCTCCCACTTCTCCCTACTACCTCTAAATGATTAAATACAGATACAAAGCCAGACGAGTCATTTCCATCAGTTTGAGGTATTATCATGACCAACAACATCAAAGCATTACTTGCCACTACCGCCCTCTTTTTTAGCTGCCAGACTCTTGCCAGCGGTGGTTGTGCATTCGAAGATAATCAAGGTGGCTTAATTGCCACATGCAATGAGGAGATACAGGAAGTGATATTAACTGGAACTGTAGCAACACAAACCATGCTTGAATTGGACGATTTCTCGAAAGGCTATAAAGAATACCAAGTCGATACCGCCGCGATCACGCCATTAAAGAACCTAAAAGAAGCGACTGAGATTGTGGTGATTATCGGCACTTGGTGTGGTGACTGTCACCGTGAGACACCGCGTTTAATCCGCATCCTCGAAGAGGTCAACAACCCCAATATCAAAGTGACTTATATCGGGGTCGACAGAGCTAAGTCAGATCCAGAAGGACTCGCGGCCCAATACGAGTTCACGCGTATTCCAACCATTATTGTGAGTCAAAATGGTGAAGAACTAGGTCGTATTATCGAACGACCAGAAACTTCTCTGGAGATAGACTTGGCCAAGATCCTGAACTGATTGTTGGTCAGCTATAAACAAAAAGGCACTCAATGAGTGCCTTTATTACCTGTTAGCATAAACTATTTAGAATTCGTAGCGTGCTACCACTGAGAAGAATCGCTCTTCCTGACGATCCGTTGTCATACCATAGTCAGGGTTAAGCTCTAAACCTGAAGATGTATCTGCATAACGTGCTCTCTCTTCATTCACGTTAATTGCAGAATCAGAATTTAAAACATTGTAAACAGTTCCTTTGATAGAAAAGTCACCATCAAGAATATCTGTCATATAAGTCAGTGATAAATCGATATTAGTAACCCAAGGTAGATTACCCGCAGTGCCACGTGGTGCAGGATTACCATTTTCATCATAGTGTGAAGCTTGGTCGTAGTAGCGGCTTATACAGTCATCCCAAGGACTCCCTGCTGTACAACTACCCACACCATCTGGATGCTGTGAGAAATAACTCTGAGGACGACCCGAAGTGACTCGAGTAACGAAACCAAAGATTAAATCTTCAGTAATGTTATATGCACCACTCACTTTAAATGCATGAGTATGGTCATTTGGTAGATCACCACTTGAGTGATCCATTAGGTCGCCATAATCGTATGATGTCGTCCAACCTGGATCAGCCTGATTATTATCGGTTTTAACTAGACCTTCTGTATTACCATAGCTATTTGACCATGTGTACGATGAGTTAATACGTAAATCATCTGTCACAGAACCATCCAAAGTAAATTCTAACGCAACATACTTACGTTCAGCTTCAGGCAATGCCATCTCTTGTGCAGTTAAGTTAATGTTATCTACTTGGCCATCGCCATCGAAGTCATATGAAACACCAACATCTTCACCTGGATTAAGGAGTACATAATAAGAGCTCTGGCCAACATTATCTTCGATACCTAACTCTGCAAGTTTCTTAGATAAAACAGGACCAATATCAGTGTCTTCAACACTACGTCCTAAATCACGATAAATACCACGCACACCAGCAGTCATCGTTTCAAAAACTTCTTGCTGATATCCTAGAGTAAACTCGTCTGAGTACATTGATTTAAGAGATGATGATGCTATCAAGCCTGGTTCAGTAATACCTTTTTGACGATCCCAACGATCACGAAGCATAGCACCACGGCTTGGCGAACCGTCGGTATTAATAACGGGGTGTCCATCTGCATCGATTTGATCAAGTTCTGAATACTCAAACCACTCAATAGAAGAGGAGCCCTGTGTAATGTTCATATTCGCAGAAACTGGCTGGAAATAACGACCATAGGTTGCGAATACTTTCGATTCACCATCACCAAATACATCATAAATAGCTTGAATACGTGGTGCAAATTGATTATCCATTTCCACATACGCACGACCATCAGAAACTGTGTTTTCAAACTCGCTATAACGTAAGCCAAGATTTAACACTAAGTTATCAGTTGCCTGCCAAGAATCATTGATATAAAACGCAGTAGAGGTCACATCCGAATCAGTAAAACGTTCACGCACACGACGTTCTACATAGTCTTCACCCTGAGTTTGACCAGAGTTATCATTAGCACCAGCCGTGTAGATTGACCACCAACCTTGTGCATCACCAATACCGTTTTGAGACGAAGAATAATCAACTTTAACCTTGGTATAATCAACACCAAATTGAATTGAGTGATCTTCTAAATCCAAGCTGAAATCAATTCTAGCTTGGTCACGAGTGTAATGCTCTTCTGATACTGACGAGTTAGTATGTTGGCTCAAAGTCGAAAAACCATCACGATAATCCCAAACACCAGGGTTTGCTGACGCCACAACATTTTCAACATCTTCTTGTACTCGACCAATAACAGCTGAAACTGAGAAAGCATCAGTTAAATAACCGTTATAATTCAAGCTATACACTTTACCACCATCTTCACCTGGTGCATTTACGCCTTGCTGTTCACCAACAATATTGGTTTCCCAATCATAAGCATACGTTTGATTTGTCCATGTACGCTTGTTATTCATTGCAGAGAAGCCAATTGAATGGTCATCTGACATGTACCAATCTAACTTTGCAAACCAGCGGTCTTCTTCGCGATCTCGACCGCCTTTAGTTGTTTGTCCAGCCCAATCTTGAGCTTCTCGTCTTGGTGCAAACAAACCATAGAAAAATAGAGAATCTTCAATAATTGCACCACTTGCCCATAACTGTAGCTCTTTAAAGTCATAGCCATCTTGTTGAGTATTAGTATCGACTTCACCATTTGATTGATAAATATTACTATGAGATGAACGTAAAGAACTTGGATCCCATCGTGCTTCAGCACCAAATTTGAATTCATTTTCACCCGATTTAGAAACAGCGTTTACAATACCGCCCAATGCGCCACCGAAATCAGGACTAACACCACCTGTTTTTATCTGTGTCTGGGATATCGCCTCCCAAGGTAGACGAATTGAGCCTAAACCCGTACGAATGCTTGTTACATTCAGCCCATTAAAGTAGTAAGCATTTTCAGCCGCAGATGAACCACCAAAACTAGATGCACCATCAAAATTTGAACCACCAGGAGCTGCAGTACCCGGTGCAAGCAACGCAATGCTTTCGAATCCTGTATTAACAGGCATAGTTTGTAGCTCATCTTGACTGAAAGTTAAGCCTGAGGTCGATGATGCCATGTCTACACGACGGATCATGCTGCCCGTTACAGCAATGCGTTCAACATTGTCGGCACCAGCCGAATATAACTGACTATCAAGAATAACTGATTGCCCGATACTAACTTGAACACCATTTTCTTGGTTCTGCTCGTAACCATCTTTACTAATCGTAATATCGTAATCACCGATAGGCACATTACGTAAAAGATAATCACCTTTATCATTAGTTTCTACTTTAAAAACAAGACCCTTGGTCTTATGTTTAAGCGTGATAGTCGCATTAGATAGGTTACTACCTGAAGCGTTTACAATATGACCTTTTACAATACTCGTATCGGCAGCCATAGCCGCTGGGGCAGATATAAATAACACTGAACCTACGGCAAGAGCCGCTAGCGTCTTTTTCGGCGAAAATCGTATAAGCGCATTACTTCTAGACATGATTTAGTCTCCCTTAAACTTTATCTAAGTAAGCACTTGGCAAAATATTATTAGTTGATTTTGGTGTACCAAACACCAAGTGCAACAAAAACATAACATGAATCACATATTATATACAATCTTCAATATCCAAAAAATATGTATACTATCTAAACAAAGAGAGATTAGAGTGACAAAAAAGCTACGAATGAGTCGGTAAGTTGAGGACAGCTAAAAAGAATGGAGAATAGGTTAAATCTATTATTACGATGAAAAGTATTCATGTTAGATAGAACACAAAGACTTATCATATAAATATTGAGCAATAGAGGGGGGAACTAATAGCTAAAAATGATATTGCTGTTTCAGAGATTGTCTAATTGCTGTTGAGATAACATCTGCAATACGCCTTCTCTGAGCGCTCCGCCAGATAAATTCAAACTCTGAATATCCAATAACTCAAACAGGGCTAGTAGAATTGAGATCCCGGCAGCAAACGTAGGGGCTCGTTCTAAATGAAGACCAGAGATGGCCAACATCGAAGGATCTGCTTGTGATAACACCTCTTGTTGAAGAGTAAGAAGCACATCTAGTGTAATTGTCGCTGATTGATTTCGGTGATTGAGTAGCTCGACCACTGACTGTACGCTGCCTGAGGCGCCCACAACACCATGCCAACCTAGCAACTTAAGTTCACTTAGATAATCACCCAGTACAGATTTAACTTCCGCTTTTGCCTCATCAAAATCTAACTGTTGAAAAGGGAAAGTGCTAAAGAATTTATCATTAAAGGTGACACAACCAACCGCTAAACTGGTTTTAAGTAGGACTTTATCTCCATCACCGATAATAAACTCGGTGCTAGCCCCACCAATATCGATAACTAAACGTCGTCCCTCTCCCTCTGTCGTGGCGACCATACCTTGGTAGATAAGCTCAGCTTCACGTATGCCAGAGATGATTTCGATGGGATGATCTAAAATGAGGAGTGCACGTCGGCAAAAGTCATCTGAATTGACAATATTTCTAAGCGTTGCGGTCGCAATAACCGCAATATGATTAACTGATACCTTCTCTTTAACGAGCTTATCATTAAACATCGCTAAGCAGTCGAGGCCACTTACTATCATCTCTTCGCTTAGGGAGCCATCAGTTTGGATCCCTTCGGCAAGACGTACTTTACGTTTGTATTTAGCAATAATTTTTGGCTGGCCTGCCGAGGTTTCGGCGACCAGCATATTAAAGCTATTTGAACCTAACGTAATAGCAGCATAGCGAGCTGTCGACATCAATTATGCTCTAAGAGTGTCTACGGGTAGTATCGTGACGACGCGGAGCGTTATTACGATTTCCACTTCGGTTTCCACCTTGTGGACGTCCTGAACCTGAGCGTCCTTGTGGGCGAGTATTATGCTTTCTATGGATGCGAATAGGCGCTGGAATATCTTCCAACAAAGCGTCACTGTCATAGTTAACCACTGGAATAGAGTGAGTAATATACTCCTCAATTGCAGGTAGGTTGAGCGCATACTCTTCACAGGCAAAACTGACCGATACGCCTTTTTTACCAGCACGACCAGTACGGCCGATACGGTGAACGTAATCTTCACAGTCATCAGGTAAATCGTAGTTGTACACGTGAGATACATCTGAGATGTGTAATCCACGCGCTGCCACATCAGTAGCCACTAGGATATCTAATTCACCAGTAGTAAATTGCTCAAGAATACGAATACGTTTCTTTTGCGGCACATCACCTGTTAACAAACCGACACGATGACCATCACCGGATAACCAAGACCAGACATTTTCACAGCTGTGCTTAGTATTTGAGAATATGATCGCCTTTTCTGGCCAATCTTCTTCTAGCAACGACAGCAACAACTTCATCTTATCTTCGGTGGATGGATAGAAGATCTCTTCTCTGATATTTTTAGAGGTTTTTTCGTTAGGCGCGATAACGACTTTCTCTGGCTCGTTCATGTGATCGTAAGCCAATTCCTGCACTTTCATTGATAAAGTCGCAGAAAACAACATGTTCAAACGCGATTTAGCGTCTGGCATACGTCTAAAGAGGAAGCGGATATCTTTAATAAAACCAAGATCGAACATACGATCGGCTTCATCTAACACAACAGCTTGAATAGCACTTAAATTGATGATGCCTTGGCGTACGTAATCGATAATACGACCCGTGGTACCGATGAGAATATCGATACCTTTATCCAGCACTTTGCGCTGAACATCATAACTTTCACCGCCATAAACAATACCGACTTTTAGGCCGGTGTGTTTTGCGAGTAAAGTTGCATCTTTTGCGATTTGGATAGCCAATTCACGAGTAGGCGCCATAATCATCGCTCTAGGCTGATTAATCTGACGTCCTTCAGGAACTGGAGTAGAAAGAAGATGCTCAAAAGTCGCCACAAGAAAAGCTAATGTTTTCCCTGTTCCCGTCTGGGCTTGGCCAGCAATATCTTTTTTCTGTAATAGAATAGGTAAAGATAGGGCTTGAATAGGCGTACAAAATTCAAAACCGCTCTCGTTTAGTGCTGTTTTTATCCCTTCATTAAGAGAAAAGTCGGCAAACTTTTGATTTGATAAATGTGTTTCGCTCATAGCGGCAGCATACCAGTTAGGGTTGCAATAAGAAACTCAATCGTTTGAAATAGCGACTAATAATAAAAACTAGCTTTAAAGGCGAAAAATTATGCCTTGAAAAGTTATTTTTCAGTCCCAATATACAGGTTAAGCCATTAACAAACCAGCAATGGCAACCTAACTGGAGAACATCATGAGCGACAAAATAGTACATTTAAGTGACGACAGCTTCGAAAATGACGTAATCAACTCAACACTACCTGTAGTCGTCGACTTTTGGGCTGAGTGGTGCGGACCATGTAAAATGATTGCACCTATCTTAGATGACGTTGCTGAAGAGTATGCAGGCAAAGTGACTATCGCTAAAATGAATGTCGACAGTAACAGTATTTCACCTGCTAAATATGGTGTTCGTGGGATCCCGACGTTACTTATATTCAAAAATGGTGAGCTTGCCAGCACTAAAGTCGGTGCTCTTTCTAAAACTCAGCTTAAAGAGTTTATCGACGCTCAACTTTAATACACTATTTATTGGTTCTGCGATCTAGAAATATAGCCCGCAGATCCAAGTTCAGTATATGAAAGTGACCGCCGACACATCTTATTCAATAAATTGTGTCGGCTATAGCTAAAAACCTAGACGCACAGCCACTATAGTGCTACTTTAATAACCAGACCTATTTCTAATTAACCACATCTCGCTATTCGTTCAATATCCCATCGTTTTATGACAATTGAATCTAAATAGCCTTATCTCGCATAAAAAGACCCTCCAAGATGAATTTATCAGAACTAAAAGACACACCGATTTCAGACTTAGTTTTACTTGCTCAAGAAATGAACGTTGAGAACCCTGCTCGAGCACGTAAACAGGACATTATATTTTCAATCCTTAAAGCCCACGCCAAAAGCGGTGAAGATATTTTCGGTGGTGGTGTCTTAGAAATTCTGCAGGATGGTTTCGGTTTCCTTCGTAGTGGTGACGCCTCTTACCTAGCTGGTCCAGATGACATTTATGTCTCTCCAAGCCAGATCCGTCGCTTCAGCTTACGAACAGGTGATTCCGTTTTTGGTAAAATTAGACCACCTAAAGAGGGCGAACGTTATTTCGCTCTTTTGAAAGTATCTGAAGTCAACTTTGACAAGCCAGAAAACTCCCGCACAAAAATCTTATTCGAAAACCTTACCCCACTCCATGCTGAAGAACGCATGAGAATGGAACGTGGTAATGGTTCGACTGAAGATATTACTTCACGAATTCTCGACCTATGCTCACCAATTGGTAAAGGTCAGCGTGGTTTGATTGTTGCACCGCCTAAAGCGGGTAAAACACTATTACTGCAAAACATCGCCCAAAGCATCGCCTACAACAACCCAGATGTTGTGCTGATGGTTCTGCTTATCGATGAGCGCCCAGAAGAAGTGACCGAAATGCAACGCATGGTTAAAGGTGAAGTTATTGCTTCTACCTTCGATGAGCCAGCAAGCCGTCACGTACAAGTAGCCGAAATGGTTATCGAAAAAGCCAAGCGTCTTGTAGAGCACAAGAAAGATGTTGTTATCTTACTCGACTCAATCACACGTCTAGCTCGAGCTTACAACACTGTTATCCCATCATCTGGTAAAGTTCTTACTGGTGGTGTTGATGCTAACGCACTACACCGTCCTAAGCGTTTCTTCGGTGCAGCTCGTAACATCGAGCACGGCGGAAGTTTAACGATTATCGCTACTGCACTGGTTGATACAGGCTCGAAAATGGATGAAGTCATCTACGAAGAGTTTAAAGGTACAGGTAACCAAGAGTTACACCTTTCTCGTAAAGCCGCTGAAAAGCGTGTCTTCCCTGCTATCGACTTTAACCGCTCAGGTACTCGTCGCGAAGAGAAGCTTACAACACCAGATGAACTTCAGAAAATGTGGATTTTACGTAAAATCTTACACCCAATGGATGAAGTCACAGGTATGGAATTCCTTATCGACAAGTTGGCAATGACCAAGACTAACGAAGAGTTCTTCACCGCGATGAAACGCGCTAAGAGCTAATAGGTTCTAGGTTCTAGGTTCTAGGTTCTAGGTTCTAGGTTCTAGGTTCTAGCAAAGCATAAAGAAAAGCCGCACTCGTTGCGGCTTTTTTGTGTCTAGAACACTTTTACCAAGGACGGTATAAGAACTTCGTTATGTCAGGACAGCTTGTAATAAAGCCCTATTGGAATTGACCAAGAGCCTTTGATACTTCCTTTAGCTTTAGCTCACATCTCTCCCTCAACATATCCCTTAAAAGCAAAATAACAGGAGTAACATGTTCTCTTCCTGGGCACACTAAATAGAGATCCGCCGACTCTCCTTCGTGATCGGTCAACATGGGTATCAGCCTGCCACTGACGATGTCTTCACCTAAGTCCAATGAAGATTTATAGACAACTCCCTTGCCAGCAACAGCCCAACGGCGCGCAATATCAGCATCATTACAGCTTCGTTTACCTGTCACTCTCGCTTTGAGTTCACGCCCATTGTAAGTAAAACTCCACAGGTCATGAGTACGCTCATCTAACATAAAGAAAAGACAATCATGTTCAGCAAGTTGTTCGATTGACTCAACCCTTCCTCGTCTTGCGATATATTCAGGAGACGCACACAACACTCGTTTAGCAGAGCAAACTTTAAAAGCGACTAACGAAGAGTCTTTTGGGGTCCCTGAGCGCAGAGCGACATCTATTTTGTCGTGATAAAAGTCCGATAAAGTATCACCAATATGTAACCTTAGCTTTAACTCTGGATACTCATCCATAAAACTATCCAGCCAAGGAAGTAACACATTTCGTCCCACATCCGACGGCAGGGCAAGCTTAACAACCCCAGAGATTTTCTCCTTCACATCATCAATGGCCTGCTGACCTAGCGCCAAGTCAGTAAGCGCTTTGCGGCAATGAATAAGGTAACGCTCACCGGTGTCAGTGAGTCTCAGGCTGCGAGTACTGCGGATAAATAGACTCGTCTCAAGCTGTTTCTCTAAGCGTTTAAGCGATGCACTGGCTGACGCTGATGAGATGTCCAATTCCGTCGCAGCCGCGGTAATACTGCCGCAATCAGCGACTCGAACGAAAAGTTTGAGATCATTTATCTGCATATTGTAAACCTAAGGATCAATTAACAGCCATGCTATGGGCTCTTAGCCCAAAAAGAAAGCCTGCGATTAAAGCAGGCTTTCTATCTCACACGACATGCTCATTAAACCAGCGCAACGGCCATCTTGCGGCGTAGATACGCGATTTGTTGCATGTGAGGCAGATCTTTAGGGCAGTTATCTTGGCAACCCAATAAGGTCATGCAGCCAAATACGCCATCTTGATTACCAATAACATGATAGAAGTCTTCAACGCCACGTTGATCTCGGCTATCAAGCTCAAAACGCGCCAGCTTCATCATACCGACAGCGCCAACAAAGGTCTCGCGCATCTGCTTAGTCGCACACGCTGACACACACACGCCGCATTCTACACAACGCTCGAGTTCATAGAGTTTAGCCGCCTCCTCTGGTGCCATCGGCGCTTCAAGACGGTGTACATCTACATCATCTAAATTCGGGTGCAGCCAGAGCTTTAACCGCTCGGCAAGTTCACGCATAAACTTACCCGTGTTCACTGACAGATCGCCAATCAACTCAAAGCCCGGCAATGGCATCAAGGTGATCTCACCTTTAGGATATTTACTGGTTAATGTGCGACATGCCAAGGTTGGAAAGCCATTGATCACCATGGCGCAACTGCCACAGATCCCAGCACGGCAGACAAAATCAAATTGCAGCGAGCTATCTTGTTGTTCACGCAATTGATTGAGCGCAATAAACACCGACATTCCAGGTGTCTCTTCAATCTGATACTTAACCATCTTAGGCTTGTCGCCGCTCTCTTGCGGATCATAACGAAAGATATTAAACGTTAATGTGCGACCTTGACTCATCACCCTTGCTCTCCAACTGGCATTTCGCTACTCACTGTTCTATCTAATCGTTCATTATTAGCCATTAATGATTCTGGGACGTTAAATGGCATCAAAGCATGTTGGCGTTGATGCCTGTCTGCATCATCACCAAGCTGACTTAATATGTGCGTGATCTCATCTTCACGCTTATCAGTATCAGGATGCGCTATCGCATTATTAATACCATAACCACGGTATCCTGGAGGCAACTCCATTTTCATCACATCAAGCTGCTCATAGCTCAGCTCAGGTGAAAGCGAGTTTTCATCTGGCCAACTGGCTAATGTACGGTTTAGCCACTCTTTATCATTCCGTTGAGGGAAGTCTTCTCTAGCATGTGCACCACGGCTCTCTGTACGAGCGGCTGCGCCACATGCGACAGTAAGTGCCACTTTAAGCATACGCTTCACCCTTAACGCTTCGACGAGTTCAGGATTGGCATGGCGTTTCTTACATTTCAGCCCTAAAGATTTAGCGCGCTTAAGCAAAGCTTGCAGCTCAGACACGGCCTTTTCCAGCTCTGGGCCATTACGGAAGATGCCTACATAAGCCATCATGATCCGCTCCATCTCTTTTCTTAACGTGAAAGGATTTTCGCTGCCCTCGCCCTCGATCAGTTCATCTATTTCGCCACGCACTTTCTCGACAAAAGACTCAATCAAGCCTGTGTGAATTTCTAAACTATTTTCCTCACAGAAATCGGCCACATACTTGCCAATAATCATCCCTCCAACCACAGTCTCAGCCAACGAGTTGCCACCCAATCGATTGAATCCATGCATATCCCAGCAAGCCGCTTCACCAACACTAAATAGACCTTTAAGTTGAGGATTCTGTCCGGTTTTATCTGTGCGTATGCCACCCATAGAATAATGTTGTGTCGGACGAACGGGGATCCAATCTTTAGCAGGGTCTATACCTAAAAAGCTCTCACAAATCTCTTTAACTTCACGCAGGTTGGTCTCCACATGTTTACGACCCAACAGCGTAATATCCAACCATAGATGCGGACCGTAAGGGCTATCAACCCCCTTGCCTTTGCGCATATGCTCTGTCATTCGGCGTGACACCACATCACGGGAGGCTAGCTCTTTCTTTTCCGGCTCATAATCTGGCATAAAGCGATGACCGTCTTTATCCCTGAGTAATCCACCGTCACCACGGCAGCCCTCTGTGGTCAAAATGCCCACGGGCACAATGGCAGTCGGATGAAACTGCACCGCCTCCATGTTACCGAGCTTAGCCACACCGGTTTCCAGCGCCAATGCTTGGCCTATTCCCTCACAGATAATGGCATTGGTAGAGACCTCATAAATACGCCCATACCCTCCTGTGGCGATGGTGGTCGACTTAGCGATATAAGCCCTCAACTCACCCGTTATCAGGCAACGAGCAACCACACCTTGGCAACGCTTGCCATCGTGGATTAATGAAAGTGCTTCGACACGTTCATGCACAGGGATCCCTAACGAGATGGCTTTATTGTCGACGGCGTATAAAAGAGAGTGACCCGTCCCGTCGGCGGTATAGCAAGTTCGCCATTTTTTGGTGCCACCAAAATCGCGTGCATTGATAAGGCCATGCGCTTCTTCGGTTTCTTCGATGGTGACTTTTTCGGCATTAACCACGACCTGACGCGGCCCCTTAGTCACGCGAGTCCAAGGTACGCCCCAGTGAGTGAGCTCGCGTACCGCTTTTGGCGCGCAATGAGCAAACATGCGTGCGACCTCTTGATCGCAGCCCCAATCCGAGCCTTTAACCGTGTCTTGAAAATGGATATCTTCATCATCACCCATCCCCTTAACGGTATTGCCTAAGCTCGCCTGCATGCCGCCTTGAGCTGCTGCAGAGTGCGAACGCTTAGCAGGGATAAGTGACAGCACTACAGTATCTAATCCTCGCTCTTTCGACGCGATAGCCACTCTGAGGCCAGCCAATCCCGCACCGACCACCAAAGAATCCGTATATATCAGTTTCACACTTGCTCCTTTATAAACCCAAAATAGACGCTAACGGCCACTACGCCCCGCACTTTCAAGTGCCTAGGGCATAAATTTCAGGTCTTTATTATTTTTATTAATCAATAGCGAAGACACTTAATGGGGTATGTATGGCTCAACTGGAATCGTTAAATCAGCGCCGATAAAGAGGTATGACACCAAGCTCAACACACCAATGGTGAGTAAGTAGATGATCATAAATTTAGCCACTTTACGTAAACCTGAACGGTTGGCAGTGAGCCCCCATTTAATCGCCACACGATAAAGGCCAATCATGGCGTGGATAACCACCGCAGGTAATAAAAGGGCATAGAGTAACCATGCATTGTCTAGATACACTCGCTCAGCAGAGAGATTTGGCCCAATTTCCGGATTTGTGATCATGGTAAATATATGCACAGGGGCTAAAAAGAATAAAATAAAGCCAGTAACCAGCTGCCAGAACCAAGCATGAGTGTCTTTATGATTGATACCATTCATATGACGGCGCAGTGCACGCCATTGGCCCAGTTGAGCAGGAAAGCGTCGTAATGCCACTGCGGCATGCAGGATGACGACAAGGAGAATGAATACAGAGAAAATTTGAGTAAGAACAGGGAAACCATGCCCAGACTCGCTAAACATCCCTCCCTCTAAAATCTGTACCACCTGATAAAAAGCCTCTTTACCAAGTAAAATACTCGATTCAAAATGCAGATGAGCCAATAAAAAACACCCCAGTAGTAATCCTGTGGCACTCTGTATTTTATCGGCTCTTGCTGACCAAGGGTGCCCAGCTAGCCCAGGAATACTCGATGCAGGAAGTAGGGTTTTGATTGTCATTTTTATTATCACGCTTAATGTTGGCTACTATACCCAAACACCTTAGCAAGAAGATCTCCCCTGAAATAAACCCCCCTCTATAAATCGTGATAAAGCTCACTCGCTAAACGCTGTTTTTTTGAACTCCATCACAAAGAATTGATATACAACAAAACAAAGGTAATACCAATTAACCAATTTAATTCAAGTGGTTACGGGAAGATTTAAAACAACAACTTGATAGTCTTATTGTTTTATCGTTCAGGCTCATACGAGAAAAAATGCAAATTTATTACCCTACTCCTTATTTGGTCTCACTCTTTAAATGCCTCATGGTACAATACACACATTGCAGCACTTACTTTGAGATGATCCCAATGCCTTGGATCCAGTTAAAAATTGATACCGACAATGAACACGCCGACACGCTAAGCGATCTACTGATGGAAGTAGGATCACTGTCTATTACCTTAGAAGATGGTAAAGACACGCCAATTTATGAGCCGACTTTGGGCGAAGCGCCACTGTGGAACCACACTGTTCTCACCGCCCTATTCGAAGCCGATCGTGATTTGAACATAGTCGTAGAAGAGCTAAAGTTACTGCCATACCTAGGCAATGATTTCAGCTATAAGATTGAGCAAGTAGAAGATAAAGATTGGGAACGCGAATGGATGGATAACTTCCACCCGATTAAGTTTGGCGATCGCTTATGGATCTGCCCAAGCTGGCGTGAAATCCCAGACCCTACTGCCGTCAATATCATTCTCGATCCCGGTCTTGCATTCGGTACTGGTACCCACCCAACCACCGCATTGTGTCTTGAATGGTTAGACGGTTTGAACTTCGACAATAAAGAAGTGATCGATTTTGGTTGTGGATCAGGAATTTTAGCGGTTGCCGCACTGAAACTTGGCGCAACCAAAGTGACAGGTATCGATATCGATTACCAAGCTATCGATGCATCTAAAGCCAACGCTGAACGAAATGGCGTAGAAGATCAACTCGCACTCTACCTTCCAGAAGACCAACCAGCCGATCTTAAGGCCGATATCTTAGTTGCCAACATACTTGCAGGCCCACTTAGAGAATTAGCCCCACTTATTGCAGAGAAAGTAAAACCAGGCGGTCTACTGGCATTATCAGGCCTACTGCAAGAGCAAGCACTGGAAGTTGCCGAGTTCTATACTCAATGGTTTGATATGGATGAGCCTGCTCACAAAGACGAGTGGAGCCGCTTGACAGGAATACGTAAATAGCGGTAACGGCAGCACACCCTGTGCTGCCAATGACTTCTTGGCATCCAAAAGTCAAGAAAAAAAGTTTCTCTCAGGTTATTTATTGACCTTTTCACCAGCGCAAAAAAGTCGTACTATAGCGCCCCTTTGAAGCTCTAGGTATGTTGATAATGCAAATTGGACCCTATCACCTGAAAAATCAGCTGATCGTGGCACCAATGGCAGGTGTTACAGACCAAGCCTTTAGAAATCTTTGTCTTCGATATGGTGCTGCCATGGCGGTATCAGAGATGCTTTCATCAAATCCCGATGTTTGGGACACAGAGAAAAGCCGTCAGCGCATGCTTCATGCTGGCGAAGATGGGATACGATCAGTACAAATTGCAGGCGCCGATCCTGAATTGATGGCCAATGCCGCTGTTGTCAACGTACAACAAGGCGCACAGATCATCGATATCAATATGGGGTGTCCTGCAAAGAAAGTGAATAGAAAGCTAGCGGGTTCAGCATTACTGCAAGATCCTGTGCAGGTAAAAGCAATTTTACAAGCCGTGGTCGCAGCAGTGGATGTACCTGTAACACTGAAAATTCGAACTGGTTGGGCTCCAGAACACAGGAACGGTGTTCAAATCGCCCAGATAGCTGAAGATTGTGGTATCGCCGCGTTAGCCGTACATGGCCGAACTAGGCAGTGCATGTATAAAGGTAATGCTGAATACGACACGATTAAGGCTATTAAAAAGAATATCTCGATCCCTGTTATAGCGAACGGAGATATCCTCACCCCAGAGAAGGCACTTTTTGTGCTCGAACATACGGGAGTTGATGCTCTTATGATAGGACGAGGCGCCCAAGGACGGCCTTGGGTTTTCCGAGAAATTCAACATTACCTGGAAACGGGTAACAAGCTAGCGCCTGTTGAGGTGGATGAAAAGCGTCGTGTGATGCTGGAACACCTTAAAAACTTATACTCGCTTTACGGTGATTATAAGGGGATCCGTTTCGCTAGAAAACATGTTGGATGGTATTTGGACCAAGATGAACAGCGTCCATTCCGCGCCGAATTTAATCGGCTGGAAACTGTTGAAGAACAAGGTTCCATGGTGGAACGCTATTTTGACGAAATTGCACAGAATTAATTAAAGAGCAGAATACGAATGTTTGATCAGACTACTAACACAGAAACTCATCAGCTTACTGTTGGCAAAATTGAAACAGCTAACGGTACTATCAAGCCTCAGTTATTACGTGATGCAGTAAAACGCGCAGTCACTAACTTTTTCGCCCAAATGGACGGACAAGAAGCTGAAGAAGTATATGAAATGGTGTTAAGCGAAGTTGAAGCGCCTCTGCTAGATATCATCATGCAGCACACTCGCGGTAACCAGACTCGTGCAGCAAACATGCTAGGTATCAACCGTGGTACTCTGCGTAAAAAATTGAAGAAATACGGCATGAACTAAGACTCACGTCTTAGGTTGTTGTATGAAAACGGGTTTTCCAGCAATGGAAAGCCCGTTTTTGTTATGTCTATTTTAAAACACTAATTTTGAGTCAATGCGAAAACATTCTATGATGGCTATGTTTACTATTTAGCCCGTGGAACACTCATTACATGAACAAGCTTACCGCCATACTCTTATTGCTTCTCCCTCTCGTGACATCGACTAACACTCTCCTGTTACCATTGCCAAACCTGCCTGAGCCTGTGACCAATAATGCAATAGCGTTGGCGACGAGTGAGGGAGATGACTATCTGTTTAGCTTTATGGGGCTTAGCTCAAGTAAAGACTATCAAGCCATACACAATAAGGCTTGGATGCTTAAATTAAATGATCCAAAGGCTCAATGGCAAACGTTACCCACAGTGCCTCATATCGAAACCTTACCTGGGCGACTCGCCTCGATAGCGATTGGCGTTAAAGGCAGTGTGTATATTTTTGGCGGCTATACGGTGTCAAAAAATCATCACGAGGTTTCCACATCAGACAACTACCGCTATACACTCAAAGATAATGCCTATACTCGAATCGCTGACATGCCTGTTGCTGTTGATGACACTGCTGTCTTCAGTTATCAACAAAGGTACATCTATCTGTTTGGTGGCTGGCATCAACATGGCAATGTGAATTTGGTTCAGGTCTACGACACTCACACCGATAGTTGGTCTCAGGCAACGCCCATTCCCGCACCCGCCGTTTTTGGTCAGGCCGTAGCAGCCGTGAACAATGAACTCGTTCTCTGCGATGGCGTCACAGTCGAGGCAAAACTCAACCAAGCAAGGGGCTTTACCTCATCACCTGTCTGCCTCTATGGGAAGATCCAAGCCGCAAATCATCTTAAAATAGACTGGCAAGCACTGCCCCACTACTCACTAATCTCATCTTCTTTACAAGATCGAGACTCAACCGTTAAGCGTGCTCCCGAAGCACACTACCGTATGGCAGCTATCGGCGATGCACCTAACCAGCAACTCATCTTTATGGCCGGTAGCAACAATCCATACAATTACAGTGGTATTGGCTACAACGGTCAACCAAGCGCACCATCAAATGCACTGCATCGCTTTGATCTAAAACATCACACTTGGCTGACCCCAATGCAGGTGGATCAAAGTAGCATGGATCATCGCGGCCTTATTCTTTATCAAAAGAACCTATTAAGAGTCGGCGGCATGCTGGAACAGCAACGGGTCTCCGATGCCGTTTTATACCAATCAGTATAAGAAGTTGATCTACTCAGAGTGTCTTTTGGCAAACTAA
>OJDH01000217.1_pt1 | contig 38285 bp, 33 predicted proteins | sample 1592761 | NCBI WGS metagenome assembly OJDH01 (sample SAMN05416855, study PRJEB24817) | seawater metagenome | isolation source: Sea water | place: Canada:Atlantic | collected 2013-11
TCGCCTTGAATTAGTTTGCCAAAAGACACTCTGAGTAGATCAACTTCTTATACTGGTTGGTATAATACCGCTTCAAGAAGCGATTATTTTTTAACTGACTTGGCAATATAGTAATCTAGACTGGTGTAGCGTCCTCCACCCATAAACAGCAGAGCGAGCAACATGATCAGATAAGTAATCGCAAACTCAATACCATTATTGAGCACAACAAAATTACCTGAGCTAGTTAACCACTCATAATTACCATTTTCTTGTAATAAGGTTTTTGCAGCGCTTAACTTATCACCTGCTGCAAGTACCTGTTCATTGGCAAGCCAAGAGTTAACGTCAGCAATAGCTAACCAGCCATTCTCCCAGTGCACGGCAAACGCAGCAACAAGCATGGTCACCATTAATGGAATAGAGATCAGTCGAGTAGCCAAGCCTAAAATCAATAAACCGCCACCTATTAGCTCAGTACCTGCAGCCAGTGAAACCATCAACTCTGGAAAAGGTAAGCCTAAACCCCAATCAGGATTTCCAAACCATGCCGCTGAATCACTGAAGTGAGACAGCTTATTATATCCGGCTTGCATTAGCACTGGCGCAAGGTAGAGCCTGAGTGCTAGAGGCGCAACACCTTCAAAATGTTTAAGTAGGTCTACAAATTTTTGGTACAAATTAACAAATAGCATGATCACTCCTTTTTATCATCATGGTTTGGATATTTGGGTATATAGACCACTAAGAACAGAACTTTATTTCACTCGTCTCATATTTTATAGCATATAACCTCAAATGTTATACAAACAGTGCGATCCATGTATAGCAAAATGTCTTTGAAATTTAAAGAAAGCTTAGCCTATCGAGGAGAGAAACGATTCAAAATAATTAAGGTATTCTTGATCTTTATGGGGGTTAGGATTCATGTCAGTGACCAAACTATTCTCATCAAGCACAGGTGAACCAACTGCTGCCATCAATAGAGACCAACACCCAGCAAACACCCAGTAAATATTGATTGCAGCTGATAACGCCGATTTAGCGTTTGAAGTGAGTTTAGGGTGACCTAACAAATAAGCATGGGTCAGAGCCTCTTTTTGCTTAGTTGAAAGCCCATGGCTCGACAACACAGCAGCAAGGTCAAACAATGGGTGCGATCCACAAGCGTATTCAAAATCAATACAGAAAAGTTGGTTATCTTTATATAACAAATTACGGGGATTAAGATCTCTGTGACTGTATTGACTACCTAAAGCGCACGCATTTAACTCTTCAATCCATTGGGATATCTCAGTCTCCAATCCCAAAAGTTGATGAAAATGAGCAAACCATTGATCTCTCAAATCTTGGCTCTTCTCAGTCAAACAACCAGCGTGTATATCACGCAGTTGTCCTAGATAACGCTGCCACTGACTAGAAACACTGATGATGTTATCTGGCACCGTTAGCTTCGACAGCCCCAGTAAAAGCACTAATAGCTTTTCTTCAGCATTCGGCCAAACTGATGAACCTTGGATGTGTGGCTGAGTCGATTGTTCACTGAGTAACTCCCCCCACTGCCAACTTGCTTCCTCCTCAATATACTCACTGAGAAAATAAGCATGATCTGAACTGACATAGCAAAGCGCTGGCGCCAAGCTTTCCTTTGCTGCCAAACGCCAATTTGTCACCTCTGATTGTCGGTCACAAAGTCCATTACTCGCCAATGAATTACTTCTCAGCACCCATTTCTTATCACTATCATGGATCAGGTAATTCTGATTACTCAGCCCATGAGACAGCACTGAGAGCTCAGAGTCAGGAGACAATGTAATCCCAAGTCGCTTAAGATCATCAATAACAACAAGCGGTAATGTTGTGAGTAATTGTTCTGCCAGATTCATAAATTCATCAACTTAAACACCGGTCGTTTTAACTGTACACATGATCAACTCGCCGTAGACAAGGTTTCATTTCGCATACTTGAGCGCCACAGGAAATAGCCCCAAATAGCCATTCCGACATAGAGGATAAAAAGTAACGAGGTTAACATTAGCCCTTTCTGTACATAGAGGTATATCGAAGCCAAATCGATAACGACCCAGTAAAGCCAATTCTCAAGCACTTTTTTCGCAACTAAATAGGTCGTCATCACAGCATAACAGGTCGTCGCAGCATCCAAATATGGGTAAGAGGCATGAGTGTGATTAGCCATAACGTAGCCAACCAGTAAAGAAACAATACCAGTACCGACGATGAGCTGAACATGACGACTGACACCCCATGAAATAACGCCCCCATTATGTTCACGCTGGCCTTTAGACCACTGCTGAAAACCGTATACCGCCATCGCCATATAGTAAATATTAAGTACTGACTCCATTAATAATGACACCTTCCAAAAAAGTGCCGTGTAGATAGCCGTACTTGCAAAAGCCGCAAACCAACACCAAATACTGCCTTTCATCGCCAGCAATAAATAGGCAGCAGCAAGGATCACTGCAATCCCTTCCCAGGCAGTTAATGCATTTGCTTCCGACAAAGCTCTGGTAAAAGTATTTAATAATTCTGACCAAAAGTCTGTCATGAATGTCTCACTCGATTGATATACGTTTAAAGACTCACACTGTATTCCCAGATATGAGCCTTGTATTATCTAGCCTTCATAGAATGAAGATTGATCTTTTATCACACTATTCAGTATGTGAAAGGTTCAGCTCACCACCGATGAATTTACACACAAAAACGGCTTTGCCCCATTTCTCGTGGGCTGCTTCCATCTCTGTGGCCAACATATCCATCACTTCACGATACTCGCCACAGACCTGGGTCGCCATGGCATTGGTTTTTCGCTCTATGTTCTCATAACTGTCCACTCGCCCTATAAACCAACGGATCGGATCTAGGTAGTTATCTTGCAGTGGGTAGCAACTAATTTCGGCTGTTAATTTCATTTTATGACCTCAGGCCGCCACGAAGCGGCCAATAATAAATGAGTGAAAATTCACGTGTATCAAATCCAATTTTAAAATAGATTGATCTTATCTAGATAAACTTAAGACTAAACGTCATGCCTAACTGACGAGGATCGCCATAGCGGATATATTGTTTATCTGCCCAATCTTGATCTGGCTCATTACCAAAATAGAATCCACGGGTGCCATATTGCTCATCGAATAAGTTACGCCCCCATAAATACGCTGACCAAACCTCTGTTTCATAACCGACTCGGGCATTGAAGATGGTGTAAGCTTCCGATGTAGACTCATTGCTGTCTGAATAGTAAAAGTCACTCTTCCCACTGCCTGTTAAGTTTGCAAACCAGCCTGAATCTGTACGGTATGTCGCACCGGCACTGTAAGTAAACTTAGGAGAGTGCGCCAGCTCACGGCCACTTAAATCGACTGTACCGCCATACTTATCTTGATATGCATAATCACCATAAGCAGTTTCTAACCAACCAAAACTGGCATATAATTTTAGATTGTCAGTCGCATACCAATTGCCATCAAGTTCAGCACCATAGTTATGTGAACTACCTGCATTTTCAGTGAAAAGGATGAAATTCCCCTCTTGACCAGGCACTGTAGATTGTTGTGAAGCTGCAACCTGTTGATCGCGTCTATCCATATAAAACAAAGAAAAGTTCGTATTAGCATCACCATCGAGCCAAAGAGACTTCAAACCAATTTCGTAGTTATACAAGGTCTCAGTATCATACTCTTTCTTGTCGGCTAGCTCTTCTGACAAAGACATATTGAAACCACCGGCTTTATAACCTTTTGCCACCCGAATATAGGCATCATGGTCATGGCTCAACATTTTACTCAATGCAATATGTCCACCCCACATGGTTTCATTTGGGTCAAATTTGTCACCGTCTGAGTCTTTATAATCGCTACTACGACGCTCAACTCTCAGACCAAAAGACAGCGAATAATTGTTACCCAAATCAGAATCTAGTTGTCCAAATGCCGCATAATTATCCGCACTATACTCAGCAGACAATTGACTATAGGAATCTTGCGTCTCATTATCTTCGTCAAGCTGCATACCATAAAGCCCTAACAGCCAATCAGTACTGCCGTTGAAGATACGTCCCGCATCAGTGGAACTAAATCTAAACTCCTGACTGATTGTTTTACGCTCACCTTCTTTATCCCAATTGTATTCATATTCACATGGCTCTCCTCCACAATCTAGCCCTCCCCAATAATCAGGGTTAGCCCAATCACCATCATAATTATGGTGAGTCTTTGAATTTGCATAGGAGCTAAGAGAAACTAACTCAAACTTGTCAGCTCCCGTATAGGTGAATTTGAGAGAACTGCCAGAGGTGCGCTGCTGATCAACACCTGGGTCATCGGTTAAGGTATTTGAACCGTTATTATCCAGTGTCCAAGCATCATAACCATTGTCATAGTTGGCATGTAGAAAGGTTAAGTCGACTTCTAAGTCGTCAGTAGCATACCAGCGTAATTTGGCTCGTCCCGTAAACTCATCACGAGCATTAGTATCGTCACGTCCAAGATAAAGGTTGTCCTGATAGCCATTTTGGTTGTGTTGCTGTAATGAAACACGGTAAAGCAGTTTTCCAGAATCCGTTAACGGTCCTGAACTAAAACCACTAAAAGTCGTCAGGGCATCATCGCCGACAGATACTTCAGCACCATGCTCAAACACATCAGTTGGATCGTTACTCTTAAGATAGATAAGGCCGGCAAGTGCATTAGCACCATACCGAGTGCCTTGTGGTCCACGGAGTACTTCCACTTGCTGCAGATCATACATGCTAGATACCATGCCTAAACCTGACATGTCGATGTCATCGATAATGTAACCAACAGATGAATTAGGGGCGCCTTGATATTCCTCCTGTTCGCCCACACCACGGATTTGGAAATACTTAGGTCTTGAGCTTCCACCAGACCAATTGAAGTTGGCAATGGAGTTTAGAATATCTCCGAAGTGCTGCGCACCTTCATCTTCAATTTGTTGCTGATCAATAATGGTGACACTTGAAGGCATCTTTTCCAGAGCCATTCCACGAAAATCAGAAGTAACAACAATCACTTCCATCTCATCATTTACACCATCGGGTGATGAGTCAGCAGCAAACGCATAACAACTGCTCAATGCAGTTGATACAGCAAGCGCAACAGGTGAAACTTTTTTTAAAATAGACAGTTTTGAAACAGGCATCAGGACCCCAAATTATTATTTTGAGATCCGGCAATTGAAAAAGCGAGAAAGGATATTGAGTTTGATCAGGTACACATAATCAAATTAGGCCCATTCCTACGCCGGTATAAGCCGGATCAGGTTCTAAGGGTTCGTCAAATGACATCTCAGATACTACATCCTATGCAGTATCACCCCTTGGCGCAGGGGATTATACATGATTAATACCAATTCATAACAAACTTCTGTCATCATCGAGTCAAAAAAAACGCCAACTCATCGTTAGCGTTTTTTTCAAGCTTAAGTTTGAGGCTAATATAATACCAATTCCACTAACAATGTGATCTTTCAGCGGGAGTTCAAAGCCCTGTAGGCAAGGCGGAGGCTTGAAGCTAATAGTTATTCTATATCGAAAGCCTCTAACGTAGCATAAAGGGCTTTGAAACCCGCACTACGTGAGCCTCTCAGGCATTCCACTTCTGCTTTGCATTAACTTAAAAGGGAATAACCATTTCTTCATGAATGCGCCTTGAATTGAAAAACCTGAGCGGCTCTGAATTGATCACTTATTTAATGGAATTGGTATAATTAGTTGGAAAATGCTTTTCTCACATACAAGTCATACCTGACGGCACTGGCATTTGGAGAGAGACCTGAGACTTGAATCTGCTGTTTACCAAAAAGTTTCAGTGGTTCCCAAGCAACGCCGCCGTTATCGATGACGTAGCCATTAATATCATACCAAGTGAACTTATATTGCAGATGAAGATCGGTTGCAACCTTGCTGATGATCAAACCTGAACCCTGTAAAAATCCGCCCTGTTGACGTGACTTAAGCTGCTCTACGCTAACCTCACTGCCAAATGAGCGATTATCGACTCTCACTTCTCCAGTAGAGCTGGCCATTACGCCCGCAGTGTGTGGCGCACACCCGCTGACAAACAAGGCTAGAATGGATGCTAAAATAAATTTTTTCATTGGCTTATCTTCCTTAAAAGTAACGTTTCCATGCCGACCTAACAGAGTTACAGCATAAATTAATCGATTAAAAAATGCGCTCTCGCCGTTGCTATCAGCTTTTTCCGGTTCGTTTGCCAACAGTTAATACTTACGTTCGCAACGCGACGACCTTGGCGAGTGATCTTACACTCAGCGAACGAGTCCTTATGGTAACCCGCTCTTAAATAATCAATGGAAAAATCGACCACCTTAGGCACTTTGGTGGTGTGCATAAATACCATAAGCTGCACAATCGCTGACATCTCCATAAACCCCGCAATCACACCACCATGAATGGCGGGCAGTATTGGATTGCCTATGTTGTCATTTTTCGCCGGCAACTTAAAGACCAACTCATCGCCAAAACGTTCAACGGCCATCCCTATAAAATTGGTATAGGGAACCTGCGCGAGTAGATGACTAAAGTCATTCAGCTCTGTTGCTTGCTTTACAATCTCTTTGACATCGATTTGAGATGACGTTGATATAATGGGTTCTGGAACACTATTCTCAACCTTTTCTTTATCAGGAGCAGCAAAGTGAGTTGCAGGACCTTTTCCCAGTAAAATTTGCGGAAATTCATCGCCAATCATTTCTGGGCTTATTCGCATAAAAGAGCCAACAGCATGAGCAATAGGATCGTCAATAGAATCTTGGTAAGCAATGCCGCGCGTAAACGCTATACTCGACGATATTCTGTAGCATTCGGCAAAACCATACACTGGTTTATTCGGATCTGCTGGCTTCATGTAATCAACACGAAGATCCAATGTTGGCGAGATTTCTAATGCCTGATATTTTTCAAAAATAGAACAGACAACAGCACTGCCGCTCGCAGTATCCATTAAGGTGGTTATCACCCCACCATGTATCACACCAGTATCTGGATAACCAATTAACTCATGGGCATAAGGCAGTTCAATCAAAACATGATGCTCACTGGCTTCATGAACCCTCAAGTTTAAACGACGACACTGAGCAAGCTGATCGACAAAACGTGTTGCGATCTCTGTTAATGGGAAAAATTCGGGACTCACCTTCATATCGCCATGCTCACTATCTCTTTTCGGCTGCTATCATGCGACCTAATGGCCTGCCACCCACTAAATGCATATGAATGTGGTAAACCTCCTGCCCGCCATGTTTATTGCAGTTCATGATTAAACGATATCCATCTTCAGCAATCCCTTCCTCTTGTGCTAATTTCGCAGCAACAGTCATCATACGACCTAGGGCTTTCTCATCCGAAGCTTTAATATCATTCACCGTGGGAATAAGATGATTTGGAACAATCAAAATATGGCTTGGCGCCTGAGCACTAATATCACGAAATGCTGTCACTAATTCATCTTGAAATAAGATATCAGCAGGGATCTCGCGACGTATAATCTTGCTAAAAATGGTTTCTTCGGCCACTTGCCTGTCCTCTTCGATATGGAATCTTAGGAGTATACCTGTAATTGGCATTATTGGGAGCATTCACCCACACTTGTTAGTAAAGAATTTAAAAAGCTCACCAAGCCGATTATTATAATCGTCCTATACTATTCCCCCCTAAACGGCTCATCCCCAAACAACTCCACCGAAACAAAATAGAAACATAGATTCCACAAGCAGTCCGAAAACTTAAACAAAAAGCATCAAGGCAGCGAACAATAGCAATAGTTACACAATTGTATATACATTAACATTGACAAGAGAATCTAAGAATATAGAATATTAGATCCTTTGATTACTTGAGATAGAGATATGCTGACGGGTAAAGAAACTGCATTATTAAACGCCGCCACTGATTTGATAAAAGAACACGGCATGATTGCTTTGAATATGTCTGATGTACACAAGAAAGCAGGCTATTCAAGGGCCGCTCAATACCAATCTTTTAGTGATAAGAATTCACTGCTTGCTGCATTATGTATGAGAGAGTTGGTTCAGAACACCACAGCAGTCAAAGAGCAAAAGTATACTGAAATAACAGGAGAGTTTACGGTAGTCCTGAGGCCTGTTGTCTACAATTATCTAAAACTTGCAGATAGGCTAATGATTGACTCTGCATTTAACCATATGCTTTCAGCCGTTCGGTCACTTCCTGATGTTGAGCAGTTTTCATTCTTGAAGCAAGGCTTTAACTTCCTCAATGAAGAGCGTCTTAAAGAAGCTTAAACTTTTGTTTTCTATTTATTGAGTCTTTTACTTTCTGACAAAAAGACTCGATAAACTTCCGCAATAACTAAGTCTTAATTAAGTAAACGACACCATCTTTCTCATAAACATTACTGACGTTATTCCCTTCGCCTAATACAATCACTTGTTGTCCTTTATCCGTTACCGCTTCACCTGCAGCATTAAGTACAACTGCAATTCCCATGGCCGTTAACATTGGTGAATGGAAGGCGCGGTAGTGATGATGATGCTTAGGCACGATAATAATTGGAGCGATAACCGGACTCCGCACAATACGCTTAGGTGCCACCCGTTGACATTTCACCCCACCAGCACGCTCACAACCCACAGTAGCAGCACTCAACCCTGTCGACATCATTACACTTACTGCAAAGATGAAAGCGGTAAGACAAGTAACCAGAACGTTTATTTTAATCATATTAGCCTCAAATGGTAAAACAGAAGTAGAGCAAAACAACAATGGGATTATACACATGTACAGCCAAAGTATCAACGTGCCTACTCAGACGTATAAATAACGAATGTGTATGCTCACTATTCAATATTCCATTTAAGCTGAAAAAGATGTAGATGTGCCAGGATAGGATAAAGTCAACAAATGAACTAACTCTCATTTCAAAGAGAACAGAACCTATAAAAGTTAAATGCGAAACTCTGTTATTTAGATGAACATGAATGATTCACCGAGTATTTTATTGATAAGTAAAATTTGTCAATTTCCAGTACTGATACATTTCTTAGTTTAACAATACCAATACTCCGCTATCTGCATGCTTATAAAATAATCGCATCATCAAAGCTAAAATTAATGTCATATGGAAACTTGTTATCGTTACGTTAATAATATCAACAGGCATATAAAAAGAAGGGCGGAAGGCTGAAATAATTCAACCTAACAAGTCTAATAGATAAGAGGTTTTCCGCATATAACTAAAAGTATTAAGTGCTATTTTGATGTATTACCTCTATTAAAAATCAATCTTTAATAGAGGTAATAATTAACTCAAATCAATGAGAAAAGGTAGGAGTATTTAATGTTGAACTTCATGTAAGTGAGTCTGTGCCCAAGCAATTGCCTGCCCTCGACTTGAAACGCCTATTTTTCTAAAAGCACGATATAGATGAGTTTTAATTGTACTTTCACTCACAAATAATTGATTTGCTATATCAACATTTGTGCTGCCACTTAACAGTGCTTGCAATACTTCACGCTCCCTTATAGTCAGGCTTTCGCTGCCCTCTAGTTGAGATGGATCATCCTGTTTTTTCTGTAACAATTCTGCTGGAATAACAGTTTGACCTCTTAAAATATTACCCAATCCATGACCGATAACCTCAAGCGTCGAATTGCAGTAAAATACACCCGCGGTCACCGTAGGATGAATAAGAAATCGGGCATCTATTTGTCGTGGAAAGTGCAGAAACACGACTCTAGCAGACAACCTTTTCTCAACAAACCTTTGTATTTGATAAGCTTTTTGAATATCCACAGTAGCGAGATCTATTATAATCAAAGAAAACGCACCTGCAGCCACTTCAATCTCAGCTTTTTCAGGGGGGATTTTAAGCAGTTTAACCAAAAATTCTTGAGGCCAACGCGTGTCAAGGAGATCAGCAAGAAGATTTGAACGAGAAATGACTACCCAGTTTATGACTTTGAACATACTGCTGACTCCATGTCTACAAAATTAATGCATATTGACTACCCAAACAGGCACAGACATACAAGTTACACCAATTAAAACGAATAACCTATACATTATATTTTGTTGATGAACAAAAATAGCAACGAATATCCCGTCAAGTTATTGTGTTTAGCATTAACATTGATGGGCACTAATAAACAAACTTCACTATCCGATTTCAAAGAAAACTTTATTTTAAATGATAACGTTTCTCAATAAATAAGCCATAGTGCAATAATTAACAGCACTAATAACCGTTAATTCAGTAGTATGTAGATGATAGATAACAACATCGTCATTCTAAAGTATTAAGATCACCCCACAAAACAGCTATTTTTACCTTTATACTAATACTTAACTACTAAAAAAATCCATAATATAGACTCAAATCCACTTACTATTCACTCTGCTGAAGCCAGGCTAACTTAGCTTTATATTGACTCTGGGTTTTAGAAAGTTGATATATTCCAAAGCTGTTTTCAACGATTCCTCAGCTGCACCCGTTTTTCCTAGCGCATATTGTGCACTGGCCAATTCAATATAGGCTTGATGATAATAAGGACTATTCTTCAAGAATTTGCTCAAATATATATACGCACTTGAGTAGTCCCCTTCTTCTAGTGAGGTTTTACCAAGTAAGTACCAATTGTAGGGAGTCGGATCATCTAAACTCAATAATGTTTGTTTTATTTGTTCGGCAGAATCTAATTTCCCCAGAGAGATAAGCAAATAATGATAATTACTAAGCAAACTTATTTTAGATTCAGACACCTCTAACCCATAACGATAAAAATCTTCTGCGGTTTGATCATCACCCGCTCTACGATGCACTACAGCCATCATATTCAGAATCGGTGCGTAATCAGGATCATAACTTGCCCCAAGCTTAAGCAGTGCAAAAGAGAGAGTTAGCTCATCATTGAGCAAAGCATCGGCAGCTAAATTACGGTAGTACATGGCAATAAACCGCTCTTCATCGATGATTTTCCCAGCTCGATCATATCTGCCAGGGAAGTAATCGATCACGGCATAGTTTCTATCTGAAAAATAAAAACCTTTCTCTTCACCTTCTTGCTTATCTTCATAGAGAAATGTTCTGACATGGTCAGATGTAACCGCCAGACCAGCTCTCACCTCTAACAGCATAGGTGCCGTGTGCATGACTTGAAAAATAGCCTGTACATTTAACTCTTTTGCTACTGCGTAACTCAGCAGCGCTAATGTCATGCAGTTACCGCTCCCTTTTGCGAGTGCATCGGTTGCTGAGAAATTTTCACCCTCATAATTAAAATTAACTAGCTTCTTCGTCAGATACTCATGGACTTGTTTATTCTTGGGTAATTGAGCGATATCATCGCGGCGAACAAAATTATTAATATCATTTATCTGAGATGGAGTTAACATGACTAAACTTTCAAAACTGGGGATAGAAGGCGACATTGAAGAAAATAGCGCATCATTGGTTTGAGGGTAGCTGGGTTTTGTCGTTATTTCGACTCTATTACTGCAACCTAAGATTGAGGTACAACACAATAGACAAACAAAACTCACTTTATTAAACAACATCCACCACTCCTTCGGCAACTGACACAACTTGCTGTATCCTGCATTCTAATCAGCACTTTTCGCTCAAACAAAAATGCTAACTCCAACACCACAAGCTATCTCAACTCCCCGAAGTTTTCAACTTACAGATGAATCCACCTAATATTTCGTCACCTCCTCAATGGAAAAGTAACAGTAGCAAAGTTGAAAGTGCAAAGAACAATGTCAGTCCTTTCCAAAACCTTAATGGATGCCTATCTAGCACAGAGAGCCTGAGTTGAGGCTTATCCTTATCTGTTATGGGTTGATGCAACTCATAGATAAACTCAGAGGTATCGCCTTGTCTATGTTCGGGAGCTAAACTGAGCGCTTTCTTCAATGGTTTATCTATCCAGAGTGGGATTAACGGATTTAGCTCATAACAGGGTATATAGAGAAGGTTTTGGTAATCTGCCTTGGTTCGGCATTGAGCCAACCTCCCCTTAAAAGGTAATTGACCTGTAAACATCTCAAATGCGACCACCGCTAATGAAAACAAATCAGCCTTGTTACCGACTCGATAACCAAGCACGCTTTCTGGCGCTGAGTAATCTGCAGTCCCTAATATCCTATCCCGTTGCAGTGGCGTCTCGATTTCAGCCACGCCTTTGATATAACAAGATCCAAAATCAATAATTTTAATCTGACCTTCATAAGTGAGAAAGATGTTATCGGGCTTAAGGTCTTGGTGCAGTGTCTCCTTTCGATGGAAAGCCCTGACTCCTGACTCTATTTGTTTAAGTAGCATCAGCACCTCTTGCACCGACGCGCTAGGGTTGCGGCTTATCCATAAATTAAGCGGCATTCCATTTAAGTGTTCAGTGACGTAATAGAGTGCAGATTTTGGTTTATCTCTATCAAGTAACTTCACCACATTTGGGCTATGGATCCGATGGCCAATCCAGCTCTCAAGTATAAATCGTTCAATATAGGCTGCATCATCGAGATAGTTAACAGAAGGTGTCTTGAGGCACACTTTATTGCCCGCTTCATCGCTCACTAAGTAGACTTGGCTGCGTTGGCTCTGGTGTAAGACTTGGTCAACCCGATAGCCGTCTAATTTCATGCCGACTGATAAAGGGGGTGGAAAAGGCTGCTCTGACAATTGCTGATAGATGTCATTGATATTTTGCGAAGGCAGAGAGTCAATCGAAAGCAGCTGACAACTGACGTTATCGTCACTGCCCTTTTCAATCGCGAGTTTGCAGATCTTTTGACAAAATAGATCTAACTCTGTGAGAGCGAGATTCGAGACCGAACTCACTGTGGCTCTCATGTCGCTCAGCCACTGTTCCAGCTCATCGCAGAGCTCGATATCTGTAAACACATCATGAATACCATCTGTGGTCAGTAGATAAAGATCATTCACTTCAAGATCCAACTGACGATAATCCACATCAAGCTTGACATCCAAGCCTAATGCTCGGGCAAGATAGCGCTTAGTGGGGCTCAATATACTGACATGATCTCGGCTTAATCTCGCCAATTTACCATCTCGAAAGCGATAAGCACGGGAATCTCCAACATGCAGAAGATGAACACTGCAGGACTTAAAGATAAGTGCAGTGAAAGTACAAACATACCCTCTTCTTGCATCACGGTAATCTTGCCCTAAACCAAACAGCCAACGGTTTAGTGCCGTCAATACCTGCGAGCTAGACTTTTTCACCCCCCAGGTATCTGGCGTCGAATAGTAATCAGAGATGAAGTTGATCACACTGATATGGCTGGCCTTTTCGGCCGCTTCAGCAGCGCTCACTCCATCACAGATCACCGACACAGCTCCTTTTGTGGTTAACATTAACCCATCAGGAATACGGATCCCCACCGCATCTTCATTTGTCGGCTTACATCCACAGCTTGAATATTGCCCAGCATTAATCTCAAGTTTGCCGTTTAATGGCAGTGCAATATCAAGCCCTTCTGCTGAGGTTCCCACTAGCTCACGCTTATCATGGTGACTTCGCCATCCTCATTGACTTCAGTCATGTGCCCCTTAGGCTCAGATAAAAACAGTAAGCTAATCAGTCCAAGTACCGCACTTGCTGCAATGACATAAAAAAACACCTGGGTTGACACCACAGAATAAACCGTTAAGAAGAATACAGCCCCAACATTGCCATAAGCCCCAGTCATACCAGCAATTTGCCCAGTTAATCTGCGCTTAATCAAAGGTACCGCAGCAAAAACAGCACCTTCACCACCTTGAACAAAGAAAGAGCACGTCATCACCATAAGCACAGCCAAAGGTAGTGACCAATCACCACTTATCTGCGCCATGCCTAAATATCCCAGCGCTAAGCCTGCAGTTAAGATCATCAAGGTCGGTTTACGCCCACATCGATCACTTATCCAGCCGCCACCAGGACGAGAAATCAAATTCATAAAAGCGTAACTCGATGCCAACATGCCCGCTTGTGCTAATCCAAGCTCAAAGGTTTCAGCAAAATATAGCGGAAGCATAGAAACCACCGCAAGCTCAGAACCAAAAGTGGAAAAATAGAGCACGTTGAGTACGGCAACCTGTTTAAAGGGATAACGCTCAAACTCAGGGACTGGCCCATCAAACAAATGCTTATTCACCCGATAAGTCAGGTATAAATCGACAGCCAATATTAATATCAATACCCCGTAGATAAGCTCGATACCACTTTGGCTAAACATACCCACACCAGAGGGCGACAATTTCCATCCCAGCAGCGCTAACGTGGCGTACATGGGCAGTTTCATCACAACGAGTAGCGCAAGATCGCCTTTACTCGTGACCTCTAATGCTCCCGCTTTTTTAGGCTTAAAGTAAGTTGACCCTTTTGGGGTATCGCTAACATTAACATAATAGATAACACCAAAGAGAAAGCTGAGTATGCCTGTGGCAGCAATAGCATATCGCCAGCCATCCTCACCACCAAAAGCCAATGCAACCACAGGTAGGGTAAAGGCCGCAGCAGCTGAGCCGAAATTACCCCAACCACCGTATATTCCTTCAGCAGTCCCTAGTTCATTGGCGGGAAACCATTCACTGACCAGGCGGATCCCGATAACAAATCCAGCACCGATAAACCCAAGTAGGAATCGAGCTAAAGCAAGCTGCTCAAAACTATTGCCCAATGCAAACATAAAACAGGGAATACTGCACAAGACAAGTAACCCCGAATAGGTCAATCTTGGCCCTATCTTATCCGTGACCATGCCAATAATAATACGGGCAGGAATGGTTAGAGCAACATTGAGTATCAGTAAGGTTTTTATCTGATCTTTCGTTAATCCTAAACTGTCGGCAATTACACTCATCAAGGGGGCGGCATTAAACCAAACCACAAACGTAATAAAGAAGGCCATCCAGCTCATGTGCATGATTTTCATCTTCCCTGAAAATGAAAATAGATTAAATTTGTCTCTGTTCATCATTAGCTCCCTGAATTCAGTGGATCAATTGCTTCTGATGTAGGTTGAACCCACACCCTTCCATTTTCACAGCGAACCCGATAGAGCTGAACACTCAAACTGGCATCCTCAATACACTGACCATTGGTTAAGCTGTAGTGCTGTTTATGCAGCGGAGAAGCGACAAAAATGTCTCCCCCAAGCTCGCAGATAAGCCCACGAGAAAGCAGACTGACTCCTGTTGCCGGATCCGTGTTGCAAATCGCAAATAATCCCTGTTCTCTCAGATTAAAAATGGCTATCGCCCTATTCTCAATCCATGCAGCTATGCCCCCAAAACTGGGGAGCGCCTTCTCATCACAAATGTTGATCCAACTCATATTCACTCTCCTTACATTCCGAGAAACCAGTATTAAACTTCATTAAGTTCAGTTGATTGAACAACTTCATCGACAGATAGATTAATCACGTTAATCTTGCTTGATGGCGCGATAGGGAAGCGTTGCCCACGGCTGTATCCGTATTGTTCAACCGCTAAACTTGGCATCTGTTCAGGATTAACGAACTCACTGAATCGAGATAAAAACACTGGATTTTCCAAACTGGTTTTCCATTCACATTGATAGGTAGCAACCAACTTATCCATGTGAGTTTCAAGCTCTGCAGCCAGACCTAAACTGTCTTCAATCACCACGGATTGCAGATATGCTAATCCCCCCTCAAGTGACTCTAACCAAACGGAAGTGCGTTGCAGACGTGCAGCGGTTTTGGTGTAAAACATTAAGATCCTATCGATATAGATCACTAGCTCCTTGGTCGACAGATCCGTTGCAAACAGATCACCATGTCTAGGTCTCATGCCACCGTTGCCACCGACATAAAGATTCCAGCCTTTATCACTGGCAATAATCCCAATATCTTTGCTTTGTGCTTCTGCACACTCTCGAGTGCAACCCGATACCGCAAACTTGATCTTATGAGGTGCACGTAGCCCCTTATATCGATTCTCAAGATCTATCGCTAACCCCACAGAATCCTGCACACCATAACGGCACCAAGTACTGCCCACACAAGACTTGACCGTACGCAGTGATTTGCCGTATGCGTGACCTGTTTCAAAACCTTGATCAACCAACTCTTGCCAGATCATTGGCAGATCTGAGAGCTGTGCTCCAAAGAGGTCAATGCGTTGTCCGCCCGTGATCTTGGTATAAAGATCATGGCGTTTGGCTATCTCTCCTAGCGCAATGAGTTTATCCGGTGTGATCTCTCCCCCTGCGATACGAGGCACGACAGAATAAGAGCCATCTTTTTGTAAATTGCCAAGGTATGCATCGTTACTATCTTGCAGATTGGCATGCTGTACATTGAGGACGTATTCATTTTCTAGTGTGGCAAAAATCGATGCGGCAACAGGCTTGCAGATATCACATCCCAATCCCAATTGACTGACTTCGCTCTTTCCATGAATCTTAATTAAGCTGGGGAAATCTCGGATATCTTCAACCTGACAGAGATGAAACAGAGATTGTCTATCGTGTTCAAAATGACAACAGATCCCTTTAGACGTTTCTAATCCCTGAGATTCCATGGTTTGGGTGATCACTTGTTGCACTAACGCACTGCAACCACCACATCCAGATGCCGCTTTAGTGCATCCTTTTATGGCGGCTAAGCTATGATCACCCTCCAACACTCGCACAACGATGTCCGCTTTCGTCACCTGATGGCATGAACAAATAATCGACTCATCTTTAAGTTCGATGCCAGCCCCAGCTTCCTGCTGTAATAGCTCAATGGCCGGAGCCGTTAATGCATCACCAGAAAGGTATTGATGAAGTAGTAGGCTGTAATCAGTGACATCACCGACCAACACTGCACCTGTTAGAAAACGGCCAGTTTCATCGAGCCACAGCTTTTTATACGTTCCCGCTTGATTGTCACTGAGCTCAACATATTGCGCATTTTCAACACCTCGGCTCTGGCCGATAGAGGCCACATCCACCCCAAGCAACTTAAGCTTGGTGCTCATATCCGCACCTTTGAATGGTGCCATTTCTTTACCAGATACTTTGGCAGAGAGATGAGAGATGACTGCACGCGCCATCTGATAACCTGGGGCGACCAGACCAAAAATTTGCTGCTGCCAAAGTGCACACTCACCGATAGCATAAACATCACCATCAGAGGTTAAGCAATGATCATCAATCACGATCCCGCCTCGTTCACCGACCTCAATACCACTGGCTCTGGCTAAACTATCCTGGGGACGTATTCCGGCTGAAAAGACGATTAAGTCGGTTTCTAAGTGGCTATCATCATTGAAGGTCATGCGATGAAATGCATGTTCACCATCAATAATGGCCGTGGTCGCTTTACTGGTATGCACTGAGACGCCTAACGCTTCAATTTTATGGCAAAGAAGCTCCCCTGCCTTATCGTTCAATTGAACAGGCATCAACTGAGGAGCAAATTCGACAACGTGAGTATCAAGCCCTAACGTCAGTAGCGCGTTAGCCGCTTCAAGTCCCAACAAACCACCACCAACAACAACACCAGAGGTGGCATTTTCTGCCGCAGCTTGGATTTGCTGCAGGTCATCAATGGTGCGATAAACCATACATCGCTGACGGTCCTTTCCCTCAATCGGAGGCACAAAGGGATAAGATCCCGTAGCAAGAAGCAGCTTGTCATAAAACCAGAAATCGCCATCTGAGATATGTAGGCATTTATTATCAACGTCCAAGCGAGTAACTTCTTTGTCTAAATGAAGACGAATCCCCTTAGCTTGATAAGCCTCAACACTCGCCAGCATCAAGGCATCGGCGCTGCCTGATTCAAAATATTTTGAAAGCTGTACCCTGTCATAAGCAGGCAAGCTTTCAGCACCGAATACCTCAACTTGATATATCTCATGTAGGCCTTGTTCGCAGAACTGCTCTATAAAATGGTGACCTACCATGCCATTACCCACGATCAATAATTTAGGCCTTAGATCACCATCATCTCCGCTACATTCTCTGTTTAGCACTTGAGTTGTTTGTATGCATCCCATCGACCCGTCTCCACTCTTCATTGCTACGCTAAAAACAAAAAGCGCCATGCTCCCTCGAGGGGAACATGGCGCCATTGCCAATCAATTTTCATTTTTATTACAAAAATAAAGCTCTACAACACAGAATGCTAAGCCTGTGCCAACAATTGACCTGGTTTAAACAATTGATTTTAAATGACTTAAATTATCACTATATATAAAGAGGTAAGGCTTTTTTGCACAAGTGAGGCTCCTATGCACCAGAAGTGAGCAGATATTAAAGAAGTGAAAGGAAGGAAAGATCGAAAGAGATGGTTAAATAGAGGTTAAGCGAGTTGTCCGACAAATTGATCTAATGAGATCCCTTGCTTCATGGCTTGCGACCGTAATAGCTCGTGGGCTTGTGCTTCAGTTAACCCTTCGGCTTGTAATTTAGCTTTCACTTTTGCCATCTGCTTTTGGGCTCGTAAAGCGTTCTCAAGAGTGCTAATTTTTTCAAGCTGCGTGCCAGCACCTTCAAACCGCAACCTTGCCAACTCAACCACACTCCTTAAACGCTTCAGATCTAATTGTCCCGGCACAAATGTCACCCGACCACACTCAAGCAAACACTTAAGATCTTCATGTTGCCACTCTTGTGCACTCACCAACAAGGGAATAGCTGAGTACCTCATCAGTCTTTGCATAAAAGCTAACGCAGAGTGTGTTAAGTACGAAGTAAACAGAAGCAAAACATCCTCATTGGCAGTGAGGCTCATACGTTCAACTTCGCTGAAGCAATTAACAACAGCCAATTCAGTTTCGCGACCAAAAATTGAGACACATTCATCTGTATCAAACGAGTCACTTTCAGATAATACAATGAGCCGCATCTAACTCACCTCCAACTCAATGTTTGCAATTGTTTCTGTTACTTTATTGAGTCTTCCTTGCCACGCATTCAAGGCTAGCTTATCGGACTCCTCCACGCATCGACTTCGTCCTTTAAGCAGATATATCATCGATAAAGTGCTTAGCACACTTGCGATAGCCAATTGGTTGAGTTTATTACAATCCTCTATCTGTTCACCTTTTAATGGTTCAAGCTCTCCTAAACACCAAAGATCGTTCAACAGTGTTTCTGCTTGCTCAGCATCACATCTTGCCTTAGATACGAGAGAGTTAACTCCAACCATGCCGATTAGACGTGTAGGAATCAGTAAGCGCTGTTGAGTTTTTGCAGTCACAATAAATAGCTCAGTCGCTATCCGCGGGTTAACCTCAGTTTCCCCCTGCACGCCCTTAAAAATACCTATATTTTGTTCACTCTGATGTCCTGTAGAATTCCCCATCATTGCTTTGGCAACCTGAGCGTGCACATCATCGAGTCCAGGATGAAAGTAACTGCGTAGACTCATTGGAGCAGAGGATGGATTACAGCAACGTATGGCTGTTTGAAATAAACTTCGCAGTCCAAGCTCCTGATGCAGAGCACGGAACTTTGCCACTACAGGCGTTAAACAATCAGCATCAAGATAACAGATCCCAACCCGGTCCAATGCCAGTTTAGCGCTTTCGGGGGATGTGACTATCGGGATCCCAAGTGATGCAACAAAATTACCAATATGACGACGATGGGACAGCGAATGCGGATCCCCATGGAGTAAAACCCGTTCTCCTTCATCTGCCAGCACCTTCGCAGCTAACAGTAACCAAGGGAGCATGTCTCGCTTTCCTGCATAGCAGGGCCAATCGATGCTAGCACCAACCGTTTGCCACAGAGGATCCATCGTCGATTGAATACCTAAGGCGACCCCAGCAATTTCGGCAATACTCTCACCCCTAACTCGCATCAACATCAGTGATGCCGCTAATTGAGCTCGCGTACCGTAACCATGATGAAAACCTGTCACTAAAAATCTGGCTTCCTCAAGCGTCAAGCTTCGCGCACCTTTTGCGCCTCGCCCTAACGCTTTAACGAGCTGTAGGTACTCTCGTTGCATCAATGTCGTTTTATCAAGTTCTGTTCCGCTAAGAGAATCCATCAAAATCGTGACTTCGCGAAACGTAGCGCATTAGCTTTAAAGCTAAGCGTTTTAACAGTAAGCGCATCAAAAGAATGAGCATCCGCTGTTGTGGCTAGCGAATTAGCCTCTCCAATTCCGTCCATCAGTTCAGATAATGCCAGTCCAACATTCACTACCTCTCCCACAATCATCAAGGTCGGACCATCGGCTTGAATACGCCTAGCTACCTCCGCCATAGTGCCAAGGCTCGCATAAGTCACTTGTTGATTCGCTCTCGCCCCATTACTAATAAACACCATCGGCAATTCAATGCCGCCCCCCGCATCAAATAAACCTTGTGCGATGCTCTCTGACTGCTCTTTGCCCATATAGAAAACCAAGGTCGTTTCGGCCATCAACAGCGAACGCCAACTGTGACCCGTGTTATCGAACACCCTGCCAGTAACCATGGTCACAGAGCGCGCAACACCTCGATGTGTTAACGGAATACCAGCGCTCGCAGCACAGCCAAGTGCCGCAGTTACGCCAGGAACAAACTCACTCTTAATACCATGTTCAGCAAGATATAACGCCTCTTCACAACCACGACCAAATACATTAGGATCCCCTCCTTTAAGACGGACGACATCTCCTCCTTTTTTAGCCGAGTTAACGAGCAGTGTATTAATCTCGTCTTGCTTAGCACTTGGCTGACCGCAACGCTTTCCCACAAAGTGCATCACACATCGATTTGATGCCAATGTTAAAATATCCTCACACACCAAGCTGTCATAGATAATGACATCGGCATTACTAATATACCGCGCCGCTTTGAGTGTCAGTAACTCCACATCGCCACAACCCGCTCCAACTATCGCCACCTTTGATGGAGTGCCAGCAAATTGATTTAAACCGAGCTCAATCACGTTTGTCGTTTTCACACCACAGCTCCTAAAAATCCATAGGGTAGTCAATCTATACATCACGCTTATCTACAATGCTTTTAGCACGATAGTTAAAAAGTATTGCAACCCTTGCACCACTAATTAACCATATGATTTTAAAGGCAATAATTTAATTAATGTATCTATAAAGGAGAGTTTGAACAGCAAGAGTGCAGTCTTTTGCACCAAAAAAGATCACAGAGAAATAAAAGTCAGTAATGAATAAAGAAGTAAGCAGACTAAAATATGCAGATACAAAAATGCCAGCAAACGCTGGCATTTTTCAAATGTAATGATTACATCACAACCACTACTTTAGTAAAGCCTCTGATGTACGACCGTCATCATGACAGCTATCACAAGTTGGCTTTTCACCTACACTCATGTCATGTGGAGCATGACAATCAGCACACATCAGGTTGCCATCATGTGGCTGATGAATTGCGTCCATCTCTGCTAGAGTACCGTGACAACTTTGGCACTGCTCAAACTCATATGCACCATCTTCTGATGGCTCACCATCAGCATGACACGCTTCACAGCCATCCATCTCTGCATGCATTTCAGCAAGTTCTTGAGGTTCTGCCATCGCAGTAGGAGACAGAGCTAACGCTGCCAAGCCTGCGCCGAATAACGCACTTAATATTTTATTGCTCACAATAATAATCCTTTTATAAGACAGCATAGTGAAGTTTTATTATTTTCCACTTCATCTTGATGTCTAGAGTCATCGCACGACATTACATAAAGTAACCAAACCAATGCAAAGTCGCAACTTCCGCTTAAAGAACCTTAGCAACTTCTACTTTAATAAAATGTGCACTCTATCAAAGAAATATTGGATAAATGACTGTCCCACGACTTAAGGTGCAAAAGGTCACACTAAGCTTATGCAACAATATTGACTGTTAGCCAGACATAAAAAACGGGAGCCTAGGCTCCCGTTTCTATCGATACATCGATGAGTTTTAACGATTACGCATTAGCTATTACGTAAAGCAGCGATACGCTTCTCTAGCGGTGGATGGCTCATTATTAATTCAGACATAGATCGCTTGCCTGTGATACCAAGTGCTGACATTTGCGCAGGTAAAGCGCCAGTTTCAGGGCCTTGGCGTAAACGCTCAAGTGCGGCAATCATCTTCTCTTTGCCTGCAAGTTTAGCAGCACCTTCATCGGCCTTGAACTCACGAATACGTGAGAAGTACGCCACGATTATAGAAGCGAGAATACCAAATAGCATATCAAGTACGATGACTACGCCCATGTAGGCGAACACACCTAGGCCTTCGCCCTCTTCATCATTATTTGACACGAAGGTATCGATAATACCCGCGACAACGCGCGCCGCAAAGATAACAAACGTGTTAACCACACCTTGAATTAACGTCAGGGTAACCATGTCACCGTTAGCAACATGGCTGACTTCATGGGCCAGTACGCCTTCAATCTCATCTTGGGTCATGCCGTAAAGCAATCCACTACTGACGGCAACTAACGCGTTATTCTTGCTTGGGCCAGTAGCAAAAGCATTCAACTCTGCAGATTGATAGATAGCCACTTCTGGCATCTTGATACCAACTTGCTTGGCTTGACTAGCTACAGTTTCAACTAACCAGCGCTCAGTATTATCCCGAGGCGTTGTGATCACTTCACAGCCCATGGTTTTCTTCGCCATCCACTTAGAAATGGCTAAGCTGAGGAAGGCGCCACCAAAACCAAACATAGCGGCAAACATTAACAGTCCACCCATGGTTGACGTGTTTACGCCCAGTAGTGTCATCACTATTGAGGCCACCAGTAAGATTGCCATGTTAGTTGCAATCAGTAAAAATATACGCATTAATTAAGCTCCAGTTGGGTACTTGAGTACCGGGTTTTGCGTTCTTAAAGACATAATATGTCCTAAAAGAGATAATTCAAGAGAGAAAAGTAAAATACAGTGTCGACTGAAGCTTAGATGGTCATAAAATCGACTCACTTCGGGCTTGCTTTAAACTCGTGAAAGTTAGAGAGGATGCAGTCTAGAAGGATTCTATTAAGCCAATATTAAAAAACGCCCCACGATGAAATCATGGCGATTATTGCGCATTAATATTTGTTAATTTGCGAGGGGAAAAGCCCTGATATATAAAAACCAAAGCTCAGCTTGTAAATTAAAGACTCAAATATTTTGCCGCCACGTCTGCTGAAGCATGGCTTAAATGTGGCACGATGCCTAAACAGGGGGATGACATCATTTGATGCAGACTAGCAATATTATCTTCAATACATGCGGTGTCAGGGTCGACGATATTTCCCACCCAACCTACAATCTTTACACCGTCAGCTAAAATAGCCTCTTGGGTTAAAACAGCATGGTTTAAACAACCTAATTTGATGCCCACCACGAGAATGACCGGTAAAGAGAGTTGCTGCACGACTTGCGATAAGTAATCGCCATCGCCCAATGGCAAACGCCATCCTCCAGCTCCCTCCACAAGACAAAAGTCATGCTCATCAAGCAAAGATAACGTCGGAGTCAGCTGATTGGTCACCCCTTGCACAGAGATATCAGTCCCTGTTTGCGCGGCTGCAATATGCGGTGCAATGGCAGGTTGAAATGAAATCGGGTTCACTTGCGAATAAGCGAGCTCAATACTCGACTGTGATATTAAACTCAGCGCGTCTGAGTTTCTGAGTCCTGAAGCCGTCTGTTCACAGCCTGAAGCAATAGGTTTTAAGCCCAAGGTATTTTTACCTTGATTCTTCGCCAGACAAAGCAGCGCCGATGAAACCAAGGTTTTACCACAGTCAGTATCCGTACCCGTGACGAAATAGATCATCTGTTACCTTTTCTCAATATGTAATCGTGCAATTTGATAGGTCAAAGGTAATCCTTTTTCTTGTCGTATACTTTCAGCTTTTTCTAGCAGCTTTAGCCAATCACCTCGGCCACGGATCCCTTGATTTGATAGAGATTGACTCAAGTTTGATGCCGAGGCGTTGGCATTGATAGACGCACCAACGCCCTTAATTGAATAAAGCAGTGCTTTTAAATCGTCAAAATACACAGTGAGCGCCTCAAGCTTGGCCACCTTAATCAACCAAACCTTGGGATCAAACTGTGAAACGATGTCACTCAAATCTCTAAAGGCGTTAGCCCTAAATCCCAGCGTTGTTAACTCAGGTAAGCTGCCCTCAGCCACCATAGCCAAATGATAATCACCGCCAGACTTTAATACCGACGCGGTGCTTGAGAAAGATTGCTTAAGATCATCACACCATTGCAACGCCAAGTTTGAATACACAACATCAACAGTATCTGCAGGAAGAGGAATGGCTTTGGCATCAGCACATAGAATTTGATATGAGGGGAACTGACTCGACACTTGCTCAAGCATTCCTTGGGCAATATCAAGTGCGATGACGTTATCTAGATGGGTAAAATCACTAAAATCTGTACCAGGCCCACAACCGATATCGAGCAACACCCCACTTGGGGCCATCTCGTTAAGCAGCTTCTGTGCAGACATTTTCTGTAAACTATTATGCTGGGCGTAGGTTTTAGCCGCCGCTGAAAAACGTTCTGCAACGATACTGGCTTTCATTTTATGTTTAACCCCATCACTCACTACTTCGGGTCTCATCTCTACACTCTCATCTAACAACAGGTCTAATAACTAACGATGCTAACGCGCTCACTAATTTGTCAATGTCGCTCTTTGTGTGCAACGCTGTGATAGTGATCCTTAATCTTGCACTTCCTTTAGGCACAGTTGGTGGTCGAATTGCACCGACCCAGACACCTAACGCCTTTAATTGCTGCGCAACCTCGACGGTTTTATCTGCATCACCGATGATCAGAGGCTGAATTGGTGTCATTGACTCACTCAACACCACCTTGGCACTTACACAAGCTTGTTTAAAATAAGCGATATTGCCCGCCAAGGTTAACGCCTTCGGCGATACGCCTTGAGTCAGTTTCACCGCCGCTAACGCAAGGCTGGCACTGGTTGGTGATAGCGCAGTTGAATAGATGTATTCGCGGGCGTTAGACACCAGAAAATCGATAAGTACCTGACTGCCAAGAATGGCAGCTCCCTGACACCCTAAGGCTTTACCGAATGTCACCACTTGAATATCAGCGACGTCAGCATTGGCTGGCACTGTATTTGATGGCAAAGCCGACTGAATACCGAAACCATGCGCATCATCGACAATCAACCAAGCCCCCTGTTCCCGACATAAACGGGACAATGACGCTAGCGGCGCACTGTCCCCATCCATACTGAAAATACTTTCAGTGACCAGCGCCTGTGGTTTATGTTTCTCAAGTAATCGACGTGCACTGACAAGATCATTATGCAAAAAACGCTTAAGACTGGCCTTACTGTCAACCAGACCATCGATAATTGAGGCATGCACTAATTTATCGGCTACCACGCAATCACTGCTGTCGAACAAGGTTTTCATTAAAGCAGTATTGGCGCTAAAGCCTGAACAAAAAAGCAGACCAGCTTCGTGGCCGGTCACTTTACAAAGCTGTTGTTCAAGTAACTGATGAGCTTGACTATAGCCCGTCACTAAAGGCGATGAACCACTGCCGACGCCATACTCTTGTGCGCTAAGATTCAGTGCTGTTAATAGTTCTGGCGCTTGGGTTAACCCTAAGTAATCATTACTGGTGAAGTTGAGATAATCAACGCCATCAACCACAAAATGCATCGATGCTTTAGTGGGTTCAGCTTGAGCGTAATCGAGTTTTTGTCTTCGTCTCAACAATCCGGCTTGTTTAAGCTGAGCTTGTCTGCCTTGGATTTTTTCAGTCAAGGAGACTCGCCCAACTTCACGTTTATCAGCAGATTCATTCGTCACAAAAAGTTGACCTGTTACAGGGCTGCTGCGTCATAAAAAGCGGCGCTTTGCTTATCTTTAATCGCATTCGACTTAGCCACTGCTTTCTCAAATACCGCTTTATCGTCTTCTACCGTTGCATACTTACCCTGTTCAGGATGAAGACCAAGACGCTTAAACAGACTCATGTCTTCATTTTCTTCAGGGTTATTGGTGGTCAATAATTTACAGCCGTAGAAAATCGAGTTAGCACCTGCAAAGAAACACATGGCTTGCATCTCATCGCTCATTTTTTCGCGGCCAGCCGACAGGCGAACTCGAGACAATGGCATCAAGATACGCGCGACAGCAATGGTTCTAACAAAAACCAGTGGATCAAGATCATCAATATTCTCAAATGGCGTACCCGCCACTTTAACAAGCATGTTAATCGGCACTGAATCTGGATGTTGCTCCATATTTGCCAACTGTTGCAGTAAACCAGAACGGTCACTGGCTTGCTCGCCCATACCCACAATGCCGCCAGAGCAGACTTTCATGCCTGACGCGCGCACATTGGACAAGGTATCGAGTCGATCTTGATAAGTACGTGTGGTGATGATGTCACCATAATATTCTGGTGACGTATCTAAGTTATGGTTGTAGTAATCTAAGCCAGCTTCGGCAAGCTCTCCAGCCTGATCGGGTGACAGCATTCCTAACGTCATGCAGGTCTCCATCCCCATCGACTTGACCTCGCGAACCATGTCTTTCAGGTAGGGCATGTCACGCGCATGGGGATTACGCCAAGCAGCGCCCATACAGAAACGTGATGCACCAGCGGCTTTAGCGCTGCGAGCCTCGGTCAATACTTTATCAATCTCTATCAAACGCTCTTTCTCAAGACCGGTATCGTAACGCGCACTTTGCGGGCAGTATTTGCAATCTTCCGGACAAGCTCCGGTTTTAATTGATAGCAAACGACTGATTTGAATTTCGTTCGGATCATAAACCTGACGGTGTAGAGAATGTGCCTTGAACAACAGATCATTCATTGGCAAAGAAAAAAGTGATTCTATTTCATCACGTTCCCAATCATGACGCAGTTGTATATCTGACATTATTCCTACCCTTTCAGCTTAATATAGTTAGTTTTTATCTTGCCTAGGATACCTGTAGGCCGTAATCTGTCAATGCCACTCCGCTTACAAGGTTTACTAACGGTTACTTTATGAACAATCCTATTGACTTCGAATTTGATAAACAGCATATCTGGCATCCTTACACTTCGATGAATAATGCGCTACCTGCATTTGGTGTGGCGTCAGCAAAAGAGTGTCTGCTCACTCTCGATGATGGTCGCCAACTTATCGATGGCACCAGTTCTTGGTGGGCCTGCGTTCATGGTTACAGTCACCCGACGATTATCCAAGCGATGCAACACCAACTCAGTACGTTAAGTCATGTCATGTTTGGCGGCATCACTCATCAGCCTGCGATTGAACTCTCTAAAAAGCTAGTCGCGATCACCAGTCCTAAACTGACAAAAGTGTTCTTAGCAGACTCAGGCTCTATCGCCGTCGAAGTGGCGCTTAAAATGGCGTTGCAGTATTGGCAAGGACGAAATCAACCTCAAAAGCAGCGTATTCTGACGGTTAAGTCCGGCTATCACGGCGACACATTTGCTGCCATGAGCGTCTGCGATCCCGAAGGCGGCATGCATACTATGTTCGGTGACTCGGTCACACAACATGAATTTGTGAGTGCCCCGCAAACCAAATTTGGCCAAACCTTCGATGCCAGCGAACTCGATGAGATGCGCGCTAAGCTCGAATCTAAGCATCACACTATCGCCGCAATCATTCTCGAACCTGTTCTACAAGGTGCTGGCGGCATGCGCTTTTACAGTCCCGAATATCTGATTGGTCTGCGTAAACTGTGTGATGAGTTTAATGTACTGCTTATTCTTGATGAAATTGCCACAGGATTTGGTCGTACAGGTAAGCTGTTTGCTTATGAACACACACAAGGTCATGACCAAGTTGTAGAAGCCGATATTCTCTGTTTAGGCAAAGCGTTAACGGGCGGTTATATCTCCCTTGCGGTCACCATGTGCAGTGATGAAGTCGCAAAAGGGATCAGTGACTCACCTGCTGGCGTCTTTATGCATGGCCCTACCTTTATGGGTAATCCATTGGCTTGCGCTGCCGCCTGTGCCAGTTTAGATCTCCTCGCAAATAATGAATGGCAGGCCCAAGTCAGCGCCATTGAATCTCAATTAAACGATGAGCTTGCTGAAGCAATTCATTTCCCTGAGGTCAAAGATGTGCGAGTGTTAGGTGCGATTGGCGTCATAGAGATGAATTCAACCGTTAACACTGCGGAATTGCAGCAGCAGTTTGTCGATTTAGGAGTCTGGATCAGACCCTTCTCGAACCTTATCTACATTATGCCACCTTATGTGATTTCAAAAGAGCAACTTAGCCAGTTAACCAGCGCGATGAAAACCGTTGCAAAAAACATCATCGTTTCAGATCATCAAGCCAGTATTATTAGCCATGGGTAATGCCACAGTTATTAACCACACAGTCTATGCCACCAGCAATGGTGGCGAAAAATATTTGGGGTTTCAATGTCAAAATTAGCACTCGTCACTGGAGGTAGTCGCGGGATCGGCTATGCAATCGCTGAAAAGCTTGCGCAGATGGGGTTTAACCTGATCTTAATGGCTAAGACTGACACTAACTTGTTGTCTGCAAAGCATGATTTACTGCAAAGTAATCCGAATATACGTGTCGATACCGTCGCCGTGGATTTTGCCGATAGTGCAGCGGTAGAAATAGCTGCCCTAACATTGACTCAAAATTATCCTCAAATAGACATACTGGTCAACAGTGCCGGTGTTCTTAGTATTGAGTTTGAGCATGCTTCTGCCGCCACACTCACATCTCTCTTTTCCATTAACTGTATCTCAACCATGGTGCTCACCAATGCCATTGCAGCGCAGATGAAGAGAAGCCGCACTGGTCATATCATTAATATCGCTTCTTTAGCTGGGAAAACTCATCTACCCAAAATTGGCGCATATGCAGCAACGAAAGCAGCGCTTATCAGTTACAGTGAAAGCTTGTATAAAAGCCTACTGCCCCATGATGTCAAAGTGTCTTGCCTCAGCCCTAGTGTGGTGAATACCGAGATGACCAATGATGGCCGGATAGCAAACCAAGATAAAATACAGACAGAAGAAATCGTCAATGCCGTCATTTTTATACTGTCGCTGGGTAAAGGCGCACAGCTACCTCAACTCGATATTGATTGCACTCCCATAGCCTTAGCTCAGCTTTAACGCTATTTCTCTTTATCGGCATTGGTCGGCATCGTTTTCGACCAACTGCCGTAATGGATTGCCGAATTGACGTCACGTCTGGGCTGCCAACCTAATGTTTCCAGCTCAGGTTTATCCTTAAAATAAGAAACGTAGCCGACACATAGGTAAGCAATAATCTCTATCTCTTCTGGAATATTAAGTGCTTGGCGTAATACAGAGTCATGAATGATACTCACCCATCCCACGCCTAAGTTTTCAGCTCTCGCCGCCAGCCAAAGGTTTTGCACCGCACACACACTGCTAAACAGATCCATTTCAGCTTTAATCGTGCGACCTAATACGACCGGACCATTGCGATTGCGATCACATGTCACACAGATCCCAAGTGGGGCCTCTAAAATCCCTTCCAATTTTAGTTTGCTGTATTGCTCCGCTCTATCGCCATCAAACTGAGCCGCTGAAGTGGAGTTGGCGATATCAAAACCCGCTTTTATCTTCCCCTTAATGTGATCATCTTGCACTAGCACAAAGTCCCAAGGTTGCATAAATCCAACACTGGGTGCGTGGTGAGCGGCAGTTAATACTCGATGCAGTACATCTTCAGGGATCGGTTCAGGGGAGAATTCGCCACGAACATCTCGTCGGGCAAAAATGGTTTTATAGACAGCATCGCGTTCATTTTCTGTTATTTTCATCAGTAAGGAAGAGTGGTCAGGAGACATTGAGCGGATTATCTAACGAGTGGAGCAAGAGCGCGAGGATTTTATCCCAAAATAATATTATCAAAATTCAACAAAACGAGCTTGGGACTAACGTCGATAGTCTGAGCGTCAGATGGTAGCCCCAAGTGATGTCTAATAAGCGGTTACCTTTCGATCATTCGAACCAGCTTTGCCAATTTTCATTAGCACTTTTATGAGACAAAATCCCAGAATTAAGCGCGTTCATAAAGGTTTCAGCCTGCTCCATATCAAAGCCTGCTTGTTCAAAATTTAGCATCTGAATATTACCAATCAACTTAAAAGGGCTTGATTGAAACATTTGATAAAGCTGAATAGGTTCAGCTAAATCATTTGACCAAGCCTTAATCAGATAAACATCTTGCTTAGTGCCATCTTCTAACTCGACAACACCTTCTTGAGCATATGCCCAAGCATCTACCGACGATTGCTGATCCTCGATCGCTTTATGTGCAAGTTCAATGGCTTCTTGCTGGGTTGCAGCCTCAAAATTCTGGACTTCCCTTTTAGCACCGGATTGTAAAATAAGATACGGCACCATTAACTCACCGTCTTGGCCACTGCCAATAAAGCCAGTATGAGCCAACGTGAGCCCAACAAAGTTTCCGATTAACTCTATGTTCATTCATTTATCCTTGGCGATTGAGCTTATCAATTAAAAATAGACCCAATTAAGCATCTTGTCGTCTATTTATTAACTGATAACAGGTTATAAAGCTTAGATATATTAAAAGATACCTGATTTAACCTCACCTATCGAGTGAAAAATGTTCGACTTAATCCGTAATAAACTAAATGCGTTTGAGATTAACTCACTACAGGTTGCTGAACTCTGGGTTTCCATTCCCACCACTGCATCTGTTCATCAGCGCCATGCTTATGAATTTTATCCACTTGTTGCTTGTAAGAGCGACTCTGGTATATATCCCAGGTAATAAGATAATCAGGGTTTGTCACTTTAACTCCCTCCACACTCGTGTGGAATTGGCCTTTGGGGGCATTAAACCAGCAAGACAGATCTGTTGGGAGCAGAAACTCTTTAACTGATGTTCCTGAGTGTTTCTTACTTTTTATCTCCACATCCCTCCCCTCCACTCTTGTCTGCTCAAACAGATTTACCACAATGCCTTTTTCGGTATCATAGGCAGTGACTTTTCCTGCCAAAAGGGATTGCTTAAGCATCTCCCCTTCGGCAGTAAAATAGGTAAGTCCAATCAAACACGTTTTCTCTATCATCGTCTCTAGTGTCAACATACTCACCTCTACTGATTTTTCTTTTAGTTATGTTTACTATTGAACTGTTTTAATGGCTTAACAGTGCAACACCTGTCGCTGGGTTGTCCGCTAACCCTATGTCCCGTGCATGTTGCTCGAACCCTTTATTTTTCCAGAAAAAAGCACCGGGCATGGTCGTCGGGATCACCAAGTTATAAAACAAGGCTCTGCCGATAAGCGCGGTAACAATATTCATCAGGCTAATACCTATCCAAGCAGCAAGATAAAGTGGCTCATTCACGGTAAATACATTGGCATAAATCAACAATCCACTCGCGGCGAGTATATTGAAACCAAGCAGTGCATTACGTAGCAGGTAGGTTTTACCAAAGGTAGTGCACTGCACATAATGCGCTGCACCGCCTTCATTTTCGCTGCGATTAAGTGTGTGGTTATGAGCTTTTAAGCCGAGTGCTTCGAGGACTAAGCCCAGTAAAAAGATCGCACCCAATATCTCAAGTGCAACTTGGTTAGGGAGTGATTCAGCATTAAGAAATATCAAGACCAGCCCCCCACTGACCATCGCACCGATAGACAAGCTATTACCGACAAAACTGCTGGCTGTCTGCCAATGATGCCAAAAGGGTCTGGCTTTAATTTGGTAGCATTGATTCATATAATACAAACCCGCTGCTCCCGAAACAGAGGCAAGCACCCCACTCACTTCAACAACACTAGCCCAAGGAAAATGAGTGTTAAGCATGAGGCTATCGGCCCCTGTACCTTGCAAAATTGACATCATCCATTCATTACTCGGCACCAAAAATAGCGCGCTAAGTCCCATGAATGCAGAGAACAGCGCTAAGCCTAAACCTTCTCGGCTCATAGGCGAGTAACGTAAATTATTAAAACCACGGTAGAAGCGAAACGGTTTTCCTAAGTGTGTCACGCTCATCAATAAGCCTAGAGAGGTCATGCCAATCGAAAGAATGACCAGAGGTAAAAAGAAGTTAGACTCGGTAAATTGCGTGAACATCTCAATGCCTGCTAACGCACCTATAAACGGGATCATAAATGTCCCCAGCGCCCCTTGTGCCAACAAGGTGAATAACACCAGTGGGTTTTCACGACTGTTCAGCTTTGACAGGTTCCAATGCCTTTGCTTACCCGCTTTTTGATCCACCACAGGTAAATACTCACCATTCTCATCCTTGTGATACTTAACCGGCATGTCATCGGTTCTGGTCATCTCTTCAGGCAGGGATTTAGTTTGCTGAAAGCGTATATTGGGCTGAGTGATCTCAGGCGATGGAAAACCTGGGATACTTGTTTTACATTGCTGGCGATTCTCTGGGGTGTTTTCTATCACACCAAAATCCAGAGCATTACCCACACAGGCAGATACACACGCAGGTTTGAGCCCCACTTCGAGACGATCGACACACATATTGCATTTAGATACTTGGCCTTTGACCGGATCTAACTGCGGGGCATTGTATGGACAAACCCAAGTGCAGTATCCACAACCAAAACAGGTGTCAGGATCTTGTAATACGGCGCCATATTCAGCGTGTTTAGTGTATGCCCGAGTCGGGCATCCCTTGAGACACACGGGATCATCACAATGATTACACGCCATGGAGATGTTCATCCGCTTATAATCTGGGTATGAGCCACCTTCAACATACCCAACCGAGCGAAACGCCAAGTGAGCTGGATTATCATTTTTCTCTGAACATGCAGATTCACAGGCATGGCAACCAATACAGTTATCAGCGGTGAAGAAGAACCCATGTTGCTTGTTACGATCGGGATTACTACCGACCTCTGGATTACCATTAATAAACAGCGAACGCCCAACCGGATTATCGGTGAGTTCAACTAAATCGATACGTTTACCGTAGCGGTTCTCTACTTCACTTGGCGTTTCAGGCAAGTAGGCATAGGCTTGTTCTTCACTGCGCACCTCCCAGTGGTTAGAGCGCCCAACTTGTTCTTGTCCTACTTCAACAATGCTCGCCTTAGCTGATATCTCGGGCGTAAACACGCCAACATCCAGTGCTGATGTTTGGGGCTTTTCTGGTTCAATAACCGGGGATCTCATCATCTAGTCCTTAGCGTTAGCCCTTTAAATTACAATATAGTTTCAATAGTTTAAAAAGTACGTCGTTCTGCATTTATGCGGGCAGCTTCAGCTTGGTCAATGGGTTCAATTCGCGTGCTGCATTGTTTAAAGGCGGGCTGCCTTGAGTAGGGATCGAGTAATCCAAGGGTCAAGCGATTAACGCAGTCATGGAAGTGAAACGGGATAAACACCATGTTTCGCGGCACGCGTTGGGTTAACTGCACAAGAACTACCGCATCACCACGACGGCTGGTTAAACGCACGTAGCTCTGATGTTTAACCCCTAAGGCCATGGCCGCATCTGGGTTCATCTCCATGTAAGCCGTGGGGCTGAACTTGTTACAATTCCCAATTTTTCCCGTGCGGGTTCGAGTGTGAAAATGCTCGACCACTCGACCACTGTTAAGCCAAAAAGGATATTCAGCACAGGGCTGCTCATTGTTATTGTAGAAATGGATAGGCAGAAGATTGGCTTTACCATTGGCAGTTGGAAAAACACCGTCACTGTAAAGCCTAGCTTGACCTTTTAGCCCAACATCCTCCTCTCTGTATGGCCACTGGATCCCTTTCGCGGCTAAGATTTTGTCGTAGGTCATCCCTGAAATATCCAAGTTCCTTGGCTGACCATTGGCCATCTTGCCCCTAGAGAGATATTTCATCTCCTCAAATGCCTCTTCCGGCGACTCAGGAAAGTGAACTGTTTGCCCCTGATCAAAACGCTTAGCCATCTGATTAAAGATCCAAAAATCTGGTTTCGAATTCTTATAGGGAGGTAAAACGTTACTAATGAGATTAACCCGGCGCTCAGTATTGGTGTGTACCCCCTCTTTTTCCGCCCATACCGATGCAGGAAAATAAACATGAGAATATTGATTGGTCTCCACATCTTGATAAACATCTTGGATCACCAGAAAATCTAGCTTCTCCAACGCTTTACGAATACGCGCAGTGTTGGGCATTGAGGTCATGGGATTAGTTGCCACTATCCACAGACCTTTGATTTCACCGGTTTCGATGGCAGGGAAAATATCAGTCTGAGACAAGCCGCGTTTTTTAGGCAGGAACTCAGGATCAATGCCCCAAAAGTCGGCGATCTCATTTCTGTCCTGCTCATTTTCAAGATACCGATAACCAGGTAAGCCCGAACACGACGACCATTCACGTGTCCCCATGGCATTACACTGCCCTGTTATCGACAAGCTGGTTCCACCTAGCTTACCAATATTACCGGTCACCATATTTAGATTGTTGATGTTGGCAACGCCATCTGAACCGTGCGTTGACTGATTGATGCCCATGGTCCAGATACTCATCGCCGTGGGTGCTTTCGCATAAATTCGTGCCACATTACGTATAGTATCTTCATCTATACCGCATACATGCTGTGCTGATTTTGGGTTGTAGTCTTGAACTAACGCCTTTACTTCATTAAACCCTTGGGTATGAGCATCTATATAGGCTTGATCTTGTAAGCCTTCATTGATAATCACATACATCATGGCATTGATTAACACACAATCTGTACCGGGAGTGATTGGCAGGTGGATATCGGCAAACTGCGCCAACATGGTCACACGAGGATCGACAACGATTAAGGGGAAGTGGCGTTTTTCCAGCGCTTCTTTCAGCCGCCAATAAATAATAGGATGCTGCTCTGGTAGGTTTGAACCAAAGGCCATTAGACAATGAGTGTGTTCGAAATCATCATAGCAACCCGGTGGTCCGTCCGCCCCGAACGAACGTTTATATCCGCTCACCGCTGACGCCATGCACAAAGTGGTGTTACCGTCATAGTTATTAGTGCCAATCACGCCTCGAGCCAGCTTTCCTAAGGTATAAAACTCCTCGGTTAACAGCTGTCCCGACGACACAATGGCAAAAGCGTCACGGCCATATGTTTGTTGAATTTGCTTTATCTGTGCTGCCGTAGTGTCTAACGCATGATCCCAAGAGGTGGGTTTGAAACTATCGAAATGCTTATCTCGGATAAGTGGCTCAGTGCCTCGACCAGGACTTTCGAATAACTCATGCTCAAGTATGCCTTTAATGCACAATTTTCCTCGGTTTACGTCAGCGCCAGCATGCCCCCTCGTGGTGACAATTTTTTGCTGCTCATCTAAACCTATCTCTATCGAGCAGCCCGTAGAACAGTAGTTACACGTGGTGTATTTCCACTCTTTGACTTTCTTGCTTGGTATAGCAATCGGTTTTCTATTTTTGCGACCAAACAACATATGTACCTCATCACTAACAATTATTTCTCTGTTTGTCATGTTGCAGCAGTCATGCCATAAGTTTAATTGTTAAAAATCAAATAGATGAAGATATTACATGAGAGTTATATGAGCAATTAAAGTGCTATCGCTTTGTTTTGGTGCAAATTTACAATTTAATATAAGAATTAATTCTTTCACTGTAGTTTCAAACACTAGCCTTGCATTTTTTAACGCGCTAAGATGAGTGCTTGAAATAATATGACATTATCTATAATTAGAGATCCGTAAAATAGATAGCTATAATTTCAAGGTGTAAAGGTTATTCAGGGTTAGCCTTTATTTTAAATAAAATCGGACTTTATTTAAAAATAAAAAGGAGTCGTTTTATGGCGTATATTATTGATCCAATATCAAAATCAAAAGTTTATCTTTATGCCCACCACAGTTTCGGGCGCCTAGCTTATTCCGTTAATACGTTAATCAGTCAATCTGATATCTCAAAAATCCATGCCATCATCGAATGGAATAATGGCATTTGGTCCATTAGGGATATCAGCACTAACGGCTGTTGGTTAAATAAGATAAAAATCTTTAGTAATAAACGATATCCTCTCAAAGCAGGAGATAGCATCAATTTTTCCTCTCCAGATAATCCAGAATATCGCTTAGAGAATCTTGACGCTCCAGCCGATCTTCTTATCCCCTGCCCGAGCACAGACCAAGATAGCCAGCATTTTAATCATGCCATCACACTCGAAGAGTATAATCTTCTCCCTCAAGAAAACCCTGAACTGGCACTATTTCGAGACAGTAAAATGGAGACATGGAAAGTCGCATCGATTGAAAGTGAAACCGATGACGGCAGCATACTCGAAGAGGGGGGGATCATTGAGTTCCAACAACAGAAGTGGCAACTGCATCTCAGCCATTTGGAACCATTAACCCAAGCGCTGCAAGCGACACAGTTAACCCTTGAAGATATCACTTTCGATTTCTATCTGAGTTTAGATGAAGAGGTATCACAACTAAAAGTACACACCCCTCAATCCATCTTAGATCTCCATGTTCGCAGTCATCACTATTTAACGCTGAACTTAGCCAGATACCGTTCGTTAAGTGCCGAGCAAGGGTTGGATGAGTCAGAACAGGGCTGGGTATATGCTGAGCAGCTTGTGAAAGATCTGGGAATAGAGATCCGTCATCTTAATATTCAGATCCACAGGGCCAGAAAACAGTTCAGTGACAGCATAAAAGTTAATGATGCCGAATATATTATTCAAAGACAGGCAGGAAAAATTCGCTTTGGCAGTACTAATTTCAATATTTATAAGGGCCATAAACTTGAATGTGGCCTGCATCAAACTAATAAAATGTCATCAGTAGATACTCAAGTGCAATATGAAACGAAACTCCAATAATCCATTAAATAATTAAGGAATATTAATCTCTTGAAGCACAACGTTCCCTCACTCCCGCCTAAACTGCCTGAATTTATCTCAGACAATTATACGCTCACCGAGATGCTCGGTGAGGGAGGCATGGGAACCGTCTATCTAGCACAAGATACTCGGCTACACAGAACCGTCGCCATCAAGGTGCTGCATCGTATTCCTAAGCAGCAGGCACTGACATCGCCACAAATTCAAGCGTTAGATGAAGCCCGAGCACTGGCTAAGGTGAACCACCCTAATATTGTTCAGATATATGACGTGCTGGAGCACCAAGAACAAGTGGCACTGGTGATGGAGTTTTTAAGCGGTAAAACACTGCAACAGTTTCAAAATGAACAGATCACCACTCTCATTCAAAAACTGCAGATTTTGCACCAGATAAGTCTAGGTCTCGACGCGGCCCATCAGGTTGGAATCGTCCATTGCGATCTCAAAGCGTCTAACATCGTTATCACTTCTCATGCTGATGGCAGCAATGTATGCGCTAAAATTGTTGATTTTGGCATTTCGCAAACTCAACGAAAGGTCCAAGAGACTCAGAATCCAAATCCTAACGCTGATGTAGCCAATTTGCCGGTCAGCCAAGGCTGTAAAATAGCCATGTCGCCAGAGCAGTTAAACGGGCTGCCAATAAACCATTTAAGTGATCTATTCTCTTTTGGGCTGTTAGCATACCACTTGATCTCAGGTCACCACCCCTTCGGCGCAGGCTCAGCCAATCAGATAAGTGACAGAATCATTAACCAAGCTCCCAGTGATGCATCTGAGATTATCCCTAAGATACCAGCAGAATTAGCAGACCTACTCAATCAGCTTTTGCAAAAACAGCCAGCAGACAGAGTTCAAAGCGCAAAACAGCTTGCTGATAAAATTCAGCAAATAATGGTAGCCCTGACTCAAGAAGAGATATTACTGCAACAAACCGTTGCCAATGCACCAATATACGATTCAACAATTGCAAATAAAGAATCGCTAAACTCAACGGTTATAACTAACATATTCAATCGAGTGTCAAAGAGAGGTATCGTCTTAATCACCACAGCTATCAGCGTACTGACCCTATTACTTCTGACAAACTACCCATCATTATTAGCCTTAATGAATACCGCACCATCAAGTGCGACGATTAAACATCAAGTGGTGGTTATTCCACCAACGCTTGAAAGCAAAAATCAGGCCGATACAGCTGAATCTAATCTTCTCATGGCGACCATGGACGATGCCATTAGGCACTACATTATACACAATGACGCGATGCAGTTGATCTCCAGCGCAGAGGTCAAGGCTATTGATGGGGATATTAATGCCATAGGCAATAATACCGGTGCCACGGATATCCTCACCAGTGAAATAAGCTGCAACACCACACGCTGTAACATTACTCTCTCACGATTGAATAAGAGCTGTCTCTTATACACATCTGACGCTGCCGACGAAGAGGATAGTGTAGATCT